>Ga0316208_1002546_pt1 | contig 14669 bp, 14 predicted proteins | sample 3monopyrite_MG_FD_204944 | JGI IMG/M metagenome (GOLD analysis project Ga0316208, IMG submission 204944) | Microbial mat bacterial communities from mineral coupon in-situ incubated in ocean water Damariscotta River, Maine, United States -... | ecosystem: Environmental > Aquatic > Marine >... | reverse complement strand
CGCCGAGTCGCTCGACTGCATCCGCAGCGGCGTCGATGTCATCGACTTCGAGCGTGAGATAGCGGATGCCGGCTGTTGCCGAGAAGGAGGCCGAAGTATCAGCCTTGGGCGCTTCCGCGGGCACCATTACGCGCAGGATGCTCTCGCCACAAGCGAGCTTGTGAATCGTGCCGATTCCCGGAAGCTCAAGGGGTTCCAGCACTTCGAGACCGACGACCCCTGCATAGAAGTCGAGGAGAGGTTGGGCGTTGGCGGTGACCAACCCGACGTCGAGGGCGGGCTTCGCCATACGCGCGCCCTTGTTAGTCGTCTTTTCGGATCCCATCGGCCACTCCCTCGGCGAACCGCGTCGCGTGCAAGCGGGCGAGCGGTCGGATTCAGGGTAGCGCCTGAAAGCGCGTTAGGGCCGGGCGGTACGACGGTCGATCGGATGCTACTGCGGCGTGATCATGACCGTGAGCGTGTCGCTGTAGCTGCCCGTCGGGGCAGCGCTCATGCGAGCGCGCGTGATATTGACCTGAATCGTCGCGGGGTTCGCACCGCTGCAGTTCGGGCTCGTGCTGTCCCCGACAAGGCCCGAGAGAGGCACGCCGTTCGAGAGCTGCTGCAATCCGCCGACGCCGTCGTTCCAGCGGACCGCGTAGTTGATGAAGGCGGTTCCGCTGGTGAGACGAAATGCCGTCCCCGTTCCGTTCGAGCTGGTGGCGCTGACTTGGTAGCTGCCGGTACTCGTAAAGATGCAGGCGGTCGCTGTGCCGCGGGGAGGGGTGCTGCCTTCGGTCCAGGGCGCGAGCACGATGTCTTCGAGGCCGGAGGCCTGAGCCGTATCGCCGCGGATGATGGAGATATCGGTCGACCCCTGGGAAACTAGCCCGAACGCGCCGTCGGTCGCGGCCAACGAAGTCGTCGGCGCGAGAAGAGCACCGATCAGGGACAGGATCGCGAGCTGGGCGAGGAATTCGATCAGTCGATGAGGTCGGGCAGGAATACGCGGGTGATGCATCGAGGTTGGCTCCGCTGCAGGGGGGCAGGGCTGCAATTCCAATCGGTGCCGTGGGGTGTTTCACTGAGCCGCAAATCAGCGGCATCACGGAGTTTTTCGCGATCTGTGTTTTTTATACCACGAATATGGAGAATGATTCGCGGTTTTTGCGGCGCAGCTCGCTTGCCCTAGGAAGCGCGGAGGATCGCAGCGGTTTCCGCCGGCGTCGCGATCGGTCGGCCGACCTCGTCGCAGAGCTTTCGCGCGCGTTCGAGGATCTCGACGTTCGTCGGCTGGTCGGGGCCTACGTGATCTTCGAGGCCGACGCGGAGATGGCCGCCGCGCTCAAGGGCGAGCCGGCCGACCGGGTTCGAAAGGATGTCTCCGCCGGGAAGCGCAACGCTAAACGAAAGCGGGCAGTCGCCTAGCATGTCGAGGTAGACCTCGAGTCCCGCCGGCGTCGCGGGAATGCCGATCGGGGCGAAGTCCGATCCAAAGAAGATCTTGATCTGTCCTCCGTATCGGATGCGACCCGAACGAACGTAGGCGACGGCGGTTCGCATGAAGCTGCCATCGAAGATGGAGAAACTGATCGGAACCTTGAGTTCGGTGCAGGTATCGACCTGGTAGCGGATGTCGCGTCCGTCGTTGAGGTAGACAACCTCATCGTCCGAAGGCGCGCCGTCCCCTTCATAGCGACCGAGGTTGAGCGAGCCCGGATCGACGATGCCCATCGTGAGTACGCCTGCCCGCGCGATCTCTGGAATGTGTCCGTAGCGTTCTTCGATCGTGGTATGGGGACCGCCGCCGGTCATTGTCGGGTAGAGGAACGCATCGGGATAGCGCTCGAGGACCGGCCGCCAGGCGTCGATATAGGGCTGGGCGTCATGTGCCCGAGTGACCATGTCGATCACCGGATCATCGTTGTGATTGTGGATGATCGAGGCGCCGGCCTCGATGCAGGCGATGGACTCGGCTGCGATCTCTTCCGGCGTGCGGGGCACGCTCGGGTTGCGGTCACGGGTCGTGACACCGTTGATCGCAGCTTCAAGGATGACGGGGGAGTCTGTGCTCATGGGGCCTCCGGGGCGAAGCTCGATGATGGCCGACGGGCGCCTGTTTCGCCGCTGCCTTCAGAGAGCCGGATCATTCGCGCCGACACCGTAGTTCTCTGCAAAGGCGGACATCTCATCGAGCTTGAAAGAAAGGGAGGTCTCTGTCGCGTGGAGTCCGTCGGTCCATGGGGGCTTCAAGTAGTCGGTGACGCCCCATTCGCGCAGTTGGGCGAGGCGATCCGGCGTGGGCTCGGTACAGCCGACGATCATCCGAAAGGAATCGAGGGAGCCCCGCTCGCGGATCCGCGCTGCTTTCGCACGCGCGACATAGTCCTCGATCTCGTTCCAGGGGTAGACCGCGCCTTCCCAGCCATCGTGGCGGGCGGCTCGGGCGAAGGCGGCATCGGAAGTCCCGCCTATATAGATCGGAACCCTTTCGTGCGGCGGAGGCTGCATACGCACGCGGGGAAAGCGATAGAACTCGCCCTCGTGTTCGACCATCTCGCCGGTCCAGAGCTTCTTGAGCACTTCGATCTGCTCGTCGATGTGTCGACCTCGGCGATGGAAGGGCTGGCCGCCAATCTCGAACTCGAGCTTCTGCCAACCGACGCCCAGGCCGAGATGGATTCGACCGCCGCTGACGACGGAGGCGGTGCTAATCGCTTTCGCGGCGGTGAACGCATCGCGCAGGGGCAGGATATAGACGGTCGTCATGAAGCGGAGCCGACTCGTTTCTTTCGAGAGCGCCGCGAACTGAACCCAGGGATCGGGCCACGGCACCTGATCTTCCCAGGGTGTCACGCCGTCTTCCGCGATCTCGTAACGATCGACTTGTTCTTCCGCGGTCACCCAATGATCGCCGAGGGTCATGCCGTAGAAGCCGAGCGACTCCGCGTGTTGGGCGAGGGGAGTGAGTTCATCGATGGGCGTGTATCCCATGCCGTGCCAGAAGCGCATCAAGCGACCTCCTTAGAGCCTGTCGTTAGTTCGCTGATCGCCCACTCGGCGCGCAGTGCTTCGTCGAATTCAAAACTGCCGGGCTCTCGGTATTCCGCCGGACATCCGAGGGTGCGAACGAGGGTACGTTCCCGATCAAAGTCGATCACCGTAAAGCCGTTGCGCTCCTCAAGGTCGAGGAGTGTGCGCATCGAGAGCTCGCGGGGAATCTGCGCTGTGACGCCGCGGGCGCGAGAAGGCCAGCCGATTTCGCCGACGCCGACAGGACCCGTGAGAATGGTTCGGACTGGGTTGTGTGCGAGCGAGACGGAGCCACTCGCTTCGATCGAGCCGGCGCCGAGAGCGTGGAGATCGCCCGAGAGAGTGAGTGCGGCGCGGGATCGTTGCGAAGACATGGCATTCAGCAAGCGCTGATGTTGTTCCCACCAGCCCGACTGCCACATGTATTTTCCGCCGTCTTCGTCGACCCCGACCGCTGCGACGACCGAGCCTTTGCTTTCGAGCCGGTCGCGGTACCACTCGCGCCACTTCCCGGCGGTCCAACCCATCGGGTGAGAAGGGAAGTGAGCCGCATGCAGCGTGTCTTCGCGTCGCGTCTCGGCGATCAGCCATTCCTCAACAGCGGAGGGGACGAGTCCTGCTCCTGCGCCGAGTTCGAGGTAGCCGCCGCAGTCGTAGAAGAGTCCGGCGAAGAGGTCGCCGTAACGAACGCTGCCAAAATGCGTTGAGAGCGCGATCCCGTCCTCGTCGACTCGGCCTGGGAGCGCGGCCTCCGCATCCGAGGGAGAGAGGAACTCGGGGAAGTAGAGTCGCTGGAGATGGTTTCGAAGCTCGCGATGAAACGCGTTCGGCGGAAAACTAACGCGCTCCTTCGTCGCATCGTCATTGTCGAAATAGTCGTGGTCATCCGTAATGAAGAAGACGGGGGTCGACCGGAAGCGCACGCCATAGATCGAGGCGATCTGATCATCGCCGACGGTCGTGAGCGCACTCTCGTTCCGCGGGCTGCGGACCGGTTTGCTCGGATCGAAATTCGCCATCGCGTTCGAGAGGAAGGGTCCGAAGATCGGTGCCAGCGCGTGGGATTGGATGCGTTCGCTCATGGGCAAGTCGAAATAGACGTGATCCCCATTCGCGACGACGAGGTCCGGCTCTTCGGAGAGAAGCCGATCGAAGAGGTGGCGGCGGTAGGCGACGGGCTTGAAGGGTTCAAAGAGCGAGGGCGAAATCGGAAGGCTCATGCCCCCCGCGCACGTGAAAGCGCCGATCCGTAATCGGTCGGGCTTTGCATCGCTTGCGGGGAGTGTTCGCAGCGGCCAGGAATCGCAGAGCGGGGTGTCTCCCGCGCCACCGGAGTGAAGCGTGAGCGAATATTCCCGATCGCTCGAAAGGCCGCTGACGCGAAACGCCCAGAAGCGTCCGAGCTCGTCGCCTTGAACCCCCTCGACTCGGCGTTTTCCCGTTCCGTCTGCGATGGAGAGAAGAGGAGTCGCGGCCAGGGGAGCCTGGAACGAGACTTTGAGATTGAACGCATTCGCGGAAGCGGTCGGGAGAAGATGCGTGAGTCGCCCTCGGTTCCAGCCGGCGTCGTCCTCGTTGCCCGTCGATGAACAGCCCGACGCCGCGAGGGCAGGGGCGGTCGCCGCGGCCAACTGGAGGAGGTGCCGGCGCGAGAGCTTCATTCTGTACCTCCCGGTCGAGCGTGTTATTCGCTGTCCGCCCAGCCGTCGAGTCGCTCCATCGTATCCGCATACTCGATCGCGAGCTCTTCCATGACGGTTCGCACGGACTTGACGTGGTTCATGGAGCCGACGATCTGACCCACGAAATAGTTGTTGAGCTGCGCCGCGCCCGGCGACTTATGCGACGTACGCTTGATTCGGGCCTGGGCGTTGCGAACGAGGCGCGGCTGAAGGGGCATCGGCAGCGGATCCGGATTCGACGGATCTTCCCAGGCGTCGGTCCAGGCGCTGCGCAGCTGTCGCGCGGGCTTGCCCGTGAGCGAGCGACTACGGAGGGTGTCGCTCGAACTCGCCTTGAGAAATTTCTCTTTCACGATCGGATCCGTTTCCGCCTCTTCCGTCGTCAACCAGAGCGAACCGATCCAGACGCCTTCCGCGCCGAGGGCGAGGGAGGCCGTGATCTGGCGCCCGGTTCCGATGCCGCCCGCGGCGAGCACGGGAAGGGGTGCAACGGCGTCCACAACCTCGGGAACGAGGACCATCGTCGCGACCTCCCCGGTATGACCGCCCGCCTCGTAGCCCTGGGCAATGATGATGTCAGCACCGGCTTCCGCATGACGTCTCGCATGGGCGACCGTTCCTGCGAGCGCCGCGACCTTCACACCGTGTTTCTTGCCGAGTTCGACCATCCATGGGGGTGGTGGTCCGAGGGCGCTGGCGATCAGACTGATATTGTACTCGAATAACATCTCGATCACATCGCGCTGCTTGTCGAGGCCGACCGCGAACTCGTCGCGAACGGAAGCGTCGGCAGGAAGCTGCGGCACGTCATGCTGTTCGAGCAGGTCGTCGAGGAACTGCTGGTGCTCCGCGGGGATGCGCGCATCGAGTTCTTCCGGGCTGAAACCGCCGGCCTTATCGCTCCCGACGAATTTGGCAGGCAGCAGGAGGTCGACCCCATAGGGCTTGCCATCCACTTCTTTTTCGATCCATTCGAGCTCCGCCCGAAGCGCGTCGGCGGAATGAGCCGCGACGCCGAGGACGCCCAATCCGCCGGCCTTTGAAACGGCAGCCGCTACGTCCCGACAATGAGTGAAGGCGAAGATCGGAAATTCGAGTCCGAGTTCCTGAGCGAGTCGAGTATTCAAGGCGAGCTCCTGATCATGGATCTGCCGGGCAAGCCGGCCTGATTCGGTCGAGCGTTCGAGTGTAGTCGGAAGACATGCGGCGGCGCCGGGGCGCAAAAGACTACGAGTTCGCGAGAGCCCCTCGCCGCCGCTTTCGGCACGGGCTATGCCATTACGTGCGCCCGCATATCTGCACGCCCCTCGATCGGGGGCGGCTCGGAGATCCTCATGAGCCTGATCCTTTATGGAGCCCCACTTTCGCCCTTCGTCCGAAAGGCCGACGTCGTCATGCGCGAGAAGGGCATCGAGTTCGAAAGCGAATCGGTCAATATCATGCCGATGCCCGATTGGTTCAAGGAGATCAGCCCGGCGCGGCGAATCCCCGTCCTGCGCGACACCTCGATCGCGACCGAAGGCACGGCGGGAACGATTCCAGACTCCTCCGCCATCTGTGCGTTCCTGGAACGGCTGCATCCTGATCCGGCGATTTACCCCGAGGACGCTTACGCGCGCGGCCGCGCGATCTGGTACGAAGAATGGGCGGACACGGAGCTCGCACAAGCGGTGGGCGGCGGCATCTTTCGACCGATCATGTTCCCGATCATGGCGAAGAAGGATCCTGATCTCGCGACGGCGAAGAAGACCTTCAACGAGAAGATCCCGCGCCTCTTCGACTACCTGGAAGGGGAGCTGGCGGGAGAGCAGGGCGCGGACGGCTATCTGGTCGGGGCGAGTCTCTCGATCGCGGATATCTCTGTGGCGTGCACGATCTCCCAGATGGAGTTTGTCGCCGGCCCGCCCGACAAGGCGCGCTGGCCGGGTGTGGCTGCGTTCTTCGAGACGATGACGGCTCGCCCGAGTTTTCAGCCGACCCTTTCGATCTGCAAGAAGATCGTGAAGCAGCAATTCGACCTTTCCGCCTGATCGCCGCGCGGACCGCGCGAATGAGGAGTCCCTACATGGGTGCCATCGAAGAGTTTGAGAGCGAAGCCATCTCCATCGAACGCAAGGGAAACGTCGGAACGCTCTGGCTCGACCGACCCGATAAGCGGAACGCGATGAATCCGGCGCTTTGGAATGGCCTCGTTGCGGGCCTCCAGGCGCTTGAATCGGACGGCGAGACTCGAGCGATCGTCCTGGCTGGCCGCGGCCATAGCTTTTGTGTCGGGCTCGACCTCGCCATGTTAGGCGGTGGGGGCGCTTCCTCGGAAGGCGGAGAGAGCTTCGCCGGGAAACAATCCGGTGCGACCGCCAATCTGCGCCAGCTCGAATTGACGAAGTCGATTCAGAACGCGATCACGGCGATTGCGAAGACCTCCGTTCCGGTGATCGCCGCCGTGCATGGATGGTGCATCGGGGGCGGCCTCGACATCATCACCGCCTGTGATATCCGCATCGCCTCCAAGGATGCGCTCTTTGGCATTCGCGAGACGAAGATCGGAATCGTGGCGGATGTCGGAACGCTCCAGCGCTTGCCCAAGATCGTGACGGCGGGGCACGTCGCGGAGCTCGCGTACACGGGGAAGGACATCGATGCCGCGCGCGCCGAGAAGATCGGGCTCGTAAACGATGTGCATGAGGATTTCGAGGCGACCTACGAAGCGGCGTTCACGATGGCGATGGAGATCGCTGCGAATGCGCCGCTCGCGGTCCGCGGGACGAAATTCGTGCTGGAGCAGGGCGAGGAGATGACGACGGAGCAGAGTCTGATGCTGAATGGCATCTGGACGATGATCACGACGCTCAACTCGAACGACCTGCAGGAGGCCATGAAGGCCTTCATGGAGAAGCGCGCCCCGGACTTCGAGGGTAACTAGTCCGCCCCGCCCCGAGAGCAGCGAGTGTTGCCCGTTTCTGCTTGACGCAGGCGCGTGCGGTCGGCAGCATTCAGGGCTGTGCCGCAGCTCGCTTTCGAGCGCGGATCTAGGGGCGAGGACTGGCGATGAGTGCGAGCGAGCAAGAGATCGATCCCTTTGAAGCCTTCGATCGGGCGATGGGCGCCGAGACCTGCGTCGATCCCTATCCGGGATTCGCCGCGCTTCGCGCGAAGGGCGGCATGGTCGAGCGGACGGAACCCTCGGGCGGGATGAGCCTGATGAACAACCCCGATCAAAGAACCTTCATCGCCGTCAGTCATGACGCCGTTTCTGAAGTGCTTCGCGACGGGCGTGTGTTCTCGTCGGGCGCCTACCGCGAGACGATGGGGCTCGTGATGGGGCCTAATATCCTCGTGATGGACGAGCCCGAACACGGGCGCTTCCGCAGCTTGATCCAGATGGCCTTCAGCAAGAAGGCCCTCGAACGATGGGAGACCGATCTCGTTCGCCCCGTCGTAAATGGCTTGGTCGATCAATTCGTCGATCGTGGCCAAGCGGAGCTCGTTCGCGAGCTGACCTTCCCATTCCCGGTTCACGTGATTGCAGGAATGCTCGGCCTTCCCGCCGAAGACCTCTCGAAGTTCCATGCCTGGGCCGTCGATGTGATCAGCGTGGCGATCGACTTTCAGCGGGGAATCGCAGGTTCGAAGGCGCTTGGGGACTACCTGACGCCGATCATCGAAGAACGTCGAGTCAACCCGGGCAATGACCTGATCAGCGTCCTCGTGCAAGGCGAGCTCGACGGTCAGCGCCTCGACAATGAACACGTCCTCGGTTTCCTGCGCCTCCTGCTTCCGGCCGGTGCGGAGACGACCTACCGCTCTTCGAGCAACCTGATCTACGGCCTCCTGACCCATCCCGATCAGTGGCGCGCGCTCGACGAGGATCGAGGGCTGATGATTCAGGCGATTGAAGAAGGGCTGCGATGGGAGGTCCCGCTCACGGGGATCGGCCGGCTGTGTGTTGAAGACACGGAAGTGGCGGGGGTGAAGATTCCGGCGGGCTCGAGCGTTCAGGTCCTGATCGGTTCGGCCAACCGCGATGAGGCACGATTCGACCGACCGGACGAATTCGATATCCATCGTCCGCCGCGCCAACACATGTCCTTCGCCTTTGGTCCCCATCGATGTCTCGGAATGCATCTCGCGCGGATGGAAACGAAGGTCGTCCTCGAGGCCTTGCTCGATAGGCTGCCCAATTTGCGGCTCGACCCGAACGAAGAGGACGTGCGGATCATGGGCGAGGGCTTCCGCGCGCCGCGCCGGCTGCCGGTGCTTTTCGGTTAGGCATTCCGCGGTGATCCACTCGATCGATCATTCTGCGATCTCCGTTCCGGATCTGCAGGTCGCCCTCGACTTCTATTGCGACCTGCTTGGCTTCGAAGTCGAAAAGGAATCGGGTTGGCCGAAAGGCGCAAGCCGCGTCGATCGACTCTTGGCGCTTCCGGACTCCGCGGCGAGGGTCGTGATGATCAAGCTCGGCGAGACCCGAATCGAAGTCTTCGAGTTTGAGTCCCCCGTCCCCGCCTCGCGCCCCGACTCGCTTCGAGTCAGCGACCACGGGATCACCCACCTCTGTCTGCGCGTCACCGAGATCGAAGAGGAATATGCGCGGCTGGTCGAAGCCGGCGTGGAATTCAACTCGCCGCCCCTCGATGTGGGGACCTCGATCTGCGCCTACGGCCGGGACCCCTTCGGCAACGTGATCGAGTTTCGTCAGCTGGCGGGTTGAGTCGAACTGACTCGCGCTGAGGCGGATCGCCATCCCCCATTTGGACGGCTTTCGAGTCCGGCGAGCGTCTGCCGTGCAGGTCTTGGCTCGCTAGACTCGAAAGGTCCGTCGGAACCCGCTTCGACGGATGCGCGCTGTCCAGGCTAAGCGAAGGATTCAATCGATGTCCTCTGATTTCCGCCCCGACTTTGATCCCAACGACTTGATGGTGCCCCGCAACTACGGTGTCGCCGGTCAGCCGCATAACGCCTGGACGCAACTTCGCGAGCACGCGCCGGTCTTCAAGGCCGAGACTGAAGGCTACGAACCCTTCTATGCGATCACGCGCCACAAAGACATCATGGAGATTTCGAACAAGCCCGACGTCTTCAGCAATGGCGAGGGGCCGATGTTGCTCGATGATCGCATGCGAGCGGATCGAGATGTTGAAGCCGGTGGGTTCGGTCGGATGCGCACGATCATCGAGATGGATCCACCGGAACATCGCGACTTCCGCAAGGTCGCGAGTGGCTTCTTCACGCCGCGCAGTATCCATCGCCTCGACGAGATCGTCACCGAGTGCGCGCGCGCTCAGATCGACAAGTTGGGCGAGGAAGGCGAAACCGATTTCGTCGAGTCCATCTCGCAGCGCCATCCACTCCGGGTTCTGTCAACCATTCTCGGAATTGAGCCCGAGGACGAAGACCTGCTCCTCGAACTCACTCAGCAGCTCTTCGCCGCGGAGGATCCCGACCTTCAGCGTCAGGGCGAGGACCGCAGCGAAGCGAGCAAGTCGCTGATCGCCGACTTCGGGGCGCTCTTCGCACGGATCATCGAGGATCGTCGCGCAAATCCCCGGGACGATCTCGCCAGCCTGCTCGCGAATGCGAAGATGGCGGACGGATCGCCGATGGGACCGATGGAAACCTTCGGCTACTACCTGATCGTCTTTACCGCCGGCCATGACACGACACGAAACGCGATCTCCGGCGGGATGCAGGCGCTTCTCGAGAACCCGGATCAGCTGAAGAAGCTCTGTCAGGATCCGTCGCTTGCGAAGAGTACGGTCGAGGAAGTCGTGCGCTGGACGTCGCCGGTGAACTACATGAAGCGCCACTTGCTTTCGGATGTCGAGCTACACGGCACGAAGATGCGAGCGGGTGAAGACCTCGTCATGTTCTACGCATCGGCGAACCGTGACGCCTCGGTCTTCGACAAGCCCTTCGAGTTCGACATCACACGCAAGCCGAACCGCCATCTTGGCTTCGGAACGGGCGAGCATTTCTGCCTTGGAGCGCACGTCGCGCGCCTCTCGTCCCAGGCCCTCTTCTCCGAAATCGCGAATCGCGTTGAAGTGATGGAGCTGACCGGAGATCCGACGCATATCGCTTCGAGCTTCGTCGTCGGGCTGAAGAGTCTGCCCGTTCGCTACAAGATCCGCCCCGCCGCTTAGTTCGTCGCGGGTCGCCGCGCGATCAGGCGTTCTTCGCTTCGAGATCTCGTCTGTACGTTCGCGCGCCGAGCACGTAGTGCACGACGGCCCAGGCCATGAAGACGAGCAGAGCCAGGACTGCGGATTGAATCCCGAGAAGATCCGCGCCCTCGGTGGGGTTCGATCCATAGTAGTCGGAGAATACGCCGACGAGGATCGGTCCAAGACCGAAGCCGATGATGTTCATCATGAACAGCGCGATCGCCGACATGACTGCGCGCATGCGAGGCTTGACGAGCCCCTGCATGATCGCGTGGCCGAGTCCCGAGTACATGTGATTGAGGAGTGTCGCGACGGCGATCATCGCGACGCAGAGCGTGGCGCTGTTGGTTGAGTACGCGATGTAGGAAAAGGGGAGCGACGCGAAAGCACCGATCGCGGGGATCCAATAGAGCCAGCGCGCGTCCTTTCGGCCCATTCGGTCCGCGATCCGACCGGCACCGTAGACCGAGATGCCGCCCGCGAATCCGGCAATGAGTCCGAGCTGAAGGCCCGCTTCCGAGATAGACAGGTGATGCACGCGCTGCAAAAACGAGGCGTGGAAGCCGCCGACGCCGGCGAGAAAGAGGGTTTGGAGCGAGGACGCCAGGAGCACGTGGCGCATGCTCGGCAGGGCGAGAATAAACCCGAGGGTCTGGCCGACCGAGTCTTGCTGCATGTCCGCGCCGGGATCGAAAGCGCCGCGCTCGGGTTCGCGCAGGGTCCGGCTGGCGATCAAGGCGAGCAAGACGCCGGGCGCGCCGACGACGAAGAACGCCATCTTCCAACCGAGGCCTTCGGCGAGGTAGCCCCCGGCGGCGAGTCCGAAGAGCGTTCCGATCGGGACCCCAAGCGAGTAGATCGAGAGCGCGGAGGCGCGTTTCTCCGGTGGGAACGTATCCGAGATGATCGAGTGTGCCGGCGGCGTGCAGCCCGCTTCGCCCACGCCCACGCCAATTCGTGCGGCCATCAGTTGAACGAAGTTGCGTGATAGGCCGGACGCGACGGTCATCGCGCTCCAGACCAGCAGCGCGACGGCGATGATCTTGCTGCGATTCGAGCGGTCGGCGAGTCGCGCAATCGGAAGACCCGCGAAGGTATAGAAGATCGCGAAGCCGCCGCCGATCAAGAAACCGAGCTGGGTATCCGAGAGCTCGAGGTCGGTTTTCACGAGCTCGGCCAGGATGTACATCACCTGTCGATCGATGTGATTGACGACGTAGATGACCAGAAGGAGTCCGAGCGTGTATCGCGCGCTGCCAGTGAGGTTTTTCGTCATCGCGTTCGACGTTACACCACGAAGCTCCTCGGGCTACCGACTCCCGCCCTCGCTCGATAGCCTCTGCGGATGGCGAAAATCTCTCTAGCGACGCTGAATCACTCTCCTCTTCATGGTCTGCCTACGCAGTGGGAGGCACATCTGGATGCAACGGCTGCGGCCGGCTTCGATTCAATCGCGCCGGACGTTTTCTGGCTTCGAGCGCTCGAAGCGGAAGGGGTTGGCCTCGAACAGGTCGCCCGGGGATTGGTCGAGCGGAACCTCGGTTGTATGGAGATCGCCGGGATCGCGATCGGTGAGCCCGACAACACGAACAAGGAACTCGAAGAACAGCTTCGTTATGCGGAGATTCTGGGTGCCGAATTCGTGAACGCGCGCGTCGTTTCGCCGATCGATGAGGAGGTGGTTCAAGTCGCGCGGCGATGTGCCGAGGCTTTTGCGGCGGTGGGAACGCGACTGGCGCTTGAGTTTTCCGCGGGTACGAAGCTCAACTCGGTTTCCGGGGCGCGTACATTTGCAGAGGAGGTCGCGGTTGCCGGGGTCGGTGTCACCCTCGACACCTGGCATTTCTTGTTGCGACCCGAAGGCGTGGAATGGGAAGCCCTGGAGGCGCTTCCCGAATCCGTCTTCGCGAACGTTCAGCTCTCGGATGGCGTGCCTTATGGCGAAGGTGAGTTTGGCGCGGCGACGATGGATCGAAGACGGCTTCCAGGAGAGGGCGACTTCGATCTCGACGGGTGCAAGGCGCGCCTAACGAAGCGCGGGCTCGACCTGCCCGTGGTTGTTGAAGTACTCAACGCAGAGGAGCGGGCGAAGCCGATTGAGGTCTTCGCCCAGCGCGCGATGGACGTGACGCGCGCGAGCTGGGGCGCAAACTAGCCGGCGGTTAGAACGATTTCGTGACCGCGCGGGTCGGGCCGAAGTTATGCAGGCCCAGCGCGTGCAGATTCCCGAGCCCGCCGCAAACCATGACGATCAGCTCGTCCGGCCGTTCGACCAGATGCGCGATGCCATCGCCATCCACTCGCCCACGTTCTTCGAGCCAGGCGCGATGGGGTTCGGGGAAGAAGTCGATCGGATGAGAGGCGGCGTGCCAGAGCGCTTCCTGGGTTTCCTCGATCGTCGGGTATTCGGTGGCGATTAGATCGGCCCACGGCGGCGCGAGACAGACCATCGTCTCCGCGCCCCAATGGCTGATATACGCGTTGGTTCCAGGATAGGCGAGGGACTTGCCGATCAATTCCGTGAGCGCGGCGCCCGAGTCCGCGGCGACGTCCGCGATATCCATTGTGCCGATGCAGCCGTAGACCGTGACTGCGTTCCCCTCGAAACCACGTCGGGTCGCGAGCGGGGCCCAGGGCGAGCGTTCTTCCCATTCGGCGACGACGATACCGGTTACTCGGGCGGGCTGGCCGAAGACACTCTTCGAGTTTTCGCCAATCTTCTGCCCGCCGACGTTCCGCATCGTGAGCCGCAGGGCGCGACCGATCGCCGGGGCGGGGCCGGCGACTCCGCCGAAGCACCCCGCTTCCATCGGGATCTCGAGCTCGTGTCGGGCGGGCCCATTCACGAAGACGCCGGGGACCACCGAGCTCGTCGTTGTATTCAGCGAGAAGAGATCGAGGGCGGGATCGACGCAGGCTTCGATGGCCGCGCATAACAGCGGCATCGCCTCCGCCGGTGCACCCGCCATCACGGCGTTGATGGCGAGCTTCTCGACGGTGCAGCGACCATCTCTCGGGGGGAGGACGCCGAGCAGTGCATCCGGGAATCGATCGGACGCTGCTACGAAGGCGCGGACCCGCTCCTCGGTGGGTGGAACGAGGGGCAAGCCATCACCCCAGCCCGCGTCGGTCGCGAGCTTGGCAAATACGGCAGGATCGTCCTCGACTTCGAGACGCTGGCTCGAAAGCCAGTCGATCTCACAGCCCGAGGGTCCGCAGGAGCGGTCGAAAGTGCTCTCTTGCAATCTCACGTACCTCTTGTTCGGGTCGACTATCAAGCGGGTAGGGTAGAACGTGCACGCGCAGCCCCGATCGCCCCGCGTTCGCGGCCATCGTCTGTGCAAGCGCTTCGAATTCTGAGGTCACAACGGCGACCGCCGTCTTGCCTTCCTGGAGTGCCACGACTGCGTCGTGCACGGTCCAGGAAGTGCAGCTGCCTCAATTCCCGAGGCCGCTGATCACGACCTCTTGTTCGCCTGCGAAGTGGCGGAGTTCGGCAAGCGTTGCTTCCGCGGCTTCGCCGGTTCGATCGCCGGCGCACCACTGGGAGACCGACCCGCCTTCTTGGGCGAAAAGCTTCTCCCATTCGTCGCGCACCCAATCGAAGGAGCGCCAGGTCAGGTCGTAGCGGATGCCGACGGGCGCCGACGCGAGTCGGGCGAGGGGCGGGCCGGGGTCTGCGTCGACATCGGGCGGCGCGGCGGTGGGGTCGAGGATGGTCAAGCGGGCCATGTGAAATCTCCAGCCCCCGATCTTTGATCGAGTGCGCGGGATGGGTGGACCTGAAGAGGGTAGAGGAGGAAGC
>Ga0316208_1002545_pt1 | contig 14671 bp, 11 predicted proteins | sample 3monopyrite_MG_FD_204944 | JGI IMG/M metagenome (GOLD analysis project Ga0316208, IMG submission 204944) | Microbial mat bacterial communities from mineral coupon in-situ incubated in ocean water Damariscotta River, Maine, United States -... | ecosystem: Environmental > Aquatic > Marine >... | reverse complement strand
GTGAATACAGCGACCAAAGGTGGTCATCGAGCAACTGCATCCCGTACTTCTTGCCCGTTTGGATCGAAGAATCGATCCGGAAAGATTTGTTGTCGCGGATCAGGTTCGCGATCGCGGGCGTCACAACCAAGAACTCGTACGCCGCCACCCGACCTTTGGTATCCACCCGTTTCATGAGCACTTGGCTGAGCACACAGATCAAGGCCGTGGATAACTGCACCCGGATCTGGTTCTGCTGGCTCACCGGGAACGCATCCACTAGACGGTCGATCGTCTTGGCGGCCCCCGTTGTGTGCAACGTCCCGAACACAAGGTGACCAGTTTCCGCCGCCCGAACCGCGGCCTCGATTGTCTCAAGGTCACGCATTTCACCCACGAGGATCACGTCGGGGTCCTGACGCAGCGCACGCCGGAGTGCCTCGGCGAAGTTCGGCACGTCGTTGCCCACTTCCCGCTGGTTCACGATCGATTTCTTGTGCTGGTGGTAGTATTCGATCGGATCTTCCATCGTGATGATGTGGTGATCCAAGTACATATTGATGTAATCGATCATCGTCGCAAGCGATGTCGTCTTGCCAGACCCCGTCGGCCCCGTCACAAGGAACAATCCCCGAGGACGCCTGACCAGATCCTTGCAAATATCCGGCAAGCCAATCTGATCGAACGTCAAAAGTTGGTTGGGAATCTGCCGCAGAACCAGTGCCAGATCGCCCTTCTGGCGAAACACCGACACCCGGAACCGGGCCGCCTCGCCGTATGCGAAGCCGAAGTCCGTCCCCCCCTCTTCCTGGAGTTCCTGCTGGTTCCGTTCCGGCGTGATCGACTTCATCAGCGTCACAAGATCGTCGGAATCTAAAACCTTCGTCTGGAGATTCCGCAGCCCGCCGCTGATGCGGATCGTCGGCTGCCGTCCCACGGTCAGGTGGAGGTCACTAGCCTCGAGCTTCACAACAGTATCGAGCAATCGGTCGATCTGAATCGTTGACATGCGTTCTCTCCGCTGCCGGGCGCTGTGCCCGCAGGAGTCTGAAATTCACCAAACTTAGAAATCGTCCACCTGGCTCACCCGGGCGATCTCACCGGGTGTCGTCATCCCTTTGAGCACCTTCTTGCGGCCGTCCTCGACCAAGGGCTTCATCCCCGCAGCAAGCGAAGCCTTCCGGAGCTCCGCCACCGGCGCCATCTTGAACGCCAAGTCGCGCAGCTCACTATTCATATGCAAAAGTTCAAAGATCGCCCGCCGGCCCTTGAATCCACCCGGAGCATCCGCGTGCGAAACCGGCTTGTAAACCCGCCCGATCGCATCTTTCATCTCCATGCCGATCAGCCGCAGGTGCTTGGGATCAATATCCCCCTCTTCTGCGAGCTGCTTGGACGGATCGTACAAAATCCGCACGAGCCGTTGCGCCAGAATCGCCTGGATCGATGACGCAACCAAGAACGGCTTGATCCCCATGTCGATCAGCCGCGTCATCGCACTGGGCGCATCGTTTGTATGGAGCGTCGAGAACACAAGGTGGCCCGTCAACGCCGCCTGAATCGCGATCTCGCCCACTTCACGATCCCGGATCTCGCCCACCAGGATGATATTGGGTGCCTGACGCAGCATCGACCGCAGAATCGCCGGGAACGTCAGACCGATGCTCTCTCGCACCTGGCACTGGTTGATCCCATCGAAGTTGTATTCAACCGGGTCCTCGGCCGTGATGATCTTCCGGTCCGGCCTGTTCAACACATCCAGAGCCGTATACAGCGTCGTCGTCTTGCCCGAACCCGTCGGCCCGGTCACCAAAAAGATCCCGTTGGGCTTGCGGATAATCTTGTTGAATTCCTCAAGATTTTCAGCCTCAAACCCGAGGTTCGGCAGCCCGATCCGCACCGCATCGGGCCGAAGAATACGACAAACCACGCTCTCCCCGTGGTACGCAGGGCAAGCCGAGACCCGGTAATCGATATCCACTTCATCCACGTTCAGTTTGATTCGGCCGTCCTGCGGGATCCGCCGTTCCGAGATATTCACGCCCGCCATCAGTTTCAGCCGGCTGAGCACCGCGTTCTGCATCCGCTTGGGCAAATTGTCCCGCTCCACGCAGACACCATCGATCCGATACCGCAGCCGCACCCGGTCCGCCATCGGCTCTACATGAACGTCGGACGCTCTGATCCGCACCGCTTCAGACAAAATCCGGTTCACCAAGCGGACAACCGGCGAGTCTTCCCCCGCAACATCGATCGATTTATCCATCGACCGGTCCACAGAACGGTCAATCGTCCGGTCGATCGAATCGGTCACAAGGCTCTGCTCGGTCGCCACAGGGGCCGTGCCCGATTCCTTGGCATCCAAAAACTGCTTGATCGCACCCCGGCTCGCTATTTTCAGATCGAGGTCTTTATTGAGCCGAAACCGCAAGTTGTCCATCAACTCCATGTTCATCGGGTCATGCACAATGAGCCGGAGTTTGCCGTCTTCCTCGCCCATCGGCAATACCAGATACTTCTTGATGAGCTGCTTGTCGATCCCTTCGAGATCCACCTGCGAGGCAAACGGCTCGGTGTTCGGATCGACAAAGTCAAATCCGAACTGCTTGGCTAACGCCTGAGCCACCTGCTCGGGCTTGACCTTGCCTTCTTCGATCAGCACCTCGCCGATCCGTTTGTTGCTCTTTTTCCCCACTTTCGCCGCTTTGTTCGCGTCGTCAGCAGAGATAATGCCCGCCCCGGCGAGGATCTCGCCCAATTTCTTCTTTGATCGTGCCATATCTAGTCGAAGCTCTCCACCGGTGCGGCCCCATCGTAGTGCAGGGCAATAGGGCATTGTGGCAACGGCCAACAACCGGGACACGGGCCCGGCTCAGCCGATACTTGCTTCCCCAACTATACCGAACCCGAGCCCATCCGGATCCCAAGGCGTCCCATAGCACACCATGATGTGGACTTTCGGCCCCGATTTCGTGATCTTGCCAACCCGGGGCCCTAATCTTATCTCAATGCGTCCATTGTCAAATCCATTATATGCCGTCATTTATACGCGGCCCTGCCGAAAGCCTATATGCGACTCCTGATCACCGCCGGCCCGACACACGAACCCATCGATGCCGTGCGGTTCCTCGGCAACCGTTCCAGCGGACGCCTCGGCTCCGCTCTAGCCGAAGTCGCCGCAGACCGAAACTGGAAAGTCCGGCTCCTCATGGGCCCACACGCCATCATCCCAGAGCACAAGGGCATCGAGATCATCCGCTTCCAATCCACCGCCGACCTCGAAAGCCTCCTCCAAGATCACCTTCCTTGGTGCGATACCCTCATCATGGCAGCCGCCGTCTCCGATTTCACGCCAGTTGTGCCCGAAGATGCCGGGCTCACCAAGTGGCGCCGCGGTGCGGAATCGCTCACCCTCGAACTCAGACCCACGCCCGACCTGCTCAAAGGCTGCGCCAAGCGCGCAAGGCCCGATCAGAACCTTGTCGGCTTCGCACTCGAACCCGCAGACCGGCTCGAATCCTCGGCGCTCGCAAAGCTCGAACGCAAAGATATCGATTTCATCGTCGCCAACCCATTGAATACGATGGACGCAGACAGTATCAATGCAACAGTGTTCCAACGCGGGGGCATCAGGCTCGACGCGACCAACGGAGCAGTTTCAAAGCACGAATTCGCCCTCTGGCTCCTCGACCTTCTCGATGACGCTATGGCAGCAACGACCAGGAGTGCAGATCATCGCACCGCAAATGAATGACGGGCCGTCCTACGGAGGACAGCGAAACCAACCGAGCCGCGGCTTCGGAAACCAGAACAACCAAAGGTACTCAAACCAAGGCCAAGGCGGGCCCGGCGGGCCTTACCAAAGCAGAGGCCCCGGCGGGTTCGGCGGCAACAACCAAGGCCAGGCAGGTCCGAACAGACCACGCTTCGGCGGGCCGCCCAGAGGACAAGGCGGGCAAGGTGGGCAAGGCGGACAAGACAACCGATTCAACCAACGCCCAAACCACCAAAGCAACAACAGAAATGACGACCGGCAAAGCGATCGCCCGCCGCCCATCGAGATCCTCCATCTCGATGAGCACTTCGTCGTCATCAAAAAACCCGTCGGCGTCCAGACCGCCGCGATCCGATCGCGTCAGGCGACCGCTCTGGACATAACGCGTGAAGAACTCAAGAGCCGGCGTGAGCGAAACCTCCGTGTTTTTACGGTCCATGAGATCGATAAAGACGCATCGGGCGTGCTCGTCTTTGCGCGCACAGACGAGGCCACCATCGAACTCCGCCGTCAGTTCCGCAGCCGCGTGACCGACCGCATGTACCTCGCCCTGATCGAGGCCGACCTCCCCACCGAAAACGTGCAACCCGTCACGATCCGATCCCGGATCATCGAGAACCGTCGCGGCGTCGCCGAGACCGTTCCCGACCAAGACGCGGCCCCGACCGGGCCCGACAAACCGCTCGCCGCGGTCACCCACGTGCGCACCGTCGCCAGCCTCGACGGGCTCACGCTCGTGCGCATCCGCGCAGAGACCGATCACGCCTACCAACTCCGTGCGCACATGTCCGAAGCCGGCACACCCGTCGCCGGCGACCGCGCCTACCGCACCCGCCGCAAGGACATCCCGCGCCTCGCGCTGCACCTCTCAGAAGTCGCCTTCGAGCACCCGATAACGCAGAAAAAAATCCGTTTCGCAAGCATCGCCCCGGCCCCGTTCTACGAACTCGTCGGCAAGACCGCGCCCGACGGCGCGCCCGTCGCCAGATCCATCGACGCCGAGGGCAAAAGCCAGCCCACCCACTGGGACAGCGTCAGCGAGTGGTACGACGATCTGCTCAACGACCGAGGCAGCGATCTCTACCAGCGCGTGCTCATCCCGGGCACGATGCGGATGCTCGGGAACGTGCGCTCAACGAGCGTCCTGGACATCGCCTGCGGCCAGGGCATCCTCAGCCGTGCGCTCGCCGAGCGCGGCGCACAAGTCGTCGGCATCGACGGCGCCCCACGCCTCATCCAACGGGCCCGCGAACTCACAAGCCCCGACCACACAATCTCCTACGGCGAGGGCGATGCCCAAGCCCTCGAGCCGGCGATCAAAGCAACCGTCGGCGAAGAATTTGAACCCTTCGACTCGGCCGTCTGCCTGATGGCGCTGATGAATATCGAAGATCTCGAAGCCTCGATGCGCAGCGCTTCTTGTGCGCTCAAACCCGGTGGTTCGTTTGTGGGCGTGATTCTCCATCCCGCGTTCCGCGCGCCCCGGCAGACATCGTGGGGCTGGCTTGGCGCGAAGCCCGAGTCACAAAAGCAGTTCCGCCGGATCGATTCATACATGTCCGTCGCACCAGTCAAGATCACGATGAACCCCGGGGCCGCGGCCTCGGGCAAGGACGCGATCACGACGACCACGTTTAACCGTCCGATCTCGGAGTACATGACGGCGGCTGCCAAGGCGGGGCTGTTCATCAACGGCTTCGAGGAATGGATCAGCCCGCGCGAGAGCCAGCCGGGGCCGAGGGCGGACGAAGAGAACCGCGCTCGGCGCGAGTTCCCGATGTTCCTCGCGTTCCGTGCCGTGCGCACCGAGACGGTCGAGAACCAGCCCGAGACTAAGGTTGCGATTGAAGCCGAGGCGGACACATTCGAGGAGTGAGCCGCCTGTAAAACGTGGAAAACACGCCCCCTCCTTGTGGGGTGTGAGTTGGAGGCCCGACGATGTTCATGCGCATGATCTACGACGATTCGCTCGCACAAGCGGCGTACCTCATCGGGTGCCAGGCTACGGGTGAGGCGATCTTGTTCGATCCGCTCCGCGATGTCGATCGGTATATCGAACTGGCCGAAGCCAACGGGCTGAAGATCATCGCGGCCGCCGAGACACATATCCACGCCGACTTTGTCAGCGGCGCGCGTGAACTCGCCGACCGCATCGGTGCGCGCGTATACGTCTCAGCAGAAGGCGGCGATGACTGGCAATCGAAGTGGGTCGGCGGGTACGACCACCAAACGCTCCGCCACGGCGATTCATTTCGGATCGGTAAAATCCGGTTCCAGGCCGTCCACACGCCGGGGCACACGCCAGAGCACATCGTCTACATCGTGACCGACGAGGGCGGCGGCGCGAACGAGCCCATCGGCGTTGCGAGCGGTGATTTTCTGTTCGTGGGCGATCTCGGCAGGCCCGATCTGCTCGAGACCGCGGCCAAGCAGGCCGGCGCAATGGAGGTCGGTGCACACTCTCTTTACAACTCGCTGGGCTCGCTCGATTCTCTGCCCGAGTTCGTGCAGGTCTGGCCGGGGCACGGCGCGGGGAGCGCCTGCGGCAAGGCGCTCGGGGCCGTCCCGATGAGCACGATCGGGTACGAAAAACGGTTCAACCCGGCGCTCGGACTCGCGGGCGATGAAGCCCGCTTCGTCTCGTTCATCCTCGATGGTCAGCCCGAACCGCCCATGTACTTCGGCGACATGAAGCGGATCAATCGCGACGGGCCTGCCGTGCTCGGCGGCCTGCCTGCGCCCGAGCACATCGACGCGGTCGACGTTGCCAATCTGGATCCGAACGAGATCACGATCATCGACACGAGGCCCTGGGAAGATTTTATATCGGGGCACGTTCCCGGCTCGTTGTCGTTCCCGCTGGGCAATATGTTCTGCACCGATGTCGGCTCGATGGTGGGCGTGGATGATCGGATCTGCGTCATCGCCGAACCAGCGTCGCTCGAATCGATCGTCCGTCAGCTCGTCCGCATCGGGTGCGATCACGTCGAGAAATGGTGCCCCGCTTCAGATATCACAGGCTCGCCGTCTGCCTCGGCGGGGCTCGAAGAATGCGATATTTCTTCGGTACTCAACGGGCTCGGAGCGGGTGAATCGTTCCTCGACGTCCGCCGGCTAGCCGAGTTCGCGGAAGGCCACATGCCGGGCGCGAGCAATATCTCGCACACCCGGCTTCGGGGCCGGCTCGACGAACTTCCCCAAGCCGATCGGCTCTATGTGAGTTGCCGGAGCGGGAAGCGGTCGGCACGAGCGTGCGCGTATCTGCAACGGCTGGGCCGGGATGTTGTGAACATTCGCGGCGGCTGGCTCGCGTGGGCCCAGGCCGGCGGCAGCGTCGAGAGGTGATGCCCCTCGATTTTCGAGCATGTTGATTCGCTCTGTAGCGTGCCACTGACCCGTGTTCGGGTCAGTGCTTGTGCAATGCCGGCAAAGCACATAAGAGCGCTGACCCGCGGACAGGTCAGCGGCACAGTCAATTGCTAAAGAGATAAAGAAAATGCTCTAGCCATCGTCTTTCAATTCGGCGATGAGCGCTTGGATCGTTGCCTTCGCATCGCCCAGGATCATCGAATTGTTATCGAGATAGAACAGCGGGTTCTCGATCCCCGCGTATCCCGGCGCCATGGAACGCTTGAGCGTGAACACCGACTTGGCACGGTAGACCTCGACGATCGGCATTCCCGCGATGGGGCTGGTCTCCTCGGCCGCGAGCGGGTTGACGACATCGTTCGCGCCGATCACGATCGCTATATCGACCGAATCCATCGTCGGGTTCACGTCTTCGAGTTGGTAGAGCATTTCATACGGCACGTCGGCCTCGGCGAGCAGCACGTTCATGTGCCCCGGCATCCGACCCGCGACCGGGTGAACAACAAACCGAACCTCGCACCCGTTGGCTTCGAGCAACGTTGCGAGTTCTTTGACCGCGTGCTGCGCCTGCGCGACCGCCATGCCGTAGCCGGGCACGATGACAACGCGCTGCGCGGCTTCGAGCATGTAGTACGCTTTTTCGGGCGATATGACCTTGGCTTCCCCGCGCTCGGCTGCGCCTTGCTTGGTTCCCGTCGCCCTTGAACCAAAGCCCGAGAAGAGAACATTCACAAGCGAACGGTTCATCGCCAGGCACATGACCCGGGTAAGCACGAGCCCGCTCGCGCCGACGAGCGCCCCGGTGATGATGAGTAAGGTGTTGTCTACCGCGAACCCGGCGGCGCAGGCCGCGATGCCAGAAAACGCATTGAGCAGACTGATCACAACTGGCATATCGCCGCCGCCGATGGGCGCGACGAACGAGACACCGAGCACGAATGAGAGCACGATCGCGCTGTAGAGCGGCAGGGTTTCCGCGGAATCGACCGCGAGCCAGACGCCGCACGCTAGGAGGGCGGCGATGAGCACGCTGTTGACGATCTGCTGGCCCAGATAGAGGACCGGGGCTGACTTGATTTTGCCGCTGAGCTTGCCAAAGGCGATGAGGCTGCCGGTGAAGGTGACACCGCCGATCAGGACCGCCAAGAAGATCGCCGCGGCGGAGAAAGATGTCACGCTGAGGTCGGCCCCGCCGAACGAGGCAGTCGTTTGAGACGCAACGAGTTGCCCCCAGCCGATCAGCAGGCTGGCGATACCGCCCGTGCCGTTGAACAGGGCAACCATCTCGGGCATTGCGGTCATCTTGACCATGCGGGCAATGGGCAGGCCGATCGCACCGCCGATGAGCAAGCCCACGAGGATCCAGACGAACGGGGCATCCAGCCCCCCCGAGAAGAACACTGAGGCGGACTGCTCATCGATGATCGAAACGAGCGTGCCCAGCACCGCCGCGAGCATGCCGAGTGCGGAGACGCGGTTGCCCTTGCGGGCTGTATCGCCCCGGCCCAAGAGTTTGAGACCCATGATGAAGCAGATGCCGGAGGTGAGCAGCAGGATGGTTGCGAGGATGGTCATGGTTTACTTACCCGCCCCGGCATTGCCCGACTTGAACATCGCGAGCATGCGGCCGGTGACGACGTACCCCCCCACCACGTTGATCGCGGCAAACGCGACGGCGAGCCCGCCGAGAAGCATCGCAAGCCGGCTGTCACCGGCCGTCGAAATAACACCAATCGCGCCGATGAGACTGATCCCGCTGATCGCGTTGGAACCGCTCATCAACGGCGTGTGCAACTGCGCGGGCACCTTGCGGATGAGTTCCACCCCGAGGAACATCGCAAGCAGAAATAAAAACGCGTATGTCAAAAAGTTCATGCGGCCATTCCTGGAACAGTATCAGTCAATCAATATCTATAGGGGTTTCTGAGCGATGTGGGCCGCGATGCGGTCATTCACAACAACCCCGCCATTCGTTACCAGACACCCCGCGATAATGTCGTCATCGAGATTGACCGCGAGCGACTTTGATTCCTCGTCATAGAGCACACGGATCAGCCCGGCGATGTTATTTGCATACATCCGGCTCGCATCGAACGCGACTCGCCCCGGATAATTTTCCAGCCCGATCACGCGCACGCCGTGGAGCGTCACATCCTCGCCCATGACCGAACCCTCGACATTGCCCCCCGAGGCGACGGCGTAATCCACGATCAACGAGCCGGGCTTCATGCTCTTGAGCATCTCATCTGTAATGATCGTCGGCGCGGGACGACCGAACAACGCCGCGGTCGTGATGACAACATCCGCCCGGCCCAGCGCCTTGAGCAAACCCGCCTGCTGCCTGGCGATCTGATCGGGCGTGAGTTCTTTCGCGTACCCGCCCTCGGCCTCGCCCGAATCACCAAGATCGATATCTACAAACCGGCCGCCCAGTGATTCGACCTGTTCTTTCACGGCCGGCCGGGTGTCGAACGCCTCGACCCGTGCCCCGAGCCGTTTGGCTGTCGCGATCGCCTGGAGCCCCGCGACACCCGCCCCTATCACGAGCACCCGCGCCGGCTGGATCACCCCGGCGGGCGTCGCCATCATGGGCAACGCCTTACCGAGCCGCTCGGCCGCGAGGATGACCATGTAATAACCCGCGATGCTGTGCTGGCTGGAAAGCGCATCGAGTTTCTGCGCCCGAGTCGTCCGCGGCACCATCTCCATGCTCATAGCGCTCACACCCGCAGCGGCAAACGCCTTCACAAGATCCACTCGGCCAAACGGATCCAAAAACCCGGCGTACATCGAGCCCGAAGGCATCGACGCGATCACATCCAACCCCGGCGATCGGACCCACGCAAACAGCCCGGGCTCGCCGAACAGTTTTTCGATGGAATCCACGATCACCGCGCCCGCATCCCGATACTGCTCATCGGCCCAGCCGAGCGCAGCCCCGAGCCCCGCCTGCACGAAAATCTCCCCGCCCAACTCAGCGAGAATCGTCACAGATTCGGGCGTTGCCGCCAGCCGGCTCTCGCCCGGGTGAGTCTCTTTGGGAAATACGATCCTCATCAACGCCCCTTCATCGCTCGGGTTCTGCCGGAATCTCTGAGACAGTATCGCCGATCCCGAACGCGGCTGCCTCGATCCGTTTCAGGAGCCCAATATCATGAATCTGGCAATTCATACGTTCTCACTCGGAACATTGAGATTTTCGTTATCATTCCCGGATACTCGCGTTCAATGCGGACACGGGAGTACGACTCCTCGTTTTTAATGACGAGATCCTAAAGGGGGTAACAGCAATGGGAATGATCAAAGAATTCCGAGATTTTGCGATGCGCGGCAATGTCATCGACATGGCGGTCGGCATCATCATCGGGGCCGCGTTCGGCACCATCATCAAAACCATGGTCGGCAAAGTCATCATGCCCCCGATCGGCATGCTGATGGGCAAGGTCGACTTTGCCGATCTCAAGTTCATCCTCCAGCAAGCCAGCGTCGAAGCAGACGGTGCCGAGATCGCCGAAGTCGCCATCTATTACGGCGAACTCTTCAACGCCATCTTCAGTTTCGTCATCGTCGCCTTCTGCCTGTTCATTGTCATCAAGATGATGAACAAAGCCACCTCGGCCATGGAAAAAGAAAAAGAGGCCGCCCCGCCCCCGGAACCCGCCGAGGATGTCTTGCTCCTCCGCGAAATCCGCGATTCACTCAAGAAGGGCTGATACTCGTTCACAATCAAACGACCACAAAAACCGGGCAATCGCCCGGTTTTTTCCATCCATTCCGACCCAGAAACAAGAGCGTTTTGCAAAATTTTTGCGTGCATTAGAGCATGCTAAATCAAAGCGCAGCGTGTGGCATGGCCATCTCGGTGCTCTGTAGAAAGCATCTCTCATCGCGGAGAAATCGGGGGTGCCACTGCTCGCCGTCTTCGGCGCAGCAGTGTTCTTTGCAAGGCACATGGTCTCTACAGAGCACCGTCCCCGCCGTGGATTCGAGCAACCGAGTTCCGGCACGGCCAAGATGGCCGTGGCACATACGCTACGAATTAAATGGGTTCGCTATAGTCCTTCAAAATAGATCGACGGTCCGTAGCAAAGGCCATTCTCGCACACACCTGAGTATTTGGCCCAGCGCTCACGTTTTGGGCTCTTTCAGAAACTTATCGACAATGAAATAACGCAAGATACTCTAACAAAGCCGAGAATCAAACAACTCACGCACCGAGGCGAATCACTCCCCCGGGATATACGAGATCACACCTTCCATCGGGCTCGAGGCCGTCGCGTAACGCTTCTTGGCGATCCGCCCGGCAAGGTACGACTGCCGGCCCGCTTCGCAAGCCTTGCGCATCGCGTGCGCCATCATCACAGGGCGCTCGGCGTGCGCGATCGCGGTGTTTAGCAGCACGCCGTCCGCACCGAGTTCCATCGCAAGCGAAACATCCGAAGCCGACCCGACCCCGGCATCCAAGATCACCGGGTAACCCGCATCCCCCGCCTTGAGGAGTTCAAGACACAGCACGATATTGTTGCGGTTCAATACACCCTGCCCCGAGCCGATCGGCGAGCCCGCCGGCATCACCGCATGCGCCCCCGCTTCCTTCAGCCGAACCGCACTGATCGGATCATCCGAACTGTACACCAGCACCTTGAACCCGTCGGCCACCAACTCACGCGTCGCCTCGATCGTCCCGACCGGATCGGGCAGCAGCGTCTTGGTATCGCCCAGCACTTCGAGTTTCACCCAGTCCTTGCCCGGGTTATCCAGTTGGTCGAGCAATTCCCGCCCGAGCCGCGCGACCCGGATCGCGTCATCGGCGCTAAAGCAGCCCGCCGTGTTGGGCAGGATCGTGTACCGATCCGTGTCGATAAATTCCAGCAGGCTCTCGCCATTTTCGTTCACCAGCCGTTCCCGGCGGACCGCGACCGTCACCACATCGCAGCCCGACGCATCCAATGATTGCTTCATCAGGTCGTACGAGGCGTACTTGCCCGTCCCGACAAACAGCCGGCTGGCAAATGTCCGCCCCGCGATTTCAAACGGCGAAAGCCCCGGCTCGGTGATCGGTGTTTGTGTCTTCATGCCCAGAGTTTACGGGGCAGACCCCTCGCGTTCCGCATCTGAGCCGGGCTGGGCCGAGGATTCTTCATCTGACCCAAGTTCGCATTCCACCGCAGCCATGGCCGCGACGGGATCGGGCGGAAAATCAGCAAACTCCGCCGGCTCGGGATGAGTCGCCCTCAGAGCCCTCGATTTGACCCGATGCTGGACCACGATCATCGTGATCGCCCCCGCCACCGCGACCACGCCAAACACCCACTGGACGATCGTGAGTTTCTCGCCGAACCAGAAAAACGACAACGCCGCCACCGTGAACGGCTGGAGCTGGATCACCCCGCTCGAGACCGTCACGCCCAGGCGTTCGATCGAGATGTAATACAGCACGTGCCCCGCCGCGATCCCGATGACCGCGCTGAGCGCAAACAGCCCGAACCTCGGGAGTTCCATATCGAGCACCGTCGCGCCCATCTCTTTCCCGAAGACGAGCATCAAAATAATCATCGCACCCGCCGTGTACTGGCTGATGGCCGCGAACGATTCCATCGCCCCGAAGCCCTGCATGCACTTGCGAACCGACAGCGCGTACCCCGCGAACCCGACGCCCGCCATCATCGCCAGGACAATTCCCAGCGTGCCGGCTTTCTCGCCAAACTCACCGCTCAGCGCGATCGTCGTGAACGTGCCGCCCATGAGCAATACCATCCCGATGAGGAAGCCGCGTGTTTTGATAACCGAGCGTTCCGAAGGGAACATGATCGCCGCGCCCAGCGTGACCGCAACGATCTGTGCGCGCAGCCCGAACGCGACCAGCCCCGGATCGATCTGATAGAACGCCATCGTGAAGCAGACCTGTGCGCACGCATTGATCGCGCCGGGCACAGCCGCAGCCCGGAACAGCCCCCGTTTCCAGGTCTTCTTTGCCTTTTTCCACAGCAGCAACGGCAGCCAGATCAGCGCCGCGATGCCGTACCGCCAGCCGTTCTGGGTCCAGCCGTCGACGTCGGTCACGAACTCTTTGATCAGGATCGGAACAATCGTCCAGCCGCCGAGCGTCAGCAAGACAGTGGTGATCCCGATCCATCGGGACTGTATCGGATCGTGTTCACTCAATATCGTCGGCCTTCAATTGGAGCCTACGCTCAGTCCCGGTCGGTCTCAGGCTCGGCCTGCTCCACCTCTTCGACATCCGCATCGAGCAGCCAGCGCTCGAGCGCATCGCCCGTGATCCGCAGCGTCGCGACGAGTTCACCATCCGCGTCGCGCACAATCAACGACCCGCCCACAACCTCAACCGAATCATCCCAGAAATCCTTGATAACACTCTCGGCCTCGTCGCCCGAAGCATCTTGCAGCGTCTCGTAGCGCCGGTCGATCCGGGCGAGGTCACGCAAGATCCGGTTGCGGGCTTTTTCGAGCCGACCCAGTTCCTGGAGCGAAACTTCGGTAGCCGTCGTCTCGGGATCGGTTTCGATGGACCAATCGCCGGTATCGATATGGTGCCTGATTGCGCGCACAGCTGACGCCAACTGATGGTCTTTGAGCGTCCCCTCGATCCAGGCCGGATCGCCGGAGGGTTCGGGTATTTCGTCGGCCTCACCGCCCACGATCTCGGCCTCCCTGCGGACACGGAACAGCTCGCGGATCTCGTCGTTGCCCATAGGCACAAAGAACCCGGGGCTCGGGTCCACTCCCCACATCGGGCTGTCATCGGTTCGCTGGAGGCTCCGACCGCTCGGCAGGTAGTACCGCTGCTCGGTCAGTTTGAGCGAAGCGCCCGTCGCCGCTCCGCCCAGCGGATGGATCGACTGCACGCTGCCCTTCCCGTATGAGCGCTCGCCGACCGTGATCGCGCGCCCGTTCTCAACAAGCGCCCCGGCCAGCACCTCACTCGCGCTCGCGCTTTGACCATTGATGAGCACCGCGATGGGAAACTCCGGCAGCGTGCCCTCTTTGGTCGCGCTGGCGATCCGTTCTTCGTACGCCCGACCGTTGGTCGAAACGATCACGCCCTCGTCGATCAGCAGGTCGGCCATCCGGATCGCCTGATCGAGCAGGCCGCCCGGGTTCCAGCGCACATCTATGACCAACCCGTTGAGCCCGTCTTCATCATCAGCGCCTAGATTCATCAGCGCGGCCTTGAACTCGGCGGCGACGCTCGGCGTGAACTGGCTCACGCGGATGTACCCGATCCGGCGCACAGGATCGAGCAAATAATCCCAGTGGGCCTCCGCGTCGGGCAGACGACGGAAACCGCGGATTGCCCGTGACTTGATCCGTGCGCGCGTGATCGTGATCTCGACCGGCTCGGTGCCACGGTCGATCGTCAATGTAACTTTGGTCCCCTTCTCGCCGAGCAGCAAGTCGATCGACTCGTTGAGCGTCTGCCCCTCGGTGGGCTCCCCGTCGATCGCGATCACCTTATCGCCCGACAAAATCCCCGACCTAAACGCGGGCGAATCGTCCATCGGTGTCACGATCGTGAACACGCCGTCG
>Ga0316208_1002544_pt1 | contig 14694 bp, 10 predicted proteins | sample 3monopyrite_MG_FD_204944 | JGI IMG/M metagenome (GOLD analysis project Ga0316208, IMG submission 204944) | Microbial mat bacterial communities from mineral coupon in-situ incubated in ocean water Damariscotta River, Maine, United States -... | ecosystem: Environmental > Aquatic > Marine >... | reverse complement strand
GAGCTTGAGAGCTTTTTTGACGGCGTGATGTTTTGTTTTGCACTTCTCCCGACCTGCGATCTAAAGAACGATAATTTTGTGTCTGGGTGACTTGAAATCCTTGATCGCCCTGGTCATCCTAACCGTTGCCCGAGGGACAAAAAAGAGGTCAGCAGGGGAACAAGAACTATCCCCTTCAAAAACACAAATTTACCCACAACCCCAGTATTTTAACAGCCCACGGTCATGCTTCTAGCAAAGTTTTTGCTGAGAAATACGATCACCATTGCAGAATAGATCGATTTTTGTCACCATACTCGGGTAAGAATGTGCTTGGGTGGAAAGTTACTTGAGTCGTTTCTTGCTATACGGGGTTGGGTGCTGCATCCTGACAGCCTGATTAAATCAGATTTCTGAACGGCTTGCTTATAAAGAGGTGAGTGCGGTTCTTTTATACGAAATAATTGTTTTGGTAATTGCTTCCGAAAACCAGTTTGGCTGGCATAAGCGGGAGTATTCCTTTCAGATTCAACCCAGGAAAGGTGTTATTGTTTTAGAAGCACCGTGATGTAATTCAAAAACGGTCTATATTGTTTGTCAAAATATACCTTCTCAACTTGTTTCCTGGTCTGTACCAGACCATTTCCCTGATGATAAAAATGCGACATTGACGGATAAGTTCGTCTTGTTTTGCGATGTTCAGCAGGTAGTGGAGTCGCTGGAATAAAAGAGCATCGGGATACCGTTTTTCATAGCGGCATTGATTGTTGAGGGTATGAGAGTGATGCCAGGATTTTTTACAAGTCGTCAGTATATGTATTGAAATAGTTGTCGTGACCGGATCGTGCCGGGCGGTGTTGATATAAGAAACCGGGTGAGTCTTTGCCTCTCAGATGACCAGGGGCAGCCTTCCTGATTTAATTCTTTGGACTTTTAGTGAGTCATAAGTTATTTCAGGGAAAGGCTTGCGGATCTGCTTGTTGAAGCGGATACGTTTTCCCCTGTTTCTATATGGCCTGTTTCATTCTGCATGATCGTTCAATATGGGAGTGACGGCTCAGACTGGGCAATCAGTAGTGCCATTGTACGAAAACAGCCAGTTGATGCAGGGCTTGAATAAAATTGTCCTTCCGACGGGCTGCGACAACCACAAATTACTTCTAAAACAGACACCTTTCTCATTCAAACATGAGAAAGAGATATTATGAAAAAGGAAATGCTGGTAAATGTTTACCAGCCGGAAGAAAGTCGTATTGCGATTCTTGAAGATGGCGTTCTTGAAGAACTTTATGTTGAACGCAATAGCCAGGAAAGTTTTGTTGGCAACATTTATAAGGGTCGAGTCGTTAATATCGAGTCGAGCATTCAGGCTGCGTTTGTCGATTTTGGTGTAGGAAGTAACGGTTTTTTACACGTTAGCGATGTCGAAGCAGAGTATTTCAAGCATCTCCCCCCGGTGGAAGTCCCTTCCCGACCGCCTCGCAGTTCTAGTTCTTCTCGAGGAAATCAAAGTGAGGGCGGCAAAAAACCTCGTCCGCGGCGGATCAACGAGCGTTCCGCCCAGGGAAAACCATCCATCAATGACATCTTCAAACGGGGCGACGAAGTTCTGGTTCAGGTGATCAAAGATGGTATTGGCACCAAAGGCCCAACACTTTCAACCTACATAAGCATTCCTGGACGTTATCTGGTACTCATGCCAGCGCTACAGCGTGTCGGAATCAGTCGGAAAATTACTGATCTGGATGAACGTAGAAAACTACGTGAAATCATCAAAGAGCTATCCCCGCCGGCTGGCCTCGGCTTTATTGTACGAACGGCTGGCGTTGATCGATCTGCTGAGGATTTAAGCCGGGATATGAACTACCTTCTTCGACTTTGGAAGGTCATTGTCTCTCGCATTCAGAAACATCCTGCCCCGGTCGATGTCTATGAAGAAAGTGATATGATCACGCGAACAATTCGTGATATTTTCACTAGCGAAATCGATACGGTACTTATTGACGATGAAGTTCAACATGAGCGGATTAGTGAATTTATGAAAGTCGTCCTGCCCAATCAGGTCGATAAAGTAAAATTTTATGACGACGGAGAACCGCTCTTTCATAAATATGAAATCGAGCAGGAAATTACGAACATTCAGCATCGTACCGTTCCTCTTGAAGGGGGCGGTTCGATTGTTATCGATCCGACTGAAGCTCTCGTCGCGATTGATGTCAACAGTGGGACACACCGTGTCGATAACGATGCAGAAGAAACCGCATTTCAAGTTAACATGCGAGCGGCTCGTGAAATTTCGCGACAGATTCGCCTTCGGGATGTGGGCGGCGTTATCGTTAATGACTTTATCGACATGCGAATGGAAAAACATCGCAGAGCTGTCGAACGAGAATTGAGAAACGCAGTTGAACGAGACCGCGCCAGAACAAAAGTTTTACGCATCAGTCCCTTTGGATTGATTGAAATGACCAGACAACGTATCCGCCCCTCTTTGAAAAAGAGCATTTATGAGGATTGTCCTTGCTGCACAGGGACCGGGTATGTCAAAACATCAGAAAGTGTCGCGATTGAAGTGATGCGAGAGTTGATGCGGGCTTCCAGTCTCGATAAAACTCGTCGAATCTCTGTCGATCTTTATCACCGCGTCGCGACATTCCTGGCGAATAATAAACGGAAAGAATTGCTTGACCTGGAAGACCGAACTGGTGTTATGATCAGTTTCGAGTCGCGGTACGATGTGAATCCGAACTACATGGAGTTTCACTGTAAAAATGAATTTGGGGAGGAAATCCCATTTTCACCTAGTGTAAACTCGAAATAGAGCGAAGATATTAGTATGATTCGCTCTTCCAATTTTCATTTTAGCGTTACAAGCACTGTTTTGTAGCTGCGTGAATATAATAGTCAGCAAGCCCAAAAGGCTTATTTGAATTTCAATTTGATACAGTAAGGTTAGATTTCGATGTTTGCGATTATCGAAGACGGTGGGCGTCAGTACAAAGTTCAGCCCGGACAACAACTTGCAATTGACTTGCGTGGTGAAGTTGAAGCAGGAAAGGAACTTGTTTTTGATCGAGTTCTACTTGCCAACGGGGGCGCTGAAAGCGTCATCGGTCGTCCACTTATTGATGGAGCGACCATTACTGCTGAAGTAGTCGATCCGTTGTTTAAGGGATTGAAACTGGAAATTCAGAAAATTCGCCGACGTAAAAACTCTCGGCGACACACGGGGCATCGGCAGAAATATACTGTTGTCACAATTGGCGAGTTCTCCGTTCCCGGACTGGAAATTGTTGAAGAACCTGAAGTAGAAGAAACACCAGTTGCAGTAGAAGAGGTATCTGCTTCAGAAGATACACCTGTTTCAGAAGCTGAGACGACTGAAACTGAATCAACCGAAGAAGAGTAAGCATCGAATAAAAATAGCTGTCATAACTTTGATGTTCTGTTTTTGTCACTGTAGGTGAGAATCAACGTCGGCTGCACATTTTTGTGCGGCATTTTGTTGATGAGAGCCTTGCAGTGAAATGAAGCTTTCACTTCTGTCACAGGAACAGAAAAGGCATTCATTATGACTGCACGGCAACAGCTATCTCGCCGTCGATTTCTTGGTACATCAACGGCAACCGCTACGGGCATTTTGATTCCCGGCACAAACGGACTCAAAGCCAAGCCAAGCGCTTCGTCTGCCCAGTTCCCATCAACCAAACATTTCTGGTATCGCCCGCAACCGGCTGGCCTTTTTGTTGATTCTCAATTAGACAACAAAGCATTCGGTTTTGCGGATGGGAAAGTCCTTTTATCTGAAGATAGTGGTCACACCTGGCCGCACGAAATTGCCTTTCCCGATGCCAAGCATATTGTGTTCAGCTACATAATGAAGAATGGAAACATTCTTTTCAGCGCGATGGCGAAATTGTACCTCAGCACGGACAACCTGAAAACGTACAGGCAAGTCATCGTGAAGGATACCGATGGCAGCGATTACATCCCGCATACCCCCGTCAACCCGGCTCGTCCCGGCTGGTATTTTCATAGCTTGACGGGCATCAATACATGGGAAGTAAACGGAGCCGAGATGCTGGTGTGGGGAAACTATTGCAATGTGATAGACGGCGCTTCTGCGGTTAATATCTACTATTCGACCGATAACGGGGAAACTGTCAAAATCGCGTACTCATTTGGACAAAACCCTTACATTCGCGACAACGGTTCCAACGGTGGCGGAAAGACTGGCAGGTTGCTTGGCGATGCCGACAACCCGGTTTTTTGTCGGCACATTCATTGTGTGACTTATAATCCAACCGAAGATGCGTTCTACGCCTGCACCGGTGACCACAATAGAATCGAGGGACACGAGTGCCATTGGCTGCGAGGCACTTACGATGCCGCCAAAGATGAATGGCAATGGAAGGTGATCATTTCGGACATGTCGAACTCGCGTTACAAATGTGGCGGCATCAACTTTGTCGATGGTCAGCTTTACTGGATCAGCGATTCCAACGGTCCCAAGCCCTACGACCGAGGTGTTTTCAAATGCGACCCGGCTGATATCGCCAAGCCGGAAAAACATACGCGACTTTTCAATCCGGGGGTTGAATCGGCCTGTATGATTATTGAGGATGGCGTCATCCTGGCAACACATTGCGCCCCTGCATCGACGATGGACACAGGCTTTATTATCTCCACCGACATGGGAAAAACGTGGGCACAATACGACCTCAAAGAATTCGGCAGACGCTCTCCCTGCCGCATCAGCAGAATGAACAGCGAAGGCTGGTTCCGAGTAGATTTAAGATCAAACTGGGTCACCCCTGCGGAAATGATGTTCATTAAACCGAAGAAATCATAACCCGGCATAGCCGGAACCAAATAATTTTACCGCAGAGTTCGCAGAGAACCGCAGAGAGATAAAAAAAGAGGTCTTTGGCATTTTCTGTTTTCGTGTTTTTCGTGGTCAATTCAACACGGAGTACAGACATTCCTGTCTGTCGCGTTTGAGCATCCCGTATTCAAGGCAGACAAGAATGTCTACCCTCCGTTCAAACTTTTTATTTGAATGAATAGAAGTTCTCGTAAAGAACCACGAAAGAAACGAAAAACACGAAAATAGAAGAAATTTGCTTAACGGCAAGCCGAAGGCGACTGCGTAAATCTTTTAGTTTGATTGGAAGGTGTCGAACCGCGAATAAATACCAATGATCGCGAATCAATTTCAGGCATAGTACCTGCTTCGTGGTGAAAAACAATAAAACAGGTGACCAGGGCATCGATATTTAACTTGTATGCTTCATTGATGTGATGCTCTCGTTTTGGGGTAATTTGCGCAAGCATCGTAAACTTTTAATGTTAGTAGCATAAATTACAGCGCAGCCAAGAGTGTTTGCCCCATTGGCTTGAAACACGCCCCAAGTTTCGCCTTCGAATGCGATTGCAGTTAGACAAGTTCTGGCAGGGGATTGTATTTGCTCTCGACAAGGTATTGTGGGCGTCCGGAGTGATCGGGGAGTGTGAGTTGTTGTGTGTCGATTCCCATGTTGTGGTAGAGCGTGGAAAATATTTCCTGAAAATGCACCGGGCGATCTTCTGCTTCGCCGCCGAGTCTGTCCGTGGTGCCGATCACCTGCCCTGTTTTCATACCGCCGCAAGCGAGTAACGCATTGCAGACTCTGGGCCAGTGATCGCGGCCCGCTTTATTGTTAATTTTGGGCGTACGCCCAAATTCTCCCCAGGCAATAACTGTCGTATCTTCGGCCATGCCTCGCTGATGTAAGTCTTCGATTAATGCAGTAATCGCCTGATCAAAATCGGGGAAGTTTTGTTTTGCAATTCCGAAATTATTACCGTGCCAATCCCAGAAACTGTAACTGAGAGTCACAACACGTGCTCCGGCTTCAACTAAACGACGGGCGAGGAGAAATTGTTCGTTTAATCGCGGAGCAGCATCCCCCTGTTTTTTATCAGTTCCTTTTCCATACCGTTCCCGAACCGCGGGATCTTCTTGAGAAACATCAAGAGCTTCCACCAGTCGGCCCGAAGTAAGTACGCCAAAAGCCTGCTCGTTAAAAATATCCATTCCATTCATCCCGCCCTTGTTGTCGATGTCGCGACGAAACTGGTCAAAACTTTGCAACAACTTTTTTCGATCACCGAGACGCTCCAATGAAATCCCATTGAGCGTCATGTCCTGCTTCATATCTCCATTCGGATTAAAAGGCGTATGCCCCATACCAAGAAAACTGTTTTTCCCAAAGTTGTAAGGCGTGTGCTGCATGCGAGGAGAGAGATTGACATAAGCGGGAGAAATCGCCAGTGGATTGCCTTTCAATTTTGAAAGAGCAGATCCCAATTCCGGCCATCCACCAGCTGGTTGGTTGTTGTTGCTGTGACCAGTCATGCACTGGAATGATGCGTGTTGACCAACGGAACCGACGAGCGAATTCACGAAAACGCATTTGTCTGTTATTTTCGCAAGTCGTGGAAGATGTTCACAAATTCGAATACCAGAAACATTGGTATTAATAGGCTTGAACTCACCACGGATTCCGACAGGCGCATCCGTTTTGATATCGTACATATCCTGGTGTGGTGGACCACCCGGCAGATAAATCATGATGATTGATTTATGCGAATTCGATTTGCCCGTTTTACTTTCTGCACTCAGTATTTGAGGCAAACCCAATCCCGCAAGACCGAGCGAGCCAATCTTGATAAAACTTCGGCGAGAGACCTGATCACAAAATTTGCCGGTAGATTTTCCGAAAATATTCAGCATAACCAACCCTTGGAACTTTCCTATTGTACGACTAACGGTCAATTTCTCTGCGGTTAACGCAAATTTCTAAACGCCATTTTAAGTCTCGGCTGACAAAACAATCCAACTCTGTTGGGATATCTTATTTTTACACTATTCCAACAAACAAACTGTAATCTATTATAGAATCAATGAATAGCGAAATCCTACGGAAGACATAAACACACCGTCGATCCATGGGTACAGTTCAGGCAAAGAAGCGGGCTTAGATGTACTGGGGATCTCTACCTTTTTTCAGGGCCGGACTTGTTATTCCATCGTTGTCGGCTGCACAGCAAGCCTTGTTTTCGACTATGTCTTTGTAGTGATTTTTTGTTTTTGTGGGTTGTCGAGATAAAACAGAAGGACAGTTAAATCTGCCGGAGTAATTCCGCTGACCCGTTCGGCTTGCCCGAGAGTTGCCGGTTGTATTTTGCTTAGTCGATCCCTGGCTTCGTTACGAAGTTGCGGGATGGCGTGATAATCAAAATCTGCGGGGATTTTGACGGAGGTAATTTTTGAATGCCGTTCAATTTCTTTTTCCTGCCTGCGAATGTAGCCAGAATACTGGGCATCTATTTCTATCTGCCTGATTGCCACAGGAGATAACTCAAGCGAACCGGCTTCAGGAACCATTTCAATTACATTTTCCCAGGTTGTTTCAGGGCGTCTTAACCACTCTTCCAGACTGTTTTTGTGATACCGTTTTTCTCGGATGAACTTTTCTGCTTGCTCAATTTGTTCCACATGGGCATCCAATTTATTTAACCGCTCGGGTGAGGCAAGACCGAGTTCTTTAGCGATCGGTGTTAATCGACGATCAGCGTTATCTTGCCGCAGCAGGAGGCGATATTCTGCCCGTGATGTAAACATGCGGTAAGGTTCATCGACTCCTTTGGTCACCAGATCATCGATAAGAACTCCCAGGTAGGCTTGATTTCGCTCCAGAATAAACGGCGATTGTTTCGCGATTTTTCGAGCCGCGTTGATGCCTGCGATTAACCCTTGCCCTGCAGCTTCTTCGTAGCCGGTTGTGCCGTTGATTTGTCCTGCGAAATAAAGGCCTTGCACTTTTTTCGTTTCGAGAGTCGGCAGCAATTGTGTCGGCGGTGCGAAATCGTATTCAACAGCGTAGCCGTATCGCATGATTTCTGCTTTTTCGAGTCCCTTGATCGCATGGATCATTTTATCCTGCACATCCCGTGGCAGCGACGTGGAAATACCGTTGCAGTAGTATTCGTGAGTGAGTCGTCCTTCCGGTTCCAGGAAAATCTGATGTGATTCTTTTTGAGAAAAGCGAACGACTTTATCTTCGATGGAAGGGCAGTATCTCGGTCCGGTGGAGTTGATCTGTCCAGAATACATTGGTGCCCGACTCAAATTTTCACGAATCAATTCATGCACTTTTGCGTTGGTGTCGGTCAGATAGCAATCGAGTTGGGACTGTTTGATTTCATCCGTTAAAAAAGAAAACGGTTGCGGATTTTCATCGCCCGGTTGCGGTTTGAGTTGACTGAAATCGATGGTGCGTCCGTTGAGTCGAGCCGGGGTGCCGGTTTTGAATCGTTCGAGCTGGAAGCCGAGCTTCACCAGGGCATCTGAAATCGTGCCGGTTGTTCCTTCCCCTGCCCGTCCCCCCTTGGCTTTCGCTTCGCCGGTGTGCATGATCGCCTGCAGAAAAGTTCCTGTTGTTAATATCACGGCAGCCGCCCGGTAGATGGCATTTCCACGAACGCGTACCCCTTGAACGTCTCCCTTTTCAACCAGAATTTCTTCAACCATTTCCTGAACCAGTGTCAGATTTTCCTGATCTTCCACGCGGTACTTCATTAGAAACTGATACGCTTTTTTATCGGCTTGTGCGCGAGGCGAGTGCATCGCAGGGCCTTTGGAACTGTTGAGCATGCGAAACTGAATTCCGGTTTCGTCAATCACTCGGCCCATTTCACCGCCCAAAGCATCGATCTCTCGAACAATTTGTCCTTTGGCGACACCACCAATAGCCGGGTTACAACTCATCTGCCCGACGGTGTCGCAGTTCATTGTTAATAGCGCCGTCTTGACCCCCAACCGCGCCGCTGCTAATGCCGCCTCAGTCCCTGCGTGACCTGCCCCGATAACGATCACATCAAATTGATACAGAGATTCAGGCATAAAATTATTGCACAACAAAATAAGGTACCACTGCTGGCTTACCCAGCCGTGTGGATGACGCTTGAATCTTCTAATCCGGGGGAGAGGTGAACCAAAGTAGGTTAGGCTTTCCAGCCTGACAAATGTGGCTTCCAAGACAATGACTGCCTGGTGTACCTGTGAGTCCTGTATGGTTAATTAAACATCAATCTAATTTGTGTCAGGCTGGAAAGCCTCACCTACGAATTTATAGAACATCCTGTCAGTCCGCAGGGTGCGTTACAATGCACCCTACTTATCTGGCTACTTTTTCCAGGCCAGATCGCTGGGCTTGATGCCTTTGACGAAGTTGTTATTGCCGTAGAATCGTGGTTCGTAGGGTGAAACCAAATCGACGTTTGCTTTATCGGGAATCTTTCCTTCCAGCTTGACCGCCCAATAGCAGGCGTTGACGAGTAGTCGACGCAGATCTTCGCATTTCAGATCAATCGAAGAACAAAACGTGGTGCAGAAAATGCGTGAGGTTCTGCCTGATGCAACAGGGTAACTTCGCGTCCAGGCGATGGGCATCATTGGATCATTTTTCTTCCCTTCAACAGGAGGATCGTCTGGCTTCATTCCTGTGAGAACCTGTCCATAAACCAAAACTTTTGCATCTTCAGGTAACTTGTTGATGCCGTAAACATCGGTCGGCCCCCAGAGATCTTTCACACCTTTTAGAATTGGATTTCGCCATTCTTTTTTATTGATGACGCCCCGCGTGCTTTCATGCCGGTGACTTCCATGATGCGAAATCCAGGTTTCCCCGAAGACCTCTTTACCGAATCCGCCTTTCCAATCTTGCCCGTTATGCCTGAAACTATATTTTGCGTACGGGCTATTTTTGTTTCGGCTGTAATTGAAGCCGTGTGTTGCTGTTCTTAATCCAATGATCGGTTTTCCCGATTTGAGATATTCATCAAAGTATCGCATCTGTTTATCGGGAAGTTCACGAAACCGTGTGAATAAAACGACGAGATCAGCAGTAGGCAGCAGGTGCATGCCGGGAATGTTTGTTTGATTATTCGGATCAATCGTGCCATCTTTGGGATTGATGGAAAACAGAACCGTGCATTTGAATCCGTGATGTTTCGCGAGAATTTGCCCCAACATCGGAAGCGCTTCTTCGGAGCGATACTCTTCATCGCCTGCAATTAAAACGATATGGCGACCAAATCCCGGTCCGGTTTTCCCATCATAAACGACCCATTGTTGTTCGGCCTGTAAATTGGCAGGGGAAGCAAAAAGTGTCATAAGACCTGTCATCAATGAAAAACAGGCAAGTGGTATCAATGGAAGTTTCATGAAAGGAAAACCTTTGCGATAGTTTTGTTTATTGGGGATGTCTCTTGTCAATCGAATAGAATCTCTTGTGTTGCCCGGTTACTTTTTCTTTTTTTTAATCAACCCTTTATGCAGATCTTCGACCACGGTAGCCAGGATTGCGACGTCTTTTTTTTTCATGATATTTGCGATGCGAGATTCAGGAACTTCGAGTCGCCGCATAAGGTCCTCTGCCGTCTCCCAGCGTTTCACTGCCTGCTTCGGCGTTGCCAGGAACAGACTGGTAACCAATTCGCTGAGCCGCTGTTCGTCAATTTGTTCACGGTTATCGTAATATCGCTGAATCACCTTTTTCTGGTGCCGTGAATACTCCTGCTTAGCCATTTTTAGCCTTTACTCTGGTTGTCCAGGGACTCTCTATTGATTCAAAAAGTGTATTGAAAGAGGGGAGACTTTCTTGCCTGCCTTTCAGTAAGGCTTGCCCAAACGAAACAGACAGGAATGTCTGTGTTCCTTTTGGATTAAATAGAGGCTTTCTTTATTTTTCTGCGATTAAAACTTTGCGAACATATTGATGGCATTCGATGCAGGACATGGTCGCATCGACCCATCGTAAAGCAGCGGTATCCAACTTTTCATCTTTAGCTGCTTCGCTTAACTTTTCTGTAATTCGTTGGAATTCTCCACTGAACTGCCGATACATGGGATCGTTGTGAACCCGCCATTTTTCAGCCTTGCTCATCTCGCGCAGTTTTCTAGCCCCTTCTTCAATCAATAAAAAATCTTCCATGGCCAGTCCTTCCAAAATCATTGAAGAGGCAGCCAGTTTTTTTCGCATGAAAACAGACAGGGGCTTCTTTTCTTTCTGATTCGGGGCTGCTTCACTATGACCAATACTAAGACCAATACAAACTGAGGCAACGAGAAGCAAAATAATCCCGAACAACCTTTTGTTTTTCAAATTCAATACCTGGTTCATGGTAATCTCCTTTTTCTGCATGAGAAGCAAATTGGGGGTTCATTTCTCTTGACCGATTTCAATAAACAACCCTGTTTACTTCAGGGAACCTCTTTTTATTCAAAAATCTCTTACTGACTGAAGGGTAGACATTCTTGTCTGCCTATCCTACAGCATGCCCAAACGAGACAGACAGGAATGTCTGTGCTCCTTTTGAATAAATGAGAGGTTTCCTTCATTATATTGAGAATCCTGCTAGACCTCCAATCCCAGGCAAAGAAATACAGGAAGAATGCACAAAACAGGGAGCACAAGAGGCTTTTGCATTTCGTGCAAAAGTTGCAGAATTGAGGTAGAATGGCTCTGCTCTTGACCAATCTGCTGAACTTGAGAGAATACGGACCATTACAATTTGCTGCACCTGTCATGGATGACGTTTGAGAATGAGTTTACCAAACACCCCTTCTGCAATAAATTCGCACAGCATTCGAAGTTTACTCCCTTCAGCCAGCTTTGTGGGCTGTGGCGATTTGCTTTTCCAGCGTATTTCGTCCCACTCTGACCAATGCGAACCGGGGACTCTTTTTGTCGCTGTTGCAGGCAGGAAGCATGATGGGCACAACTATATTCAAGAGGCAGTTGGCCGAGGGGCGTGCGGAGTTTTAACTTCGGTTCCTCTGGCAGGGATCAATGTCCCTCAGTGCATCGTTTCTGATGTTCGCCGTTGCTATAGCTGGATCTGTCAGTATCTGGCGGGGCAACCTGCGAATTCACTTGATGTTCTGGGGATTACCGGGACCAACGGCAAAACAACAATTGCCTGGATGCTGCGTTCCATACTGAAAGCAGCCTCAAAAAAAACGGGGCTACTTGGCACAATCGAATATGATGATTCTGTTGCCGAGCCGCTCGAAGCAACAATGACAACTCCCGATGCAAATGTCATCGCCAACTGGTTTGGGCGAATGGCCGGTCAAAATGCTTCTCACGCGGTGATGGAAGTTTCCAGCCATGCGTTGGAACAAAAGCGAATCGCCGGGATATCATTGCGGGCTGCAATTATTTCCAACATTACGCACGATCATCTCGATTATCATGGCGATCTGAAATCTTACATGCTCGCCAAAAGTATGATTCAGGATTTTTGCGGCGCCGATGCAGATTTTATCATCAATGGAGACGACCTTCTCATTCAAGAAGCGTTGAAAATGCGTTGCTGTCGGTTTGAGCCTATTAGCGTCGGTTTTTCTGATCAGAATCAATTTCGAATTTCAATCCTTGAACAGACAACTCGTTACAGTCGCTTTGAATTCGCTTCCGATTCAAACAGTATGGAATTGTTCGTCCCTTTACCCGGCAAGCATAACGTGATGAATGCAGCATTGGCTGCTGCTTCTGCGTTGAAGCTTGGCATTGAAAGTGACGATATCCAAACCGGAATTAAGCAGGGGAGTTTGCCTCCCGGACGCATGCAGCGAATTTCAGTGGGGCAAAACTTTGATTGCTTTGTTGATTACGCACATACTCCAGATGCGATTGAAAATATTATTCGAACCATGAAATCTGTCACGACCGGTCGTTTGATTTGTCTGTTTGGAGCCGGTGGTAATAGAGACCACAAAAAACGCCCGTTGATGGGGCAGGCGGCTCAGTTAGCCGATGTGATTGTTCTAACCAGCGACAATTCTCGCGAAGAATCAACTCGACATATTTTTGATGATATCTGCAAAGGCTTTACGGAGAATCGAGGAGCAGATCTTATCGAAGAAGACCGAAAAGTTGCCATTGAATGGGCTATTCATCACGCTCAGCCAGGCGATTGTGTCCTTATTTTGGGCAAAGGACACGAAACAGGTCAGGAGATAAACGGCGTCATCCATCCATTTGATGATTGCATCGAGACGAATAATGCACTGATAAACCACCTCTCATTTTCAGATAACGCCAGAGCAAAAGTTCCTGCCTAATGTTCACAACTACTTTCTCGCAACTGGCTCGCGTTACCGGAGGAAAACTTAACGCTCCGGCTCATTGCAGTGCTGTTTCTATTGAATCTGTCTCAAGCGATACACGTACGCTTCAGCAGGGAGATTTATTTGTTGCCTTATCGGGAGCCAAATATGATGGACATAATTTTCTGGAAGAAGCAATCGCTCGTGGTGCGATTGGAGTAGTCGTTTCTGCTGGCTTAAACAGCACTTTGGCGGATGGTAATAATGTGCCGCAAGTTGTTGTTGGTGATACACTTCTCGCGTTACAGAAATTGGCACAGTGGAATGCTGCCCAATCCGATTCCTTGAAAATTGGCATTACTGGAAGTGTCGGCAAAACAACAACCCGGCACATGATTCAGACTGTTCTAAGCCAAGAATTTCATGGCATTCAAAGCCCTGGGAATTTTAATAACCAGATTGGTGTTGCGTTATCTTTATTGCAATTAAAAGAGGAACACGAATTTGGCGTGATTGAATTTGGTGCCTCTTCGCCGGGAGAGATAGCCGAATTGGCGAGATGGACAGAACCGGAAATTGGTGTTCTGACCAATCTTGGTCCCGCTCATCTGGATGGCTTCGGTTCTGTCGAAACGGTCATCCAATCGAAAGCAGAATTGATCGATGCGGTTGGAGAAAACGGCTTAATGATCCTGCCAATCGAAACGGCTTGCATTCCAGAAATTAAAAGACGATTGCCATCGCGCGTCATCACAACCGGGCAGTTGAAAGAGTGTGATGTTTTTGCAGAAAACCTGTCTTTCCAGCAGGGAGTTCTTCAGTTTTCTGTCGAGCAAAATGCTTACCGGCTTCAGGTTCCCGGTAAACATTTCTTGAATGCTGCGTTAATCTCGCTGGGCATTGCTCGGGAACTCGGTCTGTCTTGCCAGCAAATTCAAGCGGGTTTTAATCAGTTCAAGCCTCTTGCTGGTCGCTGCCAGCTTCGTCGAATGGGAAACTGGACCATCATTGATGATTGCTACAATGCGAACCCGCTTTCGGCTTTAGCCGGGCTAAACGCAATTGCTGAATTAGCGGGTGTCAAGAACCGTATCGCTGTGTTGGGAGACATGCTTGGTCTGGGGGAGCGTGCTGCCCATTACCATCGAAAACTGGGAACACAAATCGCAAAATCTAATCTCGATTTTCTACTTGTTTATGGCCAGTTCGCGAATGATGTTGCACACGGGGCGCTACTTGCCGGCATGAATGGTTCCAGAATAGGCGTCTTCAGCGACCTCGGTTTATTGAAAGAAATTCTAGCGTTATGGCTCGACGATGAATGTGGCATCCTTGTCAAAGGGTCTCGCCATATGCAAATGGAAAGAGTCTTAACCTGGCTCGAAAAACAAGCCGAATCGCAACTTCAAGCATCCTCCAAAGTTGAACCAATCAGACCTTATCGCCAAGCAGGGTAACGCGATGTACCTTTCATTTCGTTAACGGGTATTCTGTGATTGGAATTCCCAATTGAACAACTTCCCGCAATCGAAGCCAGCCGGCGGTGATACGGCTTT
>Ga0316208_1002543_pt1 | contig 14695 bp, 12 predicted proteins | sample 3monopyrite_MG_FD_204944 | JGI IMG/M metagenome (GOLD analysis project Ga0316208, IMG submission 204944) | Microbial mat bacterial communities from mineral coupon in-situ incubated in ocean water Damariscotta River, Maine, United States -... | ecosystem: Environmental > Aquatic > Marine >... | reverse complement strand
CTCGGAGGTGTACTTCTTCGGTGATGATGTTCGTGCCATGTCGGCGACCTCGTGCGCCGAAGTCGGCACCCTGATCTGTTCGGGGTTTCACTGCTCCGGACGCATGGCCATCGTCTGGCAAAAGCATATAGGTCCCCCAGTCTTCGGTGGTCTCGCCCGGCACAGCCCGCCAGAAGCCCCCGGCCCAGTTCGACCGCATTCGCCCGTCGAGCACGGCGACCGCTCCGCCGCGGGCCAGCTGCCCCACCAGGTAGCGGAAGCGCTGGAGCGATCGAGGCACGGCGCGGTGCAGGAACCAGAGCGGCGTGGTGCGACGCTGGGCCACGTGGGCGGGGTCCACTGACGAGGCCGTCGGCAGCCGGTCCAGCACCAGGACGTCGGATCCCTCCGCGTCTGCCTGGTCCGGGTGGGCCATTGCGGTCGAGCCCTCCGCGAGCTGGGGACGAATCGCCTTCCCGATGTCGGCCCGGTTCCAGGCCGAGGCGAGCACCGTCACGTCGCCGGGCACGCTCGCAGCCCGCCGGGTGGCGTCGATGACCCGAGCCGGCCACTCCTTGTCCACCGCCCTCGGCATCGGCGGCACGAAGAGCAGGAGGTCGTCCCGTGACGCCGCCGGATCCACGACTCCATCGGCATCGATGCCAAGCTCCTGCCGCATGAAGCCAAGGTCGCCATCGATCGCGAGCGCCCGCCCGAGCACGGTCGCCGTCGCCTCCTCGAAGAAGGGACGGAGGACGGGAGCGATCTCCACCACCACCGAGCGGAGCACCCGACCGCGGCGCGCCCGCTCCAGGTAGAACACCCGGTTGCTGTCCTCGCGCAGCGGGTACGGCACCGCCATCAGCTCGTTTGAGCCGAGCAAGGCGGGTGGAACAAGATTGGTGCTGCCGACCGGGGCGCCCAGTCCGACCCGACTCTCGAGGAAGCCGCAGACACGGGCATCCCCCATGGTCGTCCGAAGCGCCCGCCGGAGCCGACCCGCCAGCCCGTCTCCGACGGCGATGAGCCAGTGATCGAACTCGGGGAGCTCCACGCCAAAGCTGCGTGCGGAGAGCGCCTCGAAGAACATGCGCTCGTCGAGGACCACGACGGGTCCCGCGCTGAACGGCCCGTCGCCCCACCGGACCGCGGTCACCGTGGTCGCCGGCAGTCGCTCGGTGAGGGTGCGGCAACACGCCTCCAGGTGACGGGACGGAACCACCACGGCGAGGCGGGGCACCGCGCCGGCCAGGGCGATGGCGGTCAGTGCGACCGCGTCGGGGTGAAGGGTCTCGATGACCCGTGAGGAACGACCGAGGTCGGGCGAGGCCAGCTGGTCGGAGAGGAACGTTGAAGCAGTGTTGGGCATGTCGCCTCCAGTGGGTTGCGACAGGGCTCAACGCAGGAACCGGGCCAGCTGGCCACGTCAGGGTGAACGCCGAACATCGGCCGGTTCGTTCGTGCCTGGGACGAAACGACGCTCGGTCTGGGACGCGTCGAGCCGGCCACCGGGACGATTCGCCGGGGCGATCTCAGATGGTTGCTCTCAACCCGGGCTCCCCACTTGCCGTGTCCGCTTGCCTCCGGGCGAATCGCGGGTGCGGCAACCGAACGCTTGCCGTCGGGTTGCGTCGGGGCAAGCGCAGCTCTCCGGGAGGACCGGCCACAGTGGCCGCAATGGCCGCTTTGCCCTGAACAACGGCCAGCGCCAGGTTTCAAGCACACCCGAACTCGGAGGTGCCACATGGAACCCAACATCTTCTTCGAAGGCCTCGACCCCGTCGTCGAGGCGATCCGCGAACGTGCGGATCAGATCGCCTACCTCTTCCTCCAGGATCGAACGATCCCGGGCTGCGACCAGCCCGTCGGCCGCTTCGACTTCTCGGAGGACAGCGTCGAGGAGCTCGACGAGGACCTCCCGGTGCTCGATCAGATCTGCGACGCGGCCGAGCTCTGGCTCGAACAGACCGCGGCGGACCTGGTCGACCGCTACGGTCAGAAGCGCTTCCGCGTCCGATGCATGGCCGCCAAGGGCTCGGCGATGGTCCACAGCGGGCAGTTCGTTGCCCGGGATGCGAACGAACCGCCTCCCAAGCCCCCAGACCCCGCCCCCTCGCTCGAGATGCCGCAGGCCGACTTCACCGACGTGGAGCACAGTGGCCTCACGAGCAGCCTGCATGCGCTCGGTGAGCTCTACACGCGCTTCGGCACCCTGGTGCTCGGTGCGGTGGGCAACCTCCAGCGCATCCACGAGTCGACGACCGTGCAGCTGCACCAGCAGCTCCAGGACAGCCGGGCCCAGACCGACATGCTCGTCGGCAGCATCCTCGAGGCGCGCGCTGCGGAACTCACCGTCACCGCCGAGCAGCAGGCGGAGTCCCACCAGACCAACGCTCGCAGTGCGCTCGCCCGCGATGCCATCCAGCAGATCGGCGAGGCGGCGCGCGTGCTTTTCGGCCAGCAGGGACTGTCGCCCGAGACCATCGAGATGCTCCAGCTGCTCCAGACCAGCCCGTCCCTGGAGGCGACGCTGAAGGACCCCGCTGTGCGCGCCCTGATGCGGCAGCCCGGCCAGCTCGACCAGCTCGCCGCGCTGCTCAAGGCCGCCGCTCAACCGCCGGCTGCGCCCCCGCCGCCGACGCCCGACTCGACCCACTCCAACCCTGACCAGGAGGTGCCCGATGGCCCATCCGTTCGCTGAATCCCTCTACGCTTCCATCTTCGACGTCGACACCGAGGAAGAGCTCGAGCAGTCCCTGCAGGACTGGTCGCAGTTCCCGGGTACCGAGCGCAGCTTCGCCTCGGCCCAGATCGGCTGGCTGCTCAACGAGCGTGTCCAGGAGCTGACCGAAGCCGTTCGCGCGGTGCACGGTCTGCTCGAAGACCTCGCCACGCGGCCCGAGCGTCCGCCCGACATCATCGACGCGGAGGTGGTCGATGAGTGATCTTCGCCTCCGACTCGTCCTGCCCGTCTTCCGCGTCGGGCCGCTCACGATCGATCCGATCAAGGCGGTCCTCGGCCAGTCGGTCGCCGACATCTTCGGTCCGCTGGTCACGGCCGCGCGCGACACCGTGGACGGCCAGCAGCTCGACGTACGCCTGCCCCACCAGGTCGGTGCCAACGTGCCCCTCGGTGTCATGGGAGAGGCCGGCTTCCGCAACGAGCGCGGGCAGCTCATCCTCTCGCTGCCCCGCTTCATCGCGGGCCAGACGGAGCGAGCGCTCGCGCCGTACGTCGTCGGCCGACAACTGGGGCCCGCTGGCCAGGAGGAGCTCGCCGTGGAGCTTCCTCCCGGACGCCCCATCGCGCTCCCCCTCGGCGCAGTGGCGACGATCTCGATTTGCCGGATCGGTGCGTTCTAGGTGCTCAGCGGCGGTGGGGCCTGTCCAGCCGGGCTCCATCGCCACCCCACCTACGAAACCAGGCAAGCCCGAATCGGACAGATTTTGGCCTATTGATAATTCGTCTGTTGCGTGTCCCGAAGCCACGACGTACAGTCCTGAGCCTGAGGTGGGGTGCCTCAGGATTCTTCCCGTCCGTCGTCGCGTTTCGGGGAGCCTCTACTCGTGCGCACGGAGACCATCATGGCGAACACAGCCGACTTCTGGACCAACCATCCACTGTACACGCCTCCGGAGTTCTGGCTCCAGGGCCTCCGGACGCCGGACTACCAGCGCTGCATGGCCCTGCTCGAGGACCCGGTCGCCTTGCGCAAGGAGATCGGGCGCCTGCTCAGCCGCAAGCAGGTGGCGCTCGTCGTGTGCCGGGGACTGAACATCGATGCTGCCGGGACACTCGCCGAGATCCACGACCGCATCGCCGAGCACCCGGTCGTGGTGTTCCTGCTGCTCGCCGCCCGCTTCTCTGCGCGGAAGCGGCGCGCCGCCATCGCGGATGTGGTGCGCGGGGTGCTCACCGAAGAGGCCCAGCGCGATTGCTGCTACGAGACGGAGTCCGGCGGCATCGGCGAGCCCGACCGCCTCGCGGCGCTCGTCCGCCTCTACATGGACGACCCGCAGAACCTGCGCTTCGTCCGAGCGCTCCACCTCTGGCACAGCTCGTCAGCGGCTTCGCTGGTGCTCGACGACAGCACCGTGGGTCTGCTCCCGCGCCAGCCGCTCGACGGGTTCGTCCTCCGCAACCCGGCGTTCAAGGAGGCGCTCGCCATCGCCAACGTCCGCTTCGAGGGCATGTTCCCCCGGGCGAACGGCCAGTGGCTGATCTTCGTCAGCCGGCTGTACCGGGAGGGCTGCTTGGTGGTCGAGGGCCAGGTCCAGCACGGGCACTTCGAGGAGCTCGTGGTGCTCGACTTCCAGGAGGGCGGCCGCTCGGTGCGCATCTCCTCGAAGTCGAAGCCTGCGCCGGTCGAGATCGCCAACGCCATCGCCTCGAAGTTCTTCGGCAGGGACTGCACCTACGCACCCGACCTCGCGACCTCGGCCCCGCCGTCGGTTCGGGCCTTCATGGCGCAGGTGCTGGACCCCGACGATGACACGCTCCCCCTGGTCGACATCGATGTGCGCGAGGTGCCCGGGCTGGCCGGCGAGCCCGAGATGGAGCTGCGGTACGCCTCGACGGGCCGGATGGAGGAGGCCGTGCAGGCGCTCGAGCGTCATCTCGGAGATCTGTCTGCACAGCCGGAGCGGATCCGTCGCTTCCACATCCGGTACGACGACGCGAACATCGGCCTCTACGTACGGCGGATGGACGGGGAGCACGTCGTCCAGTTCGCCGACGGGCGCACCAACAACCATCGCGCCGAGAAGTTCCAGCGCGAGATGGCAGAGACGTACGGTATCGCGGTTCGCTCCGCTCGGACGCCGAAGGCATGAGCGGGTCGACGGCGAAGCGGCTCGAGTATCCGGAGGTCTATCTGCCGAGGGACGGCGCAGACCTCGGTCCAGAGTACGTCGACCTGGTGCAGCCCTTCATCGATGCAGGACTCGTGGAGCTCGAGCCCTTCGACGTCGTGAACTGCGCCGATGTCGAAGAGGGAGATGGCTGGGACCCGGGCTGTGACGGCTGGACGGTGCCCGGCGATTCCGACGAGCTGGAGTGCGACCGGTGCGAGCGCATCATCTGGTTCGACCCCGAGCACGTGCGGCAACGTTTTCGGGCCCGGGTCTCGCGCTCGGTCTTGGAGGCCTGGCTTCAGGCGCACCTCGCGACGCAGGGTGCGGTCGAGCGCCTGCGGGGCGGATGCGCCTGGCGTGTGCTCGTCGGCGAGGAGGAGATCACGGTTGCTGTGCTCGACTGGAGCGAGGACACCAAGTGGGTCGACGCCGGGCGAATGGACTCCGAGCCGACGCTGCTTGTGTTGGTCGAGCCGTTCCGCTACCGCACCGCGCTGCGTGAGGGCGTGGTCGCGGTCGATCTGGAGCAGCTCGTCCTGGGACACGACCTCGCGGCGACCTGGCCGTCAGTGCTGGAGGCGGCCATCGCCTTCGACCGGCCCCGGGCGTGGATGCCGTCCCACACGCTGCCGAACCGCTACCACTGCCGGAGGCTCGGAGCGCACGTGCTGGAAGCGCTGTACGGCGTGCTCCGGGTGGACGGCGTCACCGTCGAGCGGACGGCGGGGGCGTACCCGATGGTTCGGTGGCTGGTCATGCGGCACGCCGAGGACGTGGCCGCGGGGAAGAGCGCGGACGGGCACTGCTGGTGGCCCGCCCAGGAGCTCGCGGACGAGCTATCGGAGGACGAGCCGGTCTCGCGGTCGCAGGTGAAGCGGGCGCTGTCTCGGTTCGTGGCCGAGGTGCGCGAGGTCTACCTCGCCGAGACGGGGCTCCCGATGGGGCCCGACGCAGTGATCGAGTCGAGCCGCGCGGGCTACCGCGTGAACCCGGCGGTGTACGGGAGGCTGGCCTGATGGTGGTGAACGCAGGGATCCGGAAGGTGCTGGAGCGGCTGCCGCCGCACCGTGCCGAGGTGTCCGAGGATGAGGCGCTGGCGGAGCTGGCGCGGCTGGAGGGACGCCGGGGGGCGGTGCTGGACTTCGAGACGGCGAGCTTCAACGAGCCGCGCGTCGTCGAGGTTGGGCTCGTCGGGATGAACGGCGACGTGCTGATGGAGGAGCTCGTCGACCCGCGGATTCCGATCACTGAGCGGGTGACGGGGATTCACGGGCTGACGGATGCGGATGTGGCTGGGGCGGACGCCTGGCCGGCGGTTCAGGCGCGGCTTGGGCGCGTGCTCCGGGAGTGCGGGGTTGAGCTCGTGGTGGCGTTCAACGCGTCGTTCGAGGCGATGTGCCTGGCGTACAACGCGGAGGCGTACGGGATCGTGGGGCTCGAGGTGGAGCTGGCGTGCATGCAGCGCGTGGCGCTCGGCCTGCTCGGGCCGGACGAGGGCGGGTGGTTGTCGCTGCGGCGGGCGTGCGAGCAGGTGGGGGTCGTGGAGGTGCCGACCCATCGGGCGGTGGCGGACTGTGTGGCTACGATCGAGTTGCAACGGGTCCTCTGTGGACGAAAGCCTTGAGCATACGATGCGCGAACCCGGTCCCGGAGAGCGGTTAGCCATCAGGCTGGCGGCACGGCCGCTCGGGGCTGGACAAGTGCTCGAGTCGCGCAGACTAAACGGGGAACCCGGCGGTGTATGGAGGTTGGCGTGATGGTCGAGACAGAACGGGTCGTGATCGACACTTGACGAGGCGCTCTCGTAGCTCGTCGGCTGGAGCGTCGACGGGCCCTCCTGAAATCACAATGTGACGAGATGATCCCAGCGATGTAGGCTGGGGTCGGGAGGCATCGACATGGCTCGTGCGGACCTGCTGGTCCAGCTCGTGCGCGCCGGATCGCGTGGGGACGAGGACACTTTCCGCCGTCTCGTCGCGGACCTGGCCGACGAAGAGCGGCGCAAGCAACACCACACGCTGGCGGAGCGGCTGTTGCGCAGCGTCGAGGTGCGCCCTACCCGCGGGCCCCGCCGTGTCACGGATCCCACGGTTCAAGGGCTCTTCACGGAGCGGATTCCGCAGCGGAACCTCGACGAGCTAGTCCTTCCTGACTCGGTGGTCGACACCTTGGACGAGATCGTGGAGGAGCAGGCGCGGGTCGAGCTCTTGCGGTCCCATGGCCTCGAGCCGCGGCACCGCCTTCTGTTGATCGGTCCTCCAGGCACGGGAAAGACCTCACTCGCGGAGGCGTTGGCCAACGAGCTCTCGATGTCCTTCGTCGTTCCACGGTACGAGGCTCTCATTGGCTCCCTGCTCGGAGAGACCGCGGAGCGAGTCGGACGCCTGTTCCGTGTCGTCGCGGAGCGCCCGTGCGTGGTGTTCCTCGATGAGCTGGATGTGCTTGCCAAGGAACGCTCCGACACGCAGGAGACGGGCGAGATCAAGCGGGTCGTGTCGTCACTCCTGCTTCAGATCGACGCGCTTCCCAGCCATGTCGTCGTAATCGGGGCCACGAACCATCCCGATCTGCTCGACAGAGCCGCCTGGCGCCGCTTCCAGGCCAGATTGACCCTACCCATGCCGAGTCGGGCGCTCCTTATTCGATACCTCGAGCGATTTCAGGCATCGGCGCCGGTGCCTTGGGGGTACGCACCGAGCACGCTGGCGGCGAAGCTGTTGGGGCTCTCCTTTGCGGAGGCGGAGGCCTTTTGCCTCGACGTCCAGCGGAGAGTCATCCTCGAACAGCCATCTGGGTCGGCGAAGAGCATCGTCAAGAAGCGGCTCGCCATGTGGGCCGATGTGGCGAAAGCCGCCTCCGAATCAAATCTGGGAGGGTGAGGTATGACCGAGCGCCCGATGTTGCTCTTCCCGGAACCAACCACCGGCGGGCGCCGGAAGAGAACGCCCCGCTTCGGGAGGCTGAACGGGCCTGGTCATGCGGCTCAGACGAGCAGAGTCGCGCCTCGGCTGCGACAGCTCCGGGACGAGTGCTCCCAACAGCGTCACCGCCTGCAGGCTACCCCGAACACCGCGTACCCGGAGGACGTTGTCGTCTTCGAGGTTGCCGACTCCGTCCAGAACTTCGTGGCAGCGGTCAGAAACGCCGAGGGACTGAGCTGGCTCGCGGAGGCCTGGGACCCAGACCTCGCGCCCGATGACTGGAGTCGGCGTGACCGACCCGTCGACCGGCGGCTCTACTTCATAGGTGCGACAGAACGAGGGATTGCCGAGCTGCTGAGGCTGTGGGCCCTCTACTCGCAGAATCCCGACGACATCCCACGAGGCCATCGGGCGTGGGTGCCTCTGTTCAATCAGCTGATCGATGTCCGCAGGTACAGCCGCATTGACCGATTGACGGCCGAGACGCTCGACGAACTTGAGACCTCTGTGGCCCATGGTGAGCACCGGGTGGTCGTGGAGGTCGAGCTCTGGTACCGGAGTGGGCCGGCCGGCGCTCGCGGTGTCGGCCGGGCGGTCGAGGACCTTGGTGGACGGATCCTGGTCGACGCCAAGAGCTTTGGACCTGCCGGAGCCATATTGATGCTCGTGGAGCTTCCAGCACGAGCGGTTCGGCAGCTGCGGGAAGACCCACGCGTTGTCCTGGCCGAGCTGACCCAGGTTCGGGCGCTGCGCGCCGGGCCTCAGACCGCTGTAGAGGTCTCAGGCGAACCTGTGGATGGGCGACCGCCTCAACCCGCATACTGCTTGGATCGGCAGCCTGTAGTCGCGGTGTTCGACGGCGTGCCCATGGAGAACCACGAGGCCCTTCAGGGAGCGATCCTCGTCGAAGATCCTCACAACCTGGCCGCAGAAACCCCAGTGAGCGGTCGCAACCACGGCACCGCGGTTGCGTCCGTGGCGATCTGGCGAGATCTCGACCGACCGGCGCCTCAGCCAGCCAGGCCGATCTATGTGCGTCCCATCATGCATGATCACGAGGGACTCGAGCGCTGCCCCGCCGACCGAATCCTCGCGGACATGATCAGCGAAGCGATCGAGACGATGCCTCGGAGCATCGCGGTCGTGAACCTGTCGATCGGCGTGCGGAACCGTGAGTACGACGGGCGGGAACCCTCTTCGCTGGCGCGGGTACTCGACGCGCTCGCCTGGCAGTACAAGGTCCTGTTCATCGTCGCCGCCGGCAACTACGACCCCAGCCACGACGTCCTCCAACTCAACACTCGCGACGGAGAGGATGGCGATGCCCGCCACCGCGCGATCCTGCAATCGGTCCGCGACGGGTCGGACATTCGGCGAGTTCTCTCGCCAGCGGAGTCGATGAACGCACTCACCGTTGGCGCCATCGACGACGACGACACGAGGAACACGCGCCCGAGGTGGGTACCAGCTTGGAACACCCGAGGCCCTGCCCTCTACAGCAGAATGGGTCGGGGACATCGTCGCGCCAACAAGCCGGACCTCGTCGCACCAGGTGGACGGCAGCCACTGCAGCTACATCCGCGGGATTCGGCTACCTCGCGCGCCCTCCCTTTCGCATACGAAAAGCCAGTGCGGAGGCTCGGGGGCATCGGCGTAGCAGTCGCCTCGCCGGGGGTGGCAGGTTCCGCTACCCGTGGAAAGAGATTCGTTCGGGGAACGAGCTTCGCCGCCCCGCGAGTAACCCACGCGGCCGCGCTCCTCAGCGATTCGTTGGATTCTCTGGCTGCTTCAACCGGGAGAGAGCTGTTCGCGGTAGCGCCGCGTTCGTTGTGGCTCAAGTGCTTGCTGGTCCACTGCTCCTCGCGGAGGGAGCTGGAGAGCTGGGCCGAGCCTGACGAGGACCCCTCCGATCTCCTGGACCGCACGGTCGGGTTCGGCGAGCTCGATCCGCACCGACTGGGCTCGTGCACACGTGAGCGCTTCACGATCATCGCAGGTGGCGAGCTGCATCAAGACCAGGCGCACCGGTACGGACTTCCCCTCCCGAACTGCCTACGAGACCTGAAGTCGTTCAAGCGGTCCCTCCGAGTGACCGTGGCTTGGTTCGCTCCGCCATGGCCTATGTCCGCCTCCTACCGAGGAGCGAAGCTCAAGCTCGAGACCTTGGAGACAAAGGGCCTGAGCTTCAAGAGTCGGGAGGTGAACCACCACGTCGAGTCCAGGGGCACGATCATCCATCAGGTGCGGCATGGGCGAGGCAGGGCGACCTACGCCCCGGGAACAGAGATAGGCGTCACCGTCGGATGCCAGGCGGAGGCCATGAAACACGTCGACGAGCCGGTCCCATACGTGATCGCGACGACGCTCGAGGTCGAACCCGAGCTCGAGGTCGACATCTACCAGGAGGTCCGTCAGCGCCTGGCGGTGCCGATTCAGGTACGCACCTGACCCGAGGAGCGAAGTACCCATGGCCGACGTGGATGTACCCATGGCCGACGCGGAAGTACCCATGCTCTCGTCGGAAGTACCCATGGTCGCGCGGTCCTGCTGTCCCGCAGAACGCCTTCCAGATCCTTCCCCTGAGTGACACCGCCTTCCTCGAAAGCCCTGATTGTACCGGTGTCAGCGTGGCCCCGAGGAGCTTCGGGAGCAGGAAGTCGCTGGTTCGAATCCAGCTACCCCGACCACATCGAAGTCGGCGTCCCGAGCTGATAATTCACAGACGCCTCGGTCTTCGGACCGGGGCGTTTCTGTGTTCTGTGCAGCAGTTTGTGCAGCAGCGGCGGAGCTTCAGCGCCGACGGCAGGAGGGCGCTGGCCGACGACGTTCCCAGTCGAGCACACCTGGGGAGAGCTGGTGTGTCGTCTGCTCACCTCCCTGCGCTCAATGCCGCTCCCGGCCCCGGTCGATCTTGGAAGCGGCGTGGCGGATGCCTATGCAGCTACAGGCGATCTACAACCTCGACCAGATAGCCATCAGGGTCGGAGCAGTGGAACACCTGCTGTCCCCACGGCATCTGGCGAATGTCCACGAGGACGTGCCCACCGAGACCATGAATCCTGTTCCTGGCGCTCGCGATGTCAGGCACGGCGACGCTGATCCGGGCAGTACCAGGGGCCGGCGCAGCCGATACGACACCTTCTGTGAGGGTGGCCGCATACGTTGCGTCGATCAGCAATAGTCCGACCATCTCCGCGAACTTTCGACGCTCCTTCACTACATTGAGGCCGAGAGCATCACGGTAGAACCGAACCGACCTAGGCACATCCCCGACGGACAGTTTCACCACAGCCACGGACGCAGGGGGGATCGTCGCGCCGTCTGGCGCCTTCTTGTGGCGCCCATCGCTGGTCTCCTGCTTTGAGGCATCCGGCTGGAAGGCGTCAAGCTGTTGCCGAGGGCGTTCCGGTGTTCCTTTGCGAAGGACCTTGAAGTAGACCGTTTCGTCGAACGGTGGGAGGCGGCCGCACCACTGGGTCACCGACAGTGACCCAGAGCCTGTGGCCATCTCGATGTCCTGCCCAATGGGCACGACGCCAAGCCCCGGTACTTGGATGGCGGCCTCCCCACCTTCCAGTGCGGCCTTGATTCTGCCAATTTCCGAGGTGGTAAGTCGCTCAGAGGCGCCAACGCCCGCCCCGCTGGCGTTGGAGGCGAGCATCCTCGCAGCGGACTTGATGGCGTCCGCATCTTGGACATCCAGGAGCTCTCGAGGGAGCCATTGGGGCCCGGACAGACATCCCAGGAGTCCTCCAGCCATCGCAGCGAGCGTGTCAGTGTCCGCACGAGGGAGAAAAGAGGCCCGCAACAACGCCTGCGTGGGCTGCACGGCGTACCGAGAGGCAAGGTAGATGGCCGCGGCCGCAGACACGGTGCCAGCCCCGCCGCTGTCAGAGAACACCCCAAGGTGCTCAAGCACGCTTCGGTCATCGGCGACAACACCGCCATCGAGGCCCGTCAAAACGACCTGTAGCATCCGAGCTACCTCATCGGCAGTTCTCGCCCAGGTTGCTTCATACTGGCCACCGGAGACCTCCATCGCCTTCGAGTACCAGCCATTGTGGCCGGAGGCGGGCTTGGGGAGAGCCTGCCAGGCTTGCCGTTCATCGAGGAGTTCTTGGGCGAGCTGCTTGAAGCCGAGAGGGCCCTCCGACCTGACCAGCTTCCACGCTGCGAAAGCATACACGACCGCTCCAAGCAAGGCTCGTGGATGCCCATGGGTTGCGGCACCGTCGAGGGCAACCGCACGAGCAAGGTCCTCGAACGGAGCTTGCGAGCCTGCGATCACATGGGGAATCACGCGCATCGCGACACCATTGCCCCCAGCATCGAAGTACCGGCTCACATCCCTTTTCTTTCCGCTCCATGGGGACTTACCAGCCGCCCAAGAACGAGCCGCTCTCATCGTGGCTCCACCTCCCCCACGTTGGTAGAGCAGCCATAGCGGCAACTCGACACGGGTGAAGTGCCGCCACCACGCTTTCCCGTGAAGCACGCGACTACGTGCGAGAGCAAGCGTGAGCTGTGTGTCGTCGCTATACTCTCCGGCCCGGATGACCTCCGTGTGCGAGTGGAATCTGCCGCCTGTTCGTCGCGTCCACTGCCGAAACCGGAGGTCTGGCGCCCAGGGTGCGCCCTCTCGGGAGCTTCTCAGCTCGTGCGGCCAACCTAGAGCGTCTCCGGCTGCAAGGGCCAAGAAGGCCCCTTCGGCCTTTGACACGAGCCTTGTCGGGCTTTTGCCGGGCACCTGGCTACTGGGCATCGTCACCCCCAGCCCATACCTCGGTCTCGGTGGGACCCCCCCCCGTCTGAAGAATCCTGCTCAAGTCGTTGGGCTTGAAGAAGTCCGGAGCGACAAGGAGCCGGGGAATCGCTCGCGCCAGGAGCTCATGCCCTACAAGCGTTCGCAGTCGTAGCAGCTCTTCCTGAGCCTGGCCTTCGGTGGCAACAGCGACTGCCAGGATGTCCCCCACACCGATGTTGTCGGGGACCAAGACTTCAGCTTGATCGTCCGTGGGAACTGAAGGACGCTTGCCCTTTCTCGAGTACACGTGCCCGTAGGCCCCCTCTACGTCAGCGGCGAACATGCCTTCGAGACCTTCAGCGCCTTCAGAAAGGTACCGGCCGTAGCCAGCTGCTGCGTTCCGGGGGCAGAACTTCACGCCTGGGCGATAGAGATGGTCTGGCTTCACGAGCAGCACCACCCAATCAAGGAACGCTCGCTCGGCATTTCGGGCCTTCCGGAAGTACCAGGCATTCGGGTACTCGATCGAGCAGCAGACGTGTTCCGGGTGGCCATCGAGTCGTTGAAGGTCCGTTGGGTCAAAGACGGCCCTTTCATCGTCTTTCAGGTGCTGAGTCGCCAGGATTCCCCTTTCATCCATTAAGATCTGGGCCAACTTTCTCGACGGCGCGAAATGGCATAGCCGCGTGATTCCTCGCGTCTTCACGAGCCGTTTCACGTCGTCCAGAATCATCGCTTCACCCGGTTGTAGAGAGACCCCTCTCTCGGCAACAAGGGCGACCGCTTACCGCTGTAGCTCAACACCAGACCGGACTTCGCCCTGGTGATCGCAACGTACAACAGTCGGCCATCTCTCGACAGCGCGTCGGCGGAGCCGAACGTCTCGACATCCGCCGGATGTGGCACACTCTTGCTGTCGAGACGTGGCAGGAAGACCGTGTCGAACTCAAGTCCCTTGGCGGAGTGGTAGCATCCGTAGAACACGCCGGGCCCATCGGGCCACACGCCGATGTCTTTGTCCAAGCGAACGGCGTCGCTCCCAAGGCGACGCTTGAAGGCCTTCTCGAGTTCCCTTGTCCTTACCAATACGGCCACCGACTGAACATCGGCGAGGCCCCTTGCGGTTGTCGCGACGAAGTCGGCCTCTGCTGCCTGGGTGTCGAAGCATATCAGGGCTGGTTCCGGTCCGATGGCGGATGGGGTGTTCGGCTCAATCAGGTCGGGGTAGCCCGTGAAGTACGGCATGCCGGCTACGGCCAACGCCAAGCGGGCGATGGGCAGGCTGTTCCTGTAATTCTCCTTGAATTCGACCACCTCACGAACGGTCAGGCCTGCACTTCGCCAAGACATCCGATGGCCGTAGATTTGCTGGGCCATGTCGCCGAAGAAGGTGAGACTCCCGTCACCGGGAACCGCTGCCGCCAAGGCCCGCAACATGACGGGTGAGAAGTCCTGCCCCTCATCGATGACGATGTGGCGATACAGGCGATTGGTGTTGTCGCCCAACAGCTCCTGATGAGTCCAATACCCGAGGTCATCCCAATCGTATTGCTTGTTCGCAGCGGTTCTAAGCGCGAGGTACCGACAGTAGATAGCGAAGACGGCAGGGCGATGCTTCTTCTCGATTCGGGTGCCGGCCTTGCCAACACGCTGGATGGCGATGTAGTCGTCTTTGTTCCGAACACCGTGTTGCGCGATCCAACGGAATTCCTCGTTCAGGAACGCCGGCGACTTCTTGGTGACCCACCCGGCCCATGACTTTCCCATCGCCTCCTTCAGTGCGACCTCAATGAAGGCCTCCCGTTCGTCGGGGCCAGCGATCACGTTCCAGCCCATCTTCTTGCGGTGCGCGAGGTAGCCCCTTCCGAAATGGCCGAAGGTCCGCACATCGATAGCGCCCACGCTCGGGTCGGTCACGGACTGCAGGTAGGCGACCAACGCCTTGTTGAACGTCACGATCAGCGTTCGGCCGGACTGTTGCCGCTCCCGCGAAAGCCTCGCGAGGTGCTCGGCTCGAAGAATGGCCATGGTCGTCTTCCCACTCCCAGCCGTACCGAGGATGACGCTATGTGCTTTTGCCAGACGATGGCCATGCGTCCGGAGCAGTGAAACCCCGAACAGATCAGGGTGCCGACTTCGGCGCACGAGGTCGCCGACATGGCACGAACATCATCACCGAAGAAGTACACCTCCGAGC
>Ga0316208_1002541_pt1 | contig 14701 bp, 14 predicted proteins | sample 3monopyrite_MG_FD_204944 | JGI IMG/M metagenome (GOLD analysis project Ga0316208, IMG submission 204944) | Microbial mat bacterial communities from mineral coupon in-situ incubated in ocean water Damariscotta River, Maine, United States -... | ecosystem: Environmental > Aquatic > Marine >... | reverse complement strand
AATCCAAAGGAAATGGGATTACTAACATTAGATTTTAACTTCTTAACCAAAGAATTAACAGACAAAACTGAGTTTACTTATCATGTCATTCAAAGAGATGTGCATACAGGAGAAGTTATGGGAGGCGAAACTTTTGTAATACGCAAAAATGTTCGCGATATCTTTATTGCAGATGCAGGTAATGATAAAGAAATAGATGAAAATGAAACGGTTATCTTGAGTGCAGCGCAAATTAATGAAGCGGCTATTTATAATTGGTACGACACTGAAGGTAACTTAATTTATCAAGGCAAAGATTTAACAGTTTCTGCGGATGTAACAGAAAAATATAAATTGGAAATTATTGCAGACGCGGATGGTTATAAAGATTATGATGAGATAGAGGTAAAATTAAAACCTAGCAGTATAGAAAATATATCTCCTAACCCTTCATCTAACACCATACAGGTAAATTATAAACTCAATGGTATAAATTCTGCTTATTTAATGGTGGTAGGACAATATGGAACAAACGGAACATCTAACAATTATGTATTAGATACAAATACGTCCCAAACAATAGTGAATATAACTAACTACGATAATGGCTATTACACCATTGCATTAGTTTGTGATGGGGAAATTGTGGACGCTAAGAATTTATTAAAACAATAATCAATTAAAATGCCCAAGAATATCTTGGGCATTAAAGTTTAAAGTTATAAATTATGAGAACACTACTTTTATTATTAATGTTAATTTTTGTTGTTAGCTGCAACAACGACGATGATAACAATCCTGAATTTCAACCCACAGAAATAGCATTTACAGAGGTAGGAAGAGGTTCATTATTAGGAAATGGAGATGAAGGCATATCAGAATCAATTTTACTTATTAATACAGATACAGATTGGCAAAATTTAATGACACAAATGAATATTAATGGAAATACTACGGCAGGTTTTTCTGAAACTGATATTGATTTTGAAACCTATTCAATTATTGCAGTTTTCTTAGACGTAAAACTGACAAGTTGGTATTTAGAGATTACCAATATCATTGAAAATGAAACTAACATTACAGTAACTATTGATGAATATCAACCCATTATATTTTTAAATAGTATCACACAACCTTTCCACATTGTTAAAATACCAAAAACGGACAAACCTATTGTATTAGATTAGTCTAGTTTTAAAAAAACTATTAGTTAGTTCCTCCTATTGCTAGTGAGAACCAAAAAAAAGCGCAACTCCATTGGAATTGCGCTTTTTATATTTTAATAAAGAAAGACCTACATTTCTAAAGCCTTCTTTACATTATTATCCATTAATAATTCTTCCGGATTTTCTAATGCTTCTTTTACAGCAACTAAGAATCCTACTGACTCTTTACCATCAATAATTCTATGGTCATAAGATAAAGCCACATACATCATTGGATGTATTTCAACTTTTCCGTCCACAGCAATTGGACGCTGTATGATATTATGCATTCCTAAAATTCCACTTTGTGGTGGATTAATTATTGGAGTCGATAACATACTTCCAAACACTCCACCATTTGTAATTGTAAATGTACCTCCTGTCATTTCATCAACAGTAATCTGACCATCTCTAGCTCTCAATGCTAAACGTTTTACTTCAGACTCAACACCTCTAAACGTTAGATTTTCAGCATTTCTAATTACCGGTACCATTAATCCTTTTGGTCCTGAAACTGCAATACTAATATCTACAAAATCGTAAGTCAACATTTGTTTTCCATCGATCATAGAATTTACAGCTGGATACATTTTTAATGCTCTAACAACAGCTAAAGAAAAGAAACTCATAAACCCAAGACTTACTCCATGTTTTGCTTTAAAGTCTTCTTTGTATTGTTTACGTAATTCAAAAATTGGTGTCATATTAACCTCATTAAATGTGGTTAACATCGCTGTTGTATTTTTAGCTTCAACTAATCGCTCAGCTACTTTACGACGCAACATTGACATTTTGCTATGCGTAGAACTTCTGTTTCCGCCTGTTGGTGTGCCCATTGAAGGTACCGCATTTACAGCATCATCTTTAGTAATTCTTCCATCCTTACCTGTACCTGAAATAGAACTTGCATCAATTCCTTTTTCTGCTAGTACTTTTTTAGCAGCAGGACTTGCCGTACCTGTTGCATAAGTTTTAGATTCTGCTGCAACTGGCTTAGGTGTATCCTTTTTAGGTGCCTCTTCTTTAGCTTCAGTTTTTGCAGGTGCACTACCTTCTGGTTTTGCTGCACTTGTATCTATTAAACACACCACAGCTCCAACAGCTACAGCATCACCTTCTTCAGCTTTTAGTGTAATTGTTCCACTAGCTTCTGCTGGTAATTCTAAAGTTGCTTTGTCACTATCCACTTCAGCAATGGCCTGATCTTTTTCGACATAATCGCCATCTTGCACTAACCATTCTGCAATTTCTACCTCAGTAATTGATTCGCCTGGTGAAGGCACTTTCATTTCTAAAATCATGCTTTTTTTTATTTTGTTAAGCTCTAATTTGAGTTGTATTATTTCTTTTATCTCTGGTTGCTTTTGGTTTTATCAAAAACGTAATCTATAACTTCTTTATGACGTTTTTTAGAACGAACAGAACTACCTGCTGCTGGTGCTCCATAAGGTCTTCTACTCGCTCCTCTAAACTGTCTAGCTTCATCAAAATGCATTATTAAATGACTGTAAGCACCCATATTTCTTGGCTCTTCTTGTGCCCAAACGATATCGTCTGCATTTTTATATTTCTTAATGATTGCTCGCATTTCTTCAGCTGGAAGCGGGAACAATTGTTCTATTCTAACTAAGGCAACATCATCTCTTTCTAGCTTTTCTTGTTCTTCAAGTAAATCATAATAGAATTTACCCGCTACAAAAACTAGGGTTTTTACTTTATCTGCCTTGGCATTTTCATCATCTATTAGCATCTGGAAATTTCCATTTACAAATTCATCTACAGTAGATACTACTTTAGGATGACGCAATAAACTCTTTGGCGTAAAAACAATTAAAGGCTTTCTGAAATTAGCTTTCATTTGCCTGCGCAATAGGTGGAACATATTTGCTGGAGTCGTACAATCTGCAACAAACATATTATCCTTTGCGCACATTTGTAAAAAACGCTCCATACGACCAGAGGAATGTTCTGCTCCCTGGCCTTCATAACCATGTGGCAATAACATTACCAAGCCGTTTTGCGTTTTCCATTTATCTTCACCCGAAGATATATATTGGTCTATCATAATCTGAGCGCCATTGCTAAAATCACCAAATTGTGCTTCCCAAATAGTTAATGTATTCGGGCTTGCCATGGCGTAACCATAATCGAAACCTACAACACCATATTCGGATAGCAAAGAATTGTAGATATTGAATTGACCTTGGTCATCAGAAATATTTTTATGTAATATGATTTCTTCTTCGCTATCTTCAACTTTAACCACTGCATGACGATGCGAAAATGTTCCTCGCTCAACATCTTGACCGGATATTCTAACATCAAAACCTTCAGCTAAAAGTGAACCATAGGCCAAATGTTCTCCCATTGCCCAATCCAATCGATTTTCATCAAACATGGTTTGACGAGATTCAATTAATCTTTGAATTTTACGAATAAACTTTTTATCAGATGGTAGATTAGAAATAACTTTAGTAATAGCTTTCAAAACTGTTTTAGAGACTGTTGTATCAATAGTCTCCATCATAACACCTTCAGTCACTCTGGTTAAACCCTTCCACTCCTCTTGCATAAAAGCGGTAATCTCGGTTTTAGCTTCTTTACGAGAATCTTCTAGTTTTTCCTCTAACTTTTCTTTATACTTAGATTCAATATGCTTCACATAACCTTCATCAATTACGCCTTCATCTAATAATCGTTGAGCATAAATATCTCTTGGGTTTTTGTGTTTTGATATGGCTTTATAAAGCAAGGGTTGTGTAAACTTAGGCTCATCACCTTCATTATGTCCATATTTTCTATAACCTAGTAAATCTATAAACACATCGCGTTTAAATTTCATTCTAAAATGTAGCGCAAAAAGTGCGGCATGTACCACAGCTTCTGCATCATCTGAATTTACATGAAGTACAGGTGATAAAGTTACTTTGGCCACATCAGTACAATATGTACTCGAACGACCATCTAAATAATTGGTTGTAAATCCTATTTGATTATTAACAACAATATGAATTGTTCCATTGGTTTTATAACCATCTAGTTGCGCCATCTGCACTACTTCATAAACCAATCCCTGTCCTGCTATAGCAGCATCTCCATGCACCACAATCGGAAGTACTTGTGAAGCATCAGTTATTTCCTCTTTATCTTGTTTCGCTCGTGCTATTCCTTGTACAACAGCACCTACAGTCTCTAAATGCGATGGATTTGGCGCAATATTTAGATTAATCTTTTTGTTGTTATAAGTCTCTCGATTACTTGTCCAACCTAAGTGATATTTCACATCTCCGTCAAATACTTTTTCTTCATAATCTTTACCATCAAACTCACTAAAAATATCTTTTGCTGATTTTCCAAAAATATTAGTCAGAGTACTTAAACGACCTCTATGAGACATTCCCATTACAAACTCCTTTACGCCTTCATCTGCGGCTTTTTCTATGATTGCATCTACTGCAGGAATTAAAGATTCGTTCCCTTCTAAAGAAAAACGCTTTTGACCTACATATTTTGTATGAAGAAAAGACTCGAAAGCAACTGCTTGATTTAATTTTTTTAGAATATATTTCTTTTCGTCAGTAGTAAATATGGTATGATTGTCATTTATATTTAACTTATTTTGAATCCACTGAATTTCCTCAGGTTTTCTTATATACATATACTCTACACCAATTGAACCACAGTAAATACTTTCTAAGTGATCTATGATATTTTGAAGTGTTGCTGAGTTTAATCCTAGAATTTCTCCAGCAGAAAATTTAGTGCCTAAATCATTTTGATTTAATCCAAAATTTTCAATTTCTAAAGTTGGTGCGTATTTACGTCTTGCTCTAACGGGATTTGTTTTAGTAAACAAATGTCCACGGTTTCTATAACCATCAATAAGTTTTAAAACCTGAAATTCTTTTTGAAGTTGTTCTGGTATCTGAGTAGATACTCCTTCAATAATTTCATCTTCCATTCCATAACTTTCCGAACCAAAATCATAACCTTGAAAAAAGGCACGCCAACTTGGTTCAACAGAATCAGGATTTTTTAGGTATTGGTCGTATAAATCAGCAAAATATGCTGTATGCGCTGCGTTGAGAAAGGAATATTTATCCATTACTTTTTATGAGACGTTGTCGTTTCAACAAAATTTATTCAAAAATACAACTTTTGCTAAAAATAGATGTGGTTTTATTATATTTATAACAATTAGAAAAGAACCATTTTCAATATGATAAATTATAATTCAATTAGGATTAAAAAATTCATTTTATCTAGCTTCTTAATGTGCTTTTTTATCTCATTTTCATTTTCTCAAAATACGTCATCAAAAACAAGTGATTTTTGGAAAAATGTACAATTTGGAGGAGGCTTAGGCTTAAATTTAGCCGAGGGCTTTTTTAGCGGAGGGTTATCGCCCTCAGTACTCTATAGAGTTAACCCATATGTTGCCACAGGTGTTGGTCTAAATTTTATGTATAGTTCTCAACGCGATGTTTTTAAATCTACAGTTTTAGGAGGAAGTATTTTAGGTCTATTCAATCCTTATAGAGAACTTCAAATATCAACAGAATTCGAACAACTTTTTGTAAGCAGAAATTTTAACGAACAATTTGTGAACTATGCAGATGATGATTATTCGTATCCTGCTTTATTTTTAGGACTAGGCTATACAAGTGGCAATGTAACTTTTGGTATAAGATACGATGTTTTATATGATAAAGATAAAAGTATTCAAAATGAAGCTTGGATACCTTTTGTTCGATTTTGGTTTTAAAAATATAATGCTAGTACTGACTTACCTTTTTTTATCTGTTTAGAAAGTGTCCCTAAGGTTGTTGTATTAAAATTTAGTGTGATTTTTTATTTTTCATCATAAGTTAAGTGGTGCAAAAAGCATGGATTATTACTATCACACTTTTTTATATTCAGAAAACAAGAATTATACCGTCTAAGTACATTTATAGGTGCTTCACCTATATTTATCATTATTTTGTGTTCTTCTGTAAAATGAACAGCTAACTAGAAAATCGCCCTTTCTATGTACTTAGCTGTATTTGAAAACATACTAAATTTTATTTAAACAAAAATAAAAAGGATGTTTTTGTCCTAAATATGATTTATATCATATTTTTTCTCTTCTATCGTCATTAAATTTGTCATAAAATTATGATAAAATTATGATAAAATCACTAAAAATTTTAACATTGATAACAGTCGCAACATTGCTTAGTTGTGGCGGTAAAGAAAAAAGAGAAGAGGCGTCATATAACAAAAAAACTCCTGAAAAAACAGAAAATAAAGTTGCTGCATCCCAACGCGTTGATTTAAGTGATAAAGGTATTGGTCCTATTACATCGGTAGAGTTAGACCTCGTCGTTAATGAAGAAATGGCAGCACATGGTAAAGAGGTTTATGAAAAAATGTGTACTGCTTGCCATAAAGTAGAGAAAAAATTTATTGGCCCATCTCCTAAAGGGGTTTTAGAGCGTCGTTCGCCAGAATGGGTTATGAATATGATTTTGAACCCATCAGAAATGGCGCAAAAAAACCAACTAGCCAAAGACTTGCTAATGGAGTTTAATGGCTCTCCTATGGCTAATCAAAATTTAACCAAAGAAGACGCTAGAGCTGTTTTAGAATATTTTAGAACTTTAAAATAATAAATTATGAAACTAATCAAACACCTATTTCTTGTTTTTGCAATTGCAATTTTTTTCGGCTCTTGTAAAGATGCGAACAAAGACGCTTCAACAACCTCTTCGGAAGTAAAGACTGAAGCAACTTCCAAAGAGTCTGGTCAAGCCTTTATTAAAGATGATGAAGGTAAACCAACTGTTTTAAGTATTGCTATAGGCTCTAAAGACCATACTACATTAGTTGCTGCAGTACAAGCAGCATCTTTAGAAAATGCTTTAGTAAATGCAGGGCCATTAATGGTTTTTGCACCGACAAACGAAGCATTTGCTGCTTTACCTGAAGGAACGGTTGAGAACTTACTAAAACCTGAAAACAAAGACGCTTTAGCTAATATTTTAAAATACCATGTAACCCCTGGTAATTATTCAAAAGATTTTTTAAAGAAGTTTAAAAAACTAGGACAAGCCAATAATGGCTATGTTCAAGTTGAAGTCGTTGATGGAGAACCAATTATTGGAGGAGCCAAAATTTTGGCTAGTATCCCTGCAGGAAATGGAATCGTTCACGTTATCGACAAAGTTTTATTACCACCAACTCAAGAATAAAAACACTAATTAAATTATAAAACAATGAAGAATTTATTAAAATCAATAGTTGCGACAGTAAGTATTCTAATGTTATTTAGTAGTTGCAACAATAATCAAGGCTCAAATGGAAAATCTGGAGCATTATCAAGTAGTGCTGCCGAAAAAGTTTACGTAGCACCAGGAGAACATGATGAATTTTATGCCTTTATTTCAGGAGGATTTAGCGGTCAATTAGCCGTTTACGGACTACCATCAGGACGTTTATTTAAAGTAATTCCTGTGTTCTCACAAGATGCCGAAAAAGCTTATGGCTATAATGAAGAAACTAAACCAATGCTAAATACTTCTTATGGTTTTATACCATGGGATGATGCGCATCACCCAGATATTTCACAAACAAATGGTGTCCTAGATGGTCGTTATGTATTTATAAATGGTAACAATACACCACGAATTGCCAAGATAGATTTAACAACATTTGAAACTACAGAAATTATTGAAATACCAAATAGTGCTGGTAATCATAGTTCGTCTTATGTAACAGATAACACTGAGTATGTAGTTGCAGGAACACGTTTTAGTATTCCTGTCCCTCAAAGAGATATGTCTATAAATGAATATAAAGGGAATTTTAAAGGAACTTTATCTTTTATAAAAGTAGATCCAGAAGATGGTGGAATGGACTTGAAGTTTCAAGTTTTGATGCCAGGATTTGATTATGATAAAGCGCATCCAGGAAGAGGAAAATCTCATGGTTGGTTCTTTTTCACAACCTATAACACAGAAGAGGCTAACTCTCTATTAGAAGTTAATGCATCACAAAATGATAAAGATTTCATTGCGGCAGTAAATTGGAAAAAGATTGAAGAGTATGTGAATAATGGAGGAGGAACAAAAACAGCAACAAACTATGCACATAATGTTTATAGTGAAGAAACGCATTCGGCAACTTCAACAATGAAAAAAGAAGTAGTTATGGTAGATCCATCAGAAGTTCCTGGAGCTATTTATTTCTTGCCAACACCTAAATCACCACATGGTTGTGATGTTGATCCAACAGGAGAATACATTGTAGGTAGTGGAAAATTATCTGCTAACGTTACTGTGCATTCATTTACTAAAATGTTGGATGCTATCGAAAATAAAAAATTTGCTGGTGATGCCTATGGTATTCCAATCTTGAATTTTGAAGATGTTCTTGCAGGTGCTGTTGAGCAACCAGGATTAGGTCCCTTACATACAGAGTTTGACAATGAAGGGAATGCTTATACATCATTCTTTATTTCATCTGAAATAGTAAAATGGAAGTTAGGTACTTGGGAAGTATTAGACAGACAACCAAGCTTCTATTCAATAGGTCATTTAATGATTCCTGGAGGTAACTCTCAAAAACCTTTTGGTAAATATGTACTTGGTATGAACAAAATCACGAAAGATCGTTATTTGCCAACTGGTCCAGAAGTAACTCAATCAGCTCAATTATACGATATTTCAGGAGATAAGATGGAATTATTATTAGATTTCCCAACCGTTGGTGAACCACATTATGCTGCAGGTATTCCAGCAGATTTAATTAAACCAAATTCTAAAAAATTATACAGACTTGAAGATAACAAGCATCCTTATGCCGCAAAAAGCGAGGCAGACACCAAAGTTGTTAGAGATGGTAAAACAGTTCATATTTACATGACAACAATTCGTAGTCACTTTGCACCAGATAATATTGAAGGTATTAAAGTAGGTGATAAAGTCTATTTTCATGTCACTAATTTAGAGCAGGATTATGATGTTCCACATGGAATAAGTATGATTGGTGCTCAAACGTCTGAATTACTAATCATGCCTGGACAAACCGAAACGTTTGTTTGGGAACCTAAACAAGTTGGTGTATGGCCATTCTACTGTACAGATTTCTGTTCAGCATTGCATCAAGAAATGCAAGGATATGTTAGAGTGTCACCTGCAAACTCTGATATTGAACTTGATTGGTCACTTGGTGGAGACTTTTAATTAGCAGTGCCAAATTAATTTTGAATTGTTTGTAACATTACGTGGTTAAATAATTATAGAATTAGGAGAATTTTGTTTTAGTGTTTATTTTCCTATAAAGGCGAGAGTAGTTTTATCGCTCTCGCCTTTTTATTCCAACGAAAGTAGTAATCTCATAAAAAACGCTAAAGTTCTGTGAATTCATTAAGATGTCACTTTTGTCCATTTGAAAAGTATAATGGACATCAGAAATTAACAAAATATAGTACTAATTAAAAAGAGATTTCCGTTTTCACGGGAACTAAAAAGATGAAAAAATCAAATATCATCATGTTGTTTGCTGCTATTCTTCCATTGGGATTATTTTTATTCCCACTTTGGAAAATAACATTGGAAGCACCTCAATATCCAACACCATTAGGTATGTACATTCATATTAATGATTTCTCAGATGTTAATCCCTATGATATCAAAAACATTAATTTGATGAATCATTATGTTGGTATGAAATACATTCCTGAAGCGATACCTGAATTTAAGATATTTCCTATTGGAATTATCATAACAACTATTATTGGATTAATTATTGCTTTTAAAGGAAATTATAAATGGTTTTTATATTGGTTTATTTTGATGATTGTTTTAAGTAGTGCTGGATTGTATGATTTTTATCTTTGGGAATATGATTATGGACATGATTTAGATCCAAAGGCCATTATGAAATTCACAAATCCAGATGGAACTCAAATGGGATTTCAACCACCACTTTTTGGAAGTAGAGATATTTTGAATTTTAAAGCACATTCATATCCAAGGTTAGGAGCTTACCTATTAGGTATTGGAATTGCAATGTCATTTGTTGCTTATCTTGTGGGAAAGAAACATAACAAAAAAATAATCCCTTCCGAATAGTTATAGGAACTAAATCCTTCCCAAAAGGAAGGATTTAATATACTAAGTTCCCTTTTCTTTAAAAAGGGTTAAGAATTAGGATAAAACACTAAAAAATGCAAACACTAAAACACTATTCAATTGCTGCATTATTTCTGTTCATATTCAGCTGTAATGTATCACCAAAGGCCATTGATTATGGCAATGATGGTTGTCACTTTTGTAAAATGACAATTGTTGATAAAGTTCATGGAGGTGAGATTGTAACTAACAAAGGAAAAGTATACAAGTTTGATGCTTCAGAATGTATGATTAATTTTTTGAAAGAATTTGATACTTCAATAGTAGAGCTATATTTAGCTAATAACTATTCAGAGCCTGAAGTTTTCATTGATGCAACTAAAGCAACTTTTATAATTAGTGAGAATATCCCAAGTCCAATGGGAGCTTTCCTTTCTGCTTTTAAAAACAAAGCCGACGCTGAAAAAGCAAAAGCTGAAAAAGGCGGAACACTATACACATGGATCGAGCTTCTTGAACATTTTAAAGACTAGTTCATGAATAAATCTCTTATTTATTTTTTAGTCATGATTATGACATTCACTAGTTATGCACAAAATATTGAAGTGTGCTCAACATGCTCAATTACTTCTATTAAAAAAGCAATTGTTCAGGCGAGTGCATTTGATACTATTACTGTTAAAAAAGGCACCTATAAAGAACATGATATAATAATTAATAAACCACTTACTATTATTGGTGAAAACCATCCAATTATAGATGGTGAATTAAAAGGAGAAATCATTACAATTATTTCTGATAGTGTTACAATAGATGGTTTTTTCCTCATAAATGTTGGCACTAGTTACACTGAAGATTATGCAGCAATTCGAGTTAGAAGAAGTAAAAACTTTGTTATTCAGAATATTGTCCTGGAAAAACTATTCTTTGGGATCTATATAGAAAAGTCGAGTTATGGTAAAGTATTTCATAATAAAATTATTGGTGATGCAGTTCAGGAATATAACTCAGGTAATGGTATTCAACTATGGTATAGCAGCCATATACAAATTGAAAATAATTATATAGAGCATGTACGTGATGGTATTTATCTGGAGTTTTCAGATGACTGTATAATAAAAAATAACGTAAGCACTGAGAACTTGCGTTATGGATTGCATTTTATGTTTTCAAACAACGACATTTACCAAAACAATACTTTTGAAAACAATGGAGCTGGAGTCGCAGTAATGTTTTCTAAAAAGATAAAAATGCTTAACAATACGTTTAAAGAAAATTGGGGAACTGCATCTTATGGTATGCTTTTAAAAGAAATTAATGATGCAGAAATTATTGGAAATACGTTTAAAGAAAATACCATTGGTATTAATATTGAAGGTTCCAACCGAATCATATATAAAAATAACAATTTCATGAACAATGGTTGGGCAATTAAAGTTCGTGGAGCATGTTATACCAATCAATTTATCGAAAATAATTTTCTGTATAATTCTTTTGATATTGCTTACAATAGTAAAGTTAATGATAACGTATTTGATGGCAATTATTGGAGTAACTATACAGGTTATGACTTAGATAAAGATGGGGTTGGAGATATTCCATATAGACCTGTAAAACTGTTTTCTTATATTGTAAATCGTACACCAGAAACCATCATTTTATTGCGTAGTATGTTTATAGATATTATTGATTTTTCTGAAAAAGTTTCACCTGTTTTTACACCAGATGATCTCTTAGATAATCACCCACTAACAAAGAAAATAACATGGTAAATATTGAGAATTTACATAAGAAATTCGGAAAAAACCAAGTGCTAAGTGGTTTAGATTTAACTATTAATGAAGGCGGAATTTTTGCAGTACTCGGACCCAATGGTTCGGGGAAAACAACATTAATCAAGTCCATTCTAGGTATGGTTATTCCTAATAAAGGTGTGATTAATGTTCTAGGTGAAAACATTAAGAAAAATTCAAACTATCGACACAAAATTGACTATTTACCACAAATCGCCAATTTCCCTAGTAACTTAAAAGTTAAGGAATTGATTAAAATGATCAAAGACTTACGTAAAAACACCAATGAAGATCAACGCTTAATTGAACTTTTTAAATTAGACCCTTTTTTAGATAAAAAATTAGGTACGCTCTCAGGAGGAACCAAGCAAAAAGTGAATATCGTTCTAACCTTTATGTTCGATAGTCCGTTAATTATTTTAGATGAGCCAACAACTGGATTAGATCCAATCTCATTGATACGCTTGAAAGATTTGATTCAAGCTGAAAAAGCTAGAGGAAAGACCATACTTATTACATCTCATATTATGAGCTTTGTGGAGGAAGTTTCAGATGAAATCGTCTTTTTACTAGAAGGCAAGATTTACTTCAGAGGATCAATTTCAGAATTAAAAACCAAGACCAATCAGCCAGATTTTGAACATGCAATTGCGTCTATATTAACCGATAACCATGCTTAAGATATTAAAATATAGTTTTTTTGATTTGATGCGTAGTCGTTGGAGTTACGTCTATTTTGCATTCTATTTACTCTTAGGAATTGTTCTCTTTTTTTTAAATAATGATTTGTCAAAAGCTGTCATCACGTTAATGAATGTAATTATCGTTTTAGTGCCCTTAATAGGAACTATTTTTGGTGTCATGTATTATTATAATTCTAAAGAATTTACAGAACTTCTTTTAGCACAACCTTTAAAGCGCTCTTCTATATTTCTAGGACAGTATTTGGGTGTTGCTTTATCACTTTCAATTAGTTTGGTTCTCGGACTAGGAATTCCTTTTGTATTCTATGGTTTGTTTGAAAGTAGCGCTATTTGGGACTTTTCATTGCTGCTAATAACAGGTACATTTCTAACCTTAATTTTTACAGCATTAGCATTTAATATTGCCTTATCAAATGAAAACAAAATAAAAGGGTTTGGCTACGCAATTCTACTATGGTTGTTTTTAGCAATTATTTATGATGGTCTGTTTTTATTGACCTTAATTATGTTTGAAGATTATCCCTTAGACAAAGTTTCACTAATTGGCACCATGTTAAATCCTATAGATTTATCACGAATACTTATTCTTTTAAAATTGGATATTTCGGCATTATTAGGATACACAGGAGCTGTTTTCAAGCAATTCTTTGGTACAAACTTTGGATTAATTGTATCCTTATTTGCACTAAGCCTATGGGCACTAATACCAATACTGAGAATTATATTTAAATCGAAGAAAAAAGATTTTTAATCATGAAAGCGAATTATAGTCACATCCTTCTAGTCTATATTGCAATACTATGTATTGGTTGTAAAGATGATAAAAGCAACTCAACAGAATCCATTATCATCCTTGAAGGTTTAGTCTTTAACAATGGAGAAAAATGGATTGCCAATCCCGAAACACACACCGGAATGAAGCGCATCGATTCCATTTTAAAAAATAACACAACTTCTGATGGAAAAATATTGGGTGAAGCGCTTTCAAAAGAAACGAGTTACATCATAAAAAGTTGTGATATGAAAGGTGAAGAACACAATCAGCTGCATGTTGTTTTAGTGCCAATTCTAGAAGAAATAACAGATATAAAAGAGGTAACAGATTCGAGTGAGTTAAAAAATAAAGTGAGTCATTTAAAAAGTTTAATTAACACCTATTTTAAACACTTCAAAATTTAGAGTTTTCTTAACATTATGAATACTTAGCCTTATACCATACCTTTTGCCACTCACGCTGAAGAATTAAAAATGTAACGTCCTCAGATAGTTTAACCATATCATTACCATCTAAAGCTCGTATTTTTAACTCTGAAACATCAATGATATATAACAGATTAAGATAGTCGGAAAATTTATTTTGAATAAGGCGAAAAATTGTTTCATAAAGCACTAGTTTTAAACTTATTGGTAAGGTTTCTTTATCAAATTCTAAATCGATATTAGCAAACAACAAATCCTTATTGAGTTGCACTATAAGTTTCTTGTAAAGATTTAAAGCGTCCGCTTGGTCAATTAAATCTTCAAAGTTTGAAGGTAAAAGCATTATACACGTCTATTCATTAATTGTTCACCAAACAATCTAAGTAATTGTTTTTTATCTTCTGAAACATTTAAGGCTTCTAGTACTTTAAATGCTCTACTTGTATAACCTTTTACGGCATTTTGATTTGCTTCTGATGCACCAGAATTATTAAAAAGTTCTTTAACTGAACTTACTTTCTCATCATTAGTAACTAAATTACTTGACATTATTTGCAATAACCTAGATTGCTCATTTGGTGACCCAAGTTCTAAGGTTTTAAGAACTAAATAAGTCTTTTTATTCTCTAAAATATCGCCACCCACTTGCTTACCAAAAGATTCAGGGTTTCCAAAAGCGTCTAAATAATCGTCTTGTAATTGAA
>Ga0316208_1002537_pt1 | contig 14714 bp, 15 predicted proteins | sample 3monopyrite_MG_FD_204944 | JGI IMG/M metagenome (GOLD analysis project Ga0316208, IMG submission 204944) | Microbial mat bacterial communities from mineral coupon in-situ incubated in ocean water Damariscotta River, Maine, United States -... | ecosystem: Environmental > Aquatic > Marine >... | reverse complement strand
CGCCCACTGATTAAATTTGTTTTTTTTAAATTTAATCAGTGGGCGGCAACGCGCTGTCACCATTTGTGTCAAGTTTTAATTTGAATATTTCTCCTTTTTGGGGTTTGAAACTCTAAACTTTAGTTAGCTAAATACAAATGAAAATAAGATTTTTGCAAGAAGCTCAATATGAGTTAGATGATGCAATTGATTATTATCACCTTGAGTCCGAAGGGTTAGGCCAGGAATTTTTGCAAGAAGTCATCAATGCGCTGGATCGTATCGTAAATTTCCCCAATGCGTGGCACTCGCTCTCAAAAAATACTCGAAGATGCCAGACAAAGCGATTTCCTTATGGTTTGATATACAGTGAAATGGAAAAAGAAATATTAATCATCTCGGTTTCGCACCTCCATCGTAAACCAAATCATTGTGTATCTAACCGGGTCATATCTAACCGGGTCATCTAACCGGGTCAGGCTTTGCTTATTGCGTTATTGATCAACATCTGTCATATTGCTCTCATGGCTAGAAAACCAAGACTTCATATACCGGGTGGGTTTTATCATGTGATGCTTCGTGGAAACGGTGGGCAGGACCTATTTTTTGGTGATGAAGATAGGAGTCATTTTTATTTATTATTGCAAGAAGGTATATCGCGTTATGGTCATCGAATACATGGTTTTTGTTGTATGACAAATCATGTGCATTTACTCATTCAGGTGTCAGACGTACCATTATCAAAAATAATGCAAAATATATCGTTCCGTTTTACGCGTTGGATCAATAAGCACCAGAAGAGAATAGGGCATTTATTTCAAGGTCGTTACAAAGCAATATTGATTGATAGTGATCAGTATCTGTTAGAACTTATCCGTTACATTCATCTAAATCCAGTGCGTTCCAAGTTAGTAAAAAACGCCACTGAATATCCGTGGAGTAGTCATTCGACGTATTTGGGTTTGGAAATGCTTCCCTGGCTGACAACAGACTGGGTTTTTGGGCACTTTAGTCGGCAAAGAGCCGCGTGTATTCGACAATATTCACGTTTTATTGACGAAGGATTGGGGGAATCCCATCGTTCGGATTTTCATGGTGGAAGTATTGATGGTCGTATTTTGGGGAATGACGTTTTCACTGAGCGTGTTTTGTCTTCTCTTGATGCAAAAACAGTAAAACCGCCGATACTTAAAAAAATTATAAAAACAGTTTGTGCAGAATTTAAGGTAGATGAAAATCAATTAGATAAGTTGGGTCGGCAGCGAAATGTCACTGAAGTTCGGGCAATAATTGCTTACCTATCGGTGGAGTTGAAGAGCGCGACATTGACAGAAGTCGCTCAAAAATTTGACCGCGATGTGTCTACAATAAGTATTGCTGTTAGAAAGATTGAAAAAAGGCGAGAGGGTGATAAAGAATTTCATTGTCAGTTGGAGTTGATGATTAATGCAATAAACAAAGCCTGACCCAGGTTTTGTGACCCAGGTTTCGTGACCCAGGTTTCAAAGCCTGACCCAGGTTTTGACCCAGGTTTTTAAGCCTGACCCAGGTTTTTTCAGGTTTTTTTCAGGTTTTTTTGACCCAGGTTTTTTAAAACGACGTTTTCAATCTTAAAGATAGGGAGAGTAAAATGGATTTATCAGGTGTTAATAAGGATGATGCTGAAGAGCTTGGCTGGGCAGTCGTAGAGATTTTATCTGAAGCAGCAAATATGGATGCAGCTGGTAAATTAATCTCAACATTGATTAAAGGGCATCGTGATGCTGATAAAGAATTAAGCGAAGGTTTAGTCATAAATCCTTATTGGGCGGCTATGGGTTTTGACAGTGGTTACTCTAAAAAAACACGTTCATACCTTAATGATAGAGCAAAGAAAAATTTTACAGCCTCTCTTTTTAAGTGGGGTGGCTCTGCTGCATCCGTCGTTACGGCGGTAGATGTAGGGACGAGCAGTTTAGGTGCGCAATCACTGGCATTAACAGGCGCACATGCTGTTAAATTAGTGAAATTACGCAATATGTATACAAATAAAGAATTCCGTGGTTATATTGATTTATGTCTACAGGCAAAAGCGGTGAAAGGCGCATTTCGTGGCGCAGAGACGGCAATGGCTTTAATCCCTGGTGCATGTATCGGTGCCACAATAGGTTTTGCTGCAGCTAATGCGGTTGGTAAACTCGGAGTAAAAGTGACATTGCATAAGGCCATAGACCGTACTGCACAAATGATACACTTTCATGCTCATCTCGAACAAATTGACTCAGGTGCAAAGCCAGCCACTGAGCTTATGAAAGAAATCTTTTGCCGTCGCGGTGTTATGCGTTTTCATCAATATGATGTGCCTGCATTAATTAGCGAGCAAGCTGGTTGGATGGCCTTATCAGATAAACTAAAATTAATTTAGGCTTGCCTGTTTGTGATTGTAGGGTTGAAATTTGTTTTTTTGCAGATTTTTATCAAAATTTTTGCTAGACTCCGCCTCACAATTCAAATGCGCCCATAGCTCAGCTGGATAGAGTAACTGGCTTCGAACCAGTTGGTCGGGGGTTCGAATCCCTCTGGGCGCACCATATTGTTTTCGCCCTCTGAAATACCACGTAAAGCCTTGAAGGGTAAGGTGGTTTCGGGGGTTCGAAATCCTTCTCCCCGCACATACCCTAATTTATCCGCAAAAGTAAGTTTCATCATTGCATGACGGTCTTCCATGCGGCCTGTAGCCCAGAGCTGGTAAGGATTTGCAAGAAAATCCATTGCGGTTCGAAAACTTTTATCAAAGTCTCTGATCGGACGACCACAATTAGAGATTTTTTCCTGCATAACCTGCTTATCAAACTGAATCTGGCCTATACGTTTTTCATAGGCGCTAACAACGGTTTTCGATTCAGAATCCACAATGCGATCGAGTAGTTGCTCGATCTTACGTTCGCTTTTAGAAATTTCCACCTCCAGTGATTTACTATGATTTTTCTGGAAGGCAACGCGGTAACTCCAAAGGTCTTTAAACATGGACAAGGCCACATTGAAAAGCTCTTTAGAAGGCTTGCAGCTAACCGTGCAATAAACAAAGCCTGACCCAGGTTCTTGACCCAGGTTCTGACCCAGGTTCCTCAGGTTCTAATAAACAAAGCCTGACCCAGGTTCTTGACCCAGGTTCCACAGGTTCTAATAAACAAAGCCTGACCCAGGTTCCAGGTTCTGTGACCCAGGTTCTGACCCAGGTTCCAGGTTCCTCACATCAAAGGTTAGCCAGTGCTCCGGCTCTTCGAAATCCTTGAAACCTTTGGGCAGGCAATAAAAACAGCGCAGGTCACAGCGGTCTGTCACCGACAAGCGGATGTAATCGATGCTTCTGCCAAAGGGGTCTATTAACATCAGATAAAAGAGTCAAGATAAAAGGGAAAAGTAAAACCATCAACCCGAGTATAGGTGATTGGTTTTCTTTTATCTTTCCCCTTTTCTCTTTTCCCTGCGATCGTCAGATCGTACTGTAATACAGGTTCTGCGGATGATTGGCCTGGGCGAAAAAGAACCAGCGTTCGGCGAGCAGTCCCAGGTACTGAAGGGCAAAGGCCGCCACCAGCAAGGCGATACCGCCGCCATTGACAACCGGGATTGAGCATGAGTCAAAAACCAATACTCATAATTTAATGTCATATTCTGATTAAGGCATTATCCGCATGGTGCCGATAGAGCTGTTACGAGATCACCAGTAAGAAACCACGATCAATGAAAACCATGTTTGAAAAAACCTCAACCCACCAGGTGGAATTACTTTATCGGAGTTACCGGATTGCCCAGATTGCCGCCCTGATCAATGTCGGCATTCTGTCCTTCGTGCAGTGGCCTATAATCAGCCCGACACTGATTGTCACCTGGTCGATGGGCATGTTGTTGATTGCGGGCTATCGCGCCGTACTCAGTCACCAGTTTTTGCGGCAACCCCCTGAAGACAGGTCTGCCCCGGTCTGGGCCTGGCGTTTTGCGATAGGCAGTTCGGTGGCCAGTGTGGGTTGGGGCTTGGCCGCGATAATGCTGTTCCCAGAAGACCAGATCGCCCATCAGGTATTTCTCGCATTTATTGTCGCGGGCATGGCCGCCGGTGCGGTGACGACATTGTCGGCCGTTTTTGCCATTGCCGCAGTATTCCTCACGCTGATGTTGTTTCCTCTGGGGCTGAGGTTATTAATGACGGGAGATTTTCTGCCCATGGTCATGGGTGGCATGACCTTCGCCTTTTGGGCCTTTCTGCTGGCGAATTCCCGCCGCAGTGCCAACAATATTCTTGATATGATAGGGGCGCGCACGCGTGTCGAGCGGCGCGAAAAGGAATTGTCGCGGTTTAAGACCACGTTGGATCTAACCATGGACTGTGTTTTCATGTTTGATCCGCGGACGCTCAAGTTCATCTATGCCAATAAGGGGGCATTGGCCCAGTTGGGCTATGGTTATGACGAAATGATGTGCATGACCCCCTTTGATATCAAGCCTGATTATGGAGAAAGTGAGTTTCACCAATTCATACAACCGATGATTGACGGTGAAAAAAACACGGTTAACTTTGAAACCGTTCATGAGCACAAAGATGGCACAAGGATACCGGTTGAAATATTCCTGCAATACATAAAACCTCAAGACGACGCGCCACGGTTTGTGGCGATTGTGCGCGATGCCAGCAAGCGCAATGAGCTGACGCAGGAGCTGACTGATTATGCCAGCACCTTGGGGCGTTTACATGACATCAGTGCCGGCCAGAATCTGACACTCAAAGACAAGATTGAACAAGTGCTGGATTTAGGGCTTGACGTCTTTGGTCTGGATATAGGCATCATCAGCCATATTAAGGACGACGAATATCATGTCGATTATATTCGCGGGCCGGATGGCGTTCCCGCGCCCGGCACGGTTTTTCCTTTTAACGAAACCTATTATGCTCATACATACACTGCGAATGGGCCAACGGGTTTTCACGCGGCCGGCGACAGCGAGATCCGTAACCACCCCTGTTACCTCAATTTCAAACTGGAGTCCTATCTGGGCACCCCGATCTATGTTGATGGGGAACGTTACGGCACGATCAATTTTTCCAGCCCTGAAAAACAGGACAAACCCTTTAGTCATAATCATCACCTGTTAATACAACTTTTTGCCGAATGGATAGGCAACGAACTTTCCCGCCAGAGTAAGAATGCACGCATTCATTCTATTCTCGATACCATGGTCGATGGCGTTATTACCATTAACCATGAAGGGCTTATCGAGACGGTCAATCCGGCGGTGGAAAAACTCTTTGCTTATAGTCGCGAGGATATCTTAGGTCAGAACGTTGCTATGCTTATGCCTGAACCAGATTACCATCAACACGATCAATATTTACAAAACTATCAAGAAACCGGGCTGGTCAAAATCATTGGCGCCGGCCGTGAACTGGAAGGGCGACGGAGAGATGGCAGTCTGTTCCCCCTCGAACTGGCCGTTAGCGAAATGCGCATCGGTGATCAACGCATGTTCACCGGGGTATTGCGTGATATCAGCGAACGTAAACAGACAGAAGCCGAGTTGGCCGCCACCTATGCTGAACTCACGGTTGCTAATGACCGGTTGAAGGTCTTGTCCTTGCAGGATGGTTTAACCGGTATCGCCAACCGCCGCAATTTTGATTTGACCCTCGACAAGGAATATCAGGCGGCCATGCGCAACCATCGTTTTATTGCCGTGATCATGTGTGACATTGATTATTTCAAGCAATTTAATGATAGCTATGGCCATAGTGCGGGTGATGACTGCCTGCGTGAAATCGCCAGGGGTATGCAGCAGGTACCTAGCCGACCCAATGATACCGTGGCGCGTTATGGCGGCGAGGAATTTGCGGTTATCTTGCCGGATACCGATCTAGTGGGCGCTAAAGTGGTTGCGGAGAGTCTGCGACAGGCTGTATGGAAGCTGAATATTCTACACGCGTCGTCAGACGCGGCGGATCGCGTAACGCTAAGCCTGGGTGTCGCGGCGACAACACCTGAACGCGGGAGCCTGCTCACGGATCTGCTCAAACAGGCCGATCAAGCACTCTACGACGCAAAGTCCCGTGGTCGCAATCAGGCGCAGGTTTTTCATCAAGCGTAGGGGCGCGCTTTCTGCTGGGTCTAGGAGTCTGTCGGATTTAATCGTTTGTAGCGAAAATCCCACTGCATGTTCCCGCACTAATTCTAATGGTGTCATCACTAAATGCGTGGACCCATCACGATAAGCACTTTTGAGTTATTGAACTGCATCGCCATTGTGATTAACACAGCGATCAGATGGAATACCCCAATCTTTAGGTTCAGCCGTTTTTAGTGTTAATACTATTTTGCACATGGATGTGCTTATGCTGCGAAGCCATGGATGGCGAGAGCAGTGTTGCCCAGCTCTTGGACCTAGTGTAATTCGATAGGTGTAGGACGCTGAATGTAATGAAACTAGCGAAGGGTCAAGATCATCGGTTTCATTCACACTTATGTCCTCCTCTTCCGTGAGAAATTCTTGAAAAGTTAGATACTTCATGAGCCGTTGCATGATCTGATGCAATAATTTTTGTAATTGGTCTTCTGAAGGTGGTGGCACAACTTGATATAACGGTTTACCCTCTACCATGCGATACACGCCATCTAAAAAAAATTTGTGTAAAATCAATTGCCTTTGCGAAAATCTCGCGTATTCATGAATTATCCGGGCTAAGGAATAATAAAATCAAAATTCCCTGTTATTCGACCCGATGTTAAACCAAGATCACTAGATCCACCTTCAAGGTCCGCATCGATTGATCCTGTAATATGAGATCCAGACGCTATTCCAAATTCAGTAATTGTCAACATTGCCTGATAATTTCGATCAATCCAGTAACTACTAAAGTCCGTATCACCACAGGCAATTCGAACACCAAAATCATCATCAGTGCAAACACCGAATCTGGCCCGCATACCAATGCGACCGGGAGCATTCATATCATAGGTTCCGGGAATCAATAAATGAGATATGCGTAAACTAAATCTTACGGTGTTTCCTGGCTCATTAGCATCCACAGTGCCGGTAATATAAACACAACGAAACGAGTAGAGTACGTATTTTCGCGATTGAGAATATCCAGACAACCTGAATTAGGCAATAAACGCGTTAGTTTCGTAGAATCTTTAATCTCAATTGGCACCGTGTAATCATCACCCGTAGCTTGGTCACTACCATTCCGATAATAAACAAGATTACTCTTAAAAGCGAAGCTATTATTAACTGTAGTGTCTGGTTCTACGACATTAACCGTCGCGGTTTTACGTTCTAAGACACTATTTTGGGAATTATATCCCCGTGAAAGAGCAGCATATTTAATTTCATGTTTGCCTATTGTCAGGAATCTGTGGCTGAGTTCAATACTGCCGCCTAACTCGGGGTTGTCGGCGGGAATCGTGCCGGATGTGCCTACATCGGTATCGTTGTCATCCGGCAGAAATCTTGAACGTCGCGGAAAGTCTCGCGTCAGGGTAAGTCAGGCTGTCGTAACTAAAGGCTGTTGAACAGTCTTCATCACAACGGCCAGGTTTATCTCCAAAAGACCAGGATCAGTTTGCTATACACTGCTCTGGTTTAAAGGATTGCTATCGTTAATTAGATGAGCCTTCATACCGGGCGTTAGTTCAAAAATTCGCCATTGGCGCAGCAGGCCTTTCGACGAAGCCATTGTTTGTTCAACATACTGGGCAGGAATATTGCTTGGCAGCATTTCTGGTCCGCTTATGAATGCAGAGAAGCCTTTAAGTTGCGCTTTGATACGCGCTGCTAACAAAGTGGAAAAACCGGACGTATAGGCTTTTAATAGACCATTATCCTAGAAAAATCAGTTGATCCACGAGCTAGAGCACAACTACTTGATTCGCTTGGCTATATGATAAAAATTTGATTCACCAACCAGGTGAACGCAAACTTTTTCATTACGTCAATCAAACCAATTACTTGCACTCTATTCTCGCGTCCAACTGATCTTTCTAGGATTAACGCCGGTTGATGCGTTGTAAATATATCCCGATAAGCTTGAGAAACGCCTAAGGATTCACGTTATTTGAAGCCAGAAATCGAATTGCCTCAAAATTCCCTGGAGTTCTTTGTAATACATTTTTATATGCATAAATCGCTATTTTATTATCTCCAGTAACTGATGCAGCACGAGCAAGGTAAATTAAAATTGTCGCGTCAGTGGGGTAGATGAGTGAAGTTTTTTGCGCGTGTTCCAGTAATGTATTCCATTGTAGTAATGCTTCTTCGCAAGCCATCAATCTGATATCTGCGTAATATTGATGAGGTGCAACTTTTAGTACTTGTTTGGCGTAATTGGCAGTTTCTTGCCATCGACCTTGAGCCATCAATGGTAGTGTTATTCCCAATTTTGCATCAAGTGATTTGGGGTTGATTTCAATTGCAGCTTCATAATGTGATACAGATGCGTTGTAGTCTTTCTGCAAATAACTCAACCATCCGTTACGTATTAGCGCGTATTCGTGCTGGGGATTGTTTTCTAATACCCCTTGAATCGCCTGCGCCGCACCTGCGTAGTTTGCTTTTGCTTCAAGTTTGTGTGAAATTTCCCAAGGGTTTTCATTACCCATTGCTGTTGTTGATAAACACGCTGTAATAAGCGCGACGTTGAGATATTTGGTTTTCATGGGATCACCATTTTATGTTCAGTAATATTGAAGAGTAAAGTGAATCGTATTTTTCTTGTAGATCTGATTGATGCTCAGAAGCGACGACACTCAAGCTCAATTGAGAGTTATCGTTGATCTGCCAGTTTGCATATATCCAATTAGACGAATATTGTGCATCTGGATTATTGTTTATTGAATCCAGGCGATGTAACACCAAATAACGTTGCTCACCAATTTGTGAACCGATAACTAAACTCATGGGGATTGGAAAGCCTGTGCGAGATAAATACTGTGTCCACTCAACATTCGCTGAATATAATGTTGAGTCGAACAAAAAATTATCGCTGTTATCAATGGCGACCAATTGAACGGATAGCCAGCTTGATTTTAAACCGGGTGAAAATTCAATGCTGAGGTTAGCCTGGTTTACTGTGTTGTCACTCGTTTGACTATTTGTATATTGAGATTGAGTAAACAATGCATCGAGATACAGCGTATTCTGATAATTCAAATAACTTAAACCACCGTTGTATACATTGGCAATTGTGCTGGCGGGTGTGAAAAGCGAATAATTTTTAATATGCCAACCGACTCTGCCGTTTATAAAATCTGAATATTGAAACCAGTTGGCGCCGACGGTTAATTGGCGTTGTTGCACATTTCTATCTACGTTACCCGCGATACTGCTATCTATATTGGCGCGCTGGGAAGTATTCAATTTTGTGTAATTGTAGCCAAAGAGTAGAGAAAATTTGTCGAGATAGTGAGTTTGATGATTGATTCCAACGTCAGTTAGGTTGTTACGTGTTGTATCGCCTTGATAACTGATGAATGTTGTTTTTATGTCGTTACTGTTTGTCCAATTGTCTGCAAAAACATCACTAAAGATGGATGTCGTGATCAATAAAAGAGACGCTGCGGTTATTTGATGCTTGCTTGCCATGACGGTACGCCTTCATCTTCAATTTGTCCCTTGTCTAGCAGAGTTGCTTGCCAATGCTCATCTAAAAATTGCATAGATATTTCGATCTGGTTATTTTTTGTATCTATATTGACCTGTGTGTTTGCTTGAAGTGTGATAAAACCGAGTTCGAGATTATGTTCAGCCTGTTGAATCCAGAGCTGGTTCTCGGTATCGTAATGTCGTTTGTAGATGCTGTTTAAACCGACACCTAACGGTCTAGCAATGTTAACTAATAGAAGATGCCAGTTTTTTAATGGCAATAATTTACTGCTTTGAGAATCGTGCCATAAGATGGATTGTGCTGAAAAAGGGGTAACCCCCAGCGCAAGTAAGCACATATCCAAAAATTTGTCTTGCTTGTCATTGCGATCGTAGAATGCCAATAAATCTTCCGTTTCTACAAATTTTGTTTCTGCATGTTTATCGCTTTTCAGAACAAATTCACCAAGCAGAGTGAGCTCTACTGATAATTGCCGATTAGTTTTCCTATTTGAATCTTGGAATCTAAAGTTGAAAACACGCCCAACGGGGAAGTGTAAACTGTGTCTTAGTAATTCATCAGCCAATGCAGCGTGAGTTCTTTGGCCAGTGGTAGGCCGAGCGACAAGTTGAAATGTTTTATTTGTTTGTATATCTTCAACAATGACACTGGTGAGATGAAACGGATGAGTATGTCCACCAAGGACTGGTAAGGTTTGTACTTGCATGTGTAAATGGGGTTGTGGTGAGCGCCCTGAGTTACCGCATTGTGCCAATGTATCGCCAGGGTTAACATTAACTCCCTCAGTGACATCGATGCTATGTGGTTTTAAATGTGCTAGTAGCAAGTGTAAACCATTCGACATTCGAATTAAAATGTAATTTCCCCAGTTGTTTTTGGTGTCTACTTCTCCTGGTGAATTGTCTGGTAGATTTTGCTGAATACTTATCACCGTGCCATAAACGGGCGAGATAATCGGCAGGCCATAACAGTAATAATCTTCAAGTGAAATGCCTTCACCGCTAAAACTTTGTCCATCCTGGACCTTGAAAAAATCCAATGCATGTTGCCAGGGAGGGATGTGGGTATGCCGATCACTAAATCCCTGATAAATCTGCCACTCGCCGTAAAAAGGCGTATTTACAGGGACACTGTCCTTCTCTCCAACTCGTACTCGATTGATTCGCGCGCGTTCATAATTTTTTTCGGGTGATTCGGGGTCATTAAGGTTCAGATGGGGTAAAGCGATCTCTTGACGTTTTGACAAGGCGTAAAGAATAATCAGTGTAGTGGCTAAAAACGGTGTTGCCATAACCGGCAAGCCAAATAAAACGAGAAAATTTTGCAAGGTTGTTGTAAGCAATGCGGCGATAGCTGCACCCAACATGGCGATGGAAAAACTACTGAGTGATGGTACCGAGAAAAAACCACCCAAGGCCATGGCAGTTAACGAAAAGTTGAAACCATTCCATTGAATAGTATCTGCAATATGCTCTCCTGCCAAATAGGTAAAAAAGCTTAGTCCAACGATATAACCACTAATACATAACAAAGCGAGATAACGCGAGCGAATCAGGATAGCGATGAATATCAGCAAGCCGGCCAGAGGATGTGGGATAAAAAATATAGCGCCTAATGAACTAAAAAATATATCTAACCAGGGATAACTGATATTGGGAATGGCTAGCTTTAATTGTAGATAGGGTGTGAGCTCCGCATAACTTTTTGTCGCAAATGCTGCCGTGAATGCAACAAGAATAAAGGGTAGGCTGAGTATGGGGACCTTTCCCAGTCGCCAAAAAATATCAATCAACGTTGTCGTTAAAAATAGGGTTAATAAACTGGAAATAAGAATAATAAAAAACAGTTGGGTATCGAGTTGATAAAATGCGCCAAGTGATAATCCAACCAGCAATGCATTGACAATATGCAACCCGAAATCTCCATGGGGCATACGTAACAAATGTGAAGCGATGATGGCGATTACCGCAGACAGTAAACCGGAAACGCCAATATTTGGATACCAAAAAGTGGCGACAACACAAACTGCGCCTGCCCACGCATGACCCAAAAAAAGAATTTGCGCATAGGCTCGAAATATTTCGAGTGTTGTTAGCTTGACGTGGGCAAACATATGTTTATGGCCTGTTCAAATCTAAGTGTTTAGTTTTAAGTGCTCAGTTTTAAGTGCTCAGGAATATCTTCAAGACTAGTCACATCCGTCAGCGATTCTTTTCTGCGTACAATACTGGTATCGCCATTGGTGTCGATATAAACCACCGGTGGACGGTATTCGATAAACTGCAGCCACTGGGTATTGTTATACGCGCCAACCGGTGAAATAACCACGACATCATCTATTTCAACAGGGGGGAGCATGATACTGGCTCGAACAACGTCAATGTTCATGCATAGCGGGCCATAAATAACCGTTTCTTCTACAACGCCGTCTAAAATACGGGTTGGGGTAATTTGATGGTTATACCAGAAAGCGGTAAATAAGGTGTTAACACCGGCATCCAGAATCACCGCACGCCGCCCATCCGGTAATCTTTTGTTAGCAACAACACTGGAGAGTAACACCTCTGCATCATCAACTAATGCGCGACCGGTTTCCAGAAATAATAAAGGTCGTTGTCGTGATTGTTGTTGACGATGATGTGTGGCTTCAAGAATGACATCGCAAATGGCTTCAGCATATTGTTCGTAACTGGGCACGACCTGTTCAGGGGGTAAGTATATTCCCTGTAGTGCATTCTTCGACGCAAAACCACCACCAATGTCGATGCTATTAATCTGGCAATTGGTCTCTTCTTCTACCCGGTTCATAAAATCACACATGATTTCTGCTTGTTTAGTGTAAGCACGATGCTCCATAACAAAGGTACCAATATGACTGTGAAGCCCAGTCAGGCATAGATATTTGCTGGAGGCAATTCGCCATGCGGCATCCATAGCCTGGCCTGATTCAATATTAAAACCAAAGCGGCTCCAGGGTTCGGTAAATCCAGTATCAAAATTAAGACGAATGGTAATTTCTATTTTTTTATTGTTTTCTTCAGAAATTTTTTCAACTAAATAGAGCTCGTCAAGATGATCAATATGTAAATGCGCGCCTTCGGCAATAGCGCGTTCAATATTAGCGCGCGTTTTGTGCGGCCCATTGAAAAGTATATGATGTCCGGGTATGCCTTGGGCACGTGCTTTTTCATATTCAAAGCCGGATACCACTTCAGCCCAAGAGCCTTGCTGATGAAAGGTGTTACATACTGCACCAAGATAATTAGTTTTGTACGACCAGGCCAATTGCACACGGGGATAACGATCGGCGAAGGCATCATGCAAGCGTCGATAATTATGTTTCAAACGTTTTTCAGAAATAACAAACAGTGGTGAACCGTATTGTTCGATTAACGTTGAAATTTCAATGCCGTCTAATTCGTCTATGTGATTATGAGAGCTGACATTACCGAATTTATTCATAAATCCGGACTTATGCGTCGTTAAAGTAGGTTTTACCCAAGGCTTTTTGTTTGTCTCAGTGCTTGTTGCTGTTGTCTCATTCATGATTAATCAGTTCCTGATGTTTTGGTTCCGGTTCCACTCATCACAATACTTTCAAATTCATCCATGGCGATAATTTTTTCTTGTGCATAGCGAATAAACAGAATACCTGATTGATAATCGGGATAGCTGGAAGGCTGTTCACCAAAGGCGTGTTTTAATAGAGCATAAGGTAAATTCTGTTGCACACCTTCAGATAGGTAAATCCAGGCAGGAAAACGTGGATTAATTTCGATCAATTGATATTGACCCTGTCTATCTTTCATGACTTCCAGTTCAAATGGCCCCGTCCAATGAATTGCTTCGACCAAACGTATTGCTGCATCCAATAGTTTTTGATCAAAAATACTCACCCCAGCCCAGGCTTTGCCTTTGTCGGTCAAGGCCATTTTTTTCATCATCACCGGGGCAATCAAATTGCCTTTACCATCTCCAACGGCCGTTAGGTTGTATTCTTCTCCCTTCGCCATTTTTTGCACTAAAACCGGGTAACCCCATTGCGAAGCGATCTTTCGGAAAGCGCTGCTGGCTTCATCCTTGTGGTGCACGATATAGGCATCGTAAAAAATGCCTTTTACGACTAAGGGGTAATCCCACCCTTGTTTATGGCAATCGTTAAAAAAACTGATGTTGGTAATACTTTTTATATCTGGGCATTCAACACCTGCATGTTCTGCGAGTTCTGGCAGCCGGTCTTTGCTGCGTAAACGAAACTGTTCTGCATCGGGTAATACCGTTTTAATACCAAGTGACTTTAGCTTGGGAGCGAGGCGAATAAAGTTAGGTAGCTCTGCATCGAGGCAAGGGATTAAAATATCGATAGGGTTTGTTTGATGAATCTCCTCTATTCTGGCTAATAAGGCATCTTCGCCCGCAGAAGGATAGGGGAGTAAATAACTCTCATCGAAAAACTCATGCATATATAACCCGGGATCAAGAGAGTCATAACCCAGGCCAATGAGTTCGCCGCGAAAATCTGTCGTCTCTTTTAGGCAACGGGCTATGGCAACGCCCGGCCCAGGGTTATCTGGTTTAGCATTCATACCGGTAATAGCAACTCTACATTGGTTGCTTGTAGGATTACTTATATTCATAGCGTGGAATCAACTTGTTCACGCAATAAGCTGATAAATTCCATCAGGTCTCGTTCAATGGTTGCTGCTTGTTCACTGTAGCTGTTTTGTAGTTCGGCGATGGCGGCGGGTAAATCTTTGCCTTGTTGCAATAAACGAACAATGATAATACCCGTTTCATTCACAGAGAAGCTGTGGCCTGATACTGGGTCAAATATAAACCCGCTTTCACTGATCGCTAATTGTTGCAAACGATCTGCTGACGGCAGTGTAGATTTCCTGGCTTGTGAAACAAATTGATTTGTTGAGTCGATTTTCCTTTCCATTTTTCTTCCTCGATTTCTTTTGAAGAATGAAGTCTATACCCAAAGCGTTAGAGATTTAGGTGTAATTGTGTCCTTCAAATCCACCACTCAACAACGAAAATAATTCGTCGGTATAGTCGTCGATATTTTGGAAAAACTTTATTGAGGCTTTTCGAAACT
>Ga0316208_1002536_pt1 | contig 14718 bp, 8 predicted proteins | sample 3monopyrite_MG_FD_204944 | JGI IMG/M metagenome (GOLD analysis project Ga0316208, IMG submission 204944) | Microbial mat bacterial communities from mineral coupon in-situ incubated in ocean water Damariscotta River, Maine, United States -... | ecosystem: Environmental > Aquatic > Marine > Coastal... | reverse complement strand
TTAGTATTAATAGGGTTAGCAAGTCATGGTTTGAGTGCTCAAACGCATTTTCAGACTATGCTGTAAATCTGCAAAGCTAGCTTTCCGCTTTCACTTAGTCTGTTTAGATGCTCGCTCATCTGCCTTGCTAACCCTATTAACAACGATTATACACACTAATTAAATTACTGATTTTACTTAAATTCAACATAACGTTCCGTGTATGGTGTCGTAGCATCCCGCAGGGTGCTATGCACTATACACATTGTTGGCAGCTGGTTTTAGTCTTTTTCATTCTATAAAATACTTTCTCGTAATAAATATCCATGAATAGAACCTCGTTCAATCATGAAATCTAGGATCGGAATAACTTTGTTTTTCAACCTTATCTCTTCCTTGATTCTTTGCCTATTTAAGAAAATATACTTCCTTAAGAATTTTTCTAAATAGTAAAGAGTGTTCGATTCTAGGTCATCAAGGTTTAAAAAATTGTTGTTGGATACAATTACATAAAGCCATTCAATGCCTTCTTCTTTAAAATTTGTTCCAATTGAATTCAATACTCTCGCAATAGAATATAATACAGAAGGCACATGTCCGATATCTTTTGAAGCATTGAGATATAGGGAGGAATTCTCACTTTTTAAGCTATGCCACTCTTCAATTCCCTCTCGCCACCAACGCCAGGCTAATAGATAATTGATAATAATATCCTTCAAATGGTATCCTCGAGAATTGACACATAACTCTATTATCTTGGGATATAGGATACTCCAAATATGCCAAAACTGCTCATGATTGCTAAGATGATCCTCAGCACTTATTAATTCACTTATAAAAGAAGCTGTTTCTTCTGTTGAAGAAAACGAATCAACAAAAGGTTTTACGAAAACATCAATTTCGCCTTCCTCTCTTTGTAAAATAAAATGAGCGAAATTTTTGAAGATATGTTGGCGTATCAGGTAAATATTAGATTCGTCTCCTGATTCGTCCTTGTAACTTCTCCTATCTTTCAATAACTGAGAAGCCAATGATGGTAGCGATTTTGCATAAATATCTAAGTGAATTTTATCTTTTGTATCAGGGGGTATTATTTGAAGAACTACTTCCAAATCACGAATATCCAGTGAATCAACATCACTTATGTCAAATGGAATATCTAAAAATGTAAGATTACCACTCATTTTATCAAACTCTTCTAAAATGGAACTTTTAGAGATCCTTCCCCAATGGCCTTTTTCCTTCCTTTTTTCAGAGACAATACTTTTATAAGTAGGCTTGAGTTTTATGTAGCCAAACAATATTGATTGAGCTACATTATTATTTTGCTGCCATAATTTTGATTTGTGAATAGACTCAATAGCATAATCACATACTCTCTTATAGTGTCCTATTGGTGTATCATCAAACAGAGTCAAGACCATAATTGAAATAAAGTCCTCTGCTTCATCTATGTATTCACTTATCAATGTTGGCACAGCATGAACTGACGCTTCTATTCCGTCACTTATTTGATAGTCATATTGATCTGTAAAAAGACGAGAAAGTGTTGATAGTACTATTTTCTTGCAATAGTCCTTATCTTCATCAGATAGCATTTCTGTATGTTCTATCATTAATTTAGAACACGAAAATGCAGGTATAGAGTAGTCCATTATTCCCATTGCATTTCGCCCTGATTCTAGTTCTTTTACCAGTATCCTAGTCTCAGATAATGCAAGTAGTGGGTTATTGTCGTATTCTTCATGCTTTTGACTTTTATTGTCGGACTTTTGGCTCATCAGGAAATCAGACCATATTCTTAATGAAGAATACTTAAAGGTCTCTTCAAATTGAATATTAGCCTGTTCACTTTGTTTTTTGAGGTCTTCGGAAAGTTCTTTTGGGCTAAATTCTATTAAAAGACTATTCTCGTCATGATTTGACACTTTGGGGATTAGATTTCGTCTATCCATCCTAGCCAATAAAATTCCAAAATCTTTATTTGTTGAGGAGTTGGACTTGTGTTGGTCAATTATTTTATACAATTCCTCGATGAATTCAGAGTTTTGCTCTTCTGCAAATCCTTTTACTCCAAAGAGTTGGTAATTCAAAAACAAGGTTTCCAAGTTTGAACTTCTATGTTTGTCTTCACATGACTTTAATCTTTCTTCTGTGTATAAAATGTCTTTCAGCTTGTCCATTCCATACCCTATTGAGTATGTAGATTTCGCATGATATTCATTTGTACTTCTTACTGTGTCAAAGTGAAACGATTCAATAGTTTCAAATAGTATTAAAGCTATATCATGGAATTTATCAGGATTTGCAAGTACGACACTACAAACAATAGAAGTAAGTGAAGCTGATTTGGAATTAGTAAGAATTTTTAGAAGAATATCCTGTACTATTTCTGATTTTAATATTTGAGCAAATTCTAACAGAACTTTCTCTAATGCCATGTGCAATGATTGCAGCAAGTATGGTACTACAGGGCTTCCGTTTCCGCGATACATTCCCCATATAGCCCAACTCAAATGTTGGTTAACCTCTTTTCCTTTTATATGCAATGTGATTTTTTCAACGTCCTCTTTCCCATAATCAGAATGGCTATAAGATTCAACAGACCTATTTGTGAAATCAATTATAAAATCAAGTGTTTCATGGAAAGCTATTTGTAACAGCCACTTTATTGGAGTTTGATTGGCACTGGCGGGGAAATAATTGAGTTTGTGTTTGTCTGTCAAGCCATACCGGCTTTCCATAGAATCTCTATCATATCCAAACCCGTCATTTTTTTTCGGTTGTTTTTGCCAAAACAAATCACACAATTGAATTACATGTGATGGAAGCGTTTTTATTAATTCAATGGCTATATATGGTTTCTCTAGAATTTTCAAGCATAGGCCTTGGTACGGGTCTCTGTGATCCGACCATTTATTAGCAATGACTTTTTCAAAAATTTCTTTTAATTCTCCTCCTAGCTCATTGGCTGCATTGAAAATTACTTTTAAAATGTTTTCTTCAGCTCCATCTTGAATGAAGAAGCTTTCTTCAGTTTCAGTCTTTTGAATTATGCTTAAAGTCAACAAACCTGAATACCGTGTAGTATTTCCTTCTTTGTTGAATTCACACCAATCTGTTAAAACTGGTAAAACAAGTTTTAGATTATTGTCAAAAAAGTCAGATTTGTGTTTGTAAATAAGAGTAATCACTTCCTCCCATCCTTGACCTTTGGGCTTTATGATTTCAATATTTTGAAATGCAGAAATATCAGTGCATGCAATCCTTAATAGGAATAGGATTCGTCTTAATACCTTAAAATCATTGGCAATTATTTCTTGTTCGAAAAACTCGAAAAATGTTTTTGAGTACTCCGATAACAAAACAGATACTAAAATCTCATCTTGCCAGAATTGTGAAATGGCTTTGTTCGTGAATGTTTCCTTAATAAAGCTTTCAATCTCTTCACTGTTGTCGGATAAATGGTCAGACAACCACAATCTAAAAGCTCTTCTTATTGGTAGGGCAATACCTAATTCATCAAAGAATTGTTTTGTGTTCGAATAATTGGAAAAACACCGAGAAACTATTTTATCAAGCGCCCATTCTTCATAAATGTCATGAGTGATGAAATAGCCGTTATGAGTGTCATCATAGCCAAGTATTTCGTCTTGTTTTAATTGGAACAAAGCTGATTGTGGTAAGTCATCACCATTTATATAAAACCGACCTGTTTCATACCTTTGTTTAGCAACACTAATAATGCACTTTTCTCTTTGCAGGTGTAAGTTGTCCTTTTGAACAATGTTGTTTTGTATTCGTTTTTTCCATAGTAATTCTACGAATCCCTTAAAACTATCTTGCTTATCAATATTTTCATATTGATTAATGTATTCGCTTAGATAAAATAGATTTCTAAGTCTTTCCAAGAATTTTTGATTCTCTGGAAGTGAGAACTCAAATTCTTTCGATACGGAGATTATTTCATTTTGGCTAATTAGAGAAACATCAATAACGTCAAATGGCAACTGATAATTTTCTTTAATATGGAATGTTAAGTCATTAAGATAAGCGTAGCGGGTTGTGAAAATTATATTCCAATCAGCCTCTTTTAATTTGTTTATTAGTGAGTTAAGAATGTCATTGTTGGTTATCTCTGCTAATTTTTCTGCCGAATCAATTACAAAGATTTTAACCGGCTCATCTTTGTAAGCATCAAGAAACCGCGTATAAGTGAACTTATTGTCAAAATGAAAAATGTCATTAATGTGATTAACATTAAGCTCACTTGCTTTAAAAATACAAATTGGTATTTCCTTGAAGTTAAGGCTATAGAACTCTTTGAAAATTGACGTCTTGCCACAGCCACCTTCACCAGAAATTATTGTGTTTTTCTTCTGTTGTGAAGCACTTGTTAATCCTTCGATTATTGCACTTCTGTCAATTTTAATTTTTTTGTCACCAAAAGGTATTTCCGTTTGAATTGCTTGTAAAATATTTTCATTGTGTTTAGAAACTTGATCAAGCAAATCTCCTTCGTTTGGCTCAAGGCTGAAAAAGATATCATACAGGTATTTATTCTCTGGCAATGACAATTGAAGTTCAAAATGGCTTGGTACCCGCCACTGTATATTAACTCCTGCTTCTTCGGCAGCTTCTTCAATGTCTATTTGGTATTGAGGTTTTTTCTTGCTTTTAGTACTGCTTTCTGAAAGCTCTTGATTGACGTAAAAAAATAACTCATTCAGTTGGCTGTTTTTGGATTTAGCCTTCTTGATTGAATCGATAATGTCTGCTTTATTATCAGATATTAAAGTCGTGTAGTATTTAGCCTGAAAACCGTAGAATTTTCCTTCTTTTTCAATTGGCTCTGTTTCAATTCCTGTTTGGTTTTTATAGCGAAAAAGGCCAACTCTATTGTTTAGCTCTGCACAGAAGAGTAGATAAGACAATTGTTCAAATGCCCACGTTTCTCGCTCATCATATTTTAAACCAAACGTTTTCCAATTCATATTCGAAATTCATTCTATTATTGATTCTAGTTCATCTTGTACACTTGCTGCCAACGTTTAGTATATGGCAAGTAGGGCAGCAGAAAGCGATAAACTTTCAAGTTTGCTCTGAGCCAAAGCGTTGTATTTTGTTTCTAATTTATTCATTCTTAAAAGCCAAATCAACGATTTGGCGGTGTTTGTAAATAGCACGAACCTCTCGCAAACCACCGAACGCCCTATTTGCTATATACCGTGTTGTACACAGTTTTCTTATTCTAAATTATTCTTTAACCAATCTGAAACCTCTTCACTCAGCCCAATCCATGCCGCTGGTGCGTTTATAGCTCCAACAAACAATTGGTCATTTGAGTCCATTGCAGTCCTAATACTATCTCGAATGTCCACAGCAGATTTAGTAGATATTATTATGTATGCCGAGCCACCAAGTCTAGCCCAAGTTCCGTGACCTTTTATCTTTTTAAGCACATCTTCATAGTTTTGACCTGCTTTATTTAAGTCGTATGATATTATATATGCTCTTCTCATTTCTTTTCAATTATAGTGTGAATTGTTTTTGCAAAAAGTTTGACGGTGTCAATACATTCTTTTGCGTACTTTTTAGTGATGTCATTCTCCTTATGAGGAGTTTGATTCAAATTATAATCCCCACTGTGAGCAATTACATGACGTCTATTAGTAAATACATTTAACTTACGTTTTAAATTACTTTCATTTATATCTGCTTTAATAGATACGTCAGAAAAAATGTCTTTATAGCCAACCATTTTTAAATAAAATGTGATTTTCCATTCTCCTTGAAATGATTTAGTTTCAAAATCATCTTTTACAGCTTGTTCTACTTTTTCTAATAGATTATAGTTTCTAGCTGCATCTAATAGCTTATCTTGATTTAATAATTTTTTGATGTAATCACCTAATTCTGAATTCATAGGTTTTTTAGTATCAGAAATGACATTTCTAATTTCAGAGATGACAATTTTTCGTACAAACGCATCTAAGGCTGAAATTGTTAGCACAACTGCTGCTCTATAGCAATCGCAATAATGTTCATCTGAAATTTCTTCCACTTTTTCAGTCGAATCGTGTACTGAAATTAAGTTTTCAGCTCTAATAACACATTTTTCAAAAACATCATATGATGAAATTGATTTTGATTCGACTATTTCAGCTGAAGAAACGGCATCAACTAATGGGTTGTCTTTCCCTTTAGTTTTTCCTCCTTTTGTTTCTTTTTCGCTCATTTTTCTTAATTGTGTACAACGTTCCGGCTAAGAAACGTAGGGGAGTTTGAAATACTATCCTATCACATAACCACTTAGCCAAACCAAATATTTTTATAATTATTTTACTTTTTTCATTATCAAAATTTTGGTTTGGCGGTTTTCAATCGAAGCTCAAAACTTCCAATTTATCACCAAAACCCCTATGTTTTTTTAGCCATTGTTACCTGCTGGCTTTCTTTTTTTCGTCCGTCTGTTAGCGTTGGCAAAGACATACTCTTTTGCAATTTTTGGTTGCAGGGTTGGCTGGTGCGAATTGCAAATGTGTATGGCTTTTAGCGTTGGCATTTATTCTATTTCAGTTTAATTCTTTTCGTTTCTGTGTCATATTCGTAATTCACGATATTTTCATTCAAAATCAATTGGATGGTTTCTTCAATGACTTCAAAAGGAACGACAAACCATTCTCTCGGATTTAGTCTCTGTCCATTTTCATTAAACAAGTCAATGTCTAAACAAGCCTTTGCGAAAAATCTATGTAAGAGGTTTTCTAGTTTGTCTGCATTCCTGTTATAGACCTTATAAGTCGCTATTTTTTTAACGTCTGCAAATAGGTAAGTGGCCTCATTCTTTGCATTCTTAATTCTGTCATCAACAGAGTTACTCGCAAATCCAATTTTGTATAAATCTTTAATGTCCGTTAGTTCCTTTTTAGTCGATTTTGTTTTCAAAACGTAAATCCAACCCGATTGAACATCTTCCTCTTCTACAAGTCCTGAATTGACAAATAAGTCTTGTTCAATTTTGTCATAGGTGTTGGTGATTAGCTTACCGTCTTTTTGGATTTGCTTACCCAATGAACGATAAAGCATATTGCTGTAAGTTCCATTCTCAAATACAGTTCTTGTTCTTCCTTCAACTCTAACTCTGTTGCCTGATTTTTGCTCCCATTCTTCTTGTTTCAGATTCGCAGAGTCCAAGTACAACATAATGCCGTTCATAAGATAATAATCGCCAACGTGAAGATTTTTCTCAATGTTGGTAAACGGCTTTATCTTTCGCTTTCCTTCCTTTATTTCCTTATGGACTTGCAAAAACATTTTCTCATACTTTTCAAAGTCCTTTTCTTTCATTGGTTTTCTTTGAGCAACAAAATCTGCATCTGCTCGGTCTTCTGGTCTTGGTGTGTGTTTGAATTTGAAAATATCTAAATCATTGTCAGCATCTAGCAAGCCCAATTCATCATCTTCATTCAAAATGTCGTCAATGGATTGTTTTTCCATTTCAACGTGTCCAAGTAAATTATGTCTGTCAAAAGGTTTAAGGACTTTTTTCTGTTTTTCGTTTTCTCGGAAGTTTTTGAGTTTGGCTAACAAACCATATTCCGACATACTAGATTTGCTCGGCTCTCTGTCGTTTTTGTCAATGAATACATTGATTTCCTCAAAAGAATCAATCAGCCTTTCTTCATCTGTTTTCACAGTTGAAGTTTTGACTTTAGATTCTAGCAATCCAAAATCATCATCTTCAAAAATATCGTCTATTGTTAGTTTCTTCTTAGCCATTCTCCAATGCTTTTTTACGTTTTAGTTCTCTCAAAAACACGAGTGCTTCGGCCATTCTTTTCTCCTTATGGTCAAACGCTTGAATGTTTGGCTGCTCTCCTTTATTGTTTTTTACCCATTCTTTGATTTTTGGCCATAATAGAATTGCTTCTTCTTCGGTCATTTCAATTTTGGTGGATTGAATATGCTCGTTAATCAGTTTTAAAACTTGTGTCGTTACCGATTTGGATAAGATTTCAAATGCTTTTTGGAAAGGATTCACTTGGTCAATCAAATCAATGTGAATATCATCTATGTTCACAAAGCTGCCTGCCATTCTGATAAATTTCTTGTCGCCTTGTTCCTCAATCGTACTATTCTTAATTACAGAATCGACTACTACGTGTTGCCTTACTGCTTCAAGGTCTTCATCACTTAAATCAGGATAAACTTCTCGGATGATTTTAGGAATTAAAACCGTATTGATAACTTCTGGCTCAATATTGCCTGGCATTGCTTTCAGCATTTGTGGGTCTTGAAGGATTTTGGCTTTTAAATCATTCAAATCAGTATCAATAATGTCTTTAGCTCTTTGCGAAGTAGGCAATTTGAAACCTCTTATTTTAATGGTGTTGTCGTCATCATCTTCGTCCTCATCATCTTCGTCTTTTTTGATTTTGAACTTGAAGTTTGGGGCCAACACTTGCTCCATCAATAAAGATGCGGTAATGGCTTTCAACATATTGTTTACAGACAATTTTACTTCTTCATCTTGGGCATCTGGTTGTGCAATGAGGTTGGTAAATTGAGCGTGTGTTTTGTTGTTGCTGTCTCTTGTTGCTCTGCCAATTATTTGGATAATTTCTGTCAACGAACCTCTGTAACCAATGGTTAAAGCGTGTTGGCAATAGGGCCAATCAAAACCTTCTTTTGCCATACCTAAAGCAATAATGATGTCTATATCCTCTGGCGAATTTACAGTACGCAAATAGGCACTTATTTTATCTCTCGACTTTGGATTGTCATTTACTAAATCTGCAACTTTTAAAATCTTGCCTGTTTTGTGGCTTTTGATGTGCAGAACTCCTGTTGTTTCGTCTTGATATTCCAACTCACCCAAAACGTCAATAATGTGATTGACTTCTTCGTATTTCTCTTTGGATGATTCAGCTGAATTAACACTTGGAATGTGAATGATGGTTTTTTGGTTTTCATCTAAAATCTCTGCCAAGGCTGACATTTCTTTTTCAGGGTGTTTCTTGAAATATTTTCCTGTGTAAAAATGATAGCCGATTCCTAAGGATTTTAAAAACTCATAGCCGTTTAACTGTTGGTAGTAGGTATAAGTTACTTTGGTGAATTTGGCTTCATCTTCGGGCATCAAAACAGGAATATTATCGCCCCTGAAATAAGAGCCTGTCATAGCTACAATATGAGCGGTAGAATTGTGCATTATGCTTTTTAAAACCTGACCTAGAATATTGTCACCTTCAGCTGAAACGTGGTGAAATTCATCTATTGCCACCAAAGTATCATCTAATTTTTTGGGGTCTAAACCATCAAAAGCAAAACGCAAAGTGGCGTGGGTACAAACTAAAATTTGTTCGTCAGAATCTAAAAAGTTTAAGAAAGCCGTTACTTTGCTTTTTTCTTCTCCTGGCGTGCAGAGATTGTATTTGGGATTTGGATTCCAATCGGCAAAAAAGCCATACTTCTTAAGTTCCGTTGAGCCAAAAGATGCTCCAATAGATTTTTCAGGAACGGCAACTATTACTTTTTTAATGCCTTGATTTTTCAGCTTGTCTAAAGCGATAAACATTAAGGCTCTCGATTTACCTGATGCTGGCGGTGCTTTAAGCAATAAATACTGTGCGGTTCTGCCTTCGTATGCCTTTTCTTGCATTTCCCGCATTCCTAGAGCATTGGTGCTTTTGCTCTTTCCTGTTTGGTCGTATGTTACGTGTACTAAATTTGGCATTGGCTATTTCTTTTTCTTGTCTATTAATTTTCTCATCTCCTTATCAAAATCGGAAACATAATTTTGGTCTTGAATCACACGGAATTTATCGTACTCACTTTCTGCTTTTAATTTGGCTTCCAACATAGATATTTTGCCCTTGTCTTTTAAAATAGGATAATCTGCCAATTCCAAAAATTGAATTAAAAAGCTGTCCCAATCTTTCATATTCATTACTTGCCTGTTTCTTGCTCGGTTTTCTGCTAAGTCTAAATAGGAAGTCACTATCCTTTCTAAAGCTTTTAAATGTTCAACGTTCAAATAATTTTTTGCAATCGTCACATCACTTTTTAAAATCTTTCCGTCAGGGGCTTGCTTCCAAGTTTTTAAGCCCATATAAATTTTGGTAGCGTCTGCTTCTGTATAAATAATCTCAGCAGCGGTTTTTCCTGTTATTGCCCAATGCAGTTTGTTTTGAACCGAAGCAAAAAAGTGTTGAGTTATTTCCGATTTGTTGTCATAATCAGCCGAGAGTGCATAGATGTCTGTAATTTTTTGGTATAAACGTCTTTCACTTAATCGAATCTCTCGGATTCGCTCCAACATTTCTTCAAAATAATCTTCTCCAAAATGTTTGATTTGTTTTAATCGCTCATCATCCATAGCAAAACCTTTGATGATGTATTCGTGCAAAATTTCAGTTGCCCATTTTCTAAATTCAATGGCTCTTTGGGAATTTACTCTGTAGCCAACCGCTGTTATAGCTCTTAAATTATAGTATTTGGTTTGGTATGTTTTACCGTCTTCGGCAGTGTGTCGGAAATCCCGACATACTGAAACTTCATCCAATTCGGCATCTTCAAATATTTTTTTAAGGTGTTCGGTTATGGTAGAACGTCCTTTTTCAAAGAGTTCAGCTATTGTTTTTTGCGTTAACCAAAGCGTTTTGTCTTGATAAAAAACATCAATATTTACTTTGCCACTTTCGGTTTTGAAAATAACAAAGTTGTTTATAGGCTGTAAATCGCTATTTTGATTTTCGTTGCTCATTTTACTTTCTTTTGATGCAATTCCGTTTCTAACTGAATTAAATTATTTAACACTTCTTGCACAATATTTGAATCAAAATCATCACGGTCAGATTCTTCGTGTGTGCCTTTATTCAAATAATTCCATATTTGATTGTTTTTAGTTTCAAGACCTGCTAGCCAAGCAAGTATTTTTAAGCTATTATCAAAGTCAGTAATTTTAAGTTTAGTCAGTTCCTTTTTAAGAGAGTTAACAGTTCCCATTAAGTCTGGGGGTGCGTTTGGAGTTCTAACTTTATAACTTATTTGAAAATTATATTTTTTACTTGCTTTATTCCATAAGGCATTACTCAAATTTTCAAGAGCTCTACGACATTCCATTAAGCAATCTCTGTATGAATTTTCCTCAATGTGTGCCGAAGCTTTGTTTAGATAATGTTTTGTTGTCTCCTTTTTGCGAACTGTTTTTGATGTTGGTTTTAAGAAAGCATAAAGTATTCTTTCACTTTCAAAACCGTTTTTAGTGAAATGTTTATTCTCAATATCCTTTATGTATTCTTCCGAATGAGAAGTAATAATTATTTGCTTTTCATTAATAATTGGATTATCAAACAGCAATTCCCTTATGTTACCTCGATGGTCGTGGTCAATTGCATTCACAATATCATCAAAGACAATGAAAGGTAGTTTATCATAAACAACTTTAGCAAGCAAGATTGATAAGCCTAAACACCGTGTATGACCTTCGCTTAAAATGTGCATTGCATCCAATTCAATTTCAGGGTTATCCTGAAAAGCCACCTTTATTCTATCTCCTGCATTCGATGGCAATACAATATTTTCAATCAACTCAAATTTATTATCGCCTTGATTTATGAAGTTGTAAAATTCTTTTGTTAAATCATTAAGATTTGAAACAAGTGATAAAGGCAATTCTCTTTTGTATTGATTGAGTTTTTGCAACAATTTAGAGTACGCCTCTACAAACTTTTTATTATCATCTATTAGAAGCCTTTCTTTTTGAATTTCTTCAATGAGCGTTTTATTTGTTGCATCAAAGTCCTTGATTGCTTTATCTGCTGATTTTATAATCTCTTGGTGAGATTTGAGATTTGCTTTTAACTGGTCAATCTGTGTTTTGATTTCTGCTAGAGTGCTTCTTTCTGCCTGTAGCTGCTTTTGAGTATCTATATGTTTATTTGAATCGGAGTTTGTGACCAAAATTTTCTGTTCAAAGGCTATTAAACTGCTTTTATGAAGTTTGATGTTTTCAAAAAGCACTTTTAAATCTTTTACATAGCTTTCTTGTTCCGATTTTTCCTTCTGAAAGTTTTTGAGTTGTTCTGGAATATTTACCGCTATCTCAACTTTTAATTCATCAGCACTTTTTTTTCTTCTCTCAAAGTCAATAGTGAAATTATAAACTTCCGAAACTAGATTACTCCAAGAGTTGTCTCTATCTTGTTGAATTTTAGCAATTCCTTCAAGTTCATTCAGTTTAGCTTTTGCGTTTTTATAAGGATTTATTTTAGCTTGCTCTACAGGCGTTTCACAAACAGGACATTTGTCTGAAAGAGTATCTTCAAAATTTTGAACTAATCTAAAAATCTCTACAAAGTTGATTTTGTCTTTTTCTTGTTCAAACTTAGAGTTGTTTACCTCAAAAACCGAAAGCGTTTTTTCAATATTTGTAATGGATTCAAACAGTTCATTTATTGAAGAATGGGTATATATTTTGCCTTTTGGCTTTTGTAACTCTTCATCAATAAGGTTAATTCTACCTTTTGTTTCTGGATTTCCATTGAGATATAAATCCAATTCATCAAAAGTCTTATTCAATTTGCTGTTTTCAGCAATTGTCTGTTTTTGTTTTTCAAACTCGATGATTTTTTGAGTAGAATTTTGAATATTTTGTTTTTGACCTGCTATTTCTTGGGTTTTTGTATCGAGCTGTTTTTGTTTCAAGGACTCAACAGGTATTTTTCCTGAAATATTATCAGTAAATCCATTTATGAATGAGTAAAAATTATCTAATCCAAAAAGAGTAGCTAACAAGTTTTCTTGTTGCCCTTGTGTTTTAGAGGAATAACGAGCAAAGTCAACAATTCTATTTTTCTCTATCAAGCAAAAATAATAGCTATCAGGATTGGCATTGATTTCTGTAATTTCTCCTTTTGAGTTTGTTCCTTTAATAATTGGTTGTGAAGATTTACCTGTATGAAGGTTTGTTATGTAGTGTTTTACATCAATTCTTTTTGCATCTGCTTCACTTAAATATCCTAGTAACGAAAACTCCAAAGCTTCACAAAAACTTGTTTTACCACTTCCGTTGGGGCCATACACCAAAACTTTGGGTTTATCGAGATCAAAAACTTCCTTAGACGCAAAACCTCTGAAATTTTCAATTTCAACACTATTTATTCTTGTAATATCGTTGGCGTTTTCGTTTTTATTGTCTTCAATTTTAGGTAAGCTAGTGCTAACATTATCTCTATTTTGATTAATCAAATCATTTAACAACAATGCTCTTTTCCCCGCTGCTGTGCCAACACTTGCAATTGAATCAAAATTATCTGTTATCAGATTGATTAACTTAATTTCATAAGATGTTAATTCATCAACTTTTAAAGTTTTGATGAACTGATTAAATTGGGATTTTATTTTGGTATGATTCGACATTAGCTGTTTGCCTTATGGACGTTTTCCAAGTTAAAATCCTCCCATTTTGGCAAATCATTTAATTCACTTTTTATCCCAAATAATGATTTCATATTTTCATTGGAACTAAAAAAAGTTTTACCATCAATGTTTTTCGTTTCTGTTTCTAATTTGCGTTGGGTCTCTTGTAAAATCTTTAGAATTTCTTCTCCTAAAATTGCAACCTTAGGATTTTCCAATTCCGAATTTTCAGTTGCTATTGAAACCTTTTCTAATAAATTATGAACGGTATCGATATAAAATAATAATTGCTGATTTTGTTGTTGAAATAGTTCGTATTTTATTTCTATAGATTCTTTGTGTACCTTAATCTTTTTCTTAATTGTATCAATATTTTTTTGAAATAATCTGTAACAAGCTTTTTTACAGGATTCTTCGTCATTAATTGATTTGTCATTTTCTAAAAACTTCTTAAACCTGTTAACTATTCCATTGTCAAGTTGCTGGAATAAATTTTGAAATGAAGTACAATCTAAAACGTGTAAAAATTTGTTTCTGATATTCATTAATAATTCAAACTCTAGTTTTTCCTCATTCGTCAAGATTGCAATATCAAACAGCAAATCAATTTTATTCTGAAAAGTCAGTTTCCCTTTATTACTAAATAATTTAGTCTTTTCCTTATCTCCATAAATCCCCAAATTCATTAGAAGTAAATCATTAATTGATTGCTCTATAAATAATGAATACTCAAGGATTCTGCTCCTTACTTCAATATTTAGTTGTGCTTCCATACTCATTTCACTAATTTTTTTCTCGTTTTTTTCTGCTTCGCAAAAAGCGTGTCCTTTTGTAGCATTTCTTCATACTGTTTAAACAAGTACTCCAAACGCTCAGTGTCGTTTTTAAAAGGTTGCAAACGGTAACATTGCTCTATGGCGGTATCGAGTGCTTGATGGGCTTTTAGCAAACTTTTGGGCATTGTGCTTGAGTTGTATAACTGCGCCATTGTTTTGCTTGGGTGTTTGGCTCGCTCATCTAAAATATCAAACACATATTGATTGAGATTCTCCTTTTGCTTGTTGCTGATGTCTGGGAATGGAAAGGTGTTGTAGCAAATGTCTTTTGAATACCTAATTCTCGTTTCTAATTTACCTCCTACATTTCTTACCCAAACCATATGCATACGAGAATTGATAATGGCGAACATATAGGGCTCAGCATCATAAACAGCTAATCCCGAATCTGAAATAATGGTTTCGCTATCAAGATATCCGCAAGGAATATAATCACGTGATTCGGATGAAACCCGAGGTATTAATAATTGATTTTCTC
>Ga0316208_1002535_pt1 | contig 14718 bp, 12 predicted proteins | sample 3monopyrite_MG_FD_204944 | JGI IMG/M metagenome (GOLD analysis project Ga0316208, IMG submission 204944) | Microbial mat bacterial communities from mineral coupon in-situ incubated in ocean water Damariscotta River, Maine, United States -... | ecosystem: Environmental > Aquatic > Marine >... | reverse complement strand
TAAAGAAGACGACCCTGTTTTAAGCAATCAAAACAATTTTGCAGAATATTTTAGAGGTCTTTACTTTAAAGCGGAATCATATCTAAATAATGGCAGTTTCTTAATACTAGATACTGGTAATCAAAACGCTAATATCACTATACACTATACACGCCTGACACCTTCGACCACTGACGATGAAGATGCAACTGACCAATCAACTTATGTTCTTAGGTTTGGCCCAAATAGAATTAATTTTATAGAAAACGATTTCACCACTCCAATTAATAACGGTGATGAAGTGAATGGAGATAGTAAACTCTATTTAAAAGGTGGAGAAGGTTCTGCTGCAGTAGTAAAACTTTTTGATGGTTTTTACGATGAAGCCGAAGGTATAACTAATTTTGAAAAATTTAGAAGTGATTTCGTAAATCTAGTGGATGGTGAATTTGTGAACTCAAAACGCTTAGTCAACGAAGCAAATCTAGTCTTTTATGTTGACCAAGAAAGTTTGCCAGACAATGAAGGTATCCAAAATAACGAACCAGATCGCATTTATTTATATGATATAGATAATAAAACGTCTTTAATCGATTATAGTAGAGATGGAGCAAACAACAGCTTACCTTCGTTTTCGATAATTAATCATCTTGGTCCATTGCAACGTGTTGATGATGAGCCAGCTGGAAACGGAATTAAATACAAATTGAAGATTACAGAACATATTAATAATCTATTATTAAATGATTCAACTAATGTGAAATTAGGTTTAGCCGTTTCTCTTAATGTTAATCTAGAAAGCCCAATCATAGCGCTTGGACAAAAAGAAGTGCAAAGCACTGATAATTCAGGCTTTACAATACCATTAAGCTCGGTTTTATCACCACGAGGTACAGTATTACATGGTAATAATGCCCTTGACGAAAGTAAAAGAGTGTTTTTAGAAATATATTACACAGAACCAAATAACTAAAAAATTAACCTATGTGTGGAATTGTTGGATATATTGGTCATAGAGAGGCTTACCCTATAGTAATTAAAGGACTTCAAAGACTAGAATATCGTGGCTACGATAGTGCTGGTATTGCTTTATACGACGGAAATAATATCAAACTTTCAAAAACCAAAGGAAAAGTATCTGATCTAAAAGAACGGTTAGAAAACGAGATTTCTACTGACGGGACTCTAGGAATAGGCCATACACGTTGGGCTACACATGGTGTTCCAAACGATGTTAACTCTCATCCTCATTACTCTAATTCTGGAGATTTGGTAATTATCCATAACGGTATTATTGAGAATTACGCTGCCTTAAAAAAAGAATTAATTAAGCGTGGTTATACTTTTAAATCAGATACAGATACTGAAGTTTTAGTCAACCTTATTGAAGATGTAAAGAAAAATGAAAACACAAAACTCGGTAAGGCTGTTCAAATTGCTTTAAATCAAGTTGTAGGCGCATATGCCATCGCTGTTTTCGACAAAAATAAACCTAATGAAATTGTGGTTGCAAGATTAGGTAGTCCATTAGCTATTGGTATTGGCGACGACGAATTCTTTATTGCAAGTGACGCTTCACCATTTATTGAATATACTAAAAATGCTATTTATCTTGAAGATGAAGAAATGGCAATTATTAGAAGAGGGAAAAAAATTAAGGTTAGAAGAATAAAAAATGATGCTTTAGTTGATCCATACGTACAAGAACTTCAACTTAATCTTGAGCAAATAGAAAAAGGGGGTTACGACCACTTTATGTTGAAGGAAATTTACGAACAGCCTAGTGCTATTTTAGATACCTTTAGAGGAAGACTACTAAGTAATGAGGCAATTATTAAAATGGTAGGTGTCGAAGACAACATGAAAAAATTTCTTGCTGCTGATCGTATTATAGTTGTCGCTTGCGGTACATCTTGGCATGCTGGTTTAGTTGCAGAATATATTTTTGAAGATCTAGCGAGGATACCTGTTGAAGTAGAATACGCTTCAGAATTTAGATATAGAAATCCTGTAATAACAGAAAAAGATGTCGTAATAGCAATATCGCAATCTGGTGAAACAGCAGATACTTTAGCCGCTATTAAATTAGCAAAATCTAAAGGGGCATTTGTATTTGGTGTTTGTAATGTTGTAGGCTCTTCTATAGCTAGAGAGACTGATGCAGGTGCTTACACACATGCTGGCCCAGAAATTGGTGTGGCATCGACAAAAGCATTTACAACACAAATAACAGTACTTACTTTAATGGCTTTACGTTTAGCAAGAGCCAAAGGAACTATATCTAGTTCAGAATTTAGACATCACTTAATTGAACTTGAGACCATACCGAGCAAAGTAGAAGAAGCACTTAAATCTGATGCTTACGTTCAGACTGTAGCAGATATTTATAAAGATGCTACCAATTTTTTGTATCTAGGGCGTGGATTTAATTTCCCTGTTGCTTTAGAAGGTGCATTAAAATTAAAAGAGATTTCTTATATCCATGCAGAAGGGTATCCAGCCGCAGAAATGAAACATGGCCCTATTGCATTAATAGATGAGCAAATGCCAGTTGTTGTTATTGCTACTAAAAAAGGACATTACGAAAAAGTTGTAAGTAATATACAGGAGATAAAATCTAGAAAAGGTAAAATTATTGGCATTGTTACAGAAGGCGATACAAGCGTAAAAGAATTGGCAGATTATGTTATTGAAGTTCCAGAAACACTTGAATGTCTTACACCGTTATTAACGACTATTCCTTTGCAACTATTATCATACCACATTGCGGTTATGTTAGATAAGAATGTAGATCAACCTAGGAATTTAGCTAAATCTGTTACAGTTGAATAACTAAAACAGATTATAAAATCCTATTTTTTAAGCCTATAAATTGTAGAATCTACAATTTATAGGCTTAATTTTTTTTATAATTTACTATGCGCGCATAATTTTATGAGAATTTCTTACTAAATTTTCATATATTTAATTAAATTGCTCATCTAATAAATTAACTAACTCTCTAAAATGAAGACAATCTTAAAGCTTTTCACAATGCTTTTTTGTGTGGTATCGTTTGCTCAAACCACAGTAAAAGGTAAAATTTCTGACAATACTGGGTTACCCTTACCTGGTGCAAATATTGTCGTAGTAGGTACCAGCTCTGGTACTGTATCAGATTTTGACGGTAATTATACGCTATCGGTAGATCAAGTTCCACCATTTTCAATCCGTATAAGTTATACCGGTTTTGAACCTCAAACCATTGAGATAACATCCAAGAATCAAACTGTAGATGTTACTTTAGAAGAAGGCAACGCACTCGATGAAGTTGTAATTTCTGCATCGCGTACACCCGAACGTATTTTTGAATCACCAGTTACGGTAGAACGATTTGGTCTAAAAGAAATTAAAAATACTGCTTCCGCAGATTTTTACGGCGGTTTAGAAAACCTAAAAGGTGTAGATATTAACACCAATAGTTTAACTTTTAAATCTATAAATACCAGAGGTTTTGCAACATTTGCTAACACGCGTTTTATGCAATTGGTTGACGGAATGGACAACTCAGCACCAATATTAAATTTCCCTCTTGGAAATTTATTAGGAATGACAGAAACTGATGTCTTAAGTGTAGAACTTCTACCTGGTGCATCTTCGGCTTTATATGGAGCGAATGCTTTTAACGGTATTTTGTTTATGCAAAGTAAAAGTCCATTTGATCATTCGGGTATAAGTGGTTATGTAAAAAGAGGGCTTACGTCCCAAGATGCGGCCGGAGATAATACATATACTGATTTAGGCGTTAGAATGGCATACAAATTCAGTGAGAAATTTGCAGCTAAAGTAAATTTTGGTTACCTAAAAGGTACAGATTGGTTTGCTACTAATACAGAAAGTAAAGGGCCTGATAATTTTGTGACTACTGGTAGAACTAGAGAAAATGACTTAGACTATAATGGAGTTAATGTATATGGAGATGAAGTTTCAACAAATATTAGAACAGCTTCAGGCTTAGGTATAATCCCAGATGTTGTTGTTAGTAGAACAGGCTATGAAGAAAAAGACCTAACTAATTATGATGCCGAAAGTATAAAAGCAGATTGGGGACTCTACTTTAGACCTTGGGAGAATGATTTTGAAATTCAATATGTAGGTAAAGTAGGTTCTGGTAGTACTATTTATCAAGGAGGGAATAGATATAGTATTAAAAACTTCTTTTTACAACAGCACAAAATTGAAGTTAAAAATGATAATTTCTTCATACGAGGCTATGTTACTGAAGACAAAGCAGGTGATTCTTATGACATGTTTTTTACTGGTATAAATATTAATAGAGCTTGGAAGAGTGATAATGATTGGTTTGAACAATATATTGGTACTTATGCAGGCATAGAGTTCTCTGGAAACCCAAGTGGATTAACTGAAGCCGAAAAACATGCAGCATCAAGAGCTGTAGCTGACACAGGTCGTTTCTTACCTGGAACACCAGAGTTTGAAGCTGCTTTCAATCAAACAATAAACGATCCGGATTTAAATACGGGTTCAAAATTTCAAGATAATTCAAAAATCTATCACGGAGATGCCAACTATAACTTTAGTCATCTTTGGGATGCTATTGAAATACAAGTTGGTGGATCGTATAGACAATATCAGTTGAATTCATCTGGCACGGTTTTTACAGATGCCGATGGTCCAATAAAATTTTCTGAAGTTGGTATATATACACAACTGCAAAAAAGTCTAGAGCTAAATGAAAATGTTGATTTAAAATTAACAGGTTCTGTACGCTACGACAAGTCAGAGTTATTTGATGCCTTTTTATCGCCTAGAATATCTGCGGGTTTCACTATAAATGACAACCACAATATTAGAGCTTCATTTCAAACAGGTTTTAGGAATCCTGATACACAATCACTTTATATCGGACTTAACTTAGGTGTTATTAATCTTGTTGGAGGGGCTGTTGATAATCCTGATCGCTATGTAAGAACCTATGGAGTAAGTCCATTTGGAGCAAATATAATCGGTTCAAACACTATTGACTTTTCTGGTCAGGGAGCTTATTCAAATTCTCTATTTGCAACTGGAGCCGCGTCACTTGCTACACACAACCCAGCTGATAATGGTCGAGATTTAGTGGCAAACTCAAATCTTGCAAAGCCAGAACAAGTAAGTTCTTTTGAAGTAGGCTATAGAGGTAAGTTAGGAAAGATTATTATTGATGCTTCTGCTTATTACAGTGCGTACCAAGATTTTCTATCTAATGAAACTGTAGTTGCCCCTTATTATGGTGATAATGCTAATTTTGATCTTACAGGATATGACCCTTCAAACCCAGCATCTGTAGCTGGTTTAAATCAAGATACACAATTAATCTTGGCAGCTTTACAAAATGATGATTTTCAAACTTATAGAACCTACACAAATTCTGAAGCTGAAGTTAATTCGTATGGAGCTGCCATCGCAGTTTCTACAAAAGTTTTCGACGGTTTTGATTTAAGTATGAATTATACTTACGCAAAATTAGATTTTGACGAAAAGAAAAATCCAGATTTTCAGACTAATTTTAACACACCAGAGCATAAGGTAAAAGCGTCTTTTGGTAAAACTGAGTTATTTAAAAATTTCGGATTTAATGTGGCTTGGAGATGGAGTGATTCTTATTTATGGGAAGCAGGTTTTGGCGATGGTAATATTCCTGCATTTCATGTTTTAGACGCTCAAATTAATTATAGAGTACCGAGTCTCAAATCAACATTTAAAGTTGGTGCAACTAATCTTTTACAAGATGAGTATTTTACTGCAATTGGAACAGGGTTCGTAGGCTCTATGTATTACGCATCATGGACAATCAACAATCTATAATAACGAAAAAGAAAATATAAAATGAAAAATATAAAATACATCGCATTATCACTTCTTACTTTAGGCTTTTTGGCCTGTGAGAGTGATGATGATTCAGGAAGTGACACAGAGGTCTTACCAGAATTAACTGCTGGTAATGCAAATTTTTCAAGTTTTGTAGCATTGGGTAACTCTTTAACTGCTGGTTTTGCAGACGGGACTTTATACAGTATTGCTCAGGAAAATTCGACGCCAAGTATCATGGCTGATCAATTTTCTTTAATTGGTGGTGGTAACTTTACCCAACCTTTAATGAATGATAATACTGGTGGTTTATTAGCTGGTGGCTCTCCTTTACCAGGATTTGGACCTAGATTAGTATTTAATGGCACTGCACCTGTACCAATTACATCACTTAATCCTGGTGCAATGACCACAACAGATATTGTACTAAATAATCCAACTGGACCTTTTAATAACATGGGTGTTCCAGGCGCTAAGAGTTTTCATTTATTAGCTCCAGGGTATGGAAATTTTTCTGGTTTATTCGCTGTGCCGGCTACGGCAAATCCATTTTTTGTTAGAATGGCTAGTTCTACAACAACTTCTGTTATTGCAGATGCAATGGCACAAGCACCTACTTTCTTTTCATTATGGATAGGAAATAATGACGTATTAGGTTATGCTCTCTCTGGAGGAGAAAGCAATACAATGTCTGAAGACTACGATCCCATAACACCTCAAGCAACATTTGATTTTGCGTATTCTACTTTGGTTTCGACATTAACTGCTGGAGGCGCTCAAGGAGTTGTTGCGAACATACCTGATGTAACTGCTATACCTCACTTTACTACAGTACCACATAACCCTGTACCTTTAGATGCAGCAACAGCAGGTGCCTTAAACCAAGGTTATGCTACTTATAATGGTGGACTACAATTTGCTTTTACAAATGGGTTATTAACTCAAGAAGAAGTAGATAAAAGAACTGTAGTTTTTTCGGAAAGTGCAAATAATGCACTAGTATTAATTGATGAAGATTTGACTGACTTAAGTAGTTTTGGTATTCCTAACTATAGACAAGCTACCGCTGCAGATTTATTTTTATTACCATTATTATCTTTAATCCCACAAGGTTATGGAACACAAATCCAATTAGAAGATAAATGGGTTTTAACACCAGAAGAGCAATTAGAAATTAAAATGGCTACAGACGCTTTTAACGCAACAATACAAGCAGAAGCTAGTGGAGCAAATTTAGCATTTGTTGATGCTAATGCTTTATTAAACTTATTGAAAGATGGTAACTTACCTTCTGGAAATTACAATTTAACATCAGACTTTGTTACTGGAGGTGCCTTCTCTTTAGATGGTGTACACCCAACTTCTAGAGGTTATGCTTTATTAGCTAATCAATTTTTAAAAGCTATTGACTTAAAATATGGTTCTAATTTTGAAGCCTCAGGTAACCTAGTTGATATAGGTACTTACAATACAAATTACTCTGCTGGTTTACAATAACAAGGCTTCATATAATTTGTAAAAACACCTTCATAGTGAAGGTGTTTTTTTTATACATAAAAAAGGAAAAAAACTACTCTTATTTTTAAATAAAACTATATCTTTGCAGCGCGAAAAATATAGGTATTCAACTAGATTGGATGAGCTGTTTTTCACATTTAAATTATTGCATAACAAAAACATAAGAGTAATGTCAAAAGTTACAGGTAAAGTTGCACAGATCGTAGGTCCAGTTATCGATGTAGAATTCGCTGCTGGTTCAGAGCTTCCAAAGATTTATGATTCATTAGAAATTAAAAATCAAGATGGTTCAATATTAGTATTAGAAGTACAATCTCACATTGGTGAAGATACCGTACGTACTATCGCAATGGATTCGTCTGATGGTTTAAGTAGAGGAACAGAAGTTCTTGCAACTGGTGCTCCAATCCAAATGCCAGTAGGAGAAGATGTTTACGGACGTCTTTTTAATGTTATTGGCGATGCTATTGATGGCTTAGGAGCTTTACCTAAAGCTGGTGATGCTGGTTTACCGATTCACAGACAAGCTCCAAGATTCGAAGATTTATCAACGTCTACTGAAGTTTTATTTACAGGTATTAAAGTAATCGATTTAATTGAACCTTATGCGAAAGGTGGTAAAATTGGTTTATTTGGTGGTGCTGGTGTAGGTAAAACAGTATTGATTCAAGAGTTGATTAACAATATTGCAAAAGGTCATGGTGGTCTTTCTGTATTTGCAGGTGTTGGTGAAAGAACACGTGAAGGAAACGATTTACTTCGTGAGATGTTAGAGTCTGGCATTATCAAATATGGTGATGACTTTATGCACTCTATGGAAGAAGGTGGATGGGATTTAACCAAGGTTGATAAAGCTGGAATGAAAGAGTCTAAAGCCACATTCGTATTCGGACAAATGAATGAGCCTCCTGGAGCACGTGCTCGTGTGGCATTATCTGGTTTAACTATTGCAGAATATTTTCGTGATGGAGCTGGTGAAGGTCAAGGAAAGGATGTACTTTTCTTTGTAGATAACATATTCCGTTTTACACAAGCTGGTTCTGAGGTGTCTGCATTATTAGGTCGTATGCCTTCTGCAGTAGGTTACCAACCTACATTAGCAACTGAAATGGGTGCGATGCAAGAACGTATTACTTCAACTAAAAGAGGATCTATTACATCTGTACAGGCAGTATATGTACCTGCGGATGATTTAACGGATCCTGCTCCGGCAACAACGTTTGCTCACTTAGATGCAACAACAGTATTATCTCGTAAGATTGCTGAGCTAGGTATTTACCCAGCGGTAGATCCATTAGATTCTACATCACGTATTCTTACAGCTGATATTTTAGGTGATGAGCATTATAACTGTGCACAACGTGTAAAAGAGTTATTACAACGCTATAAAGAATTACAAGATATTATTGCTATCCTTGGTATGGAAGAATTATCTGAAGAAGACAAAATGGCTGTAGGTAGAGCAAGACGTGTACAACGTTTCTTATCTCAACCATTCCACGTAGCAGAGCAATTTACAGGTCTTAAAGGTGTTTTAGTAGATATTAAAGAAACAATTAAAGGTTTTAATATGATTATGGATGGTGAATTAGATCACTTACCAGAAGCAGCATTTAACCTTAAAGGTTCTATTGAAGAAGCTGTTGAAGCTGGAGAGAAAATGTTAGCTGAAGCTTAATCTAAAATTTCAGAATTATGTATTTAGAAATTGTATCACCAGAAGCGACTTTATTTAGTGGAGAAGTTGATTCTGTTACTGTCCCTGGTGTTACCGGAGAATTCGAAATGTTAAAAGATCACGCACCTATTGTGTCTATTCTTAAAGAAGGTCATGTAAAGGTTGCTGGTTCTGTTACACTCGAAGAAGAAGTAGAAGATAAGTTTACGAAGGCTGATAATGGCGTTTGGTTAGCTATCAATTCTGGTACTATTGAAATGAAAGATAATAAGCTAATTATTTTAGCTGATTAATAATATTCAATCATTATAATAAAAAACGCGAAACTTAATAGTTTCGCGTTTTTTATTACACTTTCTTAATCACATTGGTAACTATTCCCCAAATAAGAAAGTTGTTTTCTTCTGTAATTTTTATAATTGGATAATCTGGATTCTCTGGTTGAAGCCACACCTCACCATCAGATACTCTAAGGCGTTTTACAGTAAATTCCCCATCTAAAAAACAAACTGCTATTTTATTGTTTTCTGGTTCTAAACTTCGATCTATAACTAACAAATCGTTATCATCTAAACCTGCGCCAATCATAGATTGCCCACTCACTTTTGCATAGAATGTCGCCTCCTTGTTTTTTACCAACTCATCATCTAAGGATAAACGTTGTTCTTTAAAATCGTCTGCTGGAGAAGGGAAACCTGCAGAGATGCCTGTGTCAAAAAAGTTTGTACCAGCCCCTTCAATGGCTTCTGGTACGAAAAACGTTAAACTTGAAGATTTGTGTGCTATCATAGAAAACTCGTTTTCATTCCCTTGAAAAAGGGGAATCTTATTCTTCTTAATTCAATTCTAAATTTAGTTACAATTCATGAGATTCCTTTTTTCAAAGGAATTTTATTTAACTACGATAATATCATTAATATTAGTCGTATATCTTGGCGATAAGCGTTCTTGGCGCATTTTCCAAGTGCGTTCTAAATCTTGATTTCCCAATTTAATTTTATAATCCTTATACTTTTTATTTATGTTGTCTATAGCAGCCATTAAAGGCTTATGCTTAGGGTTCTCTTTGTTAAACAAATCTAATTGATAATTATCGGTTGGCACTATACCTGTAACAATAACTCCTGCCCTTTTATATTTAATGCCTGTTTTATAAATCGATTTTACAGCATTTACGGCTTGCGTGCTAATTAATAAAGAAGAATCCGTAGGATACGGAAAACTTACCATAGTGCTTCCTCTGTGTTGTTCTAAATCTTTTTTATGCTTATCGCTACTTAACATCACAATAACCATGTGGCAACTAGATCCTTGTTTGCGCAATTTCTCGGCACAACTTGTTGCAAAGGTAGAAATGCGTTCTTTTATATTATCTATATCTGAATAGGTATATTCAAAACTTCGTGTTGTAGCAATAGCGCGTTTTGTTTTAGGAGCATCTAACTCTATTTTTGAAACTCCTTCTAAGTCTTTTTTTAGTTTCCACTCTGTAATCGAAAAGGTTTTGCGCACCCAATCATCTGGCAATTGCGTAAAGTCGTATGCTGTTTTACACCCTTTTGCTTTTAATCGTTTTTGCAATGCTCTACCTATTCCCCAAACATCTTCAAGTTTAATCCATTTCAATGCTTTAATTCTTGAAGTTTCAGAATCTATCACATAAACTCCTTTAGTTTCGTTAGGAAATTTACGTGCAATCTTATTAGCAACTTTAGTTAATGCTTTTGTAGAAGCTACACCAACACAGGTCGGAATGCCTGTCCATTTAAGAATACGTTGTCTCATTTGATTTCCGTAATCCTGAAAATCATAATTTTCAAAGCCTTTAAACTGAAGAAAAGCTTCATCTATACTATACACTTCAATATCTGGTGAAAACTGTTCTAGTATTCTCATTACACGACTACTCATATCGCCATATAGTGGATAATTTGATGAAAGTATTTTAATATTATTCGCTTTACAAAACCCTTCCCATTTAAAGATTGGTGCACCAAAGGGAAGCTCTAATGCTTTAGATTCATCACTCATAGAAATAACACAACCATCATTATTGCTTAAAATAGCAACAGGCTGTCCTTCCAAATTCGGGTTAAAAACTCGCTCGCAAGAAGCATAAAAATTATTACAATCTACTAAAGCATACATAGACTATAAAGGTAATAGATTTAGTCTTCAATGTATTCTAAAATATCACTAGGTTGACAATTTAAAGCCTTACAAATTGCTTCTAAAGTTGAAAATCGAACAGCTTTAGCTTTGCCAGATTTTAAAATTGACAAATTAGCCGTCGTTATGCCTATGATTTCAGCAAGGTCTTTACTTTTCATTTGGCGCTTAACCAACATTATATCTAAGTTTACAACTATTGGCATTATTAAATAGTTAGGTCGTTTTCTTCTTCTACTTGTTTTCCTTTTTCAAAAATTTCAGCCAAAATATAGAACGCTAATCCTGCAGGAATTAAAAATGTAAATTCTGCTTTGAGTTCATTAAAAAAGCTGAAAGTAGATTCACCTATTGCAGCTAATAGAAACCTAAGAATCAATACACCCACGGTATAACTAATAAAAATATTTCCAATCTTTTTAAAATAACTAATGTTCTTATCGCTAAAGTAATTGCCAGTTTCAACTTCCTTTAATATGGATAAAAAATAACTAAAGCCATATATGAGATAAGCTCTCCAAAAGAAAAGACCCGTACTTATAGCATAGTAACTCCATTCAATCGCATTCTTAGAAGTAAACCAAGACTCACTCTTATCTGCAGTTTTCGCCCAATTCTGAAACTTTTCAAACTGGTTAAAATCAAACTCGTGCATATCGTTTAAAAGGACTGAAACAGCACCTAATAAAATAGCATAAGTTATAACGGTTAATATGGTTGTGTTGTCTTTCATAATTTATACAGTTAATTCATTTTCTTCTTTGGCTTGCTTTGCTACTTTAAAGACCTCACTCAGAATCATAAAAAATAAACCAAGGCAAACGAGTAATATAAAAGGACTTAAACCTAAATTGATTTTAAACTGTCCTTGCGACACCAATCGTGCTATAAAAAACAACAGACTTCCAAAGACACCAATTCCAGAAAGTAAATAACCTATTTTATAGAAGTTTCTAATTACATCCAAATGAAATGGTTTTACTTTTTGAAAATAACGCAAGGTCTTTCTAAATATAAAGAGACAGTAAATTGATAGCGATACCACAACTATATATAACAGTCCAAAAATTTGTTTTATAGTATTAGAAGCAATATCACTAAAAGTCATCTTATCAAATACTATATCTAAAGCGTATGGATCAATAAACATATAGGCTGTAAAAAAAGCCATTAACAATAGCATTGGTATACAAGTTACTATCCAAACAAAATCCACTAAACTTTTTAGAATAATTAATTTTCGCATGTTAAAAATTATCGTTTTACAATAACAAATATATAAAAATTATTGATAAACAATAATTTTTTATTAAAAAAAGATAATTTCAAAATCTTTATACAGTTTGTATCTTTGACTCGTGTTACCAAAAAAACTATACAAAAAACTAGACGGAAGAAAAGACAACAATGCGTTTCGGCAATTGGGTTCTGATTCTAATCTAGTAGATTTTTCATCAAATGACTATTTAGGTTTTTCAAAATCAGAAACCATTTTTAATAAGGCGCATCAATATCTTATTGACAAAAATCTTAAACAGAATGGAGCTACAGGTTCACGCTTACTATCAGGGAATCATTCTTTATATTCTCAAGTAGAAACGGAACTTTCTAATATCCACAAAAGTGAAGCCGCGCTAATTTTTAATTCGGGTTACAACGCTAACATAGGTTTATTGTCTTCTGTACCGCAACGTGGTGATGTCATTTTATATGATGAGTATTGCCATGCTTCCATAAGAGATGGTATAAGTATGAGTAATGCTAAATCTCATAAATTTAAACATAACGATTTAGAAGATTTAGCTGAGATGCTGAAAAGAGTTCAGCATGACAAATCGGAAGTTTACGTTGTTACTGAATCTGTTTTCTCAATGGATGGTGATTCTCCAGATATTTTAACATTTATAGAATGCTGCGCAGAACATAAAGCACATATTATAATTGATGAAGCACATGCTTTGGGTGTTTTTAAAACAGGTCTAGTACAACAGCTTGGTCTTGAAAATTCAGTTTTCGCAAGAATTATAACTTTTGGTAAGGCTCTTGGTTGTCATGGAGCAGCTATTATAGGTTCTCAAGATTTAAAGGATTATCTCATTAATTTTTCGCGCCCTTTTATTTATACTACGGGTTTACCATCGCATTCATTAGCAACACTGAAAATGGCATATGAAGAATTAGTTGCAACTGATACTATTAGATTACTTAGTGAAAGCATTTCTTTTTTTAAATCAGAAATTAAGAGACTTAACCTTCAGGAATTATTTATCGAAAGTAATTCAGCCATCCAGTGTTGCATAATTTCAGGTAATGAAAATGTGAAATCTGTTGCGCATCAACTTAAAGACAAAGGGTTTGATGTAAAACCTATTTTATCACCTACAGTGCCAAAAAACGAGGAGCGGCTTCGCTTCTGTTTACACAGCTACAATTCTAAGCAAGAAATTTCGGAAGTCTTGGGCTTGTTAGCTACCTTTGTGACGTAGTCATGCTGAACTCGTTTCAGTATCTCATCATAAAAAATTATGAGTCAGACATTTGTTACCGTTGCTAGATTTCAATATTCATCTGAAGCACAAATCATAAAAGGGCGATTAGAAGCCGATGGAATTGAAGTATTCTTAAGAGATAATATCACTATAGATACCGATCCATTGGTGAGTAATGCTATTGGAGGCGTTAAGCTTAAAGTGCTTGCTCAAGACGAAAACAAAGCTAAAGACATCCTTAAATCCATTAAAGAGTATTCTGTTGACGACGAAGGGCAACCGATTATTTGTCCAAATTGTAAACAAGAACATATTGACTTATACTCGACAATAAAAGATTTTAAATCAATGATGTCATTTTTAATAGGTTTCCTATTTGGAACTTTACCATTTAGTACACGCTATCAATATGTATGTGAAGATTGTAAAACTGAATTCCCTGTAAAATGAAAACCTACTTTATCACAGGCATATCAACAGATGTTGGTAAAACAATAGCTTCAGCAATTTTAGTTGAAGCCCTAAATGCAGATTATTTTAAACCCGTACAAGCCGGTGAACTAGATAATTGCGACACTAAAAAAGTGCAACAATTGGTGTCGAATTCTAAATCCGTTTTTCATCCTAATAGTTACGCCTTACAAACACCAATGAGTCCTCATGGTGCAGCAGAAATTGATGGATTGACTATAGATTTAAAACAAATAAAACGTCCAAAAACTAAAAACCATCTAGTTATTGAAGGTGCTGGAGGTTTGATGGTGCCTTTAAATGATAAAGACACAATCTTAGATCTTATACAACCAAAAGACAAAGTCATTGTGGTATCTCGCCATTATTTAGGAAGTATTAATCATATACTTCTAACTATAAATACTCTAAAAGCTAAAAGTTTTGATATCGCTTTAATTTATAGTGGCGACGAACACAAGTCTACAGAATCAATAATTGATAAAATGACCGGAGTACCAGTAATCGGAAGAATAAATGACGAGCCGTATTTTGATAAGAATGTGATTAAAGAATATGCTGAAA
>Ga0316208_1002533_pt1 | contig 14741 bp, 8 predicted proteins | sample 3monopyrite_MG_FD_204944 | JGI IMG/M metagenome (GOLD analysis project Ga0316208, IMG submission 204944) | Microbial mat bacterial communities from mineral coupon in-situ incubated in ocean water Damariscotta River, Maine, United States -... | ecosystem: Environmental > Aquatic > Marine > Coastal... | reverse complement strand
TCACCCCTAAAACAAAAACGGTCGAAAAAATTTATACTGCCCCCCAAGGAAGCCCGATTGTTGATGTCAGGCATTGCCCTGATGAAAAGGAACCGATTTATCTGATTGAACATCCCAATTCAATTCGTGTTCTTGCCGCAAAGAGAGAAGAAATCAATAAAGCAGAAGATAACGAAGGGCTTGATCTTACCCCGACCACTCTTTATTTGCCGGGGAAGGAAATTGGCTTGATCCCGCTTACTCCAGAACTCAAATGGAAAGGGAATCTGCTTGCTACGTCTGCTTCCTATTACGTTCCCAAGAAGCAAACATTGGTTTTTATACAATTTCTTGAGCCAAGAACAAACCGGGTCATGGAAGCCAATTTTAAGGGAGAAATCACATTCGTTAAGAACTTTGACCAGAAAGAGTATCGACTGGGAAGCTTTGAATATAAAACACCGTTTGCTACGAAACTTATGACGGTACCTGCCATGCCCTTAGTCTTTTGGGTTTATATGGGCGGGTACTACATAACAATTCCTGGAGGAACTGAGTTTATTGCTTCGACGTTGCGTGAGGAATCGTTGTTTGTTGCGATCTTTTTTGTTTGTTTAGTTGTGACCGTTATCGTTGGACAATGGTATTGCAGAAGTCGTCAGTTGACGTCCCGGCAAACCGGGCGTTGTTTTTGGGCGACGCTATTGTTTGGTCCGGCGGGGTTGATTGCTTTTTGGATGATCGAGGAGCCGCCGTTTTTGGAGCCGTGTGCGAAATGCGGGAAACGGATGTCGGTTCGCTCAGATGTTTGCCCGGCTTGTGGGGCGGCTCGTGGTCCGCTTCCTGCGAAGGAGCGTAACATTATCGCAGAAGAATTAACGCTGCCTCAAACAGACAGCATCGGCTCGCGAACCGCGGCGGAAATTGTTCCTTCATGAGATGAGATACCGCTTTCGTTTTGTCTGCTGACCCACACGGGGCGCTGGCGTTCTCCTTTCATGCTTTCGAGACGATGCAGGTTGTTATTCTCAGCCTGCATCGTTTTCTGCTACACTCGGGCAAGTTGCTCCAGGGATTGTGTTTGATATCGAATAAAAGATGGGTTATATGTCGTCGAGTGAAAAGACAGAGGGATTGGTTATTCGGCAGGCGGATTTTAGTGAAACGAGCCGTGTCGTTACATTTTTTACACGCGATTTTGGTAAAATATCAGTTCTGGCGAAGGGGGCGAAGCGTCTCAAGGGGTCTTTTGAGGCTGCTATTGACCTGTTGACGCAATGTCAGATAGTTTTCCTCCATAAATCTACCTCCAGTCTCGATATTCTCACTGAAGCCAGGCTCGTCAAACGGTTCCGTTTCCAGTCGCGTGACATGAACGTGCACTACGGCGGAATGTACGTGGCGGAACTGCTTCAATTGTTTTCCGAGGAATTTGACCCTTACCCTCATTGGTATGAAGCAGCCATTCAAACGTTGAATGACCTGGAAACCTGCGAGGATTTTCGTCTGCCCGTGTTGCGATTCGAATTGCATACATTGCAGGTGTTGGGGTTATTGCCGGAATTTGAGCAATGTCAATGCGGACGTTCTGTACAGAATGATCGTGAAAACTGGTCTTTGTGGATTCAGCAGGGAGTTTTACTCTGTTCGCAATGTCGGCAATCCGAACAGGCTTCTCGTGTTTTGACGGGGCAGTTTTTGACGATATTGCGCAAGCTGGTTGAGACTCCGTTGGAAACCCCGTTTACCGATATTATTACCCCCGGACAATACAAATTACTTCGCCATTTGATGACTGCGCTCATTTCGCAGGTTTCGGATCGGCGGCCTACCATGTTGGGCTATCTTCAATTCTGAGAATTGCGTTACTATCCCGACGAAAATAATCAAAACCTCCCTTCTTGCGGCACCGTTCTGCGTGTGGCAACCACTTAATTCCACGGTTCTCTCACTCCCCCGAGAGATCAAGGAAAATAATATGAAACGAATAAACATGCGGATTTCCGCTGACAATAAGAAATGGCGAAAAGTCGGTCTGGTCGGCTGGCTGCTTTGCTGCGCCGTGGGATGCCAGAGTCTTTTTCATCGTAAAGAAGCGACTGCTTTGCACGACCCCTTCAGTCGGGAAGCACAAACAGCTTCTATCGATAACGTCAAAGGACCGATGGAACGAGTGCTGCAAACAGGGCATCACTCGGACATGGTTAACCCGAACAGTTTGCGAGCAGAAGACGTCCAGGATTTCAGCGAATTCAATGCAGCGAAACGGTTGCTTGAAGAAGGGAACCTTGCTGCAGCAGAACAGAAATTCAAAAAAATTGCAGATGACCACAAGCTGGATGATTCCGGCTTTATCCGTAAGCGAAGGTGGAAAGATTTATTCAAAGCACGCAGCGAACTTAAAGCCAGTTACAGCGATTCTCCTTTGCGAGAAGATTCTTTATTTATGCTTGCAGAAACTCAATACAAGCAGGACGAACTGCCCGCAGCAGAAACGAATTATTTGTTATTGTTAAAAGAATTCCCAAACACCAGACACATGGATGCTTCGACAAAACGGCTGTTCGATATTGCGATGATCTGGATGGATTTTAAAGTGGCGAAATCGAGTGATGTTCAACTGGCAGCCTATTCTGATAACGGCCGGGCATCGAGACCAAAAGTTGTTTCAGGTAAAGATTACAAAAAACATTCCTTTTTCAATTTCACCAATAAAAAACGCCCGCTGACAGATACTGAAGGCCGGGCGCTCGAAGCACTCAAGGCGATCTGGTTGAATGATCCCACGGGAAAATTAGCCGACGATGCATTGATGTTTACTGCCAGTCATCAACTGCGCACCGGACGTTACTCCGAAGCGGCTGAAACGTATCGGCTGCTTCGCGAAGAATTCCCGCAAAGTCCGCACGCCAAAGATGCGTATGTACTCGGAGCGTATGTGAGCCAGGCTTCGTATCAGGGAGCCTCGTACGATGGGAAAAGTTTAACCGAATCGCGTCAACTGCAACTGATGGCGATGAACCTTTTCCCCGATGCCACTGTCGAAGAAAAAAAACGTTTGCAACAGGGGTTGCAGGATATCGAAGATAAAACGGTCGCACGTAATTTTAACCGTGCGATTTTCTGGTTGCGTAAAGGTCGATTCGAAGCCGTCGAAATGACCTGCTACCATATTATCAATACGTACCCCAACTCAAAATATGTAGGAAAAGCCCGCGGTCTGTTGGCTAAGCTTCCTGAATACCGTAAGAAAAATCCATTAGTGCTGGCGTTGGAAGGAGTCGATGCCGATTCGATTGAATCGCTTGACGAACTACCGCCACCCAGCCCGATGCAAACTCCATCTGCTCCACCAAAAATCCAGAGCTTGACACCGGATAAATCTGAAAATAATCAACAAGCACCGAAAAAAGAAGGCGGATTCAGAATGCCCAGACTGAAACCAATTCCCGTTCCCAATTTGTTACCACGCTGGTCGAAAGACCCCAAAGAAGAATTCGTCCCCAAACCAATACCAACTTCGCCACAGGAAGATACTTCTGAACCTGGTCGCGTGAAATTAACACTGGGAGGGGAGTAGATAGGCGTTAGGGATTAGGCGTTGGGCGTTAGGAAAAAAGTAGGTTCGGCTCTTATCAATGAAATGCTGCGCAAAAGTGGCAGGATATTTTTAACACAAAGAAGAAAGAAGTGAACCACGCAGACACCGAGAACACTGAGGAAAAATAAAAAGAAGAGAATGATTTTAGAAAAAAGTTTCACGCAAAGACGCAAAGAAAAGGAAAAAAGAACAAATACTGTGACTGAAAGTTAATTCGCGGTTCGCCACCTTCCCATCAAGCAAACCTGTTTACGCAGTCGCCTTCGGCTTGCCGTTAAGCGAATGTTTGTCTCTTTATTTCGTGTTTTTCGTTTCTTTCGTGGTTCACTGGTAAAACTTATTTGGTTTCGGTTACGCCGGGTTAGGCTTTCCAGCCTGATGCGGTCTGTGGACTTCTTTGATGTTTCCTGCCAGGTTTGGTGGGGGGAAAATAATGGTCGGACATCTCAAAACATTGACTAGCAGTTTACAATCGAGAACGGTTTTCTTTCTCTGCTTGTTTACGTTACTGTGCGCGTACAGTGGTTGTGGATACATGGTCGGTGGGACGTACGATCCGGAAATCCGCACGGTGCATGTGCCGATTTTTACTTCCGATTTATTTCGTCGCGATGTGAATATCGAATTGACCGAAGCGGTTCAAAAAGAAATCCAGTCCCGCACGCCGTTTCGTCTTTCCAGTGCAGATCGTGCAGATACCCGGCTGACCGGTAAGCTGATCGAAATTCGTAAGGATGTATTAGGCGAAACTCGCTCTGATGATGCTCGTCAGTTACAGCTTTCTTTTGCGGTGGAAATTCTCTGGGAAGATTTGCGTGGCAGGAATTTGATTGCACAAAGTTCGGTCCCGGTCGATCAAAAAACGCATCAACTTCTTTCGCAGGCAAATTTTGCTCCTGAAATTGGTCAGTCTTACGCAACCGCCAAGCAGGAGGCAATTACGCAGTTAGCACGCAGAATAGTAGACAAAATGGAAACACCTTGGTAGATTCCAGAAGCTCATTCTAGTTTTGGGATCTGATCATGTTTGAAACTCAATTTACAAATCTCGACTGGGTGATCGTTGTCGTTTATCTTGTCGGGACAGGCTTGTTGGGCATGTATGTCAACAAGCACGTGCATAATGCTTCGGACTACCTGGTGGGCGGACGTGGTGCAGGAACTGCTTTAAGTATTGCCAGCTTCATCGGAACCGGGCTCGGACTGGTTACGTTGATGTATGCCTCGATGGATGGCTTTACCAAAGGGTTCAGCTATCTGGTTGTCCCGCTCATTGCATTTATCGTTTATCTGTTTCTCGGCACAAGTGGCTTTGCGATTAAACGTTTGCGAGAAATGAAACTGACGACGCTGCCCGAATATTTCGAAAAGCGATTCAGTCGGCAAGCACGAATTACCTCCGGCTTGATCGCGGTACTGGCAGGTGTGCTGAATATGGGTCTGTTTCCAAAAATGGGGGCGACTTTCATCACGTATGCGACCGGCTTTGGCGGCGAAGATGCAGAACTGACCGTGAATCTTATCACCACTTTACTGATCGTGATGGTACTGGTTTACACGGTGATGGGGGGAATGGTTGCGGTTCTGGTGACCGATTATATTCAGTTTGTGGTGCTGAGTTTAGGGTTGGGACTGGGACTCTGGTTTTGCTTTACCGATTTGGATAACAATCTGGGTTGGGCGAACATGGTTTCCACCTGGCAAAATTCAAAGGGGGAAGCTGCGTTTAATCCCGTCCATGCAGACAGTTACGGTTGGACGTATTTTATCTGGCAAATTGTGATTGTCTTCACAGCCGGGATTTGCTGGGCCCCCGAAGCAACCCGCGCGTTAACCACTCAAGATAGCGCCACAACAAAGCGAACGTTTCTGTTTGGTGCGCCCGGTTTTTTTGTACGCATGGCAATACCCGCGGTCTGGGGGATTGCTGCTTATACCTACGTTTTTCATCATCCCGAATTGCACGACTATTTTCTGGGTGAAAATGCAGCCGGGCATGCTTCCCAGGCGATGCCGTTACTTTTGGGGAAAATTATTCCGACCGGTTTTCTTGGCTTACTGGTCGCGGGGTTGCTGGCAGCGTTTATGTCTACCCACGACAGTTATCTACTTTCCTGGGCATCAATTATTTCGCAGGATATTATTGCTCCATTAAAAGGTGTCGATAAACTGACCGATCAGCAGAGTATTCTTTACACAAGAATTTCGGTGGTTTTGATCGGTGTTTTTCTGCTCATCTGGGGAATCTGGTATGAACTGCCGGAGTCCGTCTGGACGTACATGAGCATTACCGGCATGGTCTATTTAAGTGGTTCTGCAACGGCGCTTATTGGTGGCATGTATTGGAAACGGGCTTCAACCCGCGGCGCGTTATGGGCGATGTACGGCGGGTTGCTTGCGATATCCGGCTTGTACGTTGAACCGATTCAAAAGTGGTACGAAGTAGAATACGGTGCCTCGATCACGTACTGGTTCAACGGTCCCTCGTTGACGTTGACTATTTTTGGAATCTGCATTCTTCTTTTCATTGCAGGTTCCTTGATGTTTCCTGATCGGGAGCAAATACTCATTGCGATGGAGGATGAATAATGGTACTTGCATCCGTCTGGATTAAATTCTGGGAAACGGTTTTAACCATCGGCTTTGGCAGCTTCACGATCCTGGTACTGCTTATCATTCCGCTGGGAGCGCGTGATGTTTTTCGACTGTTCAAAAAACTGGACGCTGTTTCCAGGCAGAATGAAGATTCGCAGGATTGAATCCGGATCAAGAACATCTCTTTCCTGCTTTTTGTTCGACTCAAATCGATTAACGCGATTAAAGGGCGGGGTCCGGTTCTTTGGAACTTGCCAGTATTCCGAGTATTATCATTGCAATTTGACTGAGTACGAACAGCGACAGATAAAACAAGACACCTTCGGTAAATCCGTAAGAGTGTAATCCGACGCCAAGTTCATTAACGCCGAACCAGCTCCAGGCGGTGGTGATGTTACCAGCGACCGCGAGCATGGCCAGTCCGCGGGTTTTGACCAATCGATCCCAGCGGGCATGTAGAACCAGCGCGACCCAAAGGACAATAATGAGCGCCCCGTTTTCTTTCGGATCCCATCCCCAGAAACGTCCCCAGGAATCATCGGCCCATAATCCGCCCAAAACCGTTCCAACAAAACTGAACCATAACGCAAAGCAAAGCGTGCCGTAGATCATGCGTTCGAATGCTTTCTCTATTTCCTTAGGCATTTGAACCGTTGTGATTCCAGGCATGAACATCGAAGTTAATAACGGTGCTAGCACAAACAGAAGCGGAACAATAACCCGTAAAGCGACAGGCATTCCGTCAACTTGTTGCAAGCCGACCGCAGCCGCGACTGCAATAGCTACCCCGATTAACGCCAGTGGATTTTTCATACTGATATAAATCAAACCCAGAATCCCTGCAATAAACGTCGCTGCATAGCCCAGCGTAATACAAACCACATGCGTACTGAGCCAAAATTGTGTATCAAGCACGGCTTGCAGAACAACAAAGGTATCTCCATCGCCAGCCAAACCATGTGCAATCCAAAGGGAAGCAAACCCGGCTACCGTTGCCAGGACGATTCCAATTCCTCGTTTGAAGAGCAGTTCCAGAATCAACCCACACAACACGCCGGCCCATCCAATGAAGACCGCTGAGGAATACAGATTCGTCACCGGAGGCCGTCCGGATATTTCAATTCTCGCCCAAAGTGCCCAGCTATGGACACAGAATGTCAACACGATCAGCACAAACGCACTACGGTTCAACACGCTCATTGCAGAAGGTAATAACCAGCCGAATATCGCCAGCACAAACGCAAACAAATACAGAAACGCAGGCCAAAACAACGGCGAGAATTTATTGAACCTGGCTTCGAATTCAATTTTTGACATCTCCAGTTTTTCGATTTTCGTTTTATTCAACAATGCCTGATATCGCCCCACCGCTTTGTTGAAAGTAGCTGGCTTGTTGTCGGAGTAGGCATTGACGATTTCTGCGAACTGTTTAGAAAACGGGTTCTCTTTTACCTTGAATGTAACCGAATAGATGATGTCAAACAGGAATGCCTTGGCGTAAGTTTCCCACTCATTTCGTTTCAGAGCCTCTTCCAAACCTTCTGAAGTTGAATCGACAGGAGGAATCAATAACGGTGGATGAGCTTGGTCAATCTGTTTGACCCGGAACATCGCCCTTGTCATTTGTTCTCTCATATCCTTGGCGTTGATATCGATACCGGGAGGAACCATGGAGGCCCTTAACAGGCCAATTAGTCCAATTTTCCGATCCAGTTCCAGCACTTTCTTTTGGTACAACGAAAGGCTTTCCGGCGATTTCATTCGTTGCCCGTTCGCTTCCTGAGCCGCTTTTTCAAAGGGGCTTTTTTCTTTGCCTTGCTCCTGTTTTCCGCGAATCTCACTCAAAGAATATCGATGCGATTTTCTGCGTTCCAAATTTAATGTGGAAAGCAGTTCATCGTTATCGATGCGTATGACCGGGCGATCCATCGCGATTTCAGAACTGCTGATCAATTCCAATAACCACTGTGTGGCAGGGATCGTTTTGGGTTGCTTTGCCTCTTTTTTCTGATCTGTTTTTTTGACCGGTTCAAGCCGGACCGTTTCCCGATTGCAAAGGATTCGCATTGAATTGCGAGCCAGTGTATCAATCGGTTTGACACGCCCCTGATAAACAACCGGGATTTCACCAAATTTGAAATAGTCAAATTCATCAGCAGGAACAACCGGCACTTTCGCCAAACCGTAAAGCCAGTAGCCACACACACAGAATAACGCCAGCGGAATAACAAGACCGGGAATCGAATAACCCGATTTGTTATCATCCGAGTCGTCCGAAGAAGTAAACTCCAACTTACCACTAGCCGCGCGGTTCAAAAATCGCAGCAGCGTTAGAACAAACTGGTACAGCATCCCAATCGAAACAATCATGCACGCGACATACGGGATCATCCAGCCTTCGTTGGTGACAACCTGCAAGGTCGTCATTTCCTTCTCGCCCACTTTGTTGTAGCCGCTTTGATAGAACGTTTCGCCTGCATAGCGAAGTGGGTTATTCATCCAGATTTTTACTTTGCGATCTTCGCCGCGGGTTTTATCGACCAGCCGGATTTCTGAGGAGTAATTCATCGGTGTGCTTGTGCCGATGTAATCGTCTTTACGGACATCAATTAAATGAATGGAGTAAGGCTTGTAATTGCGTTTGAACCGTATACCGATTTCATACGATTTATCCCCCACCTGAATTTTATTCGCTTCTCCCATTGAATCCATAAAGGCAGAAAGAAGGTAGGTACCCATTTTTTTATCCGTCCCTTTTTCCAGCACATCGACATAGGCCGCCACGTAATTAACGCCGCTGTCTGTTCCCGCAGATGTTTTCAAAGGAACAATCGACTGGTTAACACCGACACCCGCTGTCGAAGGGTTATCATCACCCTTATTTCGCTGCTTGACTTCTGCATTCGGATAATATTTTCGGACCAGCAAATCGACCGGCAACTGCTTATTAGAAATGAGCTTCTTTTTCTCTGCACTCGATTTCAAAACTGAACCTGGAACAACAATATGTTGATCTTTCTCTTTGTCAGATCGATCAATAATGGCAAGCTCTGCGGAACGGATATCACGTACGAAATTTGCGGTATCTCCTTCAAATAACGTCATACTCGCTTCTTCGTGCAACTGATCGACAACGATTTCATTCGCCATCAACAACAGCACCCCGGCATGTAACAGGACTATTCCTGCCCGCTTTTTGAATAGCAGCAAACAGCCGCCCAAAAGAATACTGCCTGCAAGTGTTGCCTGGATTAACTGCCAGAGGATTCGCATCGCCGAGTTATTCAGCATCACGGTCTCGCCACCAATAATCAGGAATAACGAAGTCCATAAAAACAGAAGTGTCAAAACCGAACAGACCCAGAATTCTGCCCGATATTTTTTATTCTGCGCGGTGCGTGAAGCGGCGATGCCAAAAAGAACCGCCGGAATCAACAAGCCGTAACTGATCCAGTTCCAGTATTTCGACCAATCGAAATCGGAAGTCGCAAAAACGCCGTTGCTCGCTGAACCGAATTCAATCACGACCCAGGTCACAAAAACGCCAATCGCAGTAACCGCCAGCCCCCAACGTAATCGCTCCCCTTTGGCTTGCACACGAAAACGAATCGCATGAGCCGCCAGCAGGTTGATCGCCATCAAGCCGCCAATTGTCCAGCCGCCGGGGAACCAGAAACCGCCCGGAATGTTTTGCAGATCCGGAAACCACGTTTTGGGAAAGAAAACCTGAAAGTCGATCCAGGCAAACCAGCATCGAAAATAACCATGCACAACCGCCCAGATATCCTGATTCACCTGCGCAAGAGTTCCTGCCAGCACCAGAAAAATCCCGGCTGCAAACAGAACGACACTCACTTTCAAAGAAGCAAGCGGCCCGAGCATTTCTTTCAAATTGAGATTGACCACAGAGCTCGATTCGCCAGAATCAAAAGCCGTATCCGCATCAGAAACTTCAGGGGAGATTGTTGCCATGATGATCCGTTTTTCTGGATGTCTTTATTATGAGTCGCGGTTTAAGCGACAGGTAATGAATTATAGGCAGGAAAGAGTTGAGGCACAGTCTGGGAGATTCTGTTCAGGCAGGTTTTTGTTAATTGGCGAGCCGGGGGTGTTAACCCCCTGGTTACTCTGTTTGAACAATTCGGCCCGCAATGGTATTTGAAATTCACCAGGGGGTTAACACCCCCGGCTCGCCTGAAAAATTATCATCGTGCAAAAGGTGGTCGCATTCCCTGACCGCTTTTCTTGCCGACGATGTTGACGTAATAAATTGTCTGATCACCAACTTTTTGTTTGGAAGTTGGCTTGGTGATCTCATCCGTTGCTTTGTTGATATCATCAATTTGAATCCCCTTCAAACCAAGCTGCCCACGCCAGCGATTGATGTTGGCTGCCACGTAAGGAACTTCTTCAGGACCGGCCCCCAATTTGGAAACCGTAAATTCCAACGGGCCAACATCGCTGGGAACGATAATCGTTGCAAACCGGAACTGATTGCCCGGCTTCTCTTTCCAGCCGTCAGGCAACTTCCAGGTTGCTTTGCCTTCTGTGTATTTGACGGTGCCAATGAAATCGGCTAACGGTTTTGCGAGAGCTTCGACCGCTTTCACCGAGCCGGTCATTTTGTAGAACCAGACTTCTTTTCCGTGAGGGACAATCGCGGCGAACATGCGAACCGGTTTTGCAACCGGGCTGGCTGGTTTATCTTTTGTTGATGGTTTTGGCTTTGTTATCATCGGAGCTTTTGTCGCCTGACCGGCTGGACTTGCACTCGTTTTTCGTTTGATGTTCACAAAGTAAATGGTTTGCTCGCCCACTTTTCGTTTTGAAATCGGCTGCGTAATATCATCCCCTGCTTTGTTGATATCATTTGTCGTTATTCCTGCCAAACCTAGTTGACCACGCCAGCGGTTGATGTTCGCCAACGCGTGAGCGACTTCATCAGGACCGTTATTCAACCGAAAAACAGCCAGTTCCAACGGACCAGCTTCACTCGGGATAAGCAACGTTGCGAATCGCATTCCACCGCCCGGATTTTCTTTCCAGCCTTCAGGAAGTTTCCAGGTTGCTTTGCCATTTTCGTATTTGATACTGCTGACGAAATCAGCCAGCGGTTTCACTAACGGTTCCATTGCACCGATCGGCCCCGTCATTTTGTAATACCAGACATCCTTCCCCAAAGGGACATGAGCCGCGAACATACGCTCTGCTTTTGATGCAGCCGCATTCATCGCGCGGGGAGGTCTTTGTGCTGGTTTTGTCATCGCGGGAGCAGCAGGGGCATCGGCTGCACTCTCTTCCCCTCCATTTTCCTGCTGGACAACAGCGGGCTTATCGACCGAATAGGAGCGAATTTGTTCATCCTTGTTACAGCCGGCAAGAATAAGTAAGCCAGCACAAAGGAAAAGGGAAGGTAATTTATGGGCAAAAAAGAACTTCATGGCAGTCGATCTTCAATTTCTATAAATCTGTCAGGCGAGCCGGGACCGTGATGCCCCTGGTCACTTTCGTGTACCAAGTCGCTAACCATTAATTTGCAGGTAACCGGAAATGTACGGCATAATTACCAGGGGGCTAACACCTCCGGCTCGCCTATTGCCAGCCATCCTACCGTGAAAATATCAGGGAAAACAGGGTGCAAAATGCCGCATTGGAAGGAATTTCGCTAAAAATGCAAAAAATGTGCGGATTAGGCATCCCGTCTGCGTATAAACCTCAGTAATTCCAGAAAACTTCGGTATTAAATGCCAGTATTTGACGCAACATCTTAAATAACAAGGAGATATGATTATTTTGATCGCATTGTCATTTCTGCAAATTCCTCTTCCAATAGATTCTGTTTTGTAATAGCTTCCCGAAAGTTCGTGTAAAGAATACAAAAGTCGCTTGAAGGATCAAACGGCTTGTTGATTTGTCCACTCCTGTTTAAGAACCGGTCGATTCCGGCCTCATCATTTAGCCTTTCACATTGAAATTAACCCCAATTACTCATTTCATCTTTCCTGAAAACAGAAACGTTCTGTTTGAGGTTAGTTAACACTTAAAAAGATCCTCAGGGCCACTCCAGGCGAATGGATTCGCGGAGAGTTTTATGAAATATGTTGCCTTTCAGGCGGTGATGTTGTCTGCGGTACTTGTTCATTTTAGTACCGAAACGGCTTTTGCCCAGCAGGCGGTGCTTTACGATTTCACCGCGACGTGGTGCGGACCGTGCCAGCAGGTGGCGCCGATTGTCCACAAGTTGCAACGAGAAGGCTTGCCGATTCAGCAGGTTGATATCGATAAAAACCCGAAACTTGCCAAGCAATTTCGTGTCAGTTCCATCCCCGCTTTTGTGCTGGTGGTCAACGGAAAAGAAGTGAAGCGAATACTAGGCGGTCAAACGAGTGAACAGGATCTTCGCCGACTTGTTGCGATGATCCCAAGAACAAAACCGAATCAACAATCGGTCCTGGCAGGCAATCAACAACAAAATCGTAATTCACAGCAACGCTCTTCTTCTGGATATGAAACGCCGGTTTTGGGATCCCCCTCTGCATTCCCGAGATCGTTTGAAAAACAGCAGTCTAGTCAGCCTCAACAATACGCAAACGCCAATCAGACCGCCCCACCAATGCCTAACGTTTCGGCTCAGCAACCGATACAAAAAACAGCTCCAGTTTTTGCAAATACTCGCAATAACCCGCCTGCCAATTCGCTGGCAAACAATCGCAGAACAAAAGAGACGCCGATCATTCGTGCCCAGTTAGATGAAAGTAGTAACGTTACCAAACCGACGCCGCATATCGATTCCAGTGCAGCGAATGTTCGTATCCGAATTAAAGACGAAAATGGCATCAACTACGGTTCAGGAACGATCATCCATTCCACTCCCGGTGCTTCTTACATTCTTACTTGCGGGCACATCTTCCGACATTTGACCGATAGTTCAAAAGTGGATGTCGATATCTTCACGGGAGACCGCTTCGAAAGTTATCTGGGCAAAGTCGAAAAATACGATCTGGATGCAGATGTCGGCTTGATTTCCATCCCCACCGATGGCGTACTTCCTGTGGCGAGATTAGCTATAAGTGGTTCACAACTTCCCAAAGGGGAATCGGTCATCAGTGTTGGATGCAGCGGCGGGCAACCTCCGACAACGCAAAACTTATCAGTCACTGCCCTGAATCGATACACCGGTCCTGACAATGTCGAATGCACCGGAGTTCCTGTTCAAGGACGTTCGGGTGGCGGATTATTCAATCTGGAAAACGAAGTCGTCGGCGTTTGCATCGCGGCTGACCCAAAAGAAAAACGTGGTTTATACGCCGGGCTAAAACCGATTCTTGATCTTGTGACATCATGCAAGTTGGAGAGCATCATCCGTAAACCAGAGCCGATTTCGCAACCGGTTGAAAGTCTCATCGCAGCAAACAGTGATAATGCGTTCGGCGTCCCTATGCAGGAACCTCCTGCCGCTGTTCCTGCGGGAAGTCCAGCAGGGTTTAATGCCAATAATAATGTACCACTCTCTTCGAATGTAAACCCAACCAGCCAGGAACCACAAATTTCCCAGATGGATAATTCCCTGCAATTTGCAAACGGGGCCAAGCTAACCATTGTGATTGAATCTCCCGATGCTCCTGACCAAACTCGTGTCGTTATCATCCCCTTTGCAACGGCTCGGTTGATCGCAGATTTAACGGGCGAATTAAACAAAACTCAAAACGTTTCCGCTCACCGCAAAATGATATCACAAGCGAACAAGCCTTCGTTTTCACCAAGAAACGCCCGATCGGTCGTCCCTGTCAAGCACGTGAATCCGATACGAACCGTCTCTCGGGAAGAAGACCGCTCGATGACAATGCCCACCGGTTTCTCAGCCGCCCAACCCTACCGCAGAGTTCATCGTTAAAAATATCCTGGTGCAACTTCAATCCTAAAAGAAGGGGTTGCAAAAGATTTAAGGAGCGACAACGGAGCGGGTTATGGAAACAAACACCCCAAATCTAAGCCCTGAAAGGGCACTAGCCCGGATTATTCATTAGGTCCAACGGACTGGGGATGAATTCCAAACTGAAACAGATTAGCGAAAGAAATAAAGGGAAGAAAGAAGAAAGAAAGGGGGCAGGTCTCTTTTTTCTTCCAGGTCTCTTTTTTCTTCGCGAGGATAAAAGTGCCAGGAAGCAATTACGGTATAATTGCACTTAAAACAGGATAGACAGGAAGGGAAATCCGATAAAAAAGCAGGGTAATATACTTGAGTTCTTTATTCCTTTCAAATCATTAATGGCCAGGCGAGTTGAATTTGGATGCCAGCAGTCCGGCGGCTTTGTGTTCGGTTTCTGTGTATTCATTTTCCGGGATGGAATCAGCGACGATGCCGCCGCCTACGGGGCATTGGGCATATCCGTTTTTTAATACCAGCGTACGAATCAGAATGCTCGATTGCAGCGTCCCATCGAACCCGGCTGCAAAAAGAGAGCCGCAGTAATGACCGCGGGCGGTTTGTTCTAATTCGGAAATGATTTCCATCGCTCGAATTTTTGGCGCACCGGTGATCGAGCCTCCCGGAAATGTTGCAGCG
>Ga0316208_1002531_pt1 | contig 14742 bp, 14 predicted proteins | sample 3monopyrite_MG_FD_204944 | JGI IMG/M metagenome (GOLD analysis project Ga0316208, IMG submission 204944) | Microbial mat bacterial communities from mineral coupon in-situ incubated in ocean water Damariscotta River, Maine, United States -... | ecosystem: Environmental > Aquatic > Marine >... | reverse complement strand
GAGGCTGTCCTTTGGGAAGTGGAACAGGAAACCCTGGATACCAATTTGATGACGAAATTCATCCCGACCTTAAACATGATGGTCCAGGTGTATTATCTATGGCAAATGCTGGTCCTGGAACTAATGGAAGCCAGTTTTTTATTACGCATATACAAACGGCTTGGTTAGATGGAAAGCATACCGTTTTTGGTAAAGTAATAGAAGGTCTAAACGTTGTTGACGCTATTGCCCAAGGTGATGCTATAGATAATTTAGAGATTATTAGAGTTGGAGCAGATGCTGAGACATATAATGCTGTGGAAGCATTTAGAACTTTTGAAGGCGCTAGAGAGAAAAGAATAGCACAAGCAAAAGCCGAAGCCGAAGCTGAAATGGAAAAACTAGCAGCTGGTTTTAGTAAAACAGATAGTGGATTACGTTATCAAGTCCTTCAAGAAGGTAACGGTAATAAAGCTGAAAAAGGAAAAACGGTCTCAGTACATTATAAAGGGCAACTTGCTGATGGGACAGTATTTGATTCGTCTTATAAACGTAAGCAACCAATCGATTTTGCTTTAGGCGTTGGCCAAGTAATCTCAGGTTGGGACGAAGGGATTCAATTACTTAAAGTAGGAGATAAGGCGCGTTTTGTAATACCAAGCGATTTGGCTTATGGAAGTGCTGGAGCAGGTGGTGTAATCCCTCCAGATGCCACTTTGATTTTTGACGTTGAATTGATAAACGTAAAATAAATAAATTATCATTAAAATTTAAAGCCGCCTATTTTGGTGGCTTTTTTTGTACTTGTATTTTTAGTTATCAAAAAGAATGAACAATAGGCATAAGTTTTTGCTATTTAATGCCTTGTTTAGTAATTTTAGAGCAATTAATCCATAAGACCCATGTACCTAAAAAAATATTTGCTTGGAGTATGCATTATGCTTTCTGCTATAGTTGGAGCATTTGCTCAAGAAGAAGGACTTATTTCTTCCATAGATGATTTTTCAATCGATAAAGTTGCGTTTAATCCCAACGGAATAAAAATTTTAGCTTTCGATAACACCCTAACTTTAGAGTTTAGAAATGAAGTTTCTAATTTGAGATATGAAATCATAAATAAAAAAGGTGATTTATTATTGGTAAAAGAAGAGGTTTCTGCCAAAAAATCGTTGTTGAATATATCAAAACTAAAAAAAGGGACTTACTACGTTAGGGTTTTTTCGGATGAAGTAAAAGATTTTTTAAAATTTGATAAAACATAAAATAAGTTTAAAGTTTTTTTATAATTAAAAACTGCCTTTTGGCGGTTTTTTTTGTATTTGTTATTTTTTTATGGGTTAAAACAGACCACTCGTCTCTATTTTTTGCGATTTAAAAGCTTGCTAATTAAGTTTATAGCAGTTAATCCAAAGAACTATGAAACCAAATAAACTTGCATTAGCCATGTGGCTATTGCTATTTTCGGCAATGGCAATAAATGCCCAAGATAGTAGAGAAACAGCGTTTTTAGAAACGACTAGTGTTTTTTCTTCTAGTGCAACAATTACTTTTAACCCTAGTGGTGTTGGTGTAAATGTTACAGATAATACCTTGTCATTATTCTTTCAAAACAGAATGTCAAACCTAAGATATGAAGTTATTAATAATAAAGGAGAAGTATTATTACTCAAAAAGGCAAAAAGTACTCAACAATCATCTTTAGATATCTCTGGTTTAAAAAGAGGCACCTATTTTGTAAGAGTTTATAACGGTACCTTAAAAGAATTTTTAAAATTTAAGAAAAAATAAAATTGCTAGTGTATTTTTGTTAAATGACTTTACAAACACTTGAGCAATTAAAATATCCTATTGGACAATTTAAGTGTCCTGAGATAATAACACCTTCGCATTTAGAAAACTGGATTGAGGTTTTAGAGCAATTTCCATTGCAATTAAAACATCTGGTTAAGCATCTTAATGATGAGCAATTAGATACGTCATATCGTGCCAAAGGCTGGACGGTAAGGCAAGTAGTGCATCATTTGTCTGATAGTCATCACCATAGTTATATTCGTTTTAAATGGGCTTTAACCGAAAATAAACCAATAATTAAATATTATCACGAGCAACTTTGGGCAGAATTACCTGATGCTAAACATGCACCAATACAAATGTCGTTAGACCATTTAGCAGCAGTTCATTTTAAACTAGTTTACTTACTAAAAGGCTTAAGTGAGGATGATTTAAATAAAAGTTTTATCCATCCAGAATATAACGAAGAAGTAGTACTAAAAAAGAATGTTGGTATTTATGCTTGGCACTGTAACCATCATTATGCCCATATTAAGAATATGCTTGTAAGGGAGGGTTGGTTAGAAAGATAGGCTATATTAATTGAATCTAGCCTTTTATAAATTTTTTTTTTTGTAAGTATTATAAGTAAAATATTACATATATTTGGTATTAATCTTTTTACTAAAAAAAGCCTTCAATATATTTTAAATGAAGAATCTTTATATTATTCTTATTTTCCCTTTTATTTCTATTAGTCAAAATCAAGATGCAAAACCGGATATTTATACTTTATTTGATAATATAGTAGGGCTTGAAAATATGGGTATTTATAACGGAAAGGAATATAGGGAAAAATCTAATACTCTTGATGATAATCACCCGTATTTTGACTCGTCAGATTTTTTGCTAGGTTCAATTGAGTACGATAGTCAATTGTACTTTAATATTAGCATGAAGTATAATATTTACAATCAAGAAGTTATACTTAAATTAAGAAAAAAAAATTCATCAGAAACTGTCATTAAACTTTACAACGATAAAATAGGAAGTTTTACTATTAATAATCGTAAGTTTATTAATGTTTCTTTAAACGACGATGATGTTTATGCGTTTTATGAAGAAGTTTTTATTGATTCCAGCTTTTCACTTTTAATAAAACACAAGAAGGTTAAAAAAGATTTATACTTTGAGGGATTGATGTATGTAGAATATATCGCTGCAAAAAAAGAATATTTTATTTTCTCTGATAACAGCCATAACGAGTTAAATTCTAAAAAGGATATTGCCAATTTATTTCCTAGTTTTAAACAAAATATAAATCAATTTTATAGAGATAACAGGTTGCTAAGAAAAACGAATTACGATCAATTTTTAACCAAATTATTGCAAGGGTTAAAACTCACTAAACCTAAATAGCTTTTTGTATAATGAGAATCACTAAAATATTAGTTGTATTAATTCTTAGCTTTCAATGGGTTTTTTCTCAAGAAAAATCAGTTAATGTCACATTATCTTTTGAGGACATCAAAATTGAAAAGGTATTACAGAACTTGGAAAATATAACCGAGTATAAGTTCTTTTATATTTTAGATTGGTTAGGCGATACCAGTGTATCAGGTGATTATAAAAATGTTCCTATTGATAAAGTCTTAGAGGATATTTTTAAAAATACGCAAATGAATTTTTATATAGACGATAAATCCAATATTATTTTGACACAAAATAATATTATTCATGATAAACTACCAAACGACTTTTTTGTTGTAAAACAAGATAGTGTAATTGAAGAATCATTAGATAAGGAAACTGCTATAAACCCAATTTTTTATGAAGATGATACTTTAGATGATGATATTGAGATTATTAGAATTGGAAAAGAGAACAAGCGTTCCAGTTTAAAATCATTTGTCCTAACGGGAAATATTAAAAATAATTCTACTGGCGAACCAATTATAAATGCTGCTATTTTAGTCAAAGGAAATAACACAGGCACAACAACCGACAGTAAAGGAAATTATGAAATAACTCTAGCAACTGGAATAAATACTCTTCAAATAAGTGCGCTTGGTAAGGGTAATGTTGAAAAAACCATTATCATTTATAATAATGGCGAATTGAATTTTACACTAAATGACGATTTTGAATCATTAGATGAGGTATTAATTGAAGCAAACAGAGATAGAAACGTTGTTAAAGCAGTTACAGGTTTGTCATTAATTGATGTTGAAGAAATTAAAAATATTCCTTTAGTTTTAGGCGAAAGAGATATTTTAAGAGTAGCAATAGCTTTACCAGGTATTACAAATGCTGGTGAAGGAGCCTCTGGATACAATGTTAGGGGTGGGAAAACCGATCAGAATTTAATTTTACTTGATAATTCCGTCGTTTATAATCCTTCACACTTTTTTGGTATTTTCTCTGCTTTGAACCCATTTACATCTAAAACAGCAAGTATATATAAGGGAAGTATTCCTGCCGAATTTGGCGGTAGATTATCATCAGTATTCGACATAAAAACAAAAGATGGGAATACAAACAAATTCTCAGGAGAAGCATCCATTGGTGCTGTTATGAGTAATTTAACACTAGAACTTCCAATTATTAAAAATAAATCATCATTATTGATAGGAGGTAGAAGTACATACTCCAACTGGGTATTAAAAGCGTTGGATGACGAATCATTAAACAATAGTAAAGCTTCGTTTTATGATATTGTAGTTAAATATCACCATAAATTAAATAAAAACAATTCTATAAAGACAACAGCTTATATGAGTAAAGATGATTTTAGCATCACATCCGACTCGTTGTATAGTTATAATAACAAACTGTTTTCTTTTGATTGGGGACACAAATTTGATGATAAGAACAGTAGTAATATAATCTTGGCAAAAAGCCAATATGAGTTTAAAATTAATTATAAAGATAGTACTAATTCCGGCTTTGATTTAGGGTATAAAATTGATGAGACAGAATTAAAATTAAAAATGAAATATAACCATAGCGATGCCCATAAATTCACTTATGGATTATCTAGTAAACTATATGCTGTAAACCCTGGAAGTAGAGTTCCAATTGGATTGGACTCTAGATTTGTTAGTGTAAATATTCCTAAAGAAAGAGGTTTGGAATCGGCAGTTTTTATATCTGATAATTTTACAGTGAATGATAAGTTGTTAATTGATGCTGGCTTAAGGTATTCACATTATCTTTCATTAGGCGAATCAACACAAAGAGTCTATGCTTTAAATGAGCCTAAGGTTGAGGGTACATTAATAGAAAATGCGTATTACAAAAAAAATGAAGTAATCAAACAATACGGAGGGTTGGAAGCAAGAATATCACTTAGGTATTTTTTAATGCCAGATTTTTCAGTTAAGGCAAGTTTTAATAACAATATTCAATATATTCATACATTATCTAATAACACGACAGTTTCACCAACAGATACTTGGAAACTATCTGATTTAAACATAAAACCACAATCTGTAAACCAATATTCTTTAGGATTTTATAAGAATTTAAAAGACAATGCCTATGAAATTAGTGTTGAAGGCTATTATAAAGAAGCCAATAATATTTTAGATTATAAAGTTGGGGCTAATTTATTACTTAACGAAACTATAGAAAGAGAAGTACTACAAGGTAAAGGTAAAGCCTATGGCGTCGAGTTTTTAATAAAAAAGGACAAAGGAAAATTTAATGGCTGGATTGGTTATACATACTCAAAATCATTAAATAAATTTAAAAGCGAGTTTTTGAGTGAAAGCATAAATAATGGCAATTATTTTCCATCAAATTATGATAAACCACACGATGTGAGTATTGTAACAAACTATAAAATCACTAATAGATACAGCATATCTACCAACTTTGTGTACCAAACAGGAAGACCCGTTACCTACCCTATAGGAAAGTATGTTCTAAATGACACAGAGTATGTTGTTTATAGTGAACGAAACAAGTTTAGGATTCCTGATTATTATAGATTAGACGTGAGTTTTAACGTTGAAGGAAATCATAAAATCAAAAAATTCGCCCATAGCTTTTGGAATTTATCGATTTATAATGTCTTGGGAAGGAACAACCCATATTCAGTCTTTTTTGTTACAGACGAAGGAAGAGTAAAGGCTTATAAGAGCTCCATTTTTTCAATCCCAATTCCAACAATTACCTATAATTTTAAATTCTAACATATGGTTACTATAATTAAAAGTAAATATCGCATTTTTTGGGTGTTACTTATGCTATGTTTTAGCTGTGTTGAACCTTTTGAAATAAAAAGTGAAGTGTTTAATAACTATATAGTTATTGATGCAAGATTGACAGATGAAGTAAAAATACAAGAAATTAATTTGAGTAGGACATATAGGTTGGATGATGCTGTACCTGAAGCAGAGGAAAATGCAACAGTAATGATTATTGACAATGAGGACATTGAATATGAGTTTGAAGAATTAGAGCCTGGCAAATACACCTCTAAAATAGAATTTGGCGCCTTACCTAATATGGAATATAAATTATCTATAATGACCAGCTCTGGGAGGAAATATAACTCTACTCCTGTAAAATTGGTAGAGGAGGATGTAACAGATTTTAAATTATATGCTAAAGGAAGGATTAATGAAGGAGGGGATATATATGGTGTAGAAATATATTATGAAGGCCTGGAACCCAGTAGTGCAAATTCCAGTTATTACAGGTATGATTACATAGAAACATATAAAATTATTCCTCCTTATTGGTCTGATTTTACTGTGGATTTTACACCTGGTGCATACCCCTTTCCAGCAAAAGAGAATGATGACGGCAGTGTCTGTTTTAATTCTATCAAATCAAAAGAAATCATTTTAAAAAACACCACTGATTTACAAACCAATTTAATCTATCCATTTGTTATTAAATTTAATAAAAAGCTAAACCCTAAAATACAACATCGTTACAGCTTATTGGTAACCCAGCATGCAATCTCTAGGGAAGCCTATGTTTATTTTGAGACCTTAAAGGATTTTTCCGAATCAGGGAGTATACTGTCCGAGAATCAACCAGGAATAATAACAGGAAACTTATTTTCAGAAGATAATCCTGAAGAAACTGTTATAGGTTATTTTGAAATTTCTAAGACATTGTCGAAAAGAGTATACTTTAACTATACTGATTTTTTTGAGGATACTCAATTCTTTTTCCGCCCTTATTTTTCAAATTTTTGTAGGCTCACTATTGTAAGCTGGAATGCTACAGATGAACAACCTCTTTCTTTGCAAGAGATGATTGAAACTGGTTGGTGGATATTTTATGATGAACCTATACTTCAAGTGGTTGATCCAGTAGCTTGTGGAGATTGCTCAGTATTTGCAGATATAGAAGTGCCGGATTTTTGGGAAGAATAGATTATTAATAATATGAAAAAAGCAATAATAGTTTTATTAATATGTTTTGTTAGCAATATACAATTGACTAATGCACAATCTAATGATCTTAATGTAACATTTAGCCAAACTGAAGCATTGCCACAAGAAAACATTTTTGTTCATTTTAACACATCACTTTTTTTAGCTGGCGAAAGCCTATATTATAAAGTCTATTGTTTAGATAAAGAGACAAATAAACTAAGCTCTTTAAGCAAAATAGCCTATGTTGAGCTTGTTAATGAAGACCTTAAAGTTACTTTTAAGCATAAAGTAAAGTTAGAATCTGGTACTGGTTATGGAGATTTTGTAATTCCTGCATCTGTTAACTCGGGAAATTATAAGTTAATTGCTTATACGAATTGGATGAGAAATCATGGGATTGATGATTTTTTTAAGAGCGACATTAGTATCATTAATCCGTTTCAAAGTAATCAAGAAGCTATTTTGGCAGATAAAGGCATAAACCAGCCTAACAATGCAGGTGGTTTATTAGACTTAAATTCAGATAAGGATACATTAAATACATTAAGTTCTCCATTTTTAGAAATTAAAGCCAACCAAAAAATATTTCAAAAGCGAGCTAAAGCAACATTAACTCTTAAAATAAAAGACAATAAAAATGTATCTGGAAACTATTCTATTTCTGTCAGAAAAGTAGATGCTTTAGATCGATTAGTTAATAACCCTTTAAAAGCCAATACTTATAAAAATAGAATACCTAATAAAAAAACAACTATAAATAGTATTAATTATTTGCCTGAGTTAAGAGGTGAGCTTATTTCTGGAAGAATACTTAAAGCAAGTAATAACTTACCAGCTGCAGATGAGAAAATTTCTATTTCTATTCAACAAAATGACTTTATTTTTGAAGTATCAAATACTGATGAGAATGGTGTTTTTTATTTCAATATAGATAGCGATTATAATAGCGAAAATGCTTTTTTTCAAGTTTTAGATAAAAATAATAAAGACTATGTAATAGAAATAGATAGACCCAATTCAATAAACTATAGTAGTTTGGATTTTGGAAACTTTACAATTTCATCAAGTTACAAAGATGACCTTGAACAGCGTAGTACTTATAATCAAATTGAAAACGGTTATTTTAGCCTTAAGTCTAATACACTCAAACAAATAGATACTATTGAACCATTTTTCGGGGATTATTTTACAACATTTTATCTAGACGATTATACAAGGTTTACAAAAATTCAAGAAACTTTTGTTGAGGTTATTAAGGACGCATTTATAAAAAGAGACAACAATAAAAAATTTAATTTTTTTGTAACATCTCTTGACCCTTATGAGAGGTTAGAAAAACCAGCTGGAGTTATAGTAGATGGTGTTTTTCTTCAAAATTTTGAGGAGCTAATAGAATATGATTCAAGAAAAATAAAGAGAATAAGTATTGCTCGAACAGAGACTAATTTCATATTTGGGTCAAAAATATTTGGAGGGTTTATTGTTTTAGAAACTTTTAATGGAGATTTCTTTAAGGAATTACCAAAAGAAAGCATAACAATGTTTAAGTTGTTTAAATCACAACCTAAGAAACGTTATTTTAAGAAAGATTATAAAAATGGTGTGACAACAAACAGAATTCCAGATTTTAGAAGTCAATTACTATGGGAACCTAATATTAAGATGAATGGAAAAGAAATGATTGTAAACTTCTTTACTTCTGACAATTTAGGAGAATACGAAATAAACATTGAAGGCTTTACTGCTAATGGGGATCAAGTTTCAATTAGAAGCTTTATTACCGTTGAAAATAATTAACCTTTTTTGTTTTGTTTTTTCGATTCCCAAATAGGTAAGAAATAAAAAAGTTATATGCAATTAATTTAAATTTTTCCCAAAGCACACACTATTTTCCACACCAATATATTGATCGTAGTTTAAAATAATTGAATAGTCATTTTTCTTATAAAGCGCAATAGCTTGTGGTTGTTTTTTTCCAGTTTCAAGGATGCAACGTTTAAATCCTAATTGAGCTGCCCAATTCTCTAATTCATTTAAAACTTTTGTAGCAATACCCTTGCCTCTTGCTTCAGGTAAAGTAAACATACGTTTAATTTCAACGGTTAAGGAATCGTATTGTTTTATTGCGCCACAAGCCACTGGTAAATCATCATGATATGCTACAACTGTATATTTTATAGTGTCAATTCCGTTGTATTGATTATAAAAACCATGATCTTCGCCATCAGAGATGGCTAAGTCTTTATCCAATAACTTTACAAGTAATTTAAAGTGTGTGTTTTTTGAATCAGTTCTTACAAGTCTTACCATTTAATCAAAAATTATTTCTTCCATTTAATATTACAGCCAATACTAGGTTTTTGAACGTGTGTGTTTTCTGTGTTATTCAATAAACAATCAAGCGCATGTTTTAAATCATTTCCCGATATTGGAATTCCATTTCCAGGTCTGGAGTTATCCAATTGCCCTCTATACACCAAGTTTAAAGCATTATTAAACACATAAATATCTGGTGTGCAAGCGGCATCAAAAGCTTTGGCAATTTCTTGAGTTTCGTCGTATAAATATGGAAATGGATAATTATTTTCTTGTGCATGAAGGGTCATTTTCTTAGGAGAATCCTGAGGATAATTAACCACATCGTTACTGGAAATTGCAATAAAACCTATACCTTCTATAGAGTAGTGGTTAGCAATTTCAACTAACATTTTATTAACATGAATCACAAAAGGGCAGTGGTTGCAAATAAACATAATTACTGTTCCTTTTGCGCCTTTAAGGTCGTTTAGGTTCTTGTTGGTGTTAGAGATAGTATTTAAAAGTGTAAAATCTGGCGCTTTGGTACCAAGGGGAAGCATGTTGGATGGAGTTCTAGCCATAATTTTTTATTGTTTATCAAAAATAAAGAAACCATAAGATTAAACATAATTGTAAATTAAAATTTATATATTCAGCGTCTAACTAAAGGCCCAATGAAGGAAACTATTTCTTTTGAAGATTTCACAAAAGTTGATTTACGAGTAGGAACAATTATAGAAGTAAACGACTTTCCAAAAGCTAAAAAACCAGCATATCGGCTTACCATTGATTTTGGTGAACTGGGAAAAAAACAATCTTCGGCACAAATAACTACCTTATATACCAAGGACGATTTATTGCACAAACAAATTGTGGCTACGGTCAATTTTCCTAAAAAGCAGATCGCAAATTTTATGAGCGAATGTTTGGTTATGGGTGCTGTTAAAGATAAGGATGTGATACTGTTACATCCAGAGCATAAAGTAAAAAATGGTTCAACTGTATCTTAGAGTATGCAAGAATTAGATGCAGTAAAAATTAATTTTGACAGTGGAGGGCTTTGGGTTTTAAATATCGCTTTAGCAGTGGTTATGTTTGGTGTTGCACTTGGTATTACTTTTAACGATTTTAAAGGTTTATTGAAACAGCCTAAACTTGTAATAATAGGTATTGTCTCTCAATTTGTGTTATTGCCTTTAGCGACATATTTAATTATTTTATTGGTAAAACCACAACCAAGTATTGCTTTGGGAATGATAATGGTTGCTGCTTGTCCAGGTGGTAATATTTCAAATTTCATGACTCATTTGGCTAAAGGTAATACGGCATTATCTGTAAGTTTAACAGCATTTGCAACTTTTTTGGCAATATTTATGACACCTCTAAATTTTCAATTTTATGGAAACCTCTATGAGCCAACCGCACAAATATTAAAAACAGTATCGCTGGAACCTTTTGAATTGGTAAAACTGGTTGTTTTAATCCTTGGAATACCTTTGGCTTTAGGAATGGCATTAAGGCAAAAAAACGAGAAACTTGCTATAAAATTATCTAAGCTTTTAAAGCCTTTGTCCATAATTGTTTTTGTAGCTATTGTGGTTATAGCATTTTTAAACAATCTAGATATTTTTAACGATTATGCGCATCGTGTTTTCGCAATAGGTATTGGACATAATTTGCTAGCCTTACTTTTAGGTTTTGGTGTTGCTAAACTATTTCGATTATCGTCTAGAGATGCAAAAACATTAACAATTGAAACTGGAATCCAAAATTCAGGGTTAGGGTTGTTACTCATATTCACATTTTTTAATGGCTTGGGAGGAATGGCTATTTTAGCTGCTTTCTGGGGAATTTGGCATATAATATCTGGATTGATATTAGCAACTTATTGGTCTAAAAAAAGCAATAGTATTGAAAAAGCTTTGGCTACATAGTGTAAGAAGTTATTTAAGATTAGGCATGTTCTTTTATTTTAAAAGAATACATGTGCATAATGTTGAAAACATCCCAAAGGACAAACCTGTTTTATTATTGGCCAATCATCAAAATGCATTGTTAGATGCTCTGTTAATAGCAACAAAAAGTGGCAGGTTTTTGTTTTTTTTAACTAGAGCAGCAGTCTTTAAAAAGATGTATGTTAGCAAAATATTGAATAGTTTGCAAATGCTTCCTGTATATAGAGTGAGAGATGGATGGAGTACAATTTCCAATAATAACGCCATTTTTGAAAATTGTTCCGAGATTTTAAATAAAAATGAAGCCATTGTGATATTTCCAGAAGGAAGCCACAATTTGGCACGTCGTGTAAGACCATTAAGTAAAGGATTTACAAGAATTGTATTTGACACGCTTAAAAAGTATCCTGATTTAGATTTACAATTAATCCCAATTGGGCTCAACTTTGTAAATGCCAAAGCATGTCCAGATAGTACTGCTATTTATTTTGGAGAACCTTTTGCTGCAAAAGATTTTATAAGAGACAATAAAAAGGAGGAAACATTAGAGCTTAAACAAACTGTGCAGAATAAAATTATGAACTTGACAGCTCATATTTCTGAAGAAAATTATGAGGCGGATTTGCAAAAATTAAATAATCTTGATGTTGACTTTTTAAAACCTAGTGAAGTTAATTTATGTTTGAAAAGTAATTTTGAGAACTGCAAAGCTAAGACTAAAAATAAAGCCAAGTATTTAAGCTCCTTTTTTCAAATATTGTTAAAGATAAACCTGATTGTTCCATATGCAATATGGAAATTCGTAGCACGACCAAAAATTAAGGAAATAGAGTTTATATCTACATTTAGGTTTGTAATTGCCATTACTTTAGTGCCTATTTATTTATTTATTGTAACTGTAGTACTTTTAAATATGCACTCCGTTTTAGCAGGACTTTTATACTTAATGCTAAGTTTGATAATTGCACTATTTGCGATAAAACTTTAAGCATAAAAAAAACCGCTACATTATGCAACGGTTTTATGTGTTATTAGTTTGTTTAAAAATTAAATATCTTCAAAGTTAACGTCGGTAAAACTTTCAGGAGCGGTCGGTGTTTCATTGTCGCTTTGCTTACCGTTGTACTCCTCTTTTTTAAAATCTTTTTGATGACGCTCGCTAATCACTTCTTCGCCTTTTTCTTCGATAACATAATCGGTCATTTCCCTTAAAATGCTATTGAACTCTGTGAAATCTTCCTTGTACAAATAAATCTTATGCTTTTTGTAATGGAAAGATCCATCATCATTGGTAAACTTTTTACTTTCGGTAATAGTTAGATAATAATCGCCAGCCTTGGTAGCTCTTACATCAAAAAAGTAAGTACGCCTACCTGCTCTTAAAACTTTTGAAAATATTTCTTCTTTCTCCATCATATCATTATTACTCATAGTAGTGTTTTATTTTAATTAGTGACTCAAAAATCTAAAAAATTTATATAGCAACCAACTAATTAACACATTTCTTTTTTTGCTTGTTTCATTTTATTGGTAAAAGCAGTTAAAAAGAAAAATTAGTTTTTCTCGTTTATGGTTTCCGATAATTGTTTTAAATAGAGCTCTTTGTAGTAACCATCAATGTTTATAAGGTTTTCATGTGATCCTTGTTGAATTATTTTACCTTCATCCAATACTATAATATGATTGGCATTTTTCGCCGAAGAAATTCTATGGCTAACAATAATGGTAGTTTTGCCTTTAGACACTCTATTTAGATTGTTTAAAATTTGCTCTTCAGTTTCAGTATCTACCGCCGAGAGGCAATCGTCAAGTAATAGTATCTTTGGATCTTTTATGATAGCCCTAGCAATGGAAATGCGTTGTTTTTGACCTCCAGAAAGTGTAATGCCACGTTCTCCCAAAACTGTTTCATAACCTTTGTTAAAGCCCTTGATGTTTTTGTGTACAACGGCATTTTTCGCAGCTTTTATAACATCTTCATCTGTTGCATTGGCAGAACCAAATTTTATGTTGTCTTTTATTGAATCTGAAAAAAGAAATGCATCTTGCGGTACAAATCCTATGCTGTTTCTTAAACTGGTCAAGTTAACATTTTCAATGGGTAATCCATCAATTTCAATAGTGCCTTCGTTTACATCATAAAGCCTACCAATTAAATCTAGAATGGTCGATTTCCCTGATCCTGTTTTACCAATAATTGCAAGTGTTTCACCACTATTTACTTTAAAACTAAGTCCTTTTAATGCTTCAATGTTAGTGTCACTATAAATAAAGTGTACGTCTTTAAACGCTATAGTACCGTTTATTTTTGTAGGCGAATTAGCTGTGTTCTTAATCTCTGGTTCTTCTTTTAAAAACTCATTTATCCTTTTTTGAGAAGCTTCAGCTTGCTGTACAATTGAGGTTACCCAACCTAAGGTGGCTACAGGCCAGGTAAGCATATTTACATAAATAATAAATTCGGCAATAACACCTATGCTCTCAATTTCACCATTAATATATTGAAGGCCTCCAATATAAATAACCAGAATGTTACTCACACCAATTAGTAAAATCATTAATGGAAAAAACAAGGCCTGTACCTTAGTTAGGTCAATTTGTTTTTGTCTATTTTCACTAGATAAGATTTCAAAATCACGATTTGTAATTGGCTCGATACCATAAGCTTTAATTACCGAAATCCCACTAAAAGATTCTTGCGTAAATGTTGATAATTTTGAAAGGTATTCTTGTACAATAGTACTTCGCTTATGTATTTCTTTACTTAAAAAATAAATAATTATCGACAGTATAGGAAGTGGTATTATCGTGTACATCGTTAGTTTTGGAGACTGGTTGTACATATAAAAAAAAGCAACAATAAAAAGCGTAATCATATTTAATGAATACATAATTGCTGGTCCAGCATACATACGTACTCTACTAACATCTTCAGTAATGCGATTCATTAAATCTCCAGTACGATTACTTTTGTAAAAATTTAGAGATAAACGTTGATATTGTTGGTAGATTTCATTTTTTAAATCAAACTCAATATACCTAGAAACATTAATAATGGTTTGACGCATTAAAAAAGTTAAGGCTCCAGCAGCTAATGCAGCAGCGATTAAATAAAGAATTGTTAGCATTAATTCTTTCCTAAACACTTCCTCTGTAATGGACCCATTTAGCTTGTTTGAAATAACATCAATAGCACTTCCAATTAAACGAGGTGTATAAAGCTTAAAAATAATAGCACTAATAGTAATTATTACGCCAAATAAAAGCTTGTATTTATATTTTAAAAAATATTTATTAAGGTGTTGTAATTCTTTCATTTAAAATTTTCTTCTTCAAAATCATTA
>Ga0316208_1002530_pt1 | contig 14743 bp, 7 predicted proteins | sample 3monopyrite_MG_FD_204944 | JGI IMG/M metagenome (GOLD analysis project Ga0316208, IMG submission 204944) | Microbial mat bacterial communities from mineral coupon in-situ incubated in ocean water Damariscotta River, Maine, United States -... | ecosystem: Environmental > Aquatic > Marine > Coastal... | reverse complement strand
GTTAAATACGGAGGAATTAAACTTGCGGTTGCGGTTTCAGCAGCCGACTTCTGAGAAATCGAATCGCTATCATCGATTAACACGCAAAGAAGAATGGAAGCCAAACCAGACGGCGGTTATTGTCTGCGATGTCTGGGATTATCATCATTGCCTCAACGCAGTGCGACGGCTCAACGAATTTGCACCACGTTTGAATCAGGTTCTTATTCAGGCTCGCAATCAAGGCGTCACAATCATTCATGCCCCGAGTGATTGCATGCCGGCGTATGAAAATCATCCCGCCCGGAAACGTGCGATAAAAACACCAGCGGCGAAATCAATCCCTCGAGATATTAAATCGTGGTGTTCGAAAATCCCTGCAGAAGAGGCAGGCGTTTATCCGATTGACCAATCCGATGGCGGCGAAGATGACGACCCGATAGAACATGCCGCCTGGGCCGCTAAGCTGAAAGCGATGGGCCGCAATCCGGGGCTTCCCTGGAAAAAACAAAGCAGTCTGATTCAGATTGATTCCGCCAAGGATTTCATTTCCGACAAAGGGGATGAGGTCTGGTCTATTCTGGAAGCAAAGGGGATTAAAAATGTAATTTTAACCGGCGTGCATGTCAATATGTGTGTACTCGGGCGACCGTTCGGTTTAAGGCAACTGGTTCGCAATGGCAAAAATGTGGTGCTGATGCGAGACATGACCGACACGATGTACAATCCGGCTCGCTGGCCGTTCGTCAGTCATTACACCGGCAACGATTTAATCATTTCTCATATCGAAAGATTCATCTGCCCGACAATTACCAGCGATCAAATTCTGGGCGGGAAGCCATTTCGTTTCAATCGGGACAATCGCAAACATTTAGTGATGGTGATTGCAGAGGATGAATATTTAACGAACCAGTCACTCCCCAAATTTGCAGACAAAATGCTGGGGCACGATTTTCGTGTCAGTTATGTCTGGGGGGATGATCAGGAAAGAAATTGCATTCGTGGACTGGATGTTTTGAATCGGGCTGATGTGGCGCTGATCTCTGTTCGCAGACGAGTGTTACCGCCGCGAGAAATGGGTCTGATACGTCAATTTGAAGCATCGGGAAAACCGATGGTCGGTATCAGGACGGCTTCGCATGCTTTTAGTTTGAGAAAAAAGAAGCCGCCTGCAGGCTATGTTGATTGGACAGAATTTGATCACGATGTTTGGGGCGGGAACTACCATAACCACTATGGTAATAAACTTTTATCGACAGTAACGGTTGTTTCTGGGACAAAGCATCCGATATTGGAAGGTATCCCTTCCAAAACCAGATTCACACAAAATGGATCACTCTACATGACATCCCCGCTGCTTCCCGGCGCGTTACCTTTAATGCTTGGTAAGGTCGAAGGGAAACCGCCAGAGCCTGTCCTTTGGACTTACATTCGTGACAACGGCGGACGTTCTTTCTATTCATCGATTGGTCATCTTGATGATTTTGAAAACCCGATATTCACCCGTGCGTTTCTGCAGGGAATAATTTGGGCAGCCGAGCTTGAAGGGTGTCACGATCCAACGCAAACTCAAAATAATTACTGGTCGTTGATCGATTTGCCGACAACCCCGGTTTATACCGATACCGTTTGGAGCCGTTGCGTTGTACGATTACCCGCCACCTGGGATCGTGATTTAACCCTGAAGATTGAAGAGAAGACAACCGCATGGTGGGAGGGGAAAGAAATTAAAAACCATAAAATACCCGCTGATTGGATTGTAGCAGGAGAGTACCACTTGCTTGTGGTTCGCAATACCGGCGGGTTAAGACAGGCACCCACTCTGGTTGCAGAGAAAAAGAGCCTCGTACTAAAAGGTAGCTGGCAAGTTCGTGCAGGGAATGAAAAAGATTCATTCGAAAACATGCCCCTCCCCGCAAAATTCGGAGCCTCGCCAGACATTCTTTTTGAACCGTAGGATGGCATGTTTGCCCATCAAATACGCTTTCAACGCAGTAATCGCTTAACGGCAAGCCGTACACGAATAATCATGGCCTATTTGATTGCTCAATGCCTAACCCGGATAAACCGGAACCAAACAGGGAGATAGGCGTTAGGTAGTAGGTTAGGCTTTCCAGCCTGAGACGAATTACACTTATCTTTCAATGAATACAACAGCGATCACTGGTCATTCAAAGAGTCAATCTCATGGAAGCCACATTTGTCAGGCTAGAAAGCCTAACCTACGATTCATCATAAATATCCTGCTACTTTTGCGCAGCATTTTATTGATAAGAGACTAAAACAATGCGGCAGAATGGCATAGTTACTGACATCTGTGCGGCATACTGTCTCATTTAGGAGTTTTACTCTTTCTCTACTTGCACATTCACGATATAGAAGGACACAACAAGAGGCGATGAGAAGTTTCGTTATACCAGATTTCTGGGGTTTAATATCTCAAAATGAGATCTGGCAGATAAAAGAAAAGTGAAGGATTCAGTCATGACGACAGAGGCTGAAAAAAAAACTGTGAGCTGCCCTGTTGACGGGAACAATTCAGACGGGAAAGATCGGCGTTCGTTTATCGCTCGATTTTCCGGTTTATGGATGGGCTTGGGGCTTGCTTCCGGGTACGGATTTTTTGCAACAATCATTGCCCGATTTTTGTATCCATCAAGCCAGTCGAGCAGTAAGAACAAGAGTTGGCAATTCGTGACTGACTTGGGTTCCATCCAACAGGGCGATTCGCTGACGTTTATTTCGCCAGCAGGCGACAAGGCGGTTATTACCCGGATGAACATGAAGGGTGATGAAACCGATTTCATTGCTCTTTCCAGTGTCTGCCCTCACTTGGGGTGTCAGGTGCATTGGGAATCGAACAATAACCGTTTTTTCTGTCCGTGCCACGGGGGAGCGTTCGACCCAAAAGGAGAACCAACCGCAGGCCCTCCCAAAGCAGCCGGGCAGTCGTTACCAAAGTTTACATTGAAGGTTGAAAACGATCTTTTATACATCCAGGCCAAGACGAAATCGCTTGTCTGATTAGTCATTAAGGATTTTATCGAGCGATCCGGCTACTCTCTTGAGAGAGTAAAAACAGCGACGAAGTACGAACGAGGATACGAGAATCATGGGAGTTATCGGCAACTGGTTCAAAGAACGGTTACCTCTTTCAGGCGTTGACCTGGCAGAGCTGACCAACGAACCTGTCCCCAATCATATGCGACGCTGGTGGTGGTGCCTGGGAGGCACGCCAGCTTATTTGTTCGTGGTTCAAATTATCACCGGAATTCTGCTGGCAATGTATTACCAGCCTTCTCCGGAAACCGCGTTTGAATCGATCGAACGCATTACCAATGAGGTCAGTTTTGGCTGGTATATTCGCAGTGTGCATAAATGGGCCGCCACCTTAATGATTGCAGCGGTCGTGCTGCACCAGATGCGAATCTATTTCACGGCTGCTTACCGAAAGCCGCGTGAGATTAACTGGATGATCGGCATGTGCCTGCTGCTGTGCACGTTGCTGCTCGGTTTTACCGGATACAGTCTTGTGTTTGAACAACTCAGTTACTGGGGAGTGACGGTTGCCTCTAATATTTGTGATACCGTCCCGGTCGTGGGTGGCACGATTAAACAGATGCTGCTCGGTGGGGAATCTTACAATGAAAACACCATCCCGCGATTCTTCATTTTACATGCAGCGGTTTTACCTACGTTGATGGTCATCCTCATCGGTTTGCATATTGCGATATTGCGGTTGCAGGGAATTTCAGAATTACAGTTTGAAGATGAACCGGAAGCAGGTCCGAAACATTTCGATTTCTTCCCCGATCATCTTTACACAGAGTTGATTGTCGGCTTGGTGTTGATGATTCTTCTTTCTGTATTAGCAACGCTGTACCCGGCAGGAATCGGCACCCATGCCGACCCATTAACAACGCCCGAACATATTAAACCAGAGTGGTTCTTCTATCCGTCATTCCTGTGGCTCAAATGGTTCCCGGGAACCTTTGCGGTACTCAGTTCCGGATTTATTGTGTTCGTCATGTTTGTCTGGCCGTTTATCGATGCGATGATTGTCAAAGTGACAAAATATAAAGATTTCTATGTGTGGGTTGGAATTGCGGGCGTGTTTATGCTCGTGGGAATGACCCTCTGGGAGGCTCTGCATTAGTCAGAGAGTAAGTAGATAAAATTGCCAACTGGTGAAGGCAATCGTAGAGTTCATTTTTGAAAGTGCAAATTTAAGAAGAGCAAGTCATGAAACTTCAAACGAAGCGAATTGTAATTGGCGTATTGGGTATCGTTTTCCTGGCCTCTCTGGTGCTGGTTCAAGCACTTGAGGTGGTGAAGAAGAAGGAGGAGGCGGGATTAGCCGTAACGCATGTTTCGGTTCCGGTCACTTCTGAAGGCTGCGTCAAGTGTCATGGGCAGGAGAAAATGACTCCCGGTATTGTCGACCATTGGACTGGCAGTACGCATGCCGTTAAGGGGGTTGGCTGTGTTGACTGCCATAAAGCAAATGAGAAAGACGCCGACGCCTTTGAGCATTACGGTGAATTGATTGCAACAATCGTTACACCAAAAGATTGCTCTCGCTGTCATAAAAAAGAAGCAGAGGAGTTTCAGCATTCGCACCATGCGAAGGCGGGAAACATCCTTGCCTCGCTTGATAACTTCCTGGCTGAAAAAGTGGAAGGTTTCCGCGATGATGAAGGAGGGCGTAATTTCTTCAATCCGCATTCACCAACGCCCGGTCGTCCGGAAATCATCGAAGTGAACGGTTCTGCCAGTGCGTTTGTCGGTTGTCGTCAATGCCACGGCAGCAAAGTTGGCTTAATGGGCAAAGATGGAAAGAAAATTACCTTTGAAGACCTCAAACCGGATGAAAAGGGACTCCCTACTGTTAAAGAAGTGGTCGCGAACATCAAAAAAGATAAAGATGGTAAACCCGTTCTTCACGCTGAAACCTGGCCAAACACAGGGATCGGTCGTTTGAATCTGGATGGTTCTCGCGGCTCCTGCTCGGCTTGCCACTCTCGTCACGATTTCTCACCACGACGTGCACGCCAACCGGAAAACTGTGGCAAATGTCACATGGGACCGGACCATCCACAGAAAGAAATTTTCGAAGAATCCAAACATGGTGTTGCTTATCGCGATCTGAAAGAACATTTGAATCTGGATGCAAAAGACTGGGTACTCGGCGTCGATTATACGCAGGCACCAACTTGTGCGACTTGCCATATGTCGGGTAACAGCCGAAATGGTGGCGTGGTGACGCACGATCCCGGAACGCGACTTTCCTGGACAAACCGCCCGCCAGTCAGCCTGGCAATGGATACCACTAAAGATGGCAAAGTTGTGAAAACAACCGATCCTGTAGAACGGGAAAAACTGGTTTATTCAACCGCGATGGAAAAAAGAGGCAAGATGAAAGATGTCTGTGCCCATTGCCATACGCCCGATTACATCAATAACTTCTACAGTCAGTATGACGATTTCGTTGTCCTGTTCAACGAGAAGTTTGCCAAGCCGGGTAAAGCAATCATGGGAGAACTGAAGAAACAGGGATTGATTACGAAAATTCCATTCGATGAAAAAATCGAATACACCTGGTTCTATCTCTGGCATCACGAAGGTCGTCGGGCAAGGCACGGGGCATCGATGATGGCTCCCGATTACGCTCACTGGCACGGCATGTATGAAGTCGCCGAACGCTTCTACATGGAACTGATTCCGGAAGCACGTGAGATCGTCGAACAGGCTCGCAAAGATGGAAAAACAAAGGAAGCGGACGCAGTCGAAAAAGTAATCGACGAAATCCTGTCTCGTAAAGAACATAAATGGAGTCCAAAATTCCTCGAAAAAGGCAAAGGTGAAAAACATGCCTCTGCCGCAGGGAAGACTCCTGAGAAAGCGGTTGCCAAAGCTCCTGAGAAAGTGAAGATTAAGTCTCCCAAAGTTCTGCCGAAAAAGGAACCTGCTCCTAAGTAATCTTTGATACTATTAAACACCACTAATAAAAACAGGCGTAGGAAATTTCCTTCGCCTGTTTTTTTATAGCTCTGGCAGGAGGTGGTCCAGTTTACCTGCTACCCAAGTGGATAGGGATATCTCTTGGTGATCTGATCAATCCGGCTCATGGTTTCATCTGCCAGTTTCAATTCACTGGCGGGCAATATTTCTTCAAGTTGAACTACTGTGTTCACACCGATAATTGTTGAAGCAACGAAGTCGTGTTGTTTGCTCCAGGCGGTTGCTAATGCTGCGAGGGGAATTTTCAACTCCTTCGCGATTTCCTGTAAGGCAGCCGTAGTTGCTAAACTTTTTTCATTGATGAAACGCTCGGTCATTACTTTTTGTCGTTCGCCACCATTTTTCATGTAATTGGAAAAGCGGGCGCCTTTCGGAAACTTACCATCCAGGTATTTTCCGGTAAGAACGCCGCCACCAATCGGAGAGTAAGGTAAGCAACTGATTTTTTCGCGAGTGCAAATTTCTGCGAGCGAATCTTCAAACCGGCGATTGATCAAACTGAAATTATTCTGGATCGATTCATAACGGACGGTTCTGGAATTCTCCGAAGCCGCCAGCGATTTCATCAACCCCCAAGGCGTTTCATTACTGCAACCGGCGTAACGAATTTTCCCTTCAACAACAAGCTCATCAAGCACCTCCAGCGTATGCTCATAAGGGAAATCGTGGTCGGGCCAATGCGTTTGATACAGGTCGATGTAATCGGTCTGCAACCGTTTAAGACTCCCCTCAATTCCCTTGCAAATATGATGCCGATCAATGCCGGTATGCCCTTCACGAACAGGCGGAACAAACCAGCCATGTCCGGGACCACAAAACTTTGTGGCAATCACGACCGCATCGCGCGGCTTTGTCTGCATCCAGCGACCGACAATTTCTTCGGTTCGATTGACCCATTTCTTATCGGGAGGGGTCGGATAAATCTCGGCAGCATCCAAAAAATCGATCCCCGCATCAAACGCGCGATCCATAATCCGAAACGCTTCGGCTTCATCACAACTGGAACCAAACGTCATCGTCCCCAGACAAATATCAGAAACAACCAGCGAACTACGCCCTATTCTTCTACATTCCATTTTCGCATGTCCTTTTATATCACCCAAACTAAAACCACGTGTACACTTCTCGCTGCTCTTGTCAGATTTATTGATTCCGCAATCCTTGGTGGTCACCTCATTTTGTGAGCAGATTAAAGGAGATTAAACAGAGATTATGGATTAAAGGTGTCAGGAACCTATTATCGTAACTTCACCCAAAAAGTCAATCAGTTGTGACTCGAAAGAACAATAATTACTTGAGAAATACCCATAAACCGATATTAAAGGTTCCTGACACCTTATTCTCACCTTATTCCTGTGTTAAACAAATTTTAGCCACAGAGTACCCAACTATGCCGGGGGTTACTCCGGTAGTTTGCGTTGTCCTAAACGGTCGCCGTGGGGGATACGGACGGGGACGTTTAGTCCGTTTCTTGTTTTAAGTTCTTCGAAAAGTTGAACTCTCATTTTTTCGATTTGTGGTTGATACGCCGGGACTTGAATCAGGTTGTGGCGTTCATCGGGATCGGTTTGTAAATCGTGAAAGCTGTCGATATCCCAGGTGCCGTGGTAGTAGACATATTTGAATCGATCTGTGCGGATGGCAAGCAGCGTGGGAGTGGCTGGGAAGTTCCATTCCCAGTGGTATTCGTAAATGAAATGCTTTCGCCAATTGATCGATTTCCCTTGCATCAACGGGAAAAATGATTGCCCATCGAACGTGCCTGCTGCGGGGGACGCAACGCCGAGTGCTTCGAGAATTGTCGGTGCAATATCGATGTTGAGGGCCATCTGTTCGAGCTTCTTGCCGGCTTCAAGATTCCCCGGCGCCCATGCGAGCAGCGGGACTCTCATTGAAGTTTCAAACGCATCTCGTTTATCGTAGAAGCCATGTTCTCCCAGATGAAAACCGTTGTCACCCATGTACATGACCAGCGTGTTTTTTGATAAGCCTGACTTTTCGAGATACTCGAGCAGGCGAGCGATATTTTCATCCAGCGAATAAACAGTTTCGGCGTAGTCGTAATATAAATCGTCGAGATCGGGAACGGGGTCTTTATCGAACGGGCCGGTTTCCATGTGATCGATCCCGTGAATCGAATAGCGGCGTTGTTTCACCCAGTTCGGTTGTGTGCGATAATTACGTTCGGTGCGAGCGCGAGTTTGCGGGTAATCGATTGGTTTGCCGTGGTATTTTCCCGCGTTTCGCTTGGCTGGCTGGAATGGATAGTGGACCGCCTTGAAAGCGAGTTGCAGGTAAAAAGGTTTCTTTTTATCTCGCTCGGCATTGATCCACTGTAGTGCCAGGTCGGTCAGTACATCGGCATTGTAACCTTCGAACTGTTGCCGTTTTCCGTTGACGTTCAACACGGGATCGAAATACGAACCTTGCCCTTTGAAACTGACCCAGTGATCGAACCCGGGACGTTTGGAATCGTCATCGTGTCCCATGTGCCACTTGCCGACGTAAGCCGTTTGCAGCCCCGCTTTTTGAAGATACTGCGGAAAAAAAATGGTCCCCGGCGGCACTGGACGCTGATTATCGACCACTTGATGCCGGTGCATATACTGCCCGGTTAAAATCGAAGCCCGACTTGGCGAGCAAAGCGATGTCGTCACAAACGCATTTGCTAAATGCACCCCTTCTTTGGCCATCTTGTCGAGCGCGGGTGTCTCCAACCATTGGGGTGAATTCGGATGAAAGCTCATGAAATCGAAACGGTGATCATCGGAAAGAATGAAGATGACGTTTTCGATTTTGCTTTGTTGTGCAGTATCGTTCGCAAAAACATCAACCGAATACAGAGCCACAAAGCAGAAGATCATACATTTATCAAGCAGACGCATTTCAGTTCCTTACTATTGCCAACGGGGAGCTTCAGCGAACCTCTATTTATTCAAAAATCTCCCCTTGAACGGAGGGTAGACATTCTTGTCTGCCTTTAATCCGGGTTGCTCTAACGAGACAGACAGGAATGTCTGTACTCCCTTTGAATAGATAGAGGCTCGCTTCAATTAAATTAAGCGGCACAGAATTTCCCTTTTCTTGTGGATGCATTCTCCCTTAAACAGGCAAGAATGTCCACTCTCTGTCCAACAGGATATCATGAATCTCCGATCAATCGAAATCCTGACCAAAAGTGGCAGGATATTTTTGATGAATCGTAGGTTAGGCTTTCCAGCCTGATGAATGTGGTTCCCATGAGATTTACTCTCTGAATTACCAATGAACTCCGAATAATTAATTGAAAGAATCAGTGCAATTCGTGTCAGGCTGGAAAGCCTAACCTACATTTCTCCTGTTTGGTTGCGTCTACGCCGGGTAAGGGGAACCTAAAAAATGAGTATTGAACAGAGGGTAGGCATTCCTGCTTGCCTTGAATAAGACCTGCTCTAACGAGACAGACAGACAGACAGGAATGAATTGTTTCCCTCCAAACAGAGTGGCAATCTTGGGGCTTTACGTTGATTTTGAAAATCGTCCCTGTTCAAAACAGTTCATCTGCGATACGCTTACCAGTTCATCCCTGCTTCAGCTTATCGAAAGGGTACGCCTGTTTCGTTGAGGCTGGTTTTGTGAAGCAATGAGGGATGATTGATGTTCATAATAAAAGTTAAAACAATATAAATACGTGGATAGATCTCTGGTAGTTTTACCGGAGTTTTCGGAGGGTGATGTGGCGTTAGCGGAGATTTTAGAATCTCAATTTCGGGCGGATGTCCGATTTCGAGGAGCAGCGTATCTGAAGGATGGAAGAGTTTCGATTACCCATATTACGGCGGACGATGTTTATGCCGTGGTGCGCGATGGGGCAGAACATTCGATCCATATACATCGTAACGATGGGAATCTGGAATTTAATTGCAGTTCAGTCGCGGGAACGAAGCGCGCTTCGACAACGAAGTATGTCTGGGCAACCATTCTTGCCATCGATGAAGAAGGCTGCCTGACAGGAGTACCACGCCAGGGACATATTCCCGCATTTATTCCCGAAGTAAGTAATGAATTACCAGAAGACTGGGATGACGAATTTGGCGAGGAAGCTTACTTTCCACCGATTGATTTTAATGCAAAAAAAAGAAGTCCCAAAACAAAAAGTGGCGCCACCGCGATTGTTGAACGTCCTGCGAAAAAGCAGGAGTGGCAGGAAAAGTTGCACGCAATTCGAGAACAGATGCAGGTTCGAGATATCGTCAACGAAACGAAATCTTCCTCTTACGAAGTGACTTACCAGATCGATGTTCTGGAAAGTTGGAGGACCGGGCATCTGGTTCTTCAAATTGTTGAATGTCAACGCCGGGCAACTGGCGGATGGGGGAAAATTAAACCGCTGAAGTTAAAAGCGAATGGTCTGGAAGCTCTCCCTGATGCCGATGACCGTGCGATTCTTGCTCATTTACTGGGCGGAATTCAGGATCGCACGACCGGGGCAAAACCGATGGGCAACCCGCTCAATCAGCACCTGCCAAACCGTTTTCGCGTCCCTCATTCTCTTTCTGAAATTCTCTTGCCTCGCATGTGCAGCACCGGAAGATTGCGCATGCTGTTTGAGGGCGAGAAAATGTCTGAACCTCTCACGTGGGGATCAACAGAACCTTGGCAGCTTGGTCTGGCAATGGAAACGACTGCAAACGATGCCGATGAACCTTCTGGCGGCTGGCAGATTGTGCCTCGCTTGATGCGCGAAGAAATTTCAATGCCGCTGCAAGACGCCGACCTGTTAGTGGAAGGTGGCTGGGCGATTATGGGAACAGTCATTGAACAACTGGAAGATTTCTCCGTTTTTGAATGGGTCAAAGCGCATCGCAATCACGATCTTCCCAGATTCAGCGAACCAGAAGGGCAGTTGGTTGTGCATGAGTTAATGACTCTACCAAACCTGCCTCGCCTGCATTTGCCGGATCAATGGAAGCTGGAAGAAAGATTTGTCGAACCAAAACCAAGGATCAAACTCTTTACGCCGTCCTCAAAAAGAGGAACCATTCCGAAAGATCGGATTCAAGCCGATGTCGAATTCCAATACGACGATCTGATCGTTCGTGGTTCTGCACATAGCTGGGCTCTTTCGTTACAAGACGAGCAAGCTTGCATTGTTCGCGATATGAAAAAGGAGAAAGAATTCTGGGACCAGCTTCAAGAACTAGGTACGCAACGAATTAGTGACCGTGGTGGTAGCAAACATGATTTGCAGGTGCCGTTACGAGAATTGACCGGAATTCTTCGCGGGTTGTTTGATTCAGAATGGGAAATTCTTTCCGATGACAAACCGTTCCGACAGCCGGGCGAAGTGACCTTCCGTGTGGAATCGGGAATTGACTGGTTCGATGTGACCGGCAATGTCGAATATGGCTCGTTACAAGTTTCTGTTCCCAACTTACTTTCTGCCCTGGCAAGGGGAGATCGCACGATTCAACTTTCAGATGGCTCGATCGGTTTCATTCCTGAAGAATGGAAAGAACGCTTTGGGGTTCTGTTAAGTTTAGCCGAGACCGATGGCGAATCGGCGTTGCGATTTTCCAGTTCTCAAGCAGCTCTTGTGGATGCCCTTTTAACAACTCAGGATAACGTCAATTACGACGAACAATTTCTTGCCTGGCGAAAAAAACTGGCCGATTTCAACGGAGTCGAACCAGTTAAAGAACCGAAATCATTTCAGGGAGAATTGCGAGATTATCAGCGTGAAGGACTCGGCTGGTTAACATTTCTCGAAGAATTTCAATTTGGAGGATGCCTGGCTGATGACATGGGGCTGGGAAAAACAGTCCAGGTTCTGGCGTTTCTTTCTCAACGATACGATGCAAAACCGAAGCATGACCCGAGCTTAATTGTCGTCCCGAAATCGTTGCTCTTTAACTGGCGACGCGAAATAGAGAAATTCACGCCTCATTTGACATCGCTGGAATATTCCGGCAGTGAAAGAGCGGAATTACGTGATCAATTCCAGAAATACGATATCATCCTGGTTACTTACGCAACACTGCGGCGAGATATCGTGGCGTTGAAAGATCAGCAGTTTGATTGCGTTATTCTGGATGAAGCCCAGGCGATTAAAAATCCTGGTTCACAGGTTGCCAAGGCGACGAGGCTTCTTCGCGGAAGACAGCGACTGGCTTTAAGTGGTACGCCGATTGAAAACCATCTGGGAGATATGTGGTCGATTTTTGAATTCCTCAACCCCGGTTTGCTTGGCAGAAGTTCGGTCTTCAAATCTTTAAGCAACGATACCGATACCAATCGGCTGACCGCAGCGGTGGCAGGAGGGTTGAAACCTTTTGTCCTGCGACGTACAAAAGAAAAAGTCGCCAAAGACTTGCCTGATCGCGTCGAAGAAACTCTGTACTGCGAATTTAGTGAAGCAGAACAAAAAACGTACGACGAACTTCGCGACTACTACCGCCAATCCATTTTCTCTTCTGTCGAAGAAAAGGGGTTGGGGAAAACAAAAATGCACGTTCTCGAAGCGCTGCTTCGATTGCGACAAGCGGCCTGCCACCCTGGGCTTCTGGATAAATCAAAATCTGGTGAATCTTCAGCCAAAATGGATGTGCTGATCGAGCATCTTAAAGAACTGAAAGAAGAGGGACACAAAACACTTGTCTTCTCGCAATTTACATCGTTGTTAGCGATTGTGAAAGAACATTTGGAGAAGAGCAATTTACCTTATGTCTATCTCGATGGTAGCACCAAAGATCGCGATGCGGTTGTGCAAGCCTTTCAAGATGATGCAGAGATGCCCATTTTTCTGATCAGCCTCAAAGCGGGAGGACTCGGCTTGAATTTAACAGCAGCCGGTTACGTCTTTCTGCTTGATCCGTGGTGGAACCCGGCAGTGGAAGCTCAGGCAATCGACCGGGCACACCGCCTTGGTCAGACAAAAAATGTCTTTGCGTATCGCCTGATCGCGCGAGGCACAATCGAAGAAAAAATTGCAGAGCTGCAAAAAAATAAACGAAAACTAGCCGATGCAATTCTCTCAGAAAATTCTCGCCTGCTCAAAAACTTAACGCAGGATGATTTGCAGATGCTGTTTACGTAAAATTTCACGGGGTTTGTATCGGCAAGTAATTCGCGATTTCGTTTACATGGACAGCCCTGTTTTGCTCTGCACTGTTGCAGGCAAGCCGTTCAATAAAATTCGAAAGGTCGTTGATGAAATTGACATTTTATGGAGCTGCCGGGGAGGTGACTGGTTCTCAGCATTTACTGGAAGTAAATGGGCGGCGGTTTCTTTTTGATTGTGGACTTTTTCAAGGTCGCCGGGCGGAGGCTCGTAAAAAGAACGAGCAATTTGCCTACCAGCCGGAATCAATCGATGCGGTTTTGCTTTCTCATGCTCATATTGATCATTGTGGTAATTTGCCGAGACTGTATCGCAAAGGTTTTCGCGGGACAGTTTTTTGCACGGAAGCAACGGCTGATGTTGCAGAAATCATGCTCAAAGATGCTGCAAAAATCCAGAGAGAAGATGCCCGGTATCTTCCCAGGCATCTGAAAAAAGGGCATCCATCTACCGAGCCACTTTACGATGAAAAAGATGTGCATGGTTTAATGAAGTTGATGCAGCCGTTGAAATATCACCAGGAACACGAAATCGCGGCAGATGTGCGAGTCCGTTTCGAAGATGCAGGGCATATACTCGGCTCTGCTATTACGACACTCGATGTTGAAGAGGAAGGTGTTTGGCGGCGGGTTATTTTTTCTGGCGACTTAGGCCGGCGGGGTTTGCCGCTGCTTCGAGTCCCAACCCCGATTGGTCGTTGTGATGTTTTAATTTGCGAATCAACCTACGGCAACCGCGTGCATTCCCCAATGGCAGACCTCAAAGGTGATTTGCTGCGAATCCTAAAAGATGCCGTTCAGGTTGGCGGGCGGGTGATCGTCCCTGCATTTTCATTAGGGCGAACCCAGCAACTGGTTTACTTTTTGAATGAGTTATTCAATGAAGGTTCGTTGCCACATATTCCGGTTTTTGTTGATAGCCCGCTTTCTTCCCGGTTAACGCGGGTTTATCGCAGGCATCTGGATATCATGAATGCCGATGTTCAAAAAGTCTTGCAGAACGATCACGATCCGTTCGGCTTTCCCTGGCTGACATACATCGGTTCGCCGCAGGAAAGTAAAGAACTTAATTCCCGAAAAGGAGCCATGATGATTATCTCTGCTTCCGGGATGTGCGAAGGCGGGCGGGTGGTGCATCACCTGGCTCATGCGATTGAAGATCCTAAAAACACGATTGCGATTATCGGTTACCAAGCTGCTCACACACTGGGCAGAAGAATTGTAGAACGGCAAAAGTACGTCAAGATATTTGATCGGGACTTTTCGTTAAAAGCGCATGTGGAAAAACTGAATGGGCTTTCTGGTCACGCGGATGTTCACGATTTCAAATGGTGGTTCGAACAAGCATCTCTGCAAGGTGGGATTGGTCAGGCATTTCTTGTCCACGGGGAAAAAGAATCTTCAGCGGCGATGGCAGAAGTGTTACGAGAATACTGCGACGAAGAACCAATCATCCCCGCTCGCGGAGATTCGTACGATTTATCCCAATAATCTCCCGGTGCAAAGCGGGGAGATTCTTTTGAATCGTAGGTCAGGCTGTGCCTGACAAGATGAAGACCTGGTTGCTTTGTTGTCGTAACATATTCCAGTCAATCCGGTTATATCATTTTAAGTTGAGTTTAATAGTATAAACTCGACCTGTTTT
>Ga0316208_1002529_pt1 | contig 14747 bp, 15 predicted proteins | sample 3monopyrite_MG_FD_204944 | JGI IMG/M metagenome (GOLD analysis project Ga0316208, IMG submission 204944) | Microbial mat bacterial communities from mineral coupon in-situ incubated in ocean water Damariscotta River, Maine, United States -... | ecosystem: Environmental > Aquatic > Marine >... | reverse complement strand
TTCGGTTATCTGCCGATAGAAAAAATGGGTGGTTATTTCCAGCCGTTCAAATTGCAATTGACTTACCCTGATACGGTGAAACTGACAATTGGAAACGAGTCGCTCAAGTTCCTGAAAGACATGTATTATTTCCTAGGTTTTGGGGATATGCGCATCGAAACAGATATGCTCCTGTTCCACGGATACGGCATTGAATCAGAGAATTACAATGATTACAAGAACGTTACACCTAAGAATAGAGTAATTATGATCCTGGCAGGAGAACCAACGGATAAGAAGGGCAATTCGCTAATAACGGGAACAAAGGAAAAAAGCGAATGGACCACAGACTGGGCCAAGAAAATTGAGTTGGCGCAGGCGAAAGGAGTGAAGGCGCTGTTCATTATTGATGATAATTTCACGTCCTCGGTTTCGCAGTTCGGTCGCTACATCAAACGCCCAGACCTGCAACTTGGTGATAAGGCTGTTATGCCTGACGGAATTCCGCTTATCTTCATCAGCTCCAAAATGGCAGATAAGATTCTGGAGGGCGCAGGAATGAAGGGACTGCGGAAGAAGTTGATCAAGGGGATTTCGAAGAAAAAGAAACCTGGCGGGCAGGATATTTTTGACTTGCCGATAGTTCTTGATGTGAAGAAGAAAAGGGACGAATTGACTTCCGAAAACGTGTTGGCTTATTTGGAAGGGACTGAAAAACCGAACGAGCTGGTGGTAATCACTTCGCATTACGATCACCTCGGCAAAAAGGGCGATGAGATTTTCAATGGTGCCGATGATGACGGTTCTGGAACGACCTCGCTATTGGAATTGGCCGAGGCATTTGCATTGGCAAAAAAAGAAGGTCATGGGCCAAAACGGAGCATGTTGTTTATGACCGTTTCAGGAGAGGAAAAAGGATTGCTCGGCTCGGAATTCTATACCGATAATCCTATATTTCCGCTGGAAAACACCGTGGCAAACCTGAACATTGACATGATAGGACGGATTGATGAGCAGCACGCACCTGATTCAAATTACGTCTATATCATAGGATCAAACAAACTGAGTACAGAATTGCATGCGCTGAGTGAAAAAACGAATAAAACGTACTCAGAAATAGATTTAGACTACACGTATAATGATGAGAATGACCCGAACAGATTCTACTATCGCTCTGATCATTACAATTTCGCCAAGAACAATATTCCTGTAATTTTCTACTTCTCGGGAGTTCACGAAGATTACCATCAGCCAACAGACACGGTGGATAAGATCATGTTCCAGAAAATGGAGAAGATTGCGCGACTCATTTTTCACACAGCATGGGAAATTGCCAATCGGGCGGAACGATTGAAAGTGGATGCGCCCTGACCCCGAAGAAGCCCCCCAACCCCCGAAGGGGGAGTAAAAAAAAGAAAAAGAGACAAAATGAAAATTGATTTACTGTTTAGACATCTGTTTATTGATGAACTCAGTAAGGTGCTAATCCGCTTTTCTAAAGAGTCATGGCCTAGCGCATTAATTGTAGTAAAGAGACCCTTCCTTCGTCAGGGAAACAAACGGAAAATTCTGCCCCATCTGCTTGTTTCGCTGAGGAACTGCCTGTCCCGATTTTTCTTCGGGAAAGCGTCTCACTTTTACTGGTTACTGCTTTTTCAAGGACAATCACCTTTGAAAGGGAGACTGAGAGCAGCCTGCCCTGAGCGAAGCCGAAGGGAAGCGAGGGATTTTCTAGCATCACAAGAAAGCCTGATAAAACCACAGAACTTAATTCAGTCCCCCTTTGGGGGATTTAGGGGACTGGTATGATCTATACGCTTCCTTTCATAGCGGCTTTAGTTGGTTGGTTTACCAACTATATCGCGGTGAAAATGCTCTTTCACCCTCAAAAACCAATGAACATTTTTGGGGTTTATACGCTACATGGAATTTTCCCAAAAAATCAAAAACAGGTTGCGGAGAAAATTGGGAAAATGGTGGCAGACGAACTGCTCTCATCAGAAGACCTGAAAGAGAAGCTCAATAACCCTGAGAATATCTTATCCATCAAGGAACTGGTGGAAGTAAAGATTGATTACTACCTCAACGTTACGTTTCCGAAAAACTATCCGATAACCGCGGCTTTGGTGGGCGATAAGCGCAAAACCAAGTTTAAAGATACCGTGATGGAAGAGGTGGATGAATCTGTTCCAGCAATGATAGATCACTACTTGTCAAATATTGAGGAGCGGTTCAATGTGGAGCACATTATTAAAGAAAAGGTGAACAATCTACCCGCTGACAGACTCGAAAACTTGATAATGATGCTTCTCAAAAAGGAGTTCAAATTCATCGAATACATCGGAGCCGTAATCGGCTTCATTATAGGGTGGATTCAGGTGCTGATGGTGGTTTTAGGAACAACCTAAATCACTTATACTTCCTCCTGCGAATAATGGAGTAGAAGAGGAGCACCATTAGTGCGCCAGCACACCAAAGACCATAAACGCTTATTTCGGGCAGGCCATATATGTATCCGATACGGTCTCCCCAATCTACGGTCATAGTTATTGCGGAGCCAATAATGAAAGCCATAATCAGAAATGTAATTGCCATCCGGTTGGCAATACTGTCCAATTTCTTGAGTAGGTAGCCATAGCCCTGAAGCTCTACCTCAAAGTGTATTTTACCTTTTTTTGTTTTACCAAGAATCTCCCTTACATCTTTAGGAAACGAAGTGAGGAACGAGTTGATTTGCGTAAAACGTTGGTTTACATCATGCCAAACGTTTTTTGGAGAAAGCCTCTCCTTCATCAATTTCAGTCCGTACGGACGGATAAAATCGTACGTGTTAAAGTGAGGATGAATGGTTTTTCCAATTCCTTCTAGAATGGCAAATGCTCGGAAGATTAGGAAAATATCACCTGGAACACGAATCTGATGGTCGAACATAATTTTCTGAAGACGCTCTACTGTATCAGCGATACTGGCCTCGTCTACATCCAACGAAGCAAAGTCCTCAATCAGTTCATTCAGGTCGTACTCCAACTGGCGCATGTCCTTAATACCATCTTCAATAGCCAATGATTTCAGGTTGTTCGCCATTTTAGCTGCGTCTCCCTCTGCCATCCCAACAAATATTCCCGCAAAAGAGAATTTGTCCTTTTTCATTAATGTTCCTACCATTCCGAAATCGAGAAGGCAGATTACACCATCTTTTCTTACCAGAACGTTTCCTGGGTGTGGATCGGCATGGAAAATTCCGAACTCAAAAATTTGAGTCAGGTAAATGTTCATACCATTTTCGGCCACCTTTTCTGGGCTCAACCCCCAAGCACGGATTTGAGCAACATCAGAGATTTTACAACCCCCAATAAACTCCATTACCATAACCTTCTCAGTAGAATACTCCCGAAAAGCAGCAGGGATTACAAAATTAGTGTAGCTCTTATAAAGTTTTCGAAAGCGCTCAAGGTTACGCGCCTCTGTGCGGTAGTCTAGCTCTTTTTGCATGCTACGCTCGAATGAACGTACCATATCCATCGCATTAAGAATACCTTGCTTTTTGAGATAACGCTCGGCACGATTAACACCATCTGATAGGATTGCCAAATCGCGATGGACCATATCCTTTACTCCAGGACGCTGAATCTTAATAACCACCTCTTTACCAGAAACCAATCGTGCCTTATGAACCTGACCGATGGAGGCGGTGGCTAACGGCTTTTCGTTGAAAGCTTGAAAAACGTCTTCAAGCTTTTTGCCAGTTTCTGATTCAATTGTGGCTTTTATTTGTTCAAATGGAACAGGAGGAACATTGTCCTGAAGTTTCTCCAGTTCCTCAATAAGCGGAGCGGGAAGCATGTCGGGACGGTTACTGAGAACCTGAGCCAACTTGATGAAAGTAGGGCCCAGCTCTTCGCAAACCATTCTAATACGTTCCCAACGGGTGTACTGGAACACGGGCTGTCCTTGGCGCTTCCAGGAAATACGCCCTTTCTCAGAAACAAAATTCCTGAGAGTGGAGTTGGTTACTACATCTTCAAAACCATACTTTACTAATACCGCAATTATTTCGCGGATTCGTTTAATATTCTGGAAGGCTTGGCCGTTGAGTATCATCTATAGCGAACGCTAAAACTCGAAAGTACTAAATACCATGTTCAACGGGCTAAACAAAAAACGCCCCGACATTTCTGCCGAGGCGTTTACCATGAAAAGGCGCAGGACTCTCCAACCCTGCTACTTTGTCTTTACTTACGCTTTAGCAGTAGCTTTTGGCGCAGTTTTAGTAGAAACCTTACCAATTTTGCTTTCTAGGTCAGCAACTTTAGATTTAAGGTCAGCAAGAATTTCTTCTTCTGTTTTCTTAACGATACCAACTTTTTCTTTGATTTCGTTGTACTTGGCTTCAAATTCTTCTTTGCGAGCTTCAGTCTTTTCGAAAAGCTCATCAATCATTTTCTTACCCTCAACATCAGAGATTTTGCCTTTTTCGATAAGGTCTTTAACTCCTTCTTCGAATTTTGTAGAAACTTCTGCAGCTAAATCAACTCCAGCATAAAGGAACTTTTTGAATGCGTCTTCCATAATATTTGTTTTTAGTTGTTTGTGAATTATTGTTTGACGAATGAGAGTAGGCAATTACCGTGCACATCGGTGTGCCAAAGTCAGTTTGAATTCTAGAAAGCTCTTTGAAAGCCTTATAAACAAAGGGATACAGAAAAGATTGGCATGGTTTGGCGCGGAAGTGCGCCAAAAAACTAGAATACTGACACACGCGACAGACCGGTTGTCAGAAATTGATTTTCGGGCAATGATGTCATGTGTGTCAGGTTCTGGCTTGCCAGCCCTGAGCGTATTCTAAGGGTCTTTCTAAGGGGAATTGTCCATTTAGTAGTATGAGGCGCTTCCTTCGTTAGCGAAACAAGCAAGGGTTCGCCACATCTCATTTGTTTCCCTGACGAAGGAAGGGTCTATTTGCTTCCAGTTGTCAGCTATGTTACTTTCTAGGAAATCGCCTTTCTAAGGCGATTCATTTACTTTGGCCAAAACTCATACTATGAACCAATACGATAAGCTTCGCGAACTGGTAGAAATTGATTCGCCAACAGGATTTACAGCTGATGCCTGCAAATACATCTACGATTATTTCAAATCGCTAGGCTACCAACCCGAATACACAAATAAAGGAGCGGTGAAGTGCGGCTTGGGAGAAAACCCAACCTTGGCTATGGCTGCACATGTTGATACACTTGGCGCTATTGTAAGCGGCATTCAAAAAGACGGACACCTCAAATTCTCTCTTTTAGGAGGATTGTCTTTGAATGGTTTTGAAGGCGAGTATTGCCGTATTCACACACACAGCGGAAAAATCTATTCTGGAACGTTACTGCTAAAAGATCCATCTGTTCATGCGAATAAGGAAACGAATAGCAAACAACGCTCTTTAGCAAGTATGTTTATTCGTTTGGATGAAGAAGTGTTGTCTGCCGATGACACGAAGAAATTAGGAATCGGAAACGGTGATATCATCGCCTTTGACACGAGGTATCAAGAGCTGCCAAGTGGTTACATCAAAAGCCGATTTATGGATAATAAGGCAGGTTGCTACGTATTGATGGAGATTGCAAGAAGGTTTAAGGAAGAAGGAAAATCTGCTCCGGTTGAATTATTCTTCAGCAATTATGAAGAAGTTGGCCATGGAGGAACATGCGGTTACGCGCCAACCATTCAAGAATTATTGGTTTTAGACATGGGCGTAATTGGCGATGCCTGCGAGGGAATGGAAACGAAGTGTTCTATCTGCGCAAAAGATAGCAGCGGCCCGTACGACTACGAAATGAGAAAGAAACTGGTTGAACTAGCCGAATCGAGCAACCTTCCATACGCAGTCGACATCTATCCATACTACGGCTCAGATGGTTCAGCTGCTTTGCGTGCAGGAAACGATTTTCGTGTTGGGTTAATTGGTCCTGGCGTGGCTGCATCTCATGGAATGGAACGAACCCACAAAAAAGGTGTTGAAGCCACGGTTGAATTATGCCTTTCCTACATTAACAGCTAATTGAATATACCGTCCTCGTTCGTTAAGTTCGCGTAACAACCCTTATTAATTATGAGAACCATCCTGATTTTATTGCTGCTTGGTCAGGCAGCGTTTGCACAGATTGACCCATCCAATATTACCATTGCCAGAGACGAATATGGTGTTCCGCACATTTTTGCTAAAACAGATGCTGAAGTAGCTTATGGTTTGGCCTGGGCAAGTGCCGAGGACCTTTTTCCAACCATGCAAGAAATGCTGTATGCAGGGAAAGGGTTTGCTGGTCGCTATCAAGGAAAAGATGGAGCAGGGCGCGATTTTTTAACGCACACACTCGGCATTCGGAAGCTGGTTGAAGAACGTTATGAGCAAGATATTTCACCAGAGTTTAAAGAGTATTTGGAGGGTTTCTGTGCCGGGATAAATGCTTACGGCAAAAAACACTGGAAAGACGAAGACTTTATTAAAAAGGCGTTCCCAATCGTTCCAAAAGATGTGATAGCCAGTTATGTGTTTTCGTTGAGCGTAATTTGTAATGCGCACAAACCTATTCAGAAAATTATTGGCAATAAGTTCGATAAAGAAGAAGTACCGATGGGCTCTAATGCCTTTGCAATGAGCTCGGCTGCTACCGAAGATGGTAAAACGTACCTCGCGGTTAATCCGCACATGCCGTACGATGGATCATTTTCGTTTTACGAAGCCCATTTGAGTTCGGAAGAAGGCCTGAACATCTTGGGAGGTCTGTTTCCTGGAGGCGCCACTATCTTTTTGGGTACCAATGAGAATTTGGGCTGGAGCCACACGTGGAATGGTCTTGATTTGGTTGATACCTACAAATTAAAAATGCACCCCAAGAAAAAGCTGTGGTACGAGTACGATGGCGAGTGGCTAAAGCTTGAAAAGCGACCGGTTTGGTTAAAAGTGAAGGTGGGCGGAATTGTAATTCCTGTTAGAATGATAAGCTATTGGAGTAAATATGGCCCAACACTTCGTTCGAAAAAAGGTAAGATGTTTTATTCTGTGAAATGTCCAGCAGCTGAAGATATTCGAGTGGCAAATCAATGGTTCAATATGAACAAGGCAAGCAATTTCACAGAATTTGAAAAAGCACTGGAGATGATGGCGTTAGGCCGATTCAATATTGTTTATGCAGATAGGAATGACACAATCTACTACATAGATTATGGGATGATTCCAGACCGAGATACCACATTTAACTACAAGGGACTTGTTCCTGGAAACACATCAAAAACAAATTGGCAGAGTATAATTCCGATGGAGAAACTACCGCAGTATTTAAATCCAGAATGTGGGTATGTTTTTAACACAAATAACACCCCATTCAATGCTGTTTGCGAGTTTGAAAAACTTAATAATGCAGATTACAACCCTCACATGGGTTTTAGGATTCATGATAATAACCGAAGCGTGCAGTTTCAGAATCTGATGACGGAGTATGGCGAAATCAGTTGGGAAGAATTTAAAGCCATTAAATGGGATCAGCAGGTGCCAACAAATCACATCTTTATTCAAAGCATGAAAAACGCCTTCAATTTGGATGCCTCTCTGTATCCAGACATTGCTGATGGCATTGACATATTGCACCGTTGGGATTACAACGTGGGGCCAGAAAATATGCAGGTCGCTTTTGCATACGCAACCACCCAAAAGATTATGAAAAAGACGGGCCGTAGATCACAGGCCGTTGAGGAAGGACTTGTAGTGGACGATAGTCTATGGGTATGGGCCATCCGCAAAACGAAGGAAGAATTCATGCACCATTTCAATAAACTGGAAATGCCGTTTGGTGAATTACAAACCTTCACACGCAGCGGCAAAACCGTGGGCCTTGGTGGCATTGCCGATGTATTGGCGGCTGCTGTTAGCGAATGGGATGCGGAGGCTGGCACAATGAATTGCAAGGGAGGCGATACATACGTTCAGCTAGTAAGCTTTACCAAAGAAGGGTTGCCCCACATCGAGTCCTTGATGGCAGGAGGAAACTCTGATAGGCCAGATAGCCCACATTTCAACGATCAGATGGATTTATTAGCGGGTCACAAGACCAAACCAATGACGTTGGATAAGGCTGAGGTTTTGAAAAATGCCGTAAAAACGTATCACCCAGAATAGGGCTATTTTTTGTCTTTGTCCTTTTTCTTCTTCTTTTTCTTCGGACGTTTCCACTCGTACGAGTAGTTGATTCCCACGATTGAAACAAACTCAGGGGTTTTTCCGAAATGGTCGGTTTGAAGCATGTAGAATAAACCGAGTTCTTGGCGTTTTGGCAGGTCATAATCTACGAATACGCGATATCTGAATTTTTTAGCGCCCATTTCATTGGGGTCTTCTACTCGGATAAAGGTCTCAAACTCAATTCCTGGTTTCCAATCGCCTAATTTTCTATAGTAGAGACTTCCTTTTAGCCTTACAAACACGGGGCTACTTTCTGTTTCTAACCTTTCGTTGGACAAAGAAGGGGAAGGACGATGCTGAAACCGCGCCCTAATTTTGGTTCCGAATTTCCAGACCTTCTTACTGTAACTAAGGTCAATGTTGTAACGGTGAGAGGTCTTGAAAGAACGGTCATCGTTTTGACCCCAAGCAAGACGGTAGGCACCAGATAAATCAAACCCTTTCGGTAGGTCATATCCAACACCTATTTCTGTGAAGGTTTCGTCTAAACCGATGGAGTTCTCATTAAGGCGAACTTGTTGTTCGATAGAAAGCGAGAAGTCTTTAACCAACTCACCGCCAACCGAGAGTTTGTGCCAAGTGATAAAATCCCATTCCTGTGCTTGATTAACGAAAGAGACGAAAACGGCAACTGCCGTAATAAGTAGTTTATTGACCGTTGTCTTCAAACGATGCCGATTCATTTTCATCCTCAAAGTAGAATATTCTGACCCGTGCGGTGTCTCTTAGAAAGTCAATTCGGCCAACTTGAACACGGATAATCTTTAACCCAGTGCGCTCTTCCAAATCTTTAACCAGCAGATGGTGATTTTCTGGTTTAATAAGTTCAATTTTTTCGTAAACAATGGTTTTGTTTGTCTCGTGCCTAAGAAGCCACTTTCTTTCAATCAAATAGGTTATTGCTATGATTGACAAGTTGGTGAACATCAACTCAGACATGCTGATTTTCTTATTTGCCAGGGCATTTATAATAGCGATGGCAATGACCACAAACAAGTAGGTCATTTCTTTAATGGCCAGTTGTTCCGTCCTGTACCTCAGAATGCCGAAAATGGCAAACAGTCCGAATGCAAAACCAAGCTGCAGTTTTACGCCACTCAACAAATAGCTCACGAAAAATATGAGCAGGTTTAAGATGAAGTAGGTAAACAGATAATCTTTCCGATTGTGCACCGGATAATAAATCAGTCTGATGACAACAAAGGCAACGAAGAAATTAATTGCCAGCCGAAAGATTAGCTCTAAAAAGTCTTGGTCGTAAAGTGGGCTACCAAATATTTCCATTTAACGCAAGTTTGTTAAGCTTAAGAAGCTTGGGTTTGTAATTATTGTAACGCTCAGTTTTATTTAGCAAAATCATTCCTAGACAATATTTACTCATGGATGCCGGATAGATTGAAGAATTTTTAAGCGTTTTGAGAATAGGAGTATGCGCACTGCTTTCTCCGTCTCTTTTAACTTCAATAATGGCTAATTCGTTTACTGAAACTGATTTTTCGTTTAGTACAAAAGACAAACCAAAGTCAACCGTAATCCGCTCTTTATATTCTATGCTCACCAAAGTTGTTCGTTCAAAAAGCACATCAATTGCGGGCTTGAGCTTGCTTGCGTCTAAGTTCGAATTTGAGTACAGAAACTCAGCTTCCGCAGCCATAATTACCTCGCTATCTGCAGTTTTAGGAACGCGCGATTTAACAGTTCTTCCTTTGTTAGTTTTCATTTTTAGTTCGAAAAACCTCTTGTCTGAACCTAAATACTCTCGAGTTCTCACTTTTTCCCGATTCAGTTTTCCGCGAAGGTGATCGGCTAAAAGCAGTTTTTCTTCTGTGTCAAAATAAATTGTTCGGTATTTGAAATTCCGCTTACCACCAATTTGTAAGACTTTATAGTCTTCCGTTAGCTGAGACAAGATAAACCGAGCGTTTTCTGCGGAGACCTGGTACTTCGTATCTATTCGGTTCATAAGAGCTACCGAGTCCATATCTGACAAAGAAATAGGTTGAAATTTTGATATGAGTTTGTTTAATGAGTTCACTCTCTTACTTCAAAATCTTGCAAAATCACATCTTCATTGTTGCCAGTAATCTCCACCGTCTGGCTGAGTTCCTCCACTCCAGACGGACAGGAAACACAATCAGAATAAACGAAAACCGTATACGTTCCGGCCCTTAAATATTGAAATCGGAATGAGCCATCAAAACTCGTCTTGTAAGAGTCGTCATAATAGTTGTCTTCATCACCATAAATAATGAAGACGTCTTCATCCGCTAGATAGTATTCGTCTTGAAGCACTCCAGAGCCATTATAATTATAGGCGTAAACTTTACCGTAGATTACAGAAGACCCGCCTTCGCCTTCAGGCTTAGTGCACCCGGTTAGCATCCCAAAAAGGAGCGACCAGAAAACAAAATGTGTAGTAATAGACTTCATGATATTACCGCAATGTTAATGAAACTCGAGCTGCAAAAGGTATGTAATTCCGATGGTCGGTTACGAAATTCCGAATTTAAACTAAAGGACAGGTTTCTCTGAGGTTAATTTGACGTTAACGCATTCAAACGACATTAGTCTTAGAATCACGCGATAGCTTACCTTTGTAAAATGCTGTTTTCTCAGGTTGTAGGTCAGTCAGAATTAAAGAAAAAGCTACGCGATTCCGTTACTAATGGCCGTGTGGCACATGCACAGATGTTAGTAGGACCCGTTGGTGCGGGATCTCTTCCGCTAGCGTTGGCCTTTGCTCAATATTTAGCATGTAAGCAGCGCGGAGAAAAGGACTCCTGCGGCAAATGTGATTCGTGTGTACGTTATGCCAAACTCGAACATCCCGATTTGCAGCTCATTTTTCCGAAGAACAAAACAGAAAGCGTAACACATACGGAGGCTTCAAGTAAAGATTTTGTGGTTTTGTGGAGAAAAGCAGTCTTAAATAACCCATATCTCAATCTACAAGACTGGCTAAAAGGGTTGAATATTGAAAAAAAGCAGGGCCTGATAAATATTTATGACAGTAAGGAAATTCTGAGCAGCTTGAGCTATAAAGCTTACGAGGCTGAATACCGTGTGGTACTAATTTGGTTAGCAGAAAACATGAACATTCCTTCTGCAAACAAGCTGCTCAAAATCTTGGAAGAGCCGCCTGAAAGAACAGTCTTTCTGTTGGTTGCTGAAAGCACCGAAAACATGTTGCAAACCATTCTCTCGCGCGTACAGATGCATCGCTTGGGAAGACTGAGTGAAACCGAAATTGCCACAGCATTATCTGTCGAAAGCGAGGAAATAGATCAGATTGAGAAGTTTGCCCATTTGGCAGATGGAGACCTGAATCTCGCCAAGCATTTAATTGAGGATCAAACATCAATTACCAATTCCATCAACTTTTTTATTCGATGGATGCGTGCTTGCTATGGTGTTCAAATGGACACAATTCAAGGGTTGTGCGAAGAGTTTAACTCTATTGGAAGAGAACAACAAAAAGCTTTGCTTACTCAATCGAGCGCCATTTTGCGCAAAGTGCTGATGTACCGAACCTTGCCAGATATGGAAGGAAAATTATTGAAGGAAGAATTGGATTTCGTACACAAATTCTCGCGCTTTATTGCGGTAGAAAATTCGGCTAAAATGCTAGAGGCACTCAATGATGCACATTACCATATCGAGCGGAACGCCAACGCAAAAATCACCTTTACCGACCTTTCCTTCAAGCTCTCGGACCAGGTTCTGAGCGAGGCGATGAAGTAATTGTTTAAAAACCGACACCCCAGCACAGGCTCTTTGGGGGATTTAGGGGCTTATTGTTTAACTATCTGCCATTCCTCTTTCCGTTCACCCACAAACACAGAAAGAATGTAATTGCCATTGGCCTCGCCTGTTAGGTCTAACCCTGTTTGGCTCTGCACTATAGGCCCTTTGCGCACCTCTCTGCCCGAAAGGTCTACCAAAATGTAATTGGCGGTGGCATCTTCTAAAAGATTTGGGCTAATGCCAATGGTTACCTCTCCACGAGTAGGGTTCGGGTAGGCCAGTATGTCACCATCTTGTAATGGTGGTTCTACCTGCTCTTCTGTTGCTGTGGTATCTGCCAACCGCGGGTCACTTAGTTGTATGATTCTACGCTTTATGCGATTACCTGCATCATCATACCAATAGATGACTTTGGGAGCACCATCTCCAGGGGTTTGAGCAAATACAGGCCCGTTAGAGAAAACTACCATGAAAACCGTAACTATTAAGCTGGGCAATTTCATTTTTTACTGTTTTTGAATTGATTCAATAATTCTGTGTCGAAGAAATCAGGAAGTAGCATAAGCTCGTTACTATCATGCTCCGATAGAAATGTTGCCTGTTCTCCGATGTTTTTCTTATCCATAATTGGGTGCTGTTCGTCTGGCCTCAGACATAAAATTCACGTGCCGTTCTGTTGGATAAAACTTTCATCGTTTTCATTTTAAGGCAACATCTTCAACTATTTATCCACGGTTCATAAGTAACTGTTCTTTTTCTTTTGGATTTTAAAAGAAGAGAAAGCACTGAAATACTGCCTACCGTGTTTACTGTTTTACCATTCCAATAAAAGACCAACCTTTTTTTTACAACATTACCTTCAACATCTTCAATTAACTCTTCTTCCACCGTGGATTTTAAGTGAGACAAAATGAATTCCAATGTGTCCGACTTAACTTTCTGTTGAATAACGACCTCTTCATCATTCACAAACATATCATAGTAGCCGTTATCTATATCAATTCTAACATCAACAGAATCTTGATTTGGGGCTATAAGAATAAACACACAGCGATTCTTGACAAAATCAAGCTGAACCAGACAAGTGTCCACTCCCATCATATTAGAAGCTTGAAATTTGCTCCAAAGCTTCATTGATAGTCCCCTAGTCACATCTTTCAACGTTCCTAAGACACCTTTATCTCTCATCTCTGAAAACGAATACTCAACCATGATTCTATTTGTAGATTTCAAAAAACTTATACCCATTGAGTTTCCCTCTGAATACATGACTTGAATTATGATTAGACCAGCCAACTCCGTTTCTCATACCAGTATTTAATATACCTCGTCTGCCAAAAGGCACAAATTGCGAATGATACCGACCAAACAGAAGACTTTTGGGACCAAACGTTGATGATCTCCACATTGCTTCGCCTAAACCATATCTGGCAGTACTCATGCCGAATCCAACTCCTCTGGTGAGCAAAACGGTTTCTCCAAATTTCTCTACACCATAACCTAAGCCATACCCCAGCTCATAGGCCGACATGTTCGGGACATTCTTTGCAAACGAGTATGAATCGATTGCCATATTGGTTCTCATCATTAATCCCTCTGGACAGATGGCACAGCTTAAAGTCGCCATGGTTGTAAAATTGCTAAAGGCTTCCAATTCTTTCTTTTAAACTTTTCGGGAATTCAATCTTAGTTTTCTTGTGTTTTAGGGTATTCAAGACCTCAACGACATCTTCATAAGCCTGACTAATAGAGTAGTTTGTATCCACTTCACGAAATTCATGCTTAACTGCATCACAGTAAAAATCCAGCAGATTGTAAATAAGCAATAACGAGCCTTTTTTAAAATCCCTGGCATGCTTTACAGCAAGAGCATTTAGTCTGTCATCAATATCAAACGAGTAATCGCGAAGCCCCTGATTGAAATTTCTCGACCATTTGATGACCTCTGATAGAAGTTCAATCAACTCTTCGTTAAACTCGTTGTCCATCATTTTTCCCATTAGAATCGTTTCCAAAAATCTCCATTGTCCCCAGGTTTGATCTGCCAAGGTCTATGTCTTCCAATTCCACCTGGCCCCCTCCTATGATAATGCAGACCATTCCTGAAATCCAAATCAATTCTAAAATTTTTTCCTGTTTTAAATAGGGTTGTGCCCCGAAATGTTGAGTTAGACAAGAAACGAATGTTTCTAAACCCTACTCCCGCACCCGAATAAACCCCACGGGTAACCGCAAATTCCAACATTTTTTCTGAGCCAAACCCAAGGCCATACCCAAATTCATAAGCCGACATGTTCGGGACATTCTTTGCAAACGAGTATGAACCGATTGCCATATTGGTTCTCATCATTACTCCCTCTGGACAGGTGGCACAGCTTAAAGTCGCCATGGTCGCAACACCTTGGCCCAAATCCCTCCAACCTTGAGCCGTGCCGAGACTTCTGACGAAATTTGCAGTACTTGCCAATCCCGCCCCAAATCCATCAGCCAAACCCGACCCAAAGCCATCCCCCGGCCCACCGCCCCCACCTCCATATGCAAGGCTAAAGCGGTGCTCTTGCATGAAGTTGAAGTTTGAAACGAACATCCTTGCTGACTCCGCAGCTCCATTGTACTCTGGCAACCCAGCCGGTGTAAATTGAGACATGTAACTATTTACAATTCCCATATTAATCTTGCCCAAGCTGTAACTCGGCATTTGGCTGTAACTGGCTTGTCCAAAGGAGGAGCTTCCACCGCCCCAAATACCCGTGGAGATATTGCGCCCAGCAATAAAGCTATTGCCAGCTATGGAGCCTCC
>Ga0316208_1002528_pt1 | contig 14754 bp, 6 predicted proteins | sample 3monopyrite_MG_FD_204944 | JGI IMG/M metagenome (GOLD analysis project Ga0316208, IMG submission 204944) | Microbial mat bacterial communities from mineral coupon in-situ incubated in ocean water Damariscotta River, Maine, United States -... | ecosystem: Environmental > Aquatic > Marine > Coastal... | reverse complement strand
ATCCACACTCGGCAGCCAGAAGGCCGAAGCGTTTCAGCAGGCGATGCAGTCGGCCGTCTTCTGGACCGAGTTCGCCTCGGACCGTCGCTTCGTTCTGCGAGAGGGTTCGCCGGACGCCGCATCCCGTTTTGCCGACGGCAGCCTGGACTTTGTCTTCATCGACGGGAACCATCTTTACGATGCGGTGTGCTCTGACATTGCCGCCTGGTGGCCAAAACTCCGTTCCGGAGGCCTGCTGACCGGCCACGACTACGCCATCAACCGCGACGCTTCCGGAGAGTGGGGAGTCCGCCAGGCCGTCGACGAATTCTCCGAAAACGCCGACCGCCCCCTCGAAACCGGCTCCGACGGAACCTGGTGCATCGAGCGATAGCGGACGAGGTGCCTTCCGATTCTTCGCGTCTCTACCGCCACTGAAACCATCGGGCTAATTCCGAACATTCATGTCGGTAACTTTGACCTGCGAATGCGATTTCGGGGCGACGAGCACTTCTGTTACTGGGTGAGTGATGTCGCCGGAAGAGGGATAGCCGTCTGCATCCATGTCCGCAACCACCGTCAGGAAGTACTTGCCGGGATGGAGACAGGTGAAGGTATATTCGTTTTGTTTGCTGCTGATTTCGGGGAACGAGAGAAGGCCATCAAGAAGGTCCTCACGGACGTAGCCGCCTTGCGTGATGAATTTGCCTCGGTTGTCGGTGAGTGCCCGGCGGGACAGATAGATGTGCAGCTTCTTACCCGCCGTAAGATCGGTCCGTTGAACCTTCACTGTCAGACTGGACAGGTGCGGCATCTGGTCGATTCGAATGGGGTCTTTCGCCAGCTTTGCCAGCTCAAGCACACTTTCCCTCTTGCCTTCCCAGATGAAACTGGCGGATGTTTGGGGATACTTGCCGACCCACGTCGGTGTTGGCAGTCCTTTTGAGAAATCCCGTTCAACGACTCGCCGAGGAAAGCCAACGGCCTTCGCGGCTGCTGTGGCCAGCTCGCGATGCCTGCTTCTTCCTGTAAACGCCATGTGGAGCTTTGGCTCCGTCAGACCAAATCGGCTCGTGTACGAGTTGAACTGCAATTTGTCGCCGGAAAAGGTCAACTCCATCCACATGATGTCTTTGCCGCCGTAGGCGTCGACAAGTCGATAGTACGCCTCGTTTCTTTTGTACTTGACCTGATCGAGTACGAAATAACTGGTTCGATAGATGCCGTTCAGCAGGCCGCCGTTGCGGGCCATGATCGTCTTTCTGCCTTTGAAATCGGCAACGAAGAAGGACGTAAAAAGGTTTCCCATGGTACCGCCATCGAAAATGCCGTGAACGTGGGACGGAGCAATCGCTCGATAGTCAAAAGCCATCCAGTCGATGTTCTGTCCCATGAGCATCATCGAACCAACCCAATGCCCCTGCATGTATTCGAGCATTTCGAATCCCTGTCGGTCGATGTCGACCGGCGTGATCAGCGGCGGCTTGAAGTCTGCATATTTCGCGTTTTCATTCCCAGCTTTTCGCGTTCCGACATTGAGATAGCCGCCGTCGGCCCACACCTGAAACATCCGACGCATGTAAGGAGGGAGCAGCCCGTTTTGAGGCATCGGCTTCTTTGCATCGTTGATCCGTTTCAGCAGTTCTCCTTTAGCAACGTGCTTACGAACGTCCATGTAGCTGGTCAGAACAAACTCGCCTTCACGATCATCGCCAGCGTGGCAGGTCGTGCAGAAGTTGTTCACGATCGGACGGATATCGTTTGTGTAAGAAACCTCGTCACGAATTGCAGGCTTCGCTTCTGTCTGCCCGAAGCACGTGCAGGACGAAAGAATCACAAGCAGCATCGCTATCAGGAAACTGCACATTGTCATCTGCCAGGAAATAAACATCAGCGTCTCCCTTGAAAATTGATTGTCACATGAGAAAATTTACTTTGTAGTCGTTTAATGTCAATACTGACAATTTAAATTTAAAAGAGACGGAGCATGGGGCGTCCCAGTCTGGCAGAAGTTCGAAAGTCCGAAATCCTCGACGCCTTCGCACACTGCGTCGCGAGATACGGCCTTGAAGGAAGTTCACTTGAGCGCGTTGCTGATCAGGCCGGCGTGAAACGGAGCATCATCCGGCACTACATCGGCAACCGCGAAGAACTGGTCGACGCGCTCGCCGAGCGAGTAGCGGCGCAGTTTCAAGACCATCTCGCCAGCTTCGTCGCAGGCATTTCGGAGCAACGTCGCGTTAAGCAGTTACTCGATTTTCTGTTTCCAGAAACGCCGATCGAGTCGGCAGATAGCATTCTGGTGGTCGAAGCTTTGATCGCTGCCGGAGACAGGTATCCTAAAGTGAGGAGACTGATGCTTGGCTATGTGGAGCATCTGGTCGATCAAATCACCGACCAGCTTCGACAGCAGCATCCAGCGGCCACTCAGCCGAAATGCTGGAACGTCGCCTACGGAATCGTCGGAATCTGCTTCAACCAGGAGTCGCTTTCGCCGCTGGGGCTTCCCAATGCCTACTTGAAGGCATCCCGGAAGTGCTCGAAAATGTTGATCGATTCGCTGGAGCGCTAAGTCGCTCATCTTTTCATCACAGAACCAGCTCGATCGATCCGGCGCGTCGCTCGATCTGATCCACCTCGATTCGCAGATCTCGTTTCAGCATCTTTATCCACATCTACATTTCGCATTGACATTTACTACGTCTGTCGTAATATCGGCGTCTTGTTATGACGTTCGTCGTAAACGGAGACGCTGCGATGCCTCGACGCCGATCACCTCGACTGTCCACGGGCGAAATGGAGATTCTTTCCATGCTCTGGGAGCACGGTCCTGTCACACTGTCAGAAGCGCACTCTGCAATGGAGCAGAAGATTGGCTACACGACCGTGCAGACTCGGCTGAATCGGTTGGTTGATAAGTCACTGGTCTCGCGGGATTCGGCTCGTCCGGCGAAGTACGAAGCGGCGATCGCTGAACACGAAGTAACGGCTGGGCACCTTGATTCACTGCTGGAGAGAATCGGTGACGTCCAGGTTGTTCCGTTGATCGCACATCTGGTGTCTCGGCAAAAGTTAACCGCAGACGAAATCGGAGAGTTGGAAGCGTTGATCGCTGATGCCAGGGCTGGCGGGTCGGGTGCGAAAGGCTCCGCTGCCAGGAAGAAGAAAGGAACTCTGCGATGAATGTCCAAACCTTCATGCTCGGTGTGCTACCTGAAGCCGGCTCGACGATGAACATCGTGTTGTTTAACTCGCTGGTCATCCTCGTCGGCGCTTCCTTCCTGGCCATGCTGTTGAAGTGGTTGCCGATTCGATCGCCAGCAATCAACCAGAGCTTGTGGTTTCTCGTTCTGCTCGCGGGAGTCGTTCTCTTCCGAGTGCCCGTCGATGTGCCGTCACCGTTTTCTACGACGAGTCACTCCGATGGGGCAGCATTTCAGTTAAGTAGCCAGAATGAAAAGTTCGCGACGGCAGCAGTCGACGACGGTTTGCACGACCATATGCCAGCAGTCCGAGCCGACGGCAAGTCGCTGAGAGCGGTCGATAGCTTCCAAAACGTTGAACTGGCGAACGGCCCCGCCGCGTCAAGGCAGCGGTTCGAACGGCTTTCGCAGTTAGCCCAAGCCGACGTCGTGGCCTCAGTCTCTTCAGAAATCGAACACTCCACGCCACATCCTGACTCTCAACCAGGTTCCCAAAAGTCGAGAGTTCTCAGTGAAAGGGGTTCTGCCGTTTCGCTGCCGTTGCAGATTTCCGCTCGACTGGTAGACACTCCGCAAACTACTTCTCATGGATGGTCGCGAAATTCTTCACGGGTAAATCACACATTGTTCCTCGTGTGGATTTCGGGCGGGCTGCTGATCGTTCTTTGCAGCGTCGTGCGTTTGTGGATGTTTCGGCGATTCATTAGTCGCGACGAAATGCTGCCTGCCGACAGCGAAGCGACGCAGTGGGCGGACGAATGGAATGCCGTTTGTGCTGACTCAGAGGTTCGACGAATCCCTCGACTTTGCTTTACGAAGTCTGTCGGGCCGGGACTTTGTCCGGGGATAACGCGACCGTGTCTCATCCTGCCCGTGCCTCTCTGGCAGAAGCTGGAGGTTCCGCAACGCAAGGCTGTGCTCAGGCACGAGGCGGCGCATCTGGTGCGGCGTGATCTTTGGAAATCTTTGCTGGTTCGCCTGCTCGCGCTTCCGCATTGGTTCAACCCGTTCGCCTGGCTGGCCGTTCGCCGATTTGAAGAGGCGTCCGAATGGGCCTGCGACGAAGCGGCCACGAACTCCAGCATCGAGACCGGATGCCAGTTTGCCGAACTACTAATTTCGTTGACAAAGAAGAACGACTTTCGGCCTGTCGTCGCTGGACAGTCGCTGGCAACCAATAAGTCACTCAAGGAACGGATCACCCGGCTTGTCCAGAGCGACGAGCCCCAACATCGCTCACTCTGGCGAACCGCTATCGTATTGACAGTTCCGTTCTTCCTGCTGGCAGCTTCGGTCATCGACGTTCGCCTGGTCGCCCAGTCAGAAGTTTCCTCGACCGGGGCCACGACCGCAGCGTCCCGCGCTTCAAGGACGAGCCCGAATGACCATCACCCCGCAGATGGTGATTCTCCCCACTCAAAAGAAAACGCAGACCAGGCAGCCCCAGCAAAACCGAACGCCGGCGACACTCCCCCCTCTGCTGACGATGCGACGGGCGAAACAACGGACGAGCCAGCCGCAGCTTCAACGTCTCCAGCCACCAAACGCCCGCCGGATCCAATTCCGTCACTGCCGGGGTTTGAGTTCTCACCATGGTACGAACTGGATGACAATCGACTGTGGCAGCACATCGGCTGGAAAGTTGGGTTGACACATCATCCTGAAGACATCGATGCATTCGTAACTCTGATGCAGACTCCACGGTTCCAGAACGACGCCCTGGATCTGAACAGCCACGTCATTGCCAGCCTGGGTATCAATCGCCTGAAAGAGCTGCCGAATATCGAAGCCATCAATCTTGGAGGTGGTCTACCGGTCACACAGCAACAATTGAATTCGATTGCTGAGCTCCCGAATTTGCGAAGACTCGACCTCACCGGTTTGCAGATCACAACGGACCAACTTGCTTACCTGGCTGGAGCGAGAAAACTTCAAAGCCTGAATCTCCAGAGAACTCAGATTACAACTCGTGCCTTGAAGTTCATCGGCGACCACTCCTCACTTGAAGAATTATATCTCGGCCACGTCAGGCTGACCGCGTGGGACCGAAAACGAGATCCAGACTCTCGACGACTGAACGTCCCCCTTCGTCATCTCAGCCCCCTGAAGAAACTGCGGCGGCTGCAGATCAGTACCAGCGAGGCAGGCAACCTTGAAGGACTCGAATTCCTCCCGGCGCTTGAAACATTGCAGCTCCTTCAGGGCTTCAAGACACTAACGCTGGCTGATTCAGACTTCGAATCTCTGTCGCGACTCTCCAGACTTCACCATCTCCAGTTGCCACATCCTCCCGATGCGAAGCAGATTGAAAGTCTTCGTCCTCTGACTCGACTTCGCACCTTGAGTTTTCCTGACTACGACAAGAATATCCAGCAGACTTACGCGGAAGTTCGAAGCCGCCTGCCCAACGTCCGAGTCGGAGCTAACTATCATCCTAATCTGGATGACCAAACCGTGGTCAACTTTGCCGACACGCCGCTTAGTGCTTGCCTGAATTATCTTTCGAGGCAACATGCGCTCCCGATCTTCATCGACGAACCTTCGTTTGAAGAGTTTGGATATCGGACCAATGAGCCCATCAATCTGGTTCTGAGGGGAACGACTCTCCGCTCGGCTCTTCGGCTGATGCTTTCAGACCTTGAGCTGCGAGCAGTCCCACACCAGAACGGCCTGACGGTCACGCCAATTGAAGGCAACCGACTTTATGCAGATGACTACGATCTATCGGAAGTTTTGCGCGGCGTTGAAGCCGGTGACAATCTCACTGCTCGACTGGCCGTCACTCTGCAGAAGTTGATCACTCCGGAAATCTGGGGGCAGGAATTTCCGAAGCTACCGATCGGCGATTCAGCAGAAGCCGAAACCAGGATTGCCGCAATTCGATCTGTCGGAACAACCTTGACTGTCCTGGCACCACCCATGAGCCATCTCAGAATCGACCAGTTCGTCAGACAGATTATTCGCGGTGAGAATTCAACACTGGTCGATGTCGAACTTCGGCAGATGATTGACAGGCATCTACCAAATCCACCGCCGGGTTATAAGCCAAATGCAGCTCTGTTCGTCGATGTTCCGCTGACAGATTGCGTTGAATACATTCAGCGAACTTACAACTGTCCGATTATTATCGACGTCGTCGGGATCGAAGAAGCCGGCATGCTGGTAGACGAACCGGTGACGCGCGACTTCGAACTGACAACGCTTGAAGATTGCCTCGACAGGATCCTGACGCCTCTCAAGCTGACATGGATTTACGAAGATGAGGTCATCAAAGTCGTGCATCGCGCCACTGATGCAGAACGACCAAAGCTCATCGTGCATCAACTTACCGACGACTTCCTGGAGCCTCAGCATCCTTTGGAAAAAGAGGACTGGCGGCTACGACTCAAAACCATCAGCTACTCAGCCGGCATTAAGAGTCCCCGCTACGAAGTCTGGTTCAACCGTCTGATCGTCTACGAACCGTGGCGAGCTCAATACCGCCTGTCACGAAAACTGGACGAAATGCTCTACCAACCGAACAGGATTCGCCGCCAGAGATACTCGGCTGAAGACGCGGATTAACCGCGATAGCCTGGCCTCGCGACGGCTCGATGCAACGTCGATCAAACGGCGTATCGTTGTGCCGCTGGTGAGCTTTCGCCTGGTGCTCCGCCGAAGCGGTTGTCGAGTAGTGCCTGGTGAGCGACATCGGCGATCTCCTGAGCCTGCGCCCGGTGACCTTCTGAAGATCGAGCGACTTCGCTGGCGTCTTCATAGGCACCCTGATAGTCGCCTTCTTCGTAGCACAGAATTGCTCGTTTCATATATTCATCATTGAAACGAGTCACGAGCGGGAGCGGAGCGAGCAGGCAGAAAAAGCCCGTCACGCCCAGCGTTGCAATGAAGAAGCCGACCGACAGAGCCTCTGCTCCGTAGACGAACGAAAGTCCGATGCCGATAGCAGCCCCGGCACCGCCGAGCATGTTCATCAATCGTTCGTCCGAATCCATCGGCAATCGCCGCTTGCCTGACACGAGACTTCCAGAACCAAAAACCATGGCACCGCCAACAGCCAGGATCGCTCCAAACCCACCGGTAAGTCCGTCGGCGACCGCAGCAATAATCGGATCGAGATCAACGGCGAGCAGCATGACTGGCCCTTCTATCATCTTAAAAAGAATTTCGGCTCCAAGGATGAGCGGCACTGGTTTTCAGTAATCAAATTCCGGCGGAATCGAAAACCCGTTGCGTCGTCTTCCAACGTTCACGCATTCCGCAGACTGACAAGCCTGGATGAACGCAGCAGTCCGTTTTCGGTCAAACCCTGCCTCAGCACAGCGGGGTGAATCGGAAATCGGCATCACAGAGACGAATGCACTCGCAAATCAGCGACGCCGGTCGTCAGAACGCTCACCAACAGAATCAACAGGCAGTCTCTGTAGGGCCCGTCGAGCGGAGCGAAGGCGTGCCGATGTACGGATTTCTCAGGGAGTGCTTTCCGGGAATTTCTTCGACATGAAGTACATCGTTTTGCCGAGCGGATAGTCGTCGATCCGGTCGAAAGTGGAATAGCCGTGCTGCTCGTAGAACGCCGGAGCCTGAAAGCAAGACGTCGTCAGGCACGAACCGATACAGCCTCGTTTCCGGGCGACCGTTTCTGCCGCTGTCAGCAATGCAGAACCGATGCCCTCGCCGCGATACTTCTCATCGACCCACAGGATTTCAACGTGGAGCCAGTCCCAGCCGGTCATTCCCTCCAACGTGATTTCGACGTACTCATCAGAGAACAGCTCAGCGAGTGCCGCACCATCATTCTCCATCGCGGCCTGCCACACGCTGCGTTCAAGTCTCACGATTGATTCCGTGGTGACCGTCATTCACCCGCACTCCTGAAATCGACAGGTTAAATCAGGTGAGCCTGCACAGAAAAACCCCGCCCGGTGTCATTGCACAGGACGGGCCCGAGTTCGGCCTGATTTGAGTCGCTCAGTCTCTAAAAGTAGTGCTGCCGGATGACGCCGTCAAAAGCGGCCTTTCTTCAAGCAACATTTCTTGAAGCGCTTGCCGGATCCGCAGGGACACAGGTCGTTCCGGCCCAGCTTTTCTTCCAGCATCTTGTCGCCGTGGACGGTGCGTTCTCCACGTTTCACGTGCGTTTCGGAGGGGAATCCGCGACGTCGCTTACTCATCGTCTCGAAAAAACGGTTCGTTCTCGGAGTGTTGGTACTGACTCATCACGCACCTTCCTTGTCTGCCGGGAATTCGGCAGCAACCAGACCCCCGTCCGATCAAAAGGTTCGCGACGTTGCAGTTCGAACTGCAGCAGCGGGTGATTCAAGGATTCCCCTCGGAAGTGTGAATCATGCCCTGGTTGCAGCACGTCGTGTGTTCAAGATCTCAGCCCCTTCAGGTGTTACAGATCCAGGAGGGCTGGCAGCAGTGCGTCCTGGAAGGCTTCGTCAATGCCTTCGGTCAGCTCTTCCGCGACACGTGAATCAGCCGAAGCGTCGTCAGAACGGACATCCGGTGCGGATTGAAGCAGAGGAACCTGAGCACTGCTGGAGTCGTCGACGTTCAGAATACTGACGGGCGCCGGGCGTTCGGATGGTCGAATGCCGCCGATCAGTGTGTCACGTCCCACTTGCTGGTTGAAACTGTCGTCTCGAATGACTCCGTTGAGCCGGTCGACGCCCAGACCTCCGGCGATGTTGTCGCTTCCCCCGTTACCAAAGAGTGTGTCGACACCGTCATCTCCGTCAATCAGATCGTTGCCACCGTCGCCCAGTACCAGGTCGTCACCGTCACCACCGCGTAATGTGTCTGCTCCTCTGCCGCCACGCAGCAGGTCTGCTCCAACACCACCATCAAGTTGATCGCGGCCTGCGCCGCCGCTGATCGTATCGTCGCCGGCTTCGCCATTGATCGTATCGTCTCCGGAATGGCCTCGAAGAATGTCGTTTCCGTCGCCGCCATCGATTTGATCGTCACCGACCCCCGCCAGAATCACATCGTCGCCGGAAGTGCCTGTGAGAGTGTCGTCTCCGTTGCTTCCGATGATCGTGACTGGCCCGAGTGTGTAGGCTGAGGCATCGATGGTGCTCCCGCTTTCTGAAGCGATCAGCAAGAGGCCTTCCGCAAGAGAAACGTCGTTGCCGACAGATATCAGTGCGAAATCGTTGGTCAGAACAATGTCGTTCCCGGTGATCTGAACAAAGTCTGTGCCGTCTCCACCATTGAGTACGTCATCCAGAGTGCTGCCCAGCAGAGTGTCGCTTCCCGCTCCACCATTCAACGTGACGGGAATCCCTGCAGTTGACGCGTCAAGTCGATTATTGGCATCTCCGCCTTCCAGGATCGCCTGTTCGATTTCGACGTAAACATCGTTTCCGGCTCCTGATGTTGTCGTGGCAGTGACTTTGATTCTGGTACCGCCCGTGATCTGCAACGTGTCGATGCCGGGTCCGCCGGCAATGTTATCGTCTCCCTGCTGTCCGTCGATCAGATCCGAACCGTCTCCGCCATTCAGTTGATCGTCCATCGAGCTGCCTGACAGCGTGTCGTTTCCGCCTCCGCCGTTGAGCGTCGTCTGGATGCCGGCCGTTGAGGCGTTCAGTTGATTGTTCCCGGCACCGCCATTCAGAACGGCCTGTTCGATGCCAAGATGCACATCGTCACCTTCGCCGGAAGCTGTCGAAGCGGTGAGTTCCAGATCGGCATTCCCTGCGATTTGCAGCGTGTCGATACCCGTTCCGCCGACGATACTGTCGTTGCCTTCGCCGCCGACCAGTACGTCGTCGCCGCTTTCGCCATCGAGCGTGTCATTGCCGGCTTCACCAAACAGTCGATCGTTGTCGCCTCCACCGTTGATGACGTCGTTGCCTGGGCCGCCGAAGAAGTCGTCGTCTCCGCCTTCACTTTCCAGGAAGTCGTCGCCCTCGCGACCGAACAGCAGATCGTCGCCGGGACCGCCCAGTACGATGTCGTTATCTGACTGGCCATCGACCAGGTCGTCGTCGTCGCCGCCGACCAGAGAATCCAGGCCGTTACCGCCAAAGACAGTGTCCGCACCGCCCTGGCCCAGACCTGTGTCGTTTCCGTCGAGTCCGTTGATAAAGTCCGCTCCGTCACCTCCTTCGATGGAATCGTCTCCCTTGGCTCCGAAGACCGTGTCGTTTCCAGCTCCTGCCAGGATCGTTGTCGCACCGTTGAAGCCGACCGCCGTGATAAGGTTGGCCGCGGCGTCTCCGTTGAGCATCGCCTGTTCGACTGAAGTCACGGTGTCCGTCGTCCCGTTCACAAGCTGCGTGTCGCTGAGCGTCAGATCCTGGCTGGGCCCGACAGTGGCAATCAGCGTGTCCGCGTCGGCACCGCCGTTCAGGACATCCGCCTGCGGACTGTCAAGCAGTGTGTCGTTACCGGCGTCTCCATTCAGAACAACCGAACCGCCGGCAGCGGATGCATCCAGGCGGTCGTTCCCGGCGCCGCCTGACAGAACCAGTGCGGTCGTAACGGCCGTGCCGCTGTTCAGGACCGTGACGTTGTCCGCACTGGCCGATCCGGTGACAGTGAGCTGTGACACTGTGGAAGCGTTAAGCCGAAACAGTTCGGCTCCGGCTGCGATCTGAACGACCAGATCCGCACCGTTTCGCAGCACTTCGTAGCTGCCACCACCGTCCGGCAGCGCAATTTCCTTCGAATTCTGCGTGTCGATGGCCACGGTGTCTGAGCCCGCCGCTCCGGAATTCGCGGCAGCATCGCTGTAGCCGCCTACTGCAACCATCACTGTGCCGCTGCCGACGAAGTCATCGTCTGCAGTGAACGTCGCGGTGTAGCTTGTGCCGCTGCCGCTGAAACTGGACAGCGTGCCGTTCGTGGCGGTGACATCGCCCTCCTCGAAGCTGGTCGTCGCTTCGCTGAATGTGAACGTCACAGTCGAACTGTTGTCAGCATCATTCAGAGCGGTGTCCACGATGTTCACCGTGACGGTCGGATTGAGCGTGTCAATCATCACCGTGTCCGAACCGCCGGTGCCCGTGTTGCCGGATGTGTCCGTGTATCCGGTGCCGACTGTCACTGAACCGGTCGCCTCGATTCCGTCGCTGGCAGTCAGCAGGGCGGCGTACGTACTGTCACTCAGAGTGGTGAAATTCGACAGGATGCCGCCGGAGGCAGTCACATCGGATCCGTCGAAGCCGGTGACATCTTCACTGAACGCGAATGTGACGAGGGAACTGTTGCCGCTGTCCGTCAGTGAGGCAGAGGCGATATTCACCGCCACTGTCGGGTTCTGCGTATCGATGGAAACATCGTCGGAGCCACCGGCACCCAGGTTACCCGTCAGGTCGCTGTAGCTGTCGGCGGCAAGACTTACCGTTCCGTTGGCTGCGATTCCGTCGTTGGCGGTGAAGTTCACCGTGAAGCTGTTACTGTCGACGATGGTGAAGTCACTCAGCGTGCCCCCGCTGGCGTTCAGATCGGTTGAAGTGAAGCCCGTCACGTCTTCACTGAATTCAATCGTCACCTCAGAGGTGTTGCTGCTGTCGGTCACCGTCGACTGCTGGAAGTCGATGGTTACGACGGGAGCGACGTCCAGGATTCCCAGCGTTGCTGCTCCCTGAGTGAAGACGTCGTAGAGCCCGGTGTTGGTAAATGTCTGCTGTCCCGCAGCCGTCCAGCCGCTGCCAATGTTTACAGTGTCGCGTGCATCAGCCTGGACCAGCAGTGTGTTCGAGTGACTGCTGACGTTCAGGACTTCCTGCAGGTCGAGCGTCAGCGTGTTGTTACCTGAGCCGGTGATATCGATCAGCTCGACATCGACGATGCGGTTGTCAGCAATCGTCGTCAGGTCCAGCGTGATGCTGCTGCCGTCCAGACGCAGCGTGTCGAAGCCGTTGCCGCCGAGCAGTCGCCGCGTGCTGCTGAAATCTGCGTCTGGCATTGCCAGCGTGTCGTCGCCTTCACCACCTCGCAGCACATCCGCTCCGCCGTCGCTGATCAGCACGTCGTTGCCGCCGCCACCGATCAGAATGTCGATCGCGCCGCCCCCCAGTGTCGCGGTCAGCGTATTTCCCGTCGCGTCTCCGACCTGAGTTTCGGCTCCTCCCGTGAAGTTCCCGCCGAACACCACGTAGCTCTCACCTTCGCGTGTGTCGCTCGCACCGGCATCAGCCAAATACGCCCCGATGATCAGGTCGTCGAAGCCGTCCCCGTTCACGTCACCCGCACTCGACACCGAAGAACCGGAGCGGTCGTCCGCGTCGATGCCGTCGAGACGGAACCCGATCGTCCCGTTCAGCGTCCCCAGGTCGACGGCTGATGCAAAAGCACTCGACTTCCCAAACACCACGTAGCTCTCGCCTACGTAGCCATTCCCATTGGAGTCTGCGAAATGCGCGCCTATTAGAATGTCGTCGAATCCGTCCCCATTCACATCACCGGCATTCGACACGGAAACTCCGGAGAAGCCTGCGTAGTCACCGCCGTCGAGACGGAAGCCAGTCGTGCCGTCCAGCGTCGTCAGGTCCACTGCTGAATCGAAGCCACTCGACTTCCCGAATACGACAAAGCTCTGGCCCCCATAAATGCCAACAGGGACGTAAGCGTTCTGAACGCCAATGATCACGTCGTCAAAGCCATCTCCGTTGACATCACCCAGACTCGATACGGAAACGGGAAATTGACCATCTCCGCCGCTGTCATTGAGGCGGAATCCGTTCGTACCATTCAGCTCGTTCAGATCCAGCACCGACGCGAACCCGCCCGACTTTCCGAATACCACAAAGCTAACTCCGGGAGCTGCACCGGGCGACGGCAATTCCGCACCGATGATCAGATCGCCGAAGCCGTCCCCGTTCACGTCACCCGCGCTCGACACTGAACGGCCAGACTGATCGCCCGCATCGACGCCGTCGAGGCGGAATCCGGTGGTGCCATCCAACGTCGCCAGATCAATCGCCGAGCTGAAACCGCCCGACTTTCCGAACACAACGTAGCTCTCACCGGCACTCGAGCGCCCCCCAGGGTCCGCTTGATTCGCACCAATGATCAGGTCGTCGAAGCCGTCGCCGTTCACGTCACCCGCGCTCGACACCGAAACGCCTGAGTTGTCGTACGGGTCAACGCCATCGAGTCGGAAGCCGGTCGTGCCGTCCAGAGTGCTCAGGTCGATTGCTGAGCTGAAAGCGCCCGACTTCCCGAATATGACGAAACTCATACCAGTGTAAGAGCCATAAACGGAGCGACCGTAAGCGTTCTGGACGCCGATGATCAGGTCGTCGAAACCATCCCCGTTCACGTCACCCGCGCTCGACACTGCAACCCCGAAAGAACCATCCACGTCGAATCCGTCGACACGGAAGCCGGTTGTGCCGTCCAATGAACTTAGTTCTACGGTCGACCCAAAACCGCCGGACTTGCCAAATACCACAAAGCTTGCCCCTGCAACGGGAGTCAAACCGGCTGATGGTAGATTCGCTCCAATGATCAGGTCGTCGAAGCCGTCCCCATTGACATCACCCGCGCTCGATACTGCATACCCGGAGCGGTCGTCTGCATCGATCCCGTCGAGACGAAACCCGGTGCTGCCGCCCAGCGAGTCAAGGCTCACCTGTCCGGCGATCTGCAGCGTGGCGGCTCCCTGAGTGTGAACGGCGAACGCACGGCCATCGACGCTCTCGAAGCCCGTGAACGTCCAGCCGTTGCCGATGTTGACTGCGTCGTCGGCGTCCGCCAGCACGCGCACCATGTTCGAGTGGCTGCTGAGATTGACGACTTCCTGGAAATCCAGCGTCAGCGTATTGGAGCCGCTGCCCGAGATATCGATGACTTCGATGTCCGTCACCGTGTTGTCGGCAATTGTCGTCAGGTCCAGCGTGATTCCCGTGCCAACCAGACTCAGCGTGTCCGAGCCGCTTCCGCCGGCCACACGCTGGAACCCGGTGCTGACGATGGCCAGTGTGTCATTTCCTTCGCCGCCGTAGAGCACGTCTTCCCCGCCGTCGCTGATCAGTGTGTCGTCATTGAGGCCGCCAATCAGAATGTCAATCGCACCGGCGCCCTGCGCTGCCGTCAGCGTGTTCGCGGTCGCGTCGCCGACCTGCGTCTCGGCTCCCCCCGTGAAGTTCCCGCCGAACACCACGTAGCTCTCACCTTCGCTTGTGTCGCTCGCACCGGCATCCGCCAAATACGCCCCGATGATCAGGTCGTCGAAGCCATCTCCGTTCACGTCACCGGCATTCGACACCGAACGGCCGGAGTGATCGATGGTGTCGATTCCGTCGAGCCTGAATCCGGTCATACCATCCAGCGTGCTCAGATCCACCGCCGAGCCGAACCCGCCCGACTTTCCGAACACCACGTAGCTCTCACCCGCCAGGATGTTCGCCCCAGGCGTTGCGGCACGCGCCCCGATGATCAGGTCGTCGAAGCCGTCCCCGTTCACGTCACCGGCGCTCGACACCGAACGGCCGGAATGATCGCCCACTTCAATGCCATCGAGGCGGAAGCCAGTCGTGCCGTCCAGCGTGCTCAGGTCCAGCGCCGACCCGAATCCGCCCGACTTACCAAACACGACGTAACTTTCACCCGCATA
>Ga0316208_1002523_pt1 | contig 14769 bp, 12 predicted proteins | sample 3monopyrite_MG_FD_204944 | JGI IMG/M metagenome (GOLD analysis project Ga0316208, IMG submission 204944) | Microbial mat bacterial communities from mineral coupon in-situ incubated in ocean water Damariscotta River, Maine, United States -... | ecosystem: Environmental > Aquatic > Marine >... | reverse complement strand
CACTTACATAAATCGAGCCCGGCACCGTCACAGGCTCAATCCGCGCTGCAAAAGACACCTCCGTGCCAAACATGCCACTTTTATTGAGAAACGGGTCATCCATTTCATGCACCGGGCCATAGTGCCCACCAACCCTCAGCGCCAAAAACAGGGGCAAGCCAGCGGCCTTCAAATCAATTTCATGGAAACATTCCTGAAGCGCGATCGCCACCTCTGCCGCCGCATCAACACTGTCAAGCACAAGAAAAAGCCCGTCCCCCCATGTGTTGACATATTTCACATGCGGCCCCAGCTTTTTCACACAGGCCGCAAGCGGGTTTAACACAGCGTCAATAAAAACCGGCACCTGCGCCTCATTAAGGGCACCAAACCCGCGCACATCTGCAAAAATCATCGCCTTCAGGCCGCGTTCTTTTTCGGTCACAAGGTGCGGCCACAGGGAAACAACCTTGCGCGCAACCGGGTAAGGCACCACAATTTGCCGCCGTTTGTTTTTCGCCCACAGGATAGCATCGCGCGCCGTCCCTGCCCCGCTAATGGGAATATGCTCGTCCCACACCACAAGCTGCACCGCCTCTGTCGCGAGCGACTGCGCCTTGAGAAGCGCAAGGCCCATCGCCACTTCACTGCTGAAAACCGTAGAGAGGTCGTCCATGGTTTCGGTATCCGCCGAAACATAGCGCACGCTGGCGGCGGCGGCCATGCAGGCCTCAAACCGGGGTTGCCACTCAGCGCCAAACGGCAAGATGGATTTTTCCACAAAAAGCGCCTCAGCGCAGGGCATAACCACATGCAGCGCCGCACCCACCGCCAACAGTTGTTCCGCAATAAGAATGTCTGCGCCAGCAGCCAGCGCCCCGTAGGCAAAGCCAATTTTTTCAGTGGTAATGATGCGTTCTATTTTTTTTTTGATTTGGTCCACATGCTCGTGGTCCAAAATCTGTAGTCCGCCGCTTTCGCTAAAGAGATGCCCCGCAAAATGCAGGGCCTTTGGGGGGCGCAGCGGGTCAAGCCACGCGGGGTCCTTGCCCTGTGCTGTCAAAATCATTTCAAACTGCTGCAATGTGGTGGCGTGCGCCGCAAAATTATGCGGGTCAAGGCTTTGCGCATCCATAAGGGTTTCACGCGCCTCGTCCACATCACCCATCAGCAGATAAGCCTCTGCCTGTGTCGCCATATGATAATAGGCGTCCTCGCCGGGCGCGGGGTATTTTTCAGTGAGCTGCACCAAAATGCGCTGCGCCAGCGCATAGGATGTGGTTTCGTCGCCGCCGATCAGCGCCATCGCTGCTGTATTAATGCCCGAGTATGTACCGCCTGTTTGCTCGTACGCAAAGGCATATTGCTCGGATGCATCAAGCGCGAGCAACTGCCGCGCCTCGCCGCTTGCCTCGAGCGCCTTGCTTTTCAGCAAGCGCCCCCACAGGCCTAGAATATCCTCATTGCCGTTCACCTTATGGAGCTTCAGGCGGTAAAATTCTTTTTCCGCTTGCTCAAGCGCCCCAGCACGCAGCAGCGTGAGCACAGCCTTGTGCCCCTCAGCCAAACTGAGGGGTTGGGTGTTATCAATTTTATCTGGCATCAAGAAACCTATGGTACACCTCTCGGTCCTCCAGTCCCTGGGTCAATAACTATAGGGGTTTTGAAGCAACCTACCTGACTAGGGTCTTGCCATATATACACATTTAGGTCGAATGTGAACGGGATCGTCTGCCAATCACCCACATAATCCACATAACATGTTTTAATGCGTTTATCGTCACCACCTTCAATATTACGTACACTCATAATCTGAGGGCGTTTGTAATCATCCTGAGGGTCCTCACTAATCAATGTGAAAGGTAATTTTCCTTGCTGCATGTCACTCAGACAAGGAAAATACCAATTAGGTATCTGTAAGGTAAAGACAAGCCTATGCCTGCTATCAACAGTTGTCCAAAAAGGCTGATCTTGTACCGGCAACTTTCCAGGCTTATTTTTAATTTTATTTGCAATTTCTTGCCAAGACATAATCCATTTTGGGTCTTCATAGAACTCCACAACCAATGCCCCGGTTTTCGGGTCCAATCCACCATACATAATGGTAGTTTTTCCCGCTTCAGTATGAGCCGGTGGACCTGGGTATTGGTCACATTTCTTTTCAACGTCTGACATATCATCCTCTCACTTCTCTAATTTATACAATCTGTACCTACACTCGCCTGAGACCTCAGATATCCTCTATCGAGTAGAATTTTCCTGAACATTTTCACAGATTCACTAGCCCCCATCGTCTCACTCATTTGGAGCAACGCATAAATTACCGACGGGACTTGGTGGTGGTTTGACGCGTCAACCAATTTCAGTATTTGTTCAAAGCGATGTTTTGCTTCATCATTAAGGTCATGTGCCAATAACAATTTAAGTTTAATGTTAGACAGCGAGACGATGAGCCAGCGCCCCCTCTGAGTTTGCTTCAACATATCGACTTGAGAGGAAACAAGTTCCATGACGGAATTTATTTTAGCCGTGCTAGATAGGATACCCCTATCATTAATTTCATACTTCAACTTCACTAGGTCCCCGAGCAGTTTTAAGTGCACCCTATGTCTGCTTATCAAAGCATCTTCACCAAAGAGCTTTACTGCAACACCATCAGCTTCATTTATCCAGTAATTTGCTTTGATGTATTCGCCTGTATTCATCAAAGCATTAGCTTGATGATAACCAATCATAGCAATATCTTCTTGCCATAATTCGTTGTCTGGCTCCATTTTCAATAAAATTTTTGCTAGCTCCAATGCTGCCTGATATCTTTCGAAAGCAATCTTTTGCTGAGCCATTATGGCCAGCAACCAGCCTTCTCGAAGGTTCCAATATAATAGTTGTCTCTTTATACCTAAGTCACGAGGATCAGCTTTAACCAGCTCGTCCAACGTTTCCTTCTCAAGCTCACTAAACCTACTAACCATTTCATAAGTATCAAAATATCTATGAGCATCGGCCAGAGACGTAAACTCTACAGCCACGTATTTTTTTAGAAACAAGCTATTAGGCCGTTCAGCGAATGCTTTCTGAAATAAATCCGCAGCGTCCCGAATGTACGGAATTGCATCAAGGGGCCTATTTTTGCCTCGCAACAAGAGATCACCAAGATTGTGATTCCCATATGCGACCTCTATTAGCCAATCAGTATTTTCAGGCTCCTTCGCAATCAGCAAATCAGCTTTGGCCTTATATTCTCTAAACGCATGTTCTGTTTCCGTGAAATTCCCTCGCTCATAGTGCTGACTACCAACCCAAAAAATACTCTGCGCGTGTTCAAAAATCCGTTTGGTATTATTAGGATCACGCTGCAGTAATTCAGCAGTAGCGGCTTTTGCCTGGTTGAATAGGTTTTCTGCATCTGCCCAATTACCTCGGCGCCAATGAAGCTCACCAAGTAAATGGTAAGCGCGGGCGCGGCGGCCTATGTCATCGTCGCTGGCGTCTTCATATTCCAGTTGATTTTCATGGTAAGAGAGCACCTTCTCGCCGACGGCATCAAGCACATCGAGCCTGCCAACGGGCTCCAGTTTTTCGCGCAGGTCGGTTAACATAAATTCTACCAGATCCTCAGCTTCGGCGCGGCTTCGGTCTGCGGCATCCCGCGACTTTACCGCCTCATAGGTTAGGGTTGCCATTACTATCATAGCCAGAATAGCACCCGCTGTGATTGCCATCACACGTTTTTGGCGGCGGCGCATTTCGCGCTCCACGAGCTGGTCAAGCCCCACACCCAGAATGCCTGCAAGCAGCTTTAAAACAGCGCGCTGTTTGCCGTCAGCGTCCTTTCTGGCATCCGCCGCGGCGGGTTCGGCAGGCAGGGTGGACAGCCCCCCTGTTTTCGCAATTTTAAAGCGAACCGCGGGCGGAAAACACTCCCGCTCTGGCGCGCCGTTATCGGACGCAAATGGCTCACCGTCAATGATGATGGGCAGCACATATTTATCGCCGCGCAGGCGCTTAAACTCGATAATTTCCTTATTCACCCAGCGCGACGCCGCCGAGTTTGGCGAGCACAAGACGATCATATACTCTGACGTTGCAAGCGCCTTGCGCACAGCCTCGGTTAGGTCCTCAGCGGCGGGCAGTTCGTCCCTGTCGCGGAAAATGCGGCCAATGGTGCGGGACCCACTATGTTGGGGGGCCTCAGGGTTTTTAGCGCCCTCAGACAGCTGTAAATTTGGGGGGATACGGTATTTCTCAAGGGCGCGGTGCAACCATGCACCCCACTTTTTATCCATGTGGCTGTAGCTGAGGAAGGCCTTATAATCAAAAGCTGCCGCCCTGTTTGCTTCTTGGCTTGCTTCTGGGCCCGCTTCTGGGCTTGATAACCCGCTCGTTGCTTGCCCCGCTGCCACCACAGTTTTATCCTGATCCCCGATCACACTTGTCCCCAAACCTCTGCAATCTATAGTATAAACCTTTATTGTTTGAATGTCGTGTCACTGCAAGCTTTTATTGAATTTTTAGCTTATATTTGCTCAGTCCCCGCTCACCGTCTGTAATAATTGCATAAAAAGTATGACTTTTTTGTTAACCATACCTATTTACTGTGATGTTGATCACAGAAATTACCCCCGAATAGGTATAATTTTTTATCGTCTGCAGGGATGCGGCTTTTATGGGGATCGGTATTTTACTGGGTATTTTATTGGGGTATTTTTTAATTTATTAGACGGCGTTTCATTACTCAAAATTTTATACTGCTCAGTCTATTTTTATACCGAATCTTTAGAATGCTCAGGCCTTTACGGAACGGCCATTATAGGGCGTGCCCTTATGGGCGTAAGTGATAAGGAATGAGTGATTTTATGGGGAACGGAACGATATTTTAGATTTGTTTTAGTGCACAACCTCCCTGATGATCTGTCCTCTCAGCAATCGGCAACGATTGGGCCAGATTTCAGTCCCACAAATAAGCACCCCGCTTATTGCACTAAAACATTTTGGGGCCAGCTCGATCCCGCTAACGCCAAGCTGGCCCCTTTTTTATTCTGGTTTTATTCTGGTTTTATTTTGGGCCTGCTTAGTCGCTTATTGTTTGCAGGACATCAACCATGGCGGCAACGCCTGTGCGCACGGGGTCAAAGCAGGGCCGGTTGTATTTTTCAGTGGCGGCATGCAAATAAAAACGGGCGTCGGCTTTTGAGAGCGACTGGGTATTAAAGCTGAGGCCCCTTACCTTTGCCCGTGGGCTGGTAAGCCGGGCGGCAGTTTCGTAAATGTCGATGCACCGCTGGAGCGGCGGAATTTTATAGGACGGGTGCCCGTCTATTTCATTGAGGCCAACCTTATGACAAAGAATGAGCACATCGGGCTGGCTGCCATGCAGAAGCCCGAGCGTGACCGACGCATAGGACGGATGAAACAAAGAGCCCTGCCCCTCGATCAGGTCCCAGTGGGACGGGGCATTGTTCGGGGTTAACATTTCAGCAGCACCCGAGACAAAGTCTGACACCACAGCGTCGATGGGTATGCCGCCGCCGGCGATAAGAATGCCGGTTTGGCCGGTTGCACGAAAATCAGCCGCCATGCCGCGCGCCTGCATTTCTTGAGCGAGCGCGAGCGTGGCATACATTTTACCAACGGCACAATCTGTCCCCACCGTGAGCAGCCTTTTGCCGGTGCGCCGCAACCCCGAGCCAACCGGAATAGACGCAGACGGCACCCGAATGTCGGTGAGTGTCACACCGCGCTCACGGGCGCGCACTTCCAGCTCAGGAATGTCACAGAGTCGCACATGGAGCCCCGAGGCGATATTAAGCCCTGCATCCACCGCCTCCCATAAGGTTGGGACCCAGTGAAGCGGGATGAAACCGCCCTCGTTTGCAACCCCTATCACCAGCGTTTTAGCGCCTTTTTTCGCCGCTTTGGCAAGAGATAAAGACGGCAGCCCAAGATCAACCGTGCCGCCGGGCAAGCTGTGTTGCCCCATACATAAGTCAGGGCGCCAGTGCGCAACCCCTGTCCCAGTTTTTGCCTCAACAGGGTCTTCTCCGTCTCCCAAAAAAATTATATACGGATGATCAATCATTCCAAAACCCTGCACATGCGCCAAAAATGGCCCTTACTTGTCAAAAAATACAGGTCGAGTTTAACAAACCCTTTATAGCGTTACCGTCTAAAATCTGTGGCCTTCTTGGGCTTTTTTCAAGAAAATATGCGATATTTCAGCAGAAACCATGGCGGCTTATGACGGCTGTTAAACAACAGAAATACAGGCACAAAAAAGGCCAGCTGCTTTTGCAGGCTGGCCTTTTTTTTGAGTGGTGCACCGGGGAGGATTCGAACCCCCGGCCCCCAGATTCGTAGTCTGGTGCTCTATCCAGCTGAGCTACCGGTGCGTACCATCAAACATATCCGCGAAAACTATTCATTTTGCGGTGTGCGGCGGAACCTAATGAGAATGTTTTATGAATGCAAGCGGAAATCTGTTTTTCTTGTGTCCTTCATAAAAGGTTCGTACTCTAATGTTTATTCAATGCTAATTAAATACCCAGAAAGGTTAGCTTTTTATGGCTTATGCTGGAATAAAATATGCCATGATTTCTACTGTATGCTTGCTTGGAGCATGTAGTAGGGCCTCGGGTAATTGGCCGAATCTCTCTGATCCTTTACCAGATACAACAGAGCGAGAACGTGCTGTAAGCCGAGCTGCGCCCGCAGAACACATAGCACCAGAGCCAGTAGACCCCCATAGCCCCATGACAAAATCTGTGGCCATCAAACTCGTGATCGCCGTAAAAGCAGAAATTGAAAAAGCCCGGAAAATATATCTTGCCTCCAAAGCAGCCATTAACCATGAAACCAAGGAAGATCAGGAAATTGCCTGGCATGATACACAAGCTATGCTCACCCGCCTAAGCTATACTACCGAACGACTTGATTCGGTTATATATGCAAATCAATTGAAAAATGCCCCTGTATGGGAAAACGCCCAGCACATGAAAAATGATGTAGATGGTTATGTAGCAAAAGAGCGTCAAATTCTCAGGAAACTGAAGCCTTAATTGCATTTTCAACTGCCCGTGCAACACAGTCCGCAGCAAGGGTGCCCACAACCGCCAGCAACGCAGCCATCTCTTCCTTGGGAGAGAATGCCCCTGTGGACATTGCAAAAATAGTATCCCCGTCAAAGGGTGTATGAATAGGACGAATCGAACGTGCAAATCCATCTTGCGACATTATTGCGAGTCGCTTACAGCCAGCTTTGTCCAACGCGACATTTGTCGCAACGGCACCAATCGATGTATTAGTACCTACAAAACCTAGCTTGGGCATATCAATGATACCATGAGTGGCATTAGGGTCTCTTGTCACTTTTCCAAAACTATTCACAGCCACAATTGCGCTGACAATAACGCCCCCCTGTGTCACAAGACTTGCTGTACCAATGCCACCAAGCTGATCTCCGGCTCTCGCGCCGTATCCTGCACCTGCACGCCCCTGCTCCACATGTGTTGTTAGTTTTCCATATGCTTCTTCGCCGAGGCCATAGTAAGGCGGCGAGCCACCCCATGCCTTATTGCCACCGTTAGCAAGGTCAAACAAGATAGCCGAGGGAACAACGGGTACCGTACGCGGACCGAAAGATAAGCCAATATTATCGTTCGATAAAAGGTTGGTTGCTGCATCCGCAGCAGCAAGGCCAAAAACGGACCCACCAGACAGAACAAGGCCGTGTACTTTTTCTACGAGGCATGTTGGGTCAAGCGCATCGGTATCCCGTGTGCCGGGGCCACCACCCCTTACATCCACCCCCATTGTAACAGGTGCCTCAGGGATAATAACCGTTACACCTGTATTCACCTCGTCGTCATGAGCTTGCCCAACATGGAGACCTACAACATCTGTAAAGCAGTCTTTTTGCCCAGGTTTCGCGGTTATCTCTACTGCCACTTAATCATCCCCCGGCAAGCACACTATAAACACTGTGCCCTCAGGTCCTGTTTTTTCAAGGCCTATCTGCCCGCCGTGCGCAAGCACAATATCCCGTGCTGTTGCAAGCCCAAGCCCGGTCCCGCCGGCGCGCGTTGATGAAAATGCTTTAAAGAGATTAGGGCGCATCCTTTCAGGAATGCCGGGACCAGCATCAATGACACGAATATGCGTTGTCCCATCAGGATCAGAAACAGCGGACACTTGAATGCTTCCCGTTTCAGCCTGAACTTCATGCGCGTTTCTGCATAAATTCAGAAACACTCTGTGGATTTGTTCCGGGTCTGCGTAAATTTCAAACCCAACGTCAATGTTAACCTCAAAACTGAAAGTTTCATTTTCAATTAACCCTAATGAAAGAGCAACATCTTCAATAAGTTCGGGTAAATTAATTTTCTTCTTCACCGGCATAGGATCATCCACCCTGCCATGTCGCATCGTACTTTCACAGAGCGCGATAGCGCGGCTAACAGCGGTCATTAATCTCCGAGAAACCTTTTGTACATGCGGGTGATCAACTCGCTGTAAGGCATCTGAAGCTAACTGCGCAGTCGCCAAAATATTACGCAAATCATGATTGATTTTCGCAACAGCCTCACCTAGGGCTGCCAACCGACTCTTTTGCCTAATATTTTGCCTGATTTCTTCCTGCATCCGGCAAAGCTCACGCTCAACCAAACCTATTTCATCCGGACGGCGCGTAGTGACTTTAAGGCGTGTTTCTGCCTCAGGTTTTCGTCTAAATGCCACAATACTATCTTTAACCCGTCGCATAGGGCGTACTAACATCCAGTGCAATGAGAGATAAACAAGAATGCCTGTAAACAGGGAAATAATGGCTGATAGTACCAGAATATTGTTGGAGTAATTCGCAAGCGCTACATAGAGGTCTTGCTCATCCATAGTGATTTCAAAAAGACGCACCCCCGGCACCATAGGCTCACCAATAACTCGAATGGCCCTATTGCCCCTTGATTTAAGAGTTTCAATGGCCCCCGTTACAAGTGCTCCGAGCGAGGGCTGCCGCATATCATAGGATTTATCCACCTCGTCTGGCATTACGTCCAAGCCAAGAAGTAACCCTTTCTCTTCACCTCGCATAACGACCGCAATAACACCCGATGTACTTAATAGCCGTTGCTCTAATTCAGGACTAACAGAATTATTCGGCGCTGCTTCTAGGGCTAGAGCCGCAATCTGAGCATTTTCAAACCGTTTCTCAAGAAAATCCTGACGGAACGTAGCAATGGATGGCAAATAAACCAAAAGGGAGACACCCATTACAAACAGGAAGGTAAGGATCAGCAAACGTGATCTTAGGCTAGATGTGACGGGTCTATAATGCTCAGGCATATAATGTCTTCAATCCCATCCGGAAACAAATTGCAAGTAAACAAATATCAAAGGGCATCCCTTTTACCGCATCAGATATATTTTGTCCTAGTCTCAGTAGCTTAATATGGTATTTATGACCACACATTGAAACACTATGGGTAATTTTTCCACTTAGCGTGCTATGAAAAAGACTTAATTACCTATAGAATACTGCTCTAAGAGTTGACTCATATGCAGGACACAGTTATATAGCGCCCTCGAAATTCAAGCGCCTGGCCCCTTCATTGTGTCACAGGCCAAGTGCAATGCTGGAGTAAATAAAGTGAAACGTACTTTTCAACCAAGTAACTTGGTACGTAAACGTCGTCACGGTTTTCGTTCACGGATGGCAACCGTCGGTGGGCGCAGAGTGCTGAACGCACGTCGTGCAAAAGGCCGCAAGAAGCTGTCTGCATAAGACACTGCTTAAGGTAAGGTGCATATGTGCGCCTATTACATTTTGAAAAGCCGACCGTGAGTTATCCGGTCGGCTTTTCGAATTTAAGGCACCGACATGACGGCACAATACTGATGGGACTCTTATTGTGACAGAAAAAAGCATAAAACTTGCCCGTATAACAAAGCGGCCTGAATATCTTGCCGTTGCAAACACTCGGCGCAAATGGGTAACCCCATCTTTTATTCTACAAGCTAAGCCCGGAAAGACCGATTCGTCGCCACGTGCCGGTTTTACCACCTCAAAAAAGGTCGGTAATGCCATTGCTCGCAATCGTGCACGGCGCCGATTAAAAGAAGCGGCGCGCGCCATTTTACAAAAAAAGGGTCAAGCTGGGTGGGACTATGTTTTCATTGGCAGAGAGGCCGCCACACATTATCCCTATGAGAAAATGATGGATGATATTCGTTGGGCTCTTGCAAAACTGGCTAGTGGTGCCGATCTAGAAACAAACCAACATTATAAACCGCGCTGACATAAAAATGGCGCTACATAAGGCCTAAGATGATAGAGCAAAAAAAAATTAGCTCGCAAAAGCGCTCTCTTTTGGCTTATTTTTTCAACGGAATCATTCGATTTTATCAGCTCGTTCTTTCCCCTTTTCTTGGCCCAAGGTGCCGGTACCAGCCAACCTGTAGTAGCTATGCTATTGAGGCCATTGAGCGTCATGGTGCCCTAAAAGGAGGGTGGCTTGCCACCAAACGAATTGCCAGATGTCATCCTTGGGGTGGATTTGGTTATGATCCTGTGCCACAAAGCGACCTCGCTTCACAGAAGCAAAGAAACAATTCGGTGCACGACACTCTTTCGAGCATCGACGAAACTAGTTCAGAGGCTGGTAGTAACCAGCGAAAATCAGGGTGTGACACTGATGGGTGATAATAAAAACTTTATCCTTTTTGCCGTTATCTCAATGGTGATTCTTTTTGGTTATAATTTCATGATTGCAGGGCCCAAAAAAGAAGCGGCCATGATCGAGTATGAAAGGCAGCTTGCTGAAGCTGCCGCGCAGCAAAAAACAACAGCCCCGGAGTTGAGTGCGCCTGTGGCTGAAGTTGCTGCGCCCAAGGTGAACACCCCGGCATCAACACGAAGAGACTCGCTCGCATATCAAGATGCTGGTTCTGTACGCATTGAAACGCCCGAGCTTTCTGGGTCTATATCACTGCGGGGTGCCCACATTGATGACCTAACCCTTGTGAAACACAAAACTTCAATGAAAAAGGATGCTCGCAACATCCGGCTTTTCTCACAGTTCGCTTCTGAAGCACCTTATTATGCTGACTTCAGTTGGTACGGCCAAACAGGGACTAAGGTACCGAACCTTGAAAGCGCTTGGACAGCCGACAGTAATATACTCACACCAAAATCTCCCGTAACCCTCGCGTGGGAAAATGGGGAAGGTGTGAAATATCTCATGGTTTTCGAAGTAGATGAACACTTTATGTTCACTGTTACGCAGGCCGTCATCAACACCTCAGACAAGCCATTAACCCTAGCGCCGTACGGCGCCATCACCCGTCGCAGCCAACCCGACACACAGGGCCTATATATCCTTCATGAAGGTATGATCGGTGTATTTGGGGGCGAACTTAAAGAAATCACATATGACGACATGATTGACGAGGGAGAGTTCGACCGCCCAACAACAGGCGGCTGGATGGGAATTACCGATAAATTCTGGATGGCCTCGTTAATACCTGACAATAATACGGCTCTCAAACGTGCCCGTCTGAAATATTCAACCCGCAGTGGTACAGGCACGTATGTTGCAGATTATGCACAAGACTGGCAGGTCGTTGCGCCGGGTGCCACCTTTGAAACGACCAATCGTATTTATGCCGGTGCCAAAATTGTAGAAGCCATTGATAACTATGAAACACAATATGACATAACGCTTTTCAACCGCGCTGTTGATTGGGGCTGGTTCTGGTTTTTAACACAACCCATTTTTGTTGGCCTGCATTACCTCTTTGGCCTAACAGGCAACTATGGTGTTGCAATCTTACTGATGACCGTTCTCCTGAAACTTATTTTGTTTCCCCTTGCCAATAAATCTTATGTCTCTATGAGCCATATGAAAAAAGCTCAGCCAAAGATTAAACAGCTGCAAGAACGCTACAAAGACGACAAACAGAAAATGCAGCAGGAAATGGCGGCTCTTTATAAAAAAGAGAAAATCAACCCGCTCGCGGGTTGCTTGCCCATGATTCCACAGATGTTCATTTTCTTTGCGCTCTATAAAACACTTTATGTGACAATTGAAATGCGGCACCAACCCTTCTTTGGATGGATCACGGACCTATCTGCGCCTGACCCCCTCACGCCAATGAATTTATTTGGCCTTATTCCGTGGGACCCGCCCGGTGTAATTGCTATTGGCATTTTACCAATTTTGATGGGTGCCTCCATGTATTTGCAGCAGAAAATGAACCCTCAACAAGCCAGTATGGAACCTGCGCAGCAGAAAATTATGAATATGCTGCCGCTTATTTTCACGTTTGTTATGGCCAACTTCAGTGCAGGTCTCGTGCTCTATTGGACATGGAATAATATTCTCTCTATTGCACAACAGTCTGTAATCATGCGGCGTGAAGACGCAAAGGCTTCTTGAAGAACATCATGGCCGATGCACCCTATACAGAGGACGAGCTCAACCGCGGACGGTTATTATTTGCTGGCCCGGTTGATTTTGTCATGGGGGCGGTCTCGCTTGATGCTTTGCCCGAGGCCGACCGACCAGAAATTGCCTTTGCAGGCCGTTCTAATGTTGGAAAATCGAGCCTTGTAAATGCCCTTACTGGCCGAAAAACCTTAGCTCGCACCTCAAATACACCCGGACGGACACAAGAACTCAATTTCTTCACAATGGGTGCAGGCGTTGATCAACATGCGTATCTAGTAGACCTACCGGGGTATGGTTACGCAAAAATTGAACGCAAAAAAGTAAATGCCTGGACACGTCTTGTGAAAGATTACCTGCGCGGGCGTCCTAATTTACGCCGAATTATGTTGCTGCTCGATAGCCGCCATGGCCTCAAGGAAAATGATCGTGAAATCATGAAAATGCTTGATGATGCCGCAGTGAATTATCAAATAGTTCTTACAAAATTAGATAAGCTAAAAGTTGTCGACCGCGACAAGGCCATAGCAAAAGCAGAAGCTGATGCAAAAACTTTCATCGCGTGTCATCCTGTGGTGCTAGCGACCAGCAGTGAAAAAGGCTGGGGCCTTGCGGAAGTTCGGGCAGAAATCGGGCAATTAACACAGTTTTAACGCTCAGTAACAGGGCTTTCGGCTCATTTTTCTAAACTACTATATTCAGTCAGCGTTGCTGTGACGATGCCATTAAATTTAACAACCTCAGTTTTTAAGTATGCATACCGTGCCTCTTTGGCTGCTTGCTCCAACACCATGCAAGCCTCCCCAAGCTGCATAGCCCCAAAGCTTCTTGAGGCACTTTTAAGTGCATGGGCTTGATTTTCAAACAGTGCCCACTCTTGCAAAGCCAAATATTTTTCCAGTTTCTTCTGGGACGCCAAAATTTCGGCTTTCAAGCTGCCGAGCAACATAATGGCGTTTTCCTCCCCCACGTCTAACGTTAAACGGTAGAGAGTAGCCCGGTCTATAAGTGGCAACACAGTGCTCATAGCAAACCCCCAATCAGTTATACTATTGTACCCGTCAGCTTACCCCAAGTGGGCGCGCCAATCTATAAACGCCTTTAAGCCCTTCTGGCGAAACTATTTTTCGCTTTCTAATAAAAACAAGTCGCTCTTCACTATGCAAAACCACCGCTTGCTGGCGTATATGTGGCAGTAACTTCCGCCAATCTTCACCGTCTGCTGTAAGTGCCTGTGCTACGTCGCGAGGGGCCACAGATGTTTTTTCATCCATTTGTTTTACAATTTCACTGCGAATATCTGTGTCTACGGCCATAATAGTCCTTATTTACCAGTTTTTACGATCATTTCAGCTATTTTCTCTTTGCCCAGCCTCTTCAAGCCGCTAGTGTCCCCGCAAACATTAAAGGATACTAATATGCATCATACCGTAAAGGCATCGGCACTTATTATGGCGCTTATACTTGCTGCATGTAGCAATGATAACAGTGACCAGAATAAAACCCAAGAAACAGCGACCGAAACAAACGAAGCCGTTACAGATACACAACAAACAGCAGAGAAAGAAGCTGCAAATATGAGTGATACTAAGTTCAAAGAAGAAAACGCCCTTTATTTAGAAGAAAATAAAATGAAAGAAGGGGTTCAAGCAACCGACTCTGGCCTCCAATATAAAGTTGTCGAGGCAGGGAGCGGCGTCACCCCTACTGCGGATGATTTTGTAACCGTCCATTATGCTGGCCGCCTTATTGATGGCAATGAATTTGACAGCAGCTACAAGCGCGGCGAACCTGCAACATTTCCTGCGGGTCGTCTTATCAAAGGCTGGACAGAAGCCCTAACCATGATGAAGGTCGGTGATAAATGGGAACTGACTATCCCTGCTGAGCTTGCTTACGGCGAGGCCGGTGCAGGCGGTGTCATTCCGGGCAATGCAACACTTGTATTTGATGTCGAACTTCTGGCCATTAAATCAGAAGCTGAGGTTAGAAAAGAAGCCGAAGCCGCTGCTGACGCCTTCAAAAATGAACAACTAGCTTTCCTTGAAAACAATGCAAAACATGAGGGTGTATCTGTTACAGAATCAGGGTTGCAATACCGTGTTATTGAAGCTGGAAAAGGCGAAAAGTCACCGTCCGCAACCTCTGATGTAACTGTACATTATGCCGGCAAACTTATTGATGGCAGCGAATTTGACAGCAGCTACAAACGTGGGGCGCCTGCTTCTTTCCCGCTCAACGGCGTGATTGGGGGCTGGACAGAAGGCCTGCAATTAATGAAAGAGGGTGACAAATTTGAGTTTTTCATTCCTTATGAGCTTGGGTATGGTGCCCGTGGGTCAGGGCGTAACAT
>Ga0316208_1002520_pt1 | contig 14781 bp, 11 predicted proteins | sample 3monopyrite_MG_FD_204944 | JGI IMG/M metagenome (GOLD analysis project Ga0316208, IMG submission 204944) | Microbial mat bacterial communities from mineral coupon in-situ incubated in ocean water Damariscotta River, Maine, United States -... | ecosystem: Environmental > Aquatic > Marine >... | reverse complement strand
CCGCACATTGAATGACGCCCGCGGCGTGAGCCGGATCAACCCATGGGCGACGCAGCTGTCCTTTTCACTCGTGCCGTCAAGTAACCTCAATGGCGGCGCAGAGGACGAAGCCTCGACCGCGCCGGGCAACCCGACGGGCACCCTGTCCGAGGATGCCCTTGCGCTGGCGGGATGGCGCGGGACGCTGGGGTTTTCTACCCAGTACCGCCTGCAACAGTCGCAGCGGAGCCGGACGAACCTTGGGTTCCAGTATCAACTTTCCCGCGTACGCATCACCGATGACACCAATGTTCCCGATGACGCCTTTGCGACCAACTATTACAACCTGTCGCTCAGTCAGGAACGCGCGCTTGAGAATGGCACGCTCACCTTGCGTGCATCGCGCGCATTGTTCGAGTATCGCGATCTCAATCTCGCGCAAGAGACGACTAGCTACGAGAACTATGATATCTGGCGACTGGGGGTCGATCGCCGCGTGGCGCTGAACGAACGCACGCTCCTGTCCTTTTCAGCCAGCCGGGAATGGCTGTCCTATCTGGCGACAGGTATCGGCGATGTGGACCGGCTGGTGGTCAGTGGCGGAGTGACCTATCGGCTCGCCAGCGGCGACCGGATATCCGGCACCCTTGCCGTTGTCGATAATGACGGCGACAGCGTGAACTACACCTCACAGGATCTGACGCTGAGCGGGGTCTACCGCTGGGCTGAACCGATTGGTCCCATTGCGCTGACTGTCGGTGGCGGGATGAAATGGAGCGACTACCCGGACTATCGCCTGCTGAGCCCGGTCACCGGTGGCCGACAGGACACCACTGTTTTCGTCAATGCCAATATCGGCTTTTCCGACATCTCCTATGCCGGGTTTACCCCCGGGTTGCGGATTGATGTCTCTCGGACAGACAGCAACGTCAGCCGCTTTGATCGCACCACGGTGTCGTCAGGTCTGACGATCACATCGCAGTTTTGACTGCCCTGATGTTGCACTGACGGGCTTGATATTGGAGATACCGCGCGGTCATCAATGCGCTCTGAGGCGGAATATCAATGGCACAATGGCAGCAATGATCAGCGCCGCGACCAGAAACGGCGCACCAGGCAGGTAGAGCCCTTCATCGTTCACAGCGCGCTGAAAAACGCCCGTCAGAAAGAGCGGTGCGACAACAGCCGCAACCGAGGACAGCGAAGCTATCACCCCCTGCACCAGACCTTGCATATCCTCGCCCACCCGGTTGGCGGCAAAAGCCGTCATCAGGGGCGGCGCCATGTCGGACAAGGCGGCAAGTGGCAGCAATATAAAGACCGCCCAGACAGCCGTTGTCATGCCAAAGCCAACCATCGCAATCACCGCCGCTGCGGTGGCAACAAGTAACGTCTGAAATTCGCCGATGCGCCCGGTCATGCGTGGAAGCACACCCGCCTGCACCACCGCAATCAGAATGCCATAGCCGGACAGCGTCAGCCCGATGGTAAACCCATCCCAGGCAAACACTTCGCGCCCCCAGAACGACCAGAGCGTGACATAGACCATATTGGCAAATTCAAAGACGAAGATGCAAATCAACGGAATGGCCAGACCCGGAATGACAAAGGACCGCACGATCGTGCCAAAAGGGTTCAGGTCGCGCCTGCCGAAGGGGCGGCGGTTTTCGGGTTTGAGCGACTCTGGCAGTATGAAAATGCCGAACACGACGTTGACAATCGACAGCGCAGCCGCAATCCAGAAAGGCGCCGCAATAGACCAGCCTGACGCAACACCGCCCAATGCAGGCCCCATCACAAAGCCAATGCCAAAGGCAGCACCAATCATGCCAAAGCCTGCCGCGCGCTCCTCTGGCTTGGCGATATCGGCAATATAGGCGGTCGCGGTGATATATGTCGCCCCTGCCATCCCCGCCAGAACCCGCCCGACCAGCAAAACCCAATAGGTCTGGGCGAGCGCCATGATGACATAATCAATCGCGAGCGTCACAAGGGCGGCAATAAGAACGGGCCTGCGCCCATAGGCATCCGACAGGCTGCCGACAACAGGGCCGAACAAGAACATGGCCGCAGCATAGGCAGACATCATGATCCCGCCCCACAGCGCGCCTTGGGCGGTGCTGCTTGCCCCGACACGATCCATCAGGTCCGGCATGATGGGAAAGACGATTCCCACGCCAATGGCATCAATCACCAATGTCGCCAGAATAAACAGATATGGACCAGTCAGTTTCATGGCGCTACACGACACTGCAATCGCCAAACTGACAAGCCACAAACACCCCCCATCTGATAAAATCAGAAGGTGACTGACCTCTCTTCAACCGGCAGCAACAACATCAGATATCAGAATATAGCCGGCGCCATAGATGGTCTTGATGATCTTGGGGTCTTTGGTCGAATCCTTGAGTTTCGCACGCAGCCTTGAGACCCGCACATCAATGGCCCGATCAAAGGATTCAGCGTCGCTTTTTTCGTTCAGCTCATCGCGGAGCTGGTCGCGCGTCACAAGCCGGTTCGGGCGTGTCAGGAAAATCCGCAAGAGCATCGCCTCGCTTGCCGACAGCCTTTCTGTATTGCCAAGAGCATCCGTCAGGCTGAATTGCGCAAAATCAATCGTCCAGCCCGAAAAAACCAGCCTTTCCGCATCGTTCTGCGTCGCCGCCGGTGCATTGCGGCGCAAAAGCGCGCGCACGCGGGCGATGACCTCGCGGATTTCGAATGGTTTGGCAAGATAATCATCGGCCCCCAGTTCCAGCCCGACGATCTTGTCCTGCAAGGTCGAACGACCGGAAATCACCAAGGTTGCGGTTGCGCTATTGGCAAGGGCGGCAACGATGCTCAGCCCGTCCTTGTCCGGCAGGCCCAGATCAACGATGCAGACATCCGGCGCCCTGGTGGCAAGCGCGCGCTCAAAATCAGCAGCGCGCGAAAACCCGTGGGTGCTGAACCCCGCTTCGGTCAATGCCTCGGTCAGCATCAGGCGAATCTCGGGGCTGTCGTCGACAACGGCGATGTAGCAGTTCTCAGTCATGCCTCGGCCTTTCGGAAAGCGGCCTCGAAGGTCGCAAAATCAAAGGGCTTGGACAGGACCGGATGGGCCGCCTCTGCCCTTTGGCGCAACGGATCCGCGGCGGGTAGACCCGTCACGATCAAAATCGGAATGCCCGATGGAGCTTGTGCCGCCACATCAAGCCCCGACCCTTCGCCAATTGCAAGGTCGGTCACGATATGGGTCAGACCTTCAAGAGAGAGCAGCTTCAACGCCTCATCCACAGAGGCCGCTTCAACCACCGCGTGCCCTGCCCGGCGCAGAAAACTGCGCATGGTCTGGCGCACGTCCAGCGTGTCATCCACCAACAAGACCAACCCGGCCTGCCCCGTCCTTGCCGGCGTGTAAGGTATGCGCAACGCCACCCGCGCGCCACCTGATGCGCGATTGCTCAGGCGCATTGTCCCGCCGCTGGACTTGGCAAAATCGAAAGCCGTGGTCAGACCAAGGCCGCGCCCGATCTTGCCGCTTTTTGTCGAATAGAATGGGGCCAATGCGTTGGCCAGCGCATCTTCGGAAAATCCCGGGCCGTTGTCAGTCACCGCCACCTCCAGCATGCCATCCGCCGCGCGCTGCAACTTGACCGAGATGGTTGCAGGACCAACCTGCGCCTCTGCGGCATTGAGGACAAGGTTCAGGATCGCGTCTTGTGCAAAGCCCCGATCAAATGTCAGGCGGGCGTCTGGAAGATCGATCGCAATTGACAGTTTTGCATCATCAGGCACCGCCGCCCGCGCCAGTTGCCGCACGTCTGTGACAAAATCGGCGACGGTAATCGGCGTGGGGTTGAGGCTGCGATGGGCATCAATCCGCGACAGGTTTTCAATCAGCTCACCGCCGCGTTTGGCCGCTGAGTTGATCGTGGCAGAGACCTCTGCCAAGGCAGGATGCAACGCGGCAAGTTCGTCCAGCTTGGCCTGCTGGCCAAGGATGATTGTCAGAAGATTGGCAAAATCATGCGCCATGCCGCTGGTCAGCTGCGTCGCCAGTTCCTTGCGTCGCGCATGGGCAAGGGCCGCGCGGGCAGACACCTCGTCGGTGACATCGACGGTCAGGATATAGGCACCCTGAACTTTCTCATCGGCAAAATCGGGAGTCATGGCCAAACGCACAAAGCGGCCCGACGCTTCGTCGCGGATTTCTGATGTTGTCTGCTCACCTTGCAACACACGCGCAAATTGCGGCGCGACACGCGCCCAGACGGATGCGCCCAGCACGTCCTCAAACGACTGACCAACGATGTCCCCTTCGCCAACGGGCAGGATCGTGGGCAGGTAGCCGTTTGAATGGGTATAGACGCCTGCCGCGTTCACATGGGCGATATGGCCCGGCGTCATCGTGTTCATCAGCGCCAGATGTTCGCGACTGTCGGTGACCTCCTGTTTTGCTACTTCCAGCGCGTTGACCGTCGCAGACAATGTGCGGTTGGCTCGGGCAAGATCTTCGGAGCGTTGCAGCAATTCTTCCGAGAGTGTCTCGGTGTGAGAGCGAAAAAAATCTTCCTGCCGTTTGGCTTCGGTGATGTCGGTGTAGACCGAAATCCAGCCACCCTGCTGAAACGGGCTGCCTTCTACAGAGATCGACGTGCCGTTCGACCGGGTTCGTTCAAAGTAATGCGGCTCAAACGTGAAGGCGAGGCGCACCTTTTCATCGACAAAATCCGCGACGTCATCGACCTGCCCATATTCGCCCTTTTGGGTAAGATACATGACGATATCGCGAAATTCCGCACCGGGTGCGACCAGCGCGTCCGGCAGTGAGAACATCTGTTGAAAGCGGCGGTTGGCCGCGATGAGGCGCAGGTCCTCATCATGCAGGGAAATCGCCTGCTTGATCAGGTTGAGCCCCGACAGAACCATCTCTGTACGCGATATGTCGATCACCCTCATGGCAGAATTTCTACCAGCAATGCCTGTGAATGCGACAGCGTAAAACGCGCTGTAAGAATTCGTTAGGATTGAGAAGAAAACTGGAAAGGATCACCGGCTATCTCTAGGCTGATCGGCGAAGGGGGAGCTCATGACATCAAATGCGTCACGTGATGCGCCGCAATCCGTGCCAGCCCTGCTGGCGCGCAATGTTGCCCGGTTTCCCGACAAGCCTGCTTTTCGCGAAAAGGAATTCGGCATCTGGCAAAGCTGGACATGGGCCGAAACCGCAAAAGAGATCGACGCCTTCGCTCTTGGCCTGCTGACACTTGGTGCCAATATCGGTGACCACATCGCTGTTGTTGGCCGCAACCGCCCTGCCCTTTACTGGGCGATGGTTGCTGCCCAAAAGGTCGGCTGCATTCCGGTTCCCCTTTATCAGGACGCGGCGGCAGAAGAGATCGCCTATGCGCTGAACCACTGTGGCGCACGCTATGTTGTCGTGGGCGATCAAGAGCAGGTAGACAAGGTCGCTGACGTGCGTGATGGGGCAAAAGCGCTGGAGCATGTGATCTATCTTGATGGCCGCGGCCTGCGCAAATACGACCACAGCCACATGACATCCTTTGCTGAACTCAAGGGCAAAGGCGGCGATCTGGCCGAAATGGCGCGGCGCTCCGATGCGTTGACCTATGATGATACGGCTGTGATGCTTTACACCTCCGGCACCACAGGCCGCCCCAAAGGTGTGGTGCTGTCCAATCGCAATGTGATCGAGACCGCCAAGCATTCGTCCGAGTTTGACCGCCTCCTCCCGGAAGATGAAGTTCTCGCTTATTTGCCAATGGCTTGGGTCGGGGACTTCATCTTTTCGGTGGGGCAAGCCATGTGGACAGGTTTCTGCGTCAACTGCCCGGAATCAGAGCATACGATGCTCACGGACCTGCGCGAGATTGGGCCGACATATTTCTTTGCCCCGCCACGGGTCTTTGAAGGTCAGCTCACATCGGTCATGATCCGGATGGAAGATGCGGGGCGGTTCAAGAAATGGCTGTTCCATCATTTCATGGAGGTCGCCCGGCGCGTCGGACCTGCGATGCTGGACGGCAAGCCCGTCAGCTTTGGCGGCAGGATGTCCTATGGCTTGGGCAATATACTGGTCTATGGCCCGCTGAAAAACACACTGGGCCTGAGCCGCATTCGCATCGGCTATACCGCCGGTGAGGCGATTGGACCGGAAATTTTCGATTTCTACCGCGCGCTGGGGATCAACCTCAAACAGCTTTACGGCCAGACCGAAGCGACCGTCTACATCACCCAGCAACCCGATGGAGAAGTCCGCTCTGACACCGTGGGTGTGCCATCGCCCGGTGTTGAACTGAAAATTGCCGACAGCGGCGAGGTTTTCTACCGCTCGCCCGGTGTGTTTGTGGAATACTACAAGAACCCTGAAAGCACGGCCTCGACCAAGGATGCAGACGGCTGGGTCGCCACGGGAGACGCAGGCTTTATCGAAGAAGGCACCGGCCACCTGCGGATCATCGACCGCGCCAAGGACGTCGGCAAAATGGCGGATGGGGCGTTGTTTGCGCCGAAATATGTCGAGAACAAGCTCAAGTTTTATCCCAACATCCTAGAGGCCGTCGTCTTTGGTGCAGGGCGCGACCGGTGTTGTGCCTTTATCAACATTGACCTGAGTGCCGTGGGCAACTGGGCCGAGCGGAACAATATCGCCTATTCCTCCTATCAGGAATTGTCGCAGCACCCGCGCGTGCTGGAAATGATCGACGGCCATGTGGCCGAGGTCAACGCCTCGGTTGCGGAGGATGAAATGCTGGCGGGCTGTCAGATTCACCGCTTCCTTGTGCTGCACAAGGAACTGGACGCCGACGATGGCGAAATGACCCGCACCCGCAAGGTCCGCCGTGCGGTTGTGGGTGAGAAATTCGATGATCTGGTGAACGCACTCTATGGTGATACCGCCGAGATCTATACCGAAACTGAAGTCACCTACGAGGACGGGCGCAAAGGCAAGATCACGGCGACACTCAGTATCCGCGATGCCAAGATCGCCCCGGCAATGAAAGTGGCCGCAGAATGAAAGACATGCTGACCCCTTATGTGACCGAGGATGGCCGCCAGATCGGCGAGGTCCTGATGGATATGCATAACATCACCCTTCGGTTCGGGGGCGTTGAAGCAATAAAAGACATATCTTTCAATATTCAAGAAGGCGAAATTCGTGCGATTATCGGACCCAATGGGGCTGGGAAATCTTCGATGCTGAACGTGATTTCGGGCTTCTATAACCCGCAAGAGGGCGAAGTCTGGTTTCGCGGCGCAAAGCGCCCGCCGATGAAGCCCTATCAGGTCGCCCGCCTTGGGATTGCGCGCACTTTCCAGAACATCGCCTTGTTTGAGGGGATGTCGGTGCTCGACAACGTCATGACGGGCCGCCTGAACCACATGGACGCGAGCCTGTTTTCACAGGCCCTGTGGAGGGGTCGGGCCGAACGCGAAGAGACCGAGAACCGCGAAGCCGTGGAAAAGGTGATCGATTTTCTGGAAATTCAGGCGATCCGCAAGACGCCTGTGGGCCGCTTGCCCTACGGTCTGAAAAAGCGGGTCGAACTGGCGCGCGCGTTGGCGGCGGAGCCAAAGCTGCTGCTGCTGGATGAACCGATGGCCGGCATGAACGTCGAGGAAAAAGAGGACATGAGTCGCTTTATTCTGGATGTGAACGATGAGTTCGGCACCACTATCGCGCTGATCGAACATGACATGGGTGTTGTGATGGACCTGTCCGACCGGGTGATCGTGATGGATTACGGACGCAAGATCGGGGATGGCACCCCCGATGAGGTGCGCAACAACCAAGAGGTGATCGACGCCTATCTGGGGGTGTCACATGACTAGAAAGGGCGATCGCGATGTCATCTGATTTTCTTTACGGCATAGAGGTTATCATCAACGGATTGATGGCCGGGGTGCTTTATGCACTTGTCGCCCTCGGGTTCGTTCTGATCTTCAAAGCATCCGGCATCTTCAACTACGCACAAGGTGTGATGGCGCTTTTCGCAGCACTGACACTTGTGGGGATCATGGAAGGCGACGTGCCGTTTTCCTATCTGATAAACGCGATTTTCGGCACCGAAATCTACAATTTTGGCTGGACCGTTCCGGTCTTGCTGGCAATCGCGCTGACTCTGGTGGTCATGGTGATTTTCGCCTGGGCTGTGCAACAATTTGTGTTTCGACATCTGGTCGGGCAAGAGCCGATCATCCTGTTCATGGCGACCATCGGGCTGGCCTATTTTCTGGAAGGGGTGGGTGACCTGATGTGGGGGTCGGACATCAAGACCCTCGCGCTTGGCTTGCCTCAAGGTGGCTCGCGCTGGGTGGAAGATATGACCGTCGGCCTCGGCGGCGATGATTTTTACGGGTTCTTTATCGACAAGCTTGATATGGTCGCGACGGTCGTGGCGATCGTGCTGGTCGCCGGGCTGATCCTTTTTGCGCAATACACCAAGCAAGGCCGCGCGATGCGCGCGGTGGCAGACGACCATCAGGCGGCATTGTCGGTGGGTATCTCGCTCAACTTCATCTGGGTTCTGGTGTGGTCGCTGGCGGGGCTTGTGGCGCTGGTGGCAGGGGTCATGTGGGGGGCCAAATCCGGCGTGCAATTCTCGCTCTCGCTGATCGCGCTCAAGGCACTGCCGGTGCTGATGCTGGGCGGGTTTACCTCGATCCCCGGTGCAATTGTCGGCGGGTTGATCATCGGGGTTGGTGAAAAGCTGTTTGAGTTCCTGATCGGCCCGATGGTGGGCGGGGCCACCGAAAACTGGTTTGCCTATGTGCTGGCGCTGCTTTTCTTGGTGTTTCGTCCGCAGGGCTTGTTTGGGGAGAAGATCATTGAACGTGTTTGAACCCGTCACCGCCCGTCAGGCAAGTCGGCAAATGATACCATCGGAGGCGCAGAATGCTTTATCGTGAAGCCGGTGATTTCAAGACATCCTACGAGGCAGACAGCCAGACCTTTCCAATTGCATTCGATCGCTACCGCATTTGGGTGGTGTTGGCCTTTGCCTACCTTGTGGTTCCTTTTGTGATCAATGACTATTGGGCCAACGCCATTCTGGTGCCCTTCCTGATCTATGCGATTGCCGCGATCGGGCTGAATATTCTGACCGGTTATTGCGGTCAGGTCAGCCTGGGAACCGGTGGTTTCATGGCTGTCGGGGCCTATGCCAGCTACAAGTTGATGACCGCATTTCCCGACGTCAGCATCGTTATTCACATCATCCTGGCCGGTGGCATAACGGCAGTGGTCGGTGCCGTATTCGGCCTGCCCTCCTTGCGCATCAAGGGGTTTTACCTTGCTGTGGCAACTTTGGCAGCACAGTTCTTTCTGGTTTGGCTCTTCAACAAGGTGGCCTGGTTTTACAACTACTCCGCCTCTGGCCAGATCAACGCGCCAGAGCGCACTGTGTTAGGTATTGCAGTCACCGGTCCCAACACCGAAGCCTGGGCGCAGTATCTGATCAGTCTGGTCTTTGTGACGGCTTGCGCGATCATTGCCCGCAACCTGACGCGCGGGTCGCTGGGACGTACCTGGATGTCGATCCGTGATATGGATATCGCGGCCGAGATCATCGGTGTGAACCCACTGAAAGCCAAGCTGACAGCCTTTGCGGTGTCGTCGTTCTTTATCGGCATTTCGGGGGCGTTGTTCTTTACCGTCTATCTGGGCGCTGTCGAAGTGGGCGAGGCCTTTGGCATCCAAAAATCGTTCCTTGTGCTTTTCATGATCATCATCGGTGGGCTTGGGTCAATATTCGGCAGTTTTGCCGGGGCTGCCTTTCTCGTTTTCCTGCCGGTCGTGCTGAAAGTGATCGGCGTTGACCTGCTCGGCTGGCCCACCGATCTGGTGGCGCATTTTCAGCTGGTCATTGTCGGCGCTCTGATCATGTTTTTCCTGATCAAGGAACCACATGGGCTGGCGCAGATCTGGCGGCTGATAAAAGAAAAACTGCGGCTCTGGCCGTTCCCTTATTAAACGCGGTGCGTGGCAGTCACGCGCCCGACGATCGGGGGGCAAACCCCGGCAAGACAATCGGACCAACCATGGGAGGAGAAACCCGATGAAGATGAAGCAACTGGCCACAATGGCCGTGACCGCAGTGCTGGCCGCAAGCGTGGCAAGCGCGGAGCTGGTCATCCCTGATCTGAGCTATCGTACCGGCCCTTATGCGGCAGGCGGTACACCATTCTCGGATGGCTATCAGGATTATTTCAACATGCTGAACGCCCGCGATGGCGGCATTGGCGGAGAACCGATCCGCATCGTCGAATGCGAGACCGGCTATAACACCGAAAAAGGTGTGGAATGCTATGAGGCCACCAAGGGTGAAGGCGCGCTGATCTATCAACCGCTGTCCACAGGCATCACCTATCAGCTGATCCCCAAGGCAGCCGCAGATGGCATCCCGATTCACACGATGGGCTATGGCCGCACCTCCGCGGCAAATGGCGAAGTGTTCAACTGGGTGTTCAACTATCCCGCAAACTACTGGACCGCTGCATCGGTGATGGTGAACTACCTGCTGGAAGAAAACGGTGGCGATCTGTCGGACAAGAAAATCGCGCTGCTTTATCACAACTCTGCCTACGGCAAGGAACCGATCCGCACGCTGGAGGAGCTGTCGGCCAATTACGGCTTTGAACTCACGCAGCTGGCTGTCGACCACCCCGGCCAGGAACAGAAATCGCAGTGGCTGCAAATCCGCCGCGAGCGCCCCGACTATGTTCTGATGTGGGGCTGGGGCGTAATGAACCAGGTCGCCGTTCAGGAAGCTGCCAACATCGGGTTCCCGATGGAAAACTTCATTGGCAACTGGTGGGCCGGGGCCGAGGCGGATGTCTTGCCTGCCGGTGCTGCCGCAGATGGCTATAAGTCTCTGAACATGAACCGGGTTGACCCCACCCTGCCGGTCTTTGATGACATCAGGACACTGGTGCATGATGCCGGCAATGCGGCGGGCGACGGCTCCAACCTTGGGTCGGTGCTTTATACGCGCGGTATGTATGCCGCGATGCTCGCCTCTGAAGCCATTGCCAAAGCACAGGAAATGAACGGTGTTTCTGCCGTGACCGCTGCAATGGTGCGCGACGGGATGGAAGCGCTCGAAATCACCGATGCGCGCATGGAAGAACTGGGGATGCCCAAGATCGGCCCTGAGTTCAGCGTGTCATGCGAAAACCACGGTGGTACCGGTCTGGGTATCGTGCAGCAGTGGGATGCATCCGCTGGCGCCTGGGTGGCGCTGACGGACTACATCGCCCCCGACATGGATGTGATCCAGCCACTGATCGATGAAGATTCCGCCGCCTTTGCGGCAGAAGCAGGCATCGAGCCCGGCTGCCTCTGAACGACGAACGTTGGGCGGCCAGCATAGGGCCGCCCATCAACCAGATTGATTTGCACAAATTGACAATGGAGCCGCAGCCGATGTTGGACGACGAACAGGTTGAGACCCTACTTGAGGTCAACAACATCGAGGTGATCTACAATCACGTGATCCTCGTGCTCAAGGGCGTGTCCCTGATGGTGCCCAAAGGCGGGATCACCGCCTTGCTGGGTGGCAATGGCGCAGGCAAGACCACGACCCTCAAGGCGATTTCTAATTTGCTGCATTCCGAACGCGGAGAGGTCACCAAAGGTACAATCACCTATCGCGGCGAAAAGGTGCAGGACCTGTCCCCCGAGGCGCTCGTCAAACGCGGCGTTGTGCAGGTGATGGAAGGCCGCCATTGTTTCGAGCACCTGACAGTCGAAGAAAACCTGATGACCGGCGCGTATACGCGGCATGATGGCAATGCTGCCGTTCAGGCCGACCTTGAGATGGTCTATAACTATTTCCCGCGTCTGCGCGAGCGGCGCAAATCGCAGGCGGGCTATACCTCGGGCGGCGAACAACAGATGTGCGCGATTGGCCGCGCGCTGATGTCCCGGCCAGAGACGATCCTGCTGGATGAGCCTTCGATGGGCCTGGCCCCGCAACTGGTGGAAGAGATTTTCGGGATCGTGAAATCCCTGAACGAAAACGAAGGCGTGTCCTTTCTGCTCGCCGAGCAGAACACCAACGTCGCCCTGCGCTTTGCCCATCGCGGCTATATTCTGGAATCAGGCCGCGTGGTCATGGAAGGCCCCGCTGATGAGCTGCGCGAAAATCCTGATGTAAAGGAATTCTATCTGGGACTTTCGGATGAGGGCCGCAAGTCGTTCCGCGATGTCCGCAGTTACCGGCGGCGCAAGAGGTGGTTGGCATGAGCCTGGACGCATTGGAAACCCGGTCGCAGGACGCGCGCGAAGCCGCACAGTTAAAGGCCGCGCAAGCGATTTTTCCCGACGCCGGGCTGGCGGTGCTCGCGGATTTGTCCAAACTGCCCGTGCTCCGCAAGGACGCGCTGCATCAAGGTCAGGTCGCGAACCCGCCATTCGGCAATGTCACGGCGCGCAACGTGAGCCATATTTTCCAGTCCCCCGGCCCGATCTATGAACCCGGCGGCACGCGGCCCGATTTCTGGCGCATGGGGCGGTTCTTGCGTGCGATGGGGTTTGGCCCCGATGATGTCGCGCAAAACACATTCGCCTATCACTTCACCCCGGCAGGCCTGATGTTTGAAAGCGCCGCGCGGGCACTTGGCATTGTTGTGTTCCCCGCCGGCCCCGGCCAGACCATGCAGCAAGCCGAGGTAGCCGCTGCCATCGGCACGACCGCCTATATCGGCACACCGGATTACCTTGAAACGATCCTCGCCAAAGGGGCCGAGATGGGTCTGGACCTCAGCCGGATCACCAAGGCCGCCGTTTCCGCCGGGCCGCTCTTTCCGCAGATGCGCGCAGCCTACGAGGCCAAGGGCATCCTGTGCCGGCAGTGCTATGGCACCGCCGACGCAGGGCTGATCGCTTATGAAAGCGCTGACAGCATTGACGGGATGATCGTGGATGAGGATGTGATCCTTGAAATCGTCGCCCCCGGCACCGGCGATCCGGTGAAGGAGGGGGAGATCGGCGAGGTGCTTGTGACGGTGCTGAACCCTGATTATCCGCTGCTGCGGTTTTCCACCGGCGACCTGAGCGCGGTCTTGCCCGGCCAAAGCCCCTGCGGGCGCACCAATACGCGCATTGTCGGCTGGCGTGGCCGCGCCGATCAGGCGACCAAGGTCAAAGGCATGTTCATCCGGCCGGAACAGGTCGCCACATTGGTCGCGCGACATGCCGATGTTGAAAAAGCGCGGGTCGAGGTCCATCAGACCGAGCGTGGTGATCAGATCACGGTTCAACTGGAAACCGAGGCCACAGACCCGGCGGCCTTTCAGGGCTCGGTCTCTGAAATCCTCAAGCTGCGGGCCGAGATCGATCTTGTCGCCATCGGCACCCTGCCCCGCGACGGGATTGTCGTGTCCGACAAGCGGCCGGCGTTGGAGTAATGCAAGCCTAAGCGCCAGCCGCTACCAGAACGTTCTGAATTACCTCGACGGTCTTGCTCAATTCGGCGTTTGTCAGCGTTGGATGGACAAGAAACATGATGCTGGTTTCACCCAGTTCCTTGGCGATAGGCAATGAGTCCTGTGGGCGCAATCTTGTGTTATCAAAAGCTTTTTCCAGATAGACCTCTGAACAGCTTCCTTGAAAACAAGGCACCCCCTGCACCGATATCTCGGCCACGATCCTATCCCGATCCCAGCCCTCTGCGAGATTTTCGGGGCGGATGTAGGCGTAGCATTTGTAAAATGCATGCTGACAGCCGGATAAGCCATCACATCCTGAACACCCCCCGCAGCGTAGCTCTGGAACACGGATCGGGCCGGTTGCCAAAGAGTACGGCGCGAGTGCCGTTGCGATCCTGGCGGCATTGTTCCTGCGTGCAGCCTGCCACTCAGGCATGCGCGTCAGTTGAATTCGCCCGATCGCCGCCTGCATTTCAGTCATACGCCAGTTTGTACCAAAGCTTTCGTGCAACCATCGGAACCCCGGCGGGTGATCGCGCGCATGGACGGCATCCCAGCTTTTGCCATGATCCTTGTAGGACCACATCCGCGACCAGAGTGCGCGCTCGTTTGTGGTGATCATCCCGCCTTCACCGCCGGTGGTTATGATCTTGTCCTGACAGAACGACCAGGCGCCGATGTGACCGATCCCGCCAACGGACCGCCCTTTGTAGCGCGCGCCATGGGCCTGCGCGCAATCTTCAATCACCTTGATGCCGCGAGTCGCGGCCAGTTCCATGATCGGGTCCATATCGCAAGGCCACCCTGCCAGATGAACCGCGATAATGGCCTTGGTATTGGGTGAGATGACCGCTGCAATCGTCTCTGCAGTGATATTCCCGCTGTCGCGGTCAACCTCTGCAAATACAGGGCGCGCGCGCGCGGTGACCACTGCCGACACCGAGGCAAGGAATGTCCGCGGCGTGACAATCACCTCGTCGGTTGCGACACCCCCGCATTGCGCGCCGATCCCAAGACCCATCAAGGCCAGATCAAGGGCAACGGTACCGTTGGCAACAGCGATGGCGTGATCCGCGCCAGTCCATGCTGCGAATTCTTTCTCGAAATTCCGCCCTTCCTGACCCGTCCAATAGTTGACGCGATTAGAGAGCAGGACACGCGAGACGGCTTGCGCTTCTTCATCGGTGAACGCCGGCCAGGGCGAGAACGGACCATTCAGCATATGCTATTTCTTTTCAAAGGGCCGCGCAGGCGCGCCAACGACAGTTACGCCCGGTGCTACATCCCGGGTGACAAGCGCATGGGCGCCGATTACAGCACCTTTGCCGATGGTGATCGGCGCTTGGGCGTTTCCCGGCAAAATGGTGG
>Ga0316208_1002516_pt1 | contig 14791 bp, 11 predicted proteins | sample 3monopyrite_MG_FD_204944 | JGI IMG/M metagenome (GOLD analysis project Ga0316208, IMG submission 204944) | Microbial mat bacterial communities from mineral coupon in-situ incubated in ocean water Damariscotta River, Maine, United States -... | ecosystem: Environmental > Aquatic > Marine >... | reverse complement strand
ACCTGAGCGGGCCGATCATGGTTTCACCTCGACGTAGCGGAATTGACCGTCGCTGTCGCTGGCGATGCGTTTCATCATGGTGGCGACATCACCGGAGATCATGCTGTTGCGGCTTGCCTGGCCGAAGAGGATGCAGTGGATCGGGATGAGCGCTTTGCGGTTGAGCGCGACGAGCCGATCGGGGATCTCGTCACTGAATATGCCGTCGGTCATGAAGTAGATCGCGTCGGGCTTGATGCGTTGGCTGAAGATGAGCTCGAACGCACCCAACGGCTTGGTTCCGCCCCTTGGTTCGACCCGTGCGATCTGCCTTCGGGCCTGCGACTTTGAACGTTCCGAGGCGTCGCGCCACGCCATCCGCCGGCCCAGGACTTCGGGGTTATCAGAGTAGAAGATGATGAGGAACTCGCCGTTGTCCATTAGTCCCGTGACCGAGCGGGTCAGTTCGTCGCGGGTGCGGGTCATTTTTTCGCCCCGCATCGAGCTAGAACGATCCACGATGTAGGCGAACCGGCTGCCTTGGGCTTCGAGCCCGAAGAAGCTTGCGCCGCCCCCGCCGCCGGTGCCCGTGGTGAGCCCCCCGCCTTCGGTGTCGCCGATATCGCCCGCCCCGGTGTCGATCTCGATTTCGATAGAAGATTCTGTGAGCGCATCGGTAGAGATCGTGGTCGAGCGGGTGAGTTCGGTCGCGGCCGGGTCGATGACTGTGTCGCTTTCCGGAACCAGCGGCTCGGTCGAGGCAGAATCTTGAGGGAGCATCGCGGCGAGTTCGCTCTCTGTCATAACCGCGAATTCGACCTCGGCGGTATTGCCCACTCCGCCGGCGTCGGCGTCTGGGTAATGGACGGTCATCCAGCCCGCGAGCACCATGATGACCAAGTGGATCAGCAGCGACAATGCCACACCGACAACCGATGCCTTTGTCAGCCAGCGGATGGCCTTGCCGACCGGGTCGGGGTATTCATCATCGGGCGGTGGGAATCCAGCCGCGATGGGAGCCGTCGGTTCTGACGGCTGGTTTGGATGGTCCCCCGCCTTTTGCGGCGGATCGATGTGCATGCTGATGCCTCGTTGGGCGTTTGGATATCCGATTGGCACTGGGTCTTACCACCATGCCAACAGGGAGTGTATCGTCCCTTTGCGGGCCCGAACGCGGCAATTTCCGGACGTTGCCGGCTCCGGGGGAGAACCAACCAAGATTCTGTACCGGTATATTGGTCGAACGGATGCAATGGAAATAGATGTAGAATCAGTCCCGAGTCTTGCGGATTCTGCACGCCGGGCTTGACGGGCCACGATCTCTTGCGTTTGCTCGCAGCAAGCGGGGCGATTGGGCGGCAACGGATCGTACCGTGCAGGATCGAATTGTCAGAGTGCACCCCGGCGAACCGGGGGTACAGGATGTCAAGGACGGACAAACCGATGCGGGGGCTTGTGTGAGTGAAACTAAACCGAAACGGATCTTGCTCAAACTGAGCGGAGAAGCGTTCTGCAAGCCGGGCATCGGCGGGATCGACCCGGCCGAGCTCGAGTTGATCGCGAGCGAGATCGCCGATGCGCGCGCCAAGGGGGCTCAGATCGCGGTTGTTGTTGGCGGGGGGAACTTTGTGCGTGGGGCGGAACTGGCCGAGCGGGGCGATATTGTGCGCGCGACCGCGGACTACATGGGGATGCTTGGCACGATCATCAATGCGCTGGCGCTCAAGGACAAGCTCGAATCTATGGGAACGCCGGCGAGGGTGTGCTCGGCGCTGGAGATCCGATCGGTGGCCGAACCGTTTATTAGGGGTCGGGCGATCCGGCATCTTGAGAAGGGCCGGGTTGTGGTGCTCGGGGCCGGGACGGGTAATCCGTTCTTTACGACCGATACGTGCGCGTCCCTGCGGGCGACCGAATTGGGGTGTTCGGCGCTGCTCAAGGCGACCAAGGTGGACGGGATCTATACGGCCGACCCGAAAAAAGACCCGAGCGCGACACGGTACGAATCGCTCACGTTCGACGAGGCATTGGAAAAACGGCTCGGCGTGCTCGACACGGCCGCGTTTGCGATGTGCGAGGAGCACAACATCCCGATCGTGGTGTTTGAGTTCAAGAAGCGGGGCAACATTGCCCGGGTTGTCGCGGGGGAAAACATCGGAACAACCGTCCAGAACGCTTCGGATGCGACGCCGGCATTGCGAGCAGAATAGACTCCTTTGTAGGCCCGAATCTCGAACAGACCCGACGGAGAACCAAGCATGACCACTGCACCTGATGTGATCCTTTCCGAAGCCGAAGGATCGATGACCAAGGCGATCGAGTATCTCACCAGCGAACTGCGCGGCATCCGCACGGGGCGGGCCTCGACGGCGCTGGTCGATTATGTCAAGGTCGATTACTACGGCTCGATGACCGATATCAATCAGCTCGCGGCGGTGAGCACGCCCGAATCTAACCAGATTTTGATCAAACCTTTCGATGCGGGCTCGGTCAACGCGATCAAGCAGGGCATCGAGAGCGCGGGCCTGGGGCTGAACCCGCAGGTCGAGGCGAAGATGATCCGGATCACGATCCCTTCGCTCGATTCTGACCGCCGCAAGCAATTGAGTTCGCAGGCCAAGAAGCACGGCGAGGAGCAGAAGGTTGTTATCCGCAACGCCCGGCGAGATGCCAACAAGCACGCCGAGGCTTTGGCGAAGCAGGACGGGGCGCACGTTTCTGAGGACGAGGTTTCGACGCTCAAGGATGAGATTCAGGAATTGCTCAAGAAGTACGAGGCCGAGATCGAAATGATGGTAAAGAAGAAGGCCGACGAGATTACGGCGGTCTGATTCAGGCGGCGGGTTTTGAGCCGTGGAGATTTTCGATTTCGAATACCTAAAAAAGAAAACCGCCCGGCTTTCTAGTGAATGCCGGGCGGTTGTTTTTTCAATTGTGGAACTGTAAAAGCCGGGGTATTTACTCGAATGAGAGCACGCGTGGGGCGGTCATGAGCACGGGTTCGGTTTTGAGCATCCGGGTCATTGTCCATGCATCGCGGAGCACCCCGAACCGGCGTTCGCCGAGGAGTTCACGCAGCATCCCGAGTTTTTCTGACGCGATGGGCGCGGATATAAACCCGCCTAGGGCCTGGCCGATCATGTCTTCAAAGCTGGGCGGCTCGGGGTATTCCATGAGGTCATACTGGAACAGATCGAGTTCTGAGGCGAGCCCCTCGATGGTGTCGCTGAGCGTGCCGACCGCGTCTGCCATGTTCAATTCGACGGCCCGCTGCCCGAGGAACAGCCTGCCTTCGGCGGTCTGGGAAAGATTGATCCCCGGCCGGCCTTCGCTGACCCGACCGGTGAACAGGTCGTAAGTCTCGGCCATTTTTTCGCGGACTAGCGCCGTTTGCTCGGCATCCCAGCCCGACATCGCTGCGAACATGCCGGCCCGGGGGCCGCGGGACCGGGGAACGATATTGACTTGCGCGCGCTCGATGACTTTGCCGAATGAGAGCTTGCCACCGACGACACCGATCGAACCGACGATGCTCGATTCGTTGACGTAGATTTTATCGCCGCCGACAGCGATGTAGTACCCGCCGCTCGCGGCCATCGAGCCCACGCTCACCCAGACGGGTTTGGTCTCGCTGAGGCGGTGGAGCCCTTGCCATATGACCTCGCTGGCGATCGCGGAGCCGCCGGGCGAGTCGATGCGGACGACGACGCCCTCGATGTTTTCGTCCTTGCCGATCTGCTTGATCGCGTTGCGGATTGTTCGGCTGCCGACCGACGCGGACGAGAGCGGGCCGCCCGCGCTCGAGTCGCCGTCCATGATGGTGCCGTCGATATGGAGCACGGCGATGGTCGGGCCGGAGGTTTTTCTTTGTACGGGCTCGAAGAGTTGAGACAGCAGCACGAACGGGTTTGACATGTCCATCGCGATGCCGTTTTCTTCGAGCAGATTGCCGGTGTAGACGAAGTCTTCGCCCGACCAGCCCGCAGAGATTGCCTGCTGCTCGACGTGATCTAGGAGATCGGCAAGATCGACCTCGGCGTCGATCAGCCCGACGTCGATCCCGGTTTCGCCGCTCGCCATCCAGGCCTGTTCCATGGCACTATCGAGCGCGGCGTCGTTGAGACCACGACCGGATTTCAGAGTGCCGCGCATGTCGGCGTACATCGCGTCGAGAAGGCCCGAGATATTCTGTTCCCACGCCTCGCTCGGGGCGGCGTTCTCGTACATCTCGTTGGCGCCCTTGTAATCGCCGATCTGCACGTAATCCGCCTCGACACCGAGCCAACTGAGCGTGTCGGCCAGGAACATTTCTTCCATATAGAGGCCGGGGAGCATCACCCCGCCGCCTTGCTGGATCATCACGTGATCGGCGTGGCACCCGATCAGCAGCTCGGCCGTGGAATAGCCCTCGGCGAACATGTACAGATCTTTCCCATTCTCGCGGAACGCGTCCATCGCCTGGCCGATCTCAGCGATGTCGGTCGTTGTCAGCACGGCATCTTTGAGGCGGACGATGATCCCGTCGATGTCGTCGTCTTCGGCGGCATCGGTGAGCGCATCGATGTAGTCGGTCACGCTCGGAACCGGCGCGCCGAACAGGGCCATCCCCGCGGCTCCGGTGGGCGGGTCGCCCTCGATTTCGAGCATGGCAACGTGATATGGTGCCGCAGCCGTGAGGCCGACAAACACCGAAACCGAGAGAGCCGATCGAACCATCGAGCGCATAAAAATCGCCTTTCGCTAAAAGAAACTGTACCACAAGAGTTTACCCGAACGCGACCCGGCTTGCGGCTAGGTTTGCGGCTCGGGCCGTTATTCGTACCCCAGACGGGCGAGATCGTCCTCATCGAGCCCGAACTGGTGCCCGATTTCATGGAGCAGCGTGATCATGATCTCCTCATACACCCGGTCGTCGGGCGGGCGATCATCGTCGAGAAAGCCGTCGTTCCGGGCCTCGCCCCAGCCGCCGGCCTGGGCGATCACACCCCGGCGGAACATATGAATGACCCCGGGCAATGAGGGCGGTGCATCCAGCCCGGGCTCGGTATTGGGAACCCCCGTGTGCAGCCCGCAGAGTTCGAGCAGCACATCATCGTCTGACGGATCCATCCCGAGATCACGCAGAATGGCATCGGTAGGCTCATCGATCACGATCAGCGGGACTTCTTCGAGCAGATCGCGGATCTGCGGCGGGATGGCATCTAGCGCTTCTTCGACAAGAGCATCGAACCGATCACGATCGGCATCGGAGATCGGTTCGGAATGCTCAGCCATCAAGATCCGTCTTCCGCCTGGAAGATATCAGTCAACCCCGGCGCCGGTTGGAGTAGCACCGGCCTGAGCCGGACAGTATCGAACGCGGCACCGACGAGCCCGAGCGTGAATAAGAACGAACCGACTGCGATCATGACCAGCGAGAGTGTCTCGATGACCCCGCCGACGCCGCCGTTGGAATCTCCAAACAGCAGGAACAGCACATCACCAGCCATCGCTAGCACCATAGACCAGACAAGCGCGATCAACGGCTGGGTATCGACCCGGCCCAGGCGCATGACCAGCGACCGTTCCGCCAGCGCAACCGCGTTGCCGCGGATGCCCATGATGATGACGATGATGAGCATCCCCTCGCTCAGACGGATGCTGCTGCGGATCGGATCGAGCACCATCGCCCCGATGTAGGGCGGCCCGATTTTGATGTCGTAGCCGGTCTGAATCAGGTGGTGAATATAGATCAGCGGGAGATACGCGATCACCCCGCTCATCGCTTTGCAGGTATCCCAGGGCCTCACACGCACGGTCGGTCGGACGAGCACCATCGCCCCAAACATCGAACACACAACTCCAAAGAGAGAAAATTCACGCAGCGGCCCGAGCATGATGCGGATGCCCAGGAGTTCTGCCGAGACTTCTTGCAAGCGCAGCGCCCAGACCGTGAAGGCCGCGAGCACCGCCCCCATAGACCACACGATCAGCCCGGTCGAGACCAGCCGGGGCCTGCGGATCGGTTGCAGTTGCTCGGCCATGGGGTCGACCTGCGCCAGGATCGTCGCGCGGACCGGCGTGCCGCATTCTGAACAGACCCCTCTGATTGAAAGCCCGCGGAGGTTGTAGCCGCAGCCCACGCAGGGGAGATCGCCCATGAGATCCATCACGATCGCCTTCCCGGATCGGCCCGTGGGTGCACTGGGATCGCGGGATTGTTGCTGACCCGAGTTGCTTGCCACGATCATCCCTGAGCCGGGCGGAATCGCCCACGATATGCAGACTTTCAACATCGTCGAAAATCGAATCTCGCTCGATCGGCATCCCCTTGCGTCACGGGCATTCACAGCATAGCGACTCGCTGACGATCGGGGAGACTCATCCAAGCCGCGCGAACGTCCGAAATGTCGCGCGCGGCGGCGGGCTCGCGTCTCTTGCTATAGTCGACACACGCGGGGGGCACACCCAAAGACCACCCGCAAGGATCCGCACAACTTCCGCCCCGTAGAGCACGATCGATGCTGGACAAAATCGCACGCCTCCGAGAAAACGTCGCTTCGGTCTACCTCGGAGAGACGGCCGTGATCGATCGGATCATCTGCTGCCTGCTCGCGCGGGGGCATGTGCTCATCGAGGACGTGCCCGGCGTGGGTAAAACCGTGCTCGCCTCTGCGATCGCCAAGAGCATCCGCGGCACGTTCAGCCGGGTCCAGCTCACACCCGACTTGCTGCCGGCCGACATCATCGGCGTCACGATCTTCAGCAAGGACGGCAACGCGTTCGAGTTTCGCCGGGGTCCGATATTCGCAAATATCGTCCTAGCCGACGAGATCAACCGGACAACGCCCCGCACCCAGACCGCGCTGCTCGAGGCGATGAGCGACGGCAGCATCTCTATCGACGGCACGACGCACACTTTAGAACCGCCGTTTATCGTGCTCGCTACCCAGAATCCGTACGAGTTTGAGGGGACGTATCTGCTGCCCGAGAACCAGCTCGACCGGTTTTTGATGAGGATCAGCCTGGGCTACCCGAGCGCTGAAGCCGAGCACCGGCTGCTCGAAGTCCGCCCATCTCAGACCGTGCTGGAAACGCTCGCACCGGTGCTCGATGCCAGCGATTTTGTCGAGATGCAGGGCGAGGTGGATCGGGTCATGCTTTCCGAGCCGATCCGGGATTTTCTCATCCGGTTTGCGCACGCGACGCGGGCGCACGATTCGATCGAGATCGGGCTGAGCCCTCGCGGCACGCTCGCGCTGGCTCACGCTTCGCGGGCGACTGCGGCGATGGCGGGCCGGGATCATGTCATCCCCGAGGATGTTCTCGGGAATGTGACTCCGGTGTGCGCACACCGCGTGTTTTTGCGGGGCGACAGCGGGTTTAGCAACTGGAACGCCGCGGCGGCGGTGCTGGATGAGATCCTGCGGACGGTGGGCTCACCGATCTGATTGCCCGGTTTTCTGCGGGGCATCTTGGTCGATCCGTTCACGCACGAGTGCATCAAAGTTTGGGATAAGCCTGCGGATTGTCGAGACATCAAGCCGGGCGGGGAGATCACCCAACGCATGTTCTGGGACCAATCCGAGCCGATCGGACTCACCCAACAGCACGCATACCGCCCCGATCGTCTTGCTTGGCGCATGTGCACCGCCCAAGATCAATTCGTGATCTGCCCAAGAGAGCCCGAGCCGGTGGGTTGAGATCGAGCCGTTGGGATGGTGCCGGATCAGTTCGTATGACCAGCCTTGCGATGCTTCGGTTTCTTCGCCGATTTCAAATGTTGTGCGACTGCTCTTGTTCACGCCGCAGCCTATCCGCGCAACCGAGGTATAACCTGCCGCAATGGAATTCCTTCTCGAAACCGTCCGGCTCGGGCTCGCCAACCTTCGGCTTCAGATGCTCAGGTCCATCCTGACCGCTCTGGGCATCATCTTCGGGGTCGCCGCGGTCATAGCGATGGTCGGCATCGGCGAAGGCTCGACCCGGGAAGCGCTCGCACAGATCGAACGTCTCGGGGCCCGCAATATCATCATCCGCAGCCAGAAGCCGCCCGAGTCTCAGTCTCAGCAGGGCGGCGGGCAACGCGGGTTCATCAACCGCTACGGACTCAGTTATGCGGATCTAAAAGTGATCGAGCAGAATTTTTCTGACGCGGCCCACGTCGTCCCGCTCAAAGAAGTCGGCGGCGAACTGCTCCGCGGCGAGCTCCGCATGGTAAGCCAGACCTTCGGCACAACCCCGGATTTTATCAATGTTGCCCGCCTTACGATCGACCGAGGCCGGTACCTCACCGAATCGGATATGCAGAAGCAATCGCTGGTATGTGTCATCGGATCGGAGGTCGCCGCGAAGTTTTTTCGGCTCGAAGACCCGCTCGGATCCACGATCCGCATCGACAATAAAATTCTCGAAGTCGTCGGGATTCTCAGCCCAGTCGGGCTCTCGGGCGGTGCCGGTTCGGCGCTCGTGGGGCGCGATCTCAACCTCGATGCGCACATCCCGCTCACAACCGCGCGGGCCGTGTTCGGCGACACGGTCATCCGGCGGACGCAGGGCTCGTTCCAGGGTAACGAGGTCCAGGTCGCCGAGGTCTATCTCGAAAGCCCGCACCGCGATCGCGTCATCCCCGATTCCCAACGCCTGCGCCGGCTCATGGATTACCGCCACCCGGGGCTCACCGACCTTGGAATGATCGTCCCCTACGAGCTCCTAGAGAATGCGCGAAAGCGAGCCCTCACGGGCCAGTGGATCTCCGCTTCGATCGCGGCGATCAGCCTTCTTGTCGGTGGCATCGGCATCATGAATATCATGCTCGCGACCGTCACCGAGCGCACGCGCGAGATCGGCATCCGCCGTGCGCTAGGGGCAACCCGGAAACACATCGTTGCGCAGTTCCTCGTCGAGACCGGCGTGCTCAGCGCCGTGGGCGGGCTCGTCGGCGTCGCGCTGGGGCTCGGGCTCACCATCGGGCTCGACAAGATCGTACCGCTCCTGCCCGGAGTACCGATCATCGGGTCGTTTATCCCGCCCGATGTCAGCCTCCCCACCGCCGTCTCGCCCTGGGCGGTCATCATCGCGTTCCTAGTCGCCGCGACGACTGGGCTCATATTCGGGATCTACCCCGCCCGGAAAGCCGCACGGCAAGACCCGATCGAAGCCCTGAGGCACGATTAGAGCACGTTGTGTATTTCTGAAGCGAGTGACCGTGCCACTGATCTGTCCTCATGTCAGTGTTCTTATGGGCTTTACCGAGGTTCAGAAAGCACTGACCCGAAGACGGATAAGTGGCACAAATTGCAATACTCACGAAGCGATACACCGGTTGTGAAGATGATCTAAGGACGGGCAAGATGCCCATCCCACTCGATAACACCCCGCTCGTCGCAATGGTTCAAACTGAGCGCAGAGAGTTCGCATAAAAAAACCCCGCCGGTTGGGCGGGGTTTTACAATTCAATATTCTTGATACGGCTTACGCTTCACCGAGCAGATCGGCGATCTCGTCTTCGACCGAGGCGGCCGCACGATCGTCGGCAGGGCCCTTGCCCTTCTTGGTGCCTTTGCCGGTTTTGGGCGAGGACGGATCGTCTTGCTCATCGTCGCCGTCGTCATCTTCCAAGGCGTCGGCTTCGATCGCTTCGAGCCGGGCCTTCTCGGCTTCTTCGAGTTCACGCTCGGCGCGTTCGTGCTCTTCTTTGGTCATCTTCCGCTTGATGTGCTCGATCTTGTCTTTATCGGGCGCAAGCACGATGCTCGTCTGCCGGCCGGCCCATCGCGGCGCCATCTCGATCTTCGCGATATCGCTGAGGTCGATGCAGATCTTCTGGAGCCGTTCCAGGCCCAGTTCCTTGTGCATCATCTCGCGTCCACGGAACCGCTGCGTGATCTGGACCTTGTGGCCCGCCATCAAGAACCGCCTCGATTGGTCCACGCGGATCTGCACGTCATGGGGGTCGATCTTGATCGATCGCCCGAGCCGGATCTCTTTCATTTCTTGCTGCTTGCCCGCGGCCCGGCTCTTTTGCTCTTTCTTGGACAGGTCGTACTTGTACTTCCCGTAGTCCATGATTTTGCAGACCGGCGGGCGCGCATCGGACACGACCTCGACGAGGTCCATCCCGGCTTCCTGGGCCATCTTGAGCGCCTCGTAGGTATCGACGACACCCACCTGCTCATTTTCAGCGTTGATCAGCCGGATCGGTGAGATCCGGATCATGTGGTTCACCCGGGTGCGTTGCGCCGGGGCGGCTCCCCTCATCATAAAACGACGTGCGATTGCGGAACTCCTTGATGTGGGCACGCTGGTCTGCGGGCCGAAGGTTTGGATGCCGATCGGTTCACGTCCGATTCGGCTTGGCGAATTATACGGCTTGGAACAGGCCGGGGGAGAGTTTCACCCGTATCGGCTTGCTCAAATCAGAGCGCAATCTGCACAATATTGATCACAGCGCTCACAAAGAAGAGCAGCAGCACGACAATAAAGAGCGGTTCGGTGAACACCGACCACCCAGTTCGTCCCTTCGATTCACTCGCCTGGGGCGGCAAAACACCCGTCGACGGGGCCGTTTCCACCGCCTCGGTGAGCCCTTCGATATCCCCGATATCGCTGAGGCCCTTGTGCGCGATGGGCGGCGGATCGCCGTCCCGCAGGGCCCGGAGATCCATCAACAGATCGCCGCAATCTTTATATCGCGAGTCGGGTTTTTTGGCCATCATCATCTCGATGACCTCGCTGATCCCCGCGCTCAGCTTCGGATTCACATGGTCCGGCGGGTTCAGCGGAGCCTTGAGGTGCTTCTTCATCACCTCCGACGGATCCTTGCCCTCGTAGGGAACAACCCCGGTCACCATGTGATACAGCGTCGCGCCAAGCGAATAGATATCCGCCCTCGGGTCCACGCTATCAAGGCCCATCACCTGCTCGGGGCTGATGTAGTACGGCGTGCCGAAGGCTTTGCCCTTTTCTTCCTCGGCCACTTCCTTATCACTCATCGCGCGTGCGAGGCCCATGTCGGCGAGTTTCACCACGCCGGTATTGGCGATCATGATATTTTTGGGCTTGACGTCACGATGGATCAGACCCTGCTCGTGCGCATGCTCGAGCGCCTGGGCGACCTGGATAATGACCTCGATCGCGTCGGCCTCTTTGTACTTCTGCTGCTTGACAATATCCTCGTGAACGGTCCGCCCGTCCACGTACTCCATCACGAAGTAGTACGTCTCGCGGTGATGGCCCACATCGAACGCCTGCACGATGTTGGGATGGTTCAGCTTCGCCGCCGCCTGACCCTCACGGAAGAACCGCTCGATGAACTGAGGGTTGTTGGCAAACTTCTGCGGCAGGATCTTCACCGCCACAAACCGATCGAGGCTCCGCTGCTTGGCGCGGTACACCTTCGCCATCGCACCCCGGCCCAACTCACGAAAATCGGTGTAGCCGGGGATGCCCTTGCGCTCTTCTTCGAGGCGTTCTCTAAGCCGCGCCATCTGGCTGGGCGTCGCGTACCCGTTTGTAACTAGCAAACCCCAAAGCGACTGCTCACTCGGTTCGGTCGCGTCCTGCGCCATCGTCATGCAGTGCTTGACCTGCTCGGTCGTCGCCAACCCCTGATCGACAACGGCCCGGCCGATCAACGTGTCGAGGTTCGTACCGCTCTTGGCGGCCTCGGCCCGCATCGCTTCTTGTGCGCGGATCGACGCGGCGTTCTCATCTTCCGCCATCGGAGCCGTGAACCCGGCGGTGTCTTCGGCCGATGGTGTTTCGGTGAGATTTGAAGTAAGTTTGGGCTTTGATTGGCTCATAGAATCTGTTGCGTACTCTGCTGCATGTTGATGCCGAAGTGCGGAAGATAAATCCGATCGGCCTCCGTGTCAATCGTGCGGGTTCATTTCGTGCCATCCGATACGGCCGATGATCGGAACGGATCGCCCCAACTCCGTTTCTGGTTCACCGTTTTCCAATCCGCTCGCCGCGAAGAATGCCGAACCTTTCATTCTCGGATCTTCAGGCACTGCCAACCACATCGATCCGGATTCGCGTACAAAATCCGGCACATGGCGCAGATCTGTGCCGGCTTGGCACCCAAGCAGGTCCGTTTGCCGGGCGGCATCATTCCCGAACCGACTCGAAACGATCCATGCCACACTCCCGCATTCTCGGACGCAAAGAGTTCCGCCGACCCAATTTTGGTTGCCAATCAATCCGGGGGTTCTACCGAGATCCGATCACGCGACCAACCCGTGCGCACATCGGTCAACATCCCGTGATCAACGCAGCACAGGCCGGCCGGCTACCGTGCGGTGTGATGCCTACACACACCGATCTTCTTAGCGGTCTGACCGATTCACAGCGCGCGGCCGTGGAATGCACCGAGGGTCCGCTGCTCGTTCTCGCGGCCGCGGGCTCGGGTAAGACCCGGGTTATCACCCGTCGGATCGCGCACCTGATGTCGGGCGGCGTGCGCCCTTGGCAGATCCTCGCGTTGACGTTCACCAACAAGGCCGCCGGCGAGATGCGCGAGCGTGTCGAGACGCTGCTCGCCGATGGCGATGATCCTCGTCCGCCGCGCGGGCTGACGATCACGACGTTTCACTCGTTGTGCGCACGCTTGCTGAGGCGATACGCCGACCAAGCCGGGGTGCCCGGGCTCAAGCCCGATTACACGATCTATGACACTTCGGACCAGAAGGCGGCGATGAAGCGCACGATCCAGGCGCTCGATTTATCTACGACCAACTGGCCCCCGCGCTCGGTTCTCAGCGCGATCAGCAACGCGAAGAACGAATTGCTCGACGCCGAGAAGTTCGCCGCGCGGGCGAGCGATTTTTACTCCAAGCAACTTGCAATAATCTATACCAGATATACCGCGACGCTCCGCAAGGCGGGCGCGATCGACTTCGATGATCTTCTTTTGATGACCGCCAAGATGCTCGAAAAAAACGCCGAGGTCCGGGCCGAGTGCAACGATCGCTGGCGCTACCTTCTCATCGACGAATACCAGGACACGAACGGTGCGCAGTTCCAGATCGCGTCGCTCCTCGCCGGCGAAGGCCGGCCTGTCGATAGCGATCTCGCGGGCCTGCCGGGCGTCGATGATGGCGATCTTGGCGAGGCCCCAAAGACCGGCGCGAACATCTGCGTCGTGGGTGATCCAGACCAGGCGATCTACGGCTGGCGCGGCGCCGACATCTCAAATATCCTCGAGTTTGAAGAGCACTACCCGGGCGCTCAGGTCATCACGCTGGGCGAGAATTTCCGTTCGACAAAGGCGATTTTGTCCATCGCCGACACCCTCATCAAGCATAACACCAAGCGCAAAGACAAGCCGCTCTACACGAGCAAAACCGGCGGCGAGGACGCCCGCGTCATCATCACCCGCGACGAACGCCACGAGGCGGATCTCATCGCCGACTGGTTCCGGCTCGAGCACACCGAGCACCGTGTCGCGTGGCGCGAGATGGCCGTCTTCTACCGCACTAACGCGCTCTCACGCGTCGTCGAAGACGCGATGCGCACCAGCGGCGTGCCATACATCATCGCACGCGGCACCGCGTTTTATGACCGCGAAGAAATCAAGAACGCGATCGCGTATCTCCGGGTCGTCGCCAACCAGGCCGACGATGTCTCGCTCTCGCGGATCGTCAACACGCCGACCCGCGGCATCGGGAAGACCAGCCTCGACAAAGTTCGCGTTCTCGCGGAAGGCTCGGGGATCCCCCTGTTTTCCGCGATGCGCAATCCCTCGGCCGCGGGCGAGATTACTGCCCGATCGGCATCCGCGATGACCAAGTTTGTCGAGATGGTGGACGGCTGGACCGGCGCGGGTTCGTTCATGGGCTCCGAGATCGCGGGCTCTCTGCACGAGCTCGTCGAGATCGTGATCCAAGACTCCGGACTCCGAGGCCACTACAACAAACAGGCCAAAGCGTCGGGCGCGGAATCCGATATGGAACGCCTCGACAACCTCGACGAATTGATCTCGTCGGCCCGCGAATTCGAGGATGAATACGACCCCGCCGACGATCTCACCGAGTTCCCGGGCGCAGATATTCTTGAGAGCGGCGGTGCGCCCGAGACCCCTCCGCTGCTCGCGCTTCTTCGTGCGTGGCTCGAATCGATCGCGCTCGTTGCCGATGCCGATGCAGTGGATCCATCGCAGGGCGCCGTCACGCTGATGACTTTCCACGCCGCCAAGGGGCTCGAGTTCCCGGTCGTCTCGATGATCGGGCTCGAAGAGGGCACGCTGCCCCACTCGCGCGCGTTCGAATCCGAGGCCGAGCTCGAAGAAGAACGCCGCCTCGCCTTCGTCGGCATCACCCGCGCGATGCACAAACTCCAGATCACGTCGGCCAAGTACCGCACCGTCCGCGGCATCACCGAACGCACGATCCCCAGCCGGTTCCTCGAAGAAATCGGCCGCGAGCATGTTTCAAGATCCGATCAATCCGACGCATGGGATGACGGCCCATCGTTCGACGACAGCCCCGTGGCAGCGGCCGGCTCCCCATCGCCCGGCTCGGGCATGGCGACGGGTTCGATGGAAGCCAAACTCGCGGCGATACGCGCGGCCCGTGAAAAAAACGCATCAGGACACAGCGCGGCATCTGCGTACCCAATCGGCGCACGCGTCCGCCACCCGCAGTTCGGCGAGGGCAAAGTTGTCGACGTTAGCGGCAGCGGATCGAACGCCCGTGTCTCGGTCGACTTCCGAGGCCTCGGCAAAAAAACCCTTGTTTTGCAGTACGCAAGGCTCAAACGGCTGTAACTCAACGTCAGGCCGGCGAGATCCCGCGATAAAGCTGCTGCACGCGGTCGGCCTCGGTCCGCCGGA
>Ga0316208_1002515_pt1 | contig 14791 bp, 7 predicted proteins | sample 3monopyrite_MG_FD_204944 | JGI IMG/M metagenome (GOLD analysis project Ga0316208, IMG submission 204944) | Microbial mat bacterial communities from mineral coupon in-situ incubated in ocean water Damariscotta River, Maine, United States -... | ecosystem: Environmental > Aquatic > Marine > Coastal... | reverse complement strand
GCCAGTTTTGAACGTAGACCTTCGAGATGTTTTCGAGCAGTTCGGCCGCTTTCATCTGGCGACGATAAATCTGAGCCAGCCCCAGGTAAGCCGCAGGCGACGGGCCATCCTTAAGCGACGCGGTGAAAATTTCCTCGGCTTCTTCGAGGCGATCTTTCGCAAGATACGCTGCTGCAAGGAATGCTTTGGCTTCGCGATTCGTCGGATCGTCCTTGATCAACTCCTCAAGGCGAGGGGTCAGTGAGTCTTCCTTATCAGTCTTGACGAGAATCTGCTGGAGCAACAGGTAGGGGGCGCGGCCTTTGTCCAGCTTCGAGCTGAAGAAGATGTCAATCTGCTTCAGCGCGCTGGCGTAGTCTTCCTTTTGAAAGTAGAGCTGAGCGAGCAGATAGTTCACTCCGCCGGGCTTTCCGTTACGTTCAGCGTTGGCTTTTTCCAGGGCCGTCAGTGCTCGGTCATTTCGCTTTGCCTGCAGAAACACCTGACCAATCTGCTCGTACGAGGTGCTGCGATGTTTTTGCAATTCGTCACGCGTGCGGCGATTGAGGCCGAATTTCTGAGGATCAAGTAACGCCGACAAGACGACTTCGAAAGCGTCGGCAGCTTTCTCGATTTCGCCAAGGCCCCTGTAGATGATGCCCAGGTCGCGATTGATCAGAACGTAAAAGCCACTGTGCTCTTTCAGCTTCGGTGAATTGCGAGCCTGCTCAAGATACTTGATCGCCTGGTCCAGCTTTTTGCCGCGGACCATCTCGACACCCAACTGCCTCAGTAACTGGAAGTCGTCCGGGTCAAGTTTCACGGCATCGACGGCGTACTTCAGCGCCTTGTCACCCTGATTCAACCTCAGAGCCATGTCGATCATCGCGCGGACGATTTCGATGCTGCCGGGTTCGAGCGCGGCAGCTTTTTCGTACGCCTTGAGTGCCTGATCGAAACGCTCGCGCTGCTGATGGAGTCGTCCGGTCATGAACCATGCGGCAGCGTTTCCGCGTTGTTCGATCTCGACCGTCCGCGGATTGACAGGCACCATCAGTGGCGCCGGCTCGTCGAGCCTCTGCAACTGGTAGGGCCGACCTTCGAAAACCGAAGCCGCGCGATCAGCCTCAACTGCCAGAAGCATTGACGGCATTGCCACGACGGCTGACAGCGCCAACGTGAAATTCTGAAACGGTCTGGCCATAACGCTCTCCCCTTGAGAAGCCGATCTTTCCGGAGCAGATCCCTCTGCTGCAGGTCACAACGAACAGACGCGTTGAGATGCAATCGTTTGCAGAAGGCTCTGTTAAACAGGCAGCGGCTCGTAGCTTAGCGATCCACGGGGACTGCGACCAATAGTCCTTGCAGATTCCGATCTGACCGCTTGTTTTCCGTAGTTTCGAACTCAACAATGTGGCTCCTGGTGGTGTCATGCGGGCAGGATGGACCATCGCTCAAACAGTAAATCTCGATTTGGAAGCCGCTGAAGACTTTGTTGTCAGGCGAGTAGTTCGCCGCCCAAAGTGGCGCTGCGAATCGTCAACCGTCTGCGAAGGGCCGATACCATGACCACCGTGCTGATCGTTGACGACTCTGTTGTCGACAGGAAACTGGCGGGCGGATGCTTGAAGAACTCCGACCTCGAAGTCGCGTTCGCGTGCGATGGTCGCGAAGCCCTCGACCTGATGGCCGATGATCTGCCGGACGTCGTCGTCACCGATCTTCAGATGCCGGAAGTCGACGGCCTGGAGCTGACCAAACAGATCCGCAAGCTGCACCGTAATATTCCTGTCATCCTGATGACGGCTCACGGTAATGAAGAGGTCGCGGTTTCGGCGCTCAAGGCAGGAGCGGCCAGTTACGTCCCCAAGAAGAACCTGTCGCGCGATCTCGAAGAGACTGTCAGAAACGTGCTCTCGGTCGCGACGTCCGAACGAGCCGAGCAGCAGGTCCTGGAAAGCCTGGCCAGCGTCCGGCTTGAATTCGAACTGGGCAATGAAATATCCGCCCTCCGACCGTTGATCATGGTCATGCAGGGCCACATGCGACAACTCGGAGTCTGCGGTGAATCGGACATCATCCGCATTTCGACGGCTCTTCAGGAAGGACTGGTCAACTCGATCGAGCACGGCAACCTCGAACTCGATTCGAAGCTCCGAGAATTGAAGGACAATTCGTACCAGAAGCTAGGTGACGAACGGCGGAAACAGGAACCGTTTCGTAGTCGAAAGGTCTACGTCACGGCGGAGTTCAATCGTGGCGGTTGCCGCTGGGCAATCCGCGACGAAGGTCGGGGGTTCGATCCGGAGTCGCTTCCCGATCCTCGCGACCCGGCAAACCTGCAACGAGTCAGTGGGCGAGGCCTGCTGTTAATCCGTACTTTCATGGACGAAGTCGAATTTAACGACACCGCCAACGAGATCACGATGTTCCGTGAGCGGACTTCGTAATTGAGCCGTGCCGCATCACAGGATGACAGGGCCGGCGAGAACTGATTTCGGGATCCCGCGAGAATCGCTTGATTGGCTCTGGCGAGCTGAGTAAGACTTTGCGGCAATTCCGCAGACTTCATACTGAGCAGCGGCAAGATTCGATCCCCTCCACCAAATGCCCTCCATACTCTATGACGGAGCCTCTCAATGTTTCCTGCCTGGCATGAGGCCTGGTTGCGTCGCTTCCTGATCACCGCTGGCGTTCTGGCGTTTTTTTCACACGCGACAAACGCTGCAGACGAGCATCCCGGCAAGGCGATTTACGCAGAGCTCTGCGCGTCGTGCCACGGAGCCGACGGCCAGGGAACTGCCGACAATTATCCCGAAGCACTTGCCGGTGACCGCCCACTCGTAAGCCTCGCACGAGTCATCACCGAAACGATGCCGGAAGGTGAAGCGGACGTCTGTGTCGGTGAAGACTCCACAGTCGTCGCGGCCTACATCTACGACGCCTTCTACTCGCCCGTCGCCCAGGCTCGAATTCGACCACCGCGAGTCAAACTGGCTCGCCTGACAAACACCCAATACCGCAACGCAGTTGCCGACTTAATTGGTCTCTTTCGCGGCGGACGAACGATCGACGATAAACGAGGCCTTGAGGCTGAATACTTCGCATCCGGTCGTTATCAGCGAGATAAGAAACTCGACTTCAAACGCGTCGACCCGACCATTGACTTCGATTTTGGCGAGGACGTCCCAACCGACAGCAAGTTCACTAAGAAGACAGAGTTTTCGATCCGCTGGCAGGGATCAGTCATCGCACCTGAAACCGGCGAGTACGAATTCGTCATCAGAACAGACAACGGCTTCCAGTTCTGGCTGAACCATTCGCGGATCCCGTTCATCGATGGAAAAGTTCGATCGGGCGATGATGCGGAGCATCGCAGGACCATGTTCATGATCGGCGGGCGTCCCTATCCGCTGCGGCTGGACTTTTCCAAATTCAACGGCAAGTCCGCCGAAATTCGTTTGCGCTGGAAGGCTCCGCACAAGACTGAGGAGCCCATCCCCGAGCGGTTTCTTACGCCATCGCGATACGCAGAAGTTCTGACGGTCGAAACTCCATTCCCGCCCGACGATCGCAGCGAGGGTTACGTTCGAGGCACAACGGTTTCGAAAGCGTGGGACGCCGCCACGACCTCAGCGGCCATCGAAGTCGCGGCTAAAGTGTTCGACGATCTTGACCGGCTCTCCGGCAGCCGCCCCGATAAAGACGATCGCTCACAAAAGTTGCGATCGTTCTGCGATCGACTGGTCGAGCGAGCTCTGCGGCGCCCACTTTCTGAAGTGCAGGAACGGCTCTACATCGACAGCCAGTTTGAGAAGACCGACGACGAGGAAACAGCCGTCCGCCGCATCGTCATGCTGGCGCTCAAGTCGCCGAGATTTCTTTACCGCGAGATCGGCGGCGAGAACGACACGTTCGACGTCGCGTCCAGACTTTCGTTCGGACTGTGGGACTGCCCGCCGGACAATCAGCTGTGGAACGGTGCCAAAGGAAACTCACTCGACAGCCGCGTTAAAGTCGCTCGTGCTGCGGCAGGCATGGTCAACGACCCTCGCACAAAAACTAAACTGCGAGAGTTCTTTCACTACTGGCTGAAGCTCGACCATCTAACCGACGTGTCGAAGGATGCGGAGCAATTCGCGGGTTTCGACCGAGCGTTGTTGTCAGACCTTCGCACTTCGCTCGAACTGACGATCGACGAATTCGTCTCTCAAGAGAAGCCGGACTTTCGACAGCTCCTGCTCAGTAATGAAACTTTTCTCAACAGACGGCTGGCTGATTTTTACGGTGCCAGTGTTTTTGCCGAGGCGTCGTTTCAGAAGGTCGCGTTCGAACCGGACTTTCGATCCGGCATTCTTTCTCACCCGTTCCTGATGAGCGGCTTTGCGTATCACAAACTCAGCTCGCCCATCCATCGCGGCGTCTTTATCTCGCGAAGCATTCTCGGTCGCTCGCTCAAACCGCCGGCCGAAGCGATCACGCCGATTCCGCCGGATTTACACCCTGATCTGACAACGCGCCAGCGAGTCGCTCTGCAGACAAGCCCTGTCGCCTGCCGATCCTGTCATGAGATGATCAATCCGCTGGGGTTCGCTCTGGAAAACTTTGACGCGGCCGGCCGCTTCCGCAAAAAAGAGCACAACAAAGACGTCGACTCATCCGGTTCGTACCTGCAACAGACCGGCGAGCTGGCAAAGTTTTCGGGAGCAAGAGAGCTGGGAGAATTCCTGGCGAACAGCGACGAAGTTCACCTCGCCTTCGTGGAGCAGCTTTTTCAACATATTGTCAAACAACCGATCCAGGCTTACGGTTCCGATCAGAAACAAAAACTGCGAGACTTGTTTGTCCGCAACGATTTCAACGTCAACGCACTTCTGGCAGAAATCGCAACGGTCGCCGCGTTTGACCATCCGACAGTGAACGTCCCACCTTCAGAGACTGCTGCCGAGTAACTTTGAAATACCCCGCCACTCGCCATCCGCACGGAAGCCCCGCCATGCCACGTCCGACTTCACGTCGTCGGTTCCTGAAAACTCTTGGTCTGAACGCTGCCGCGCTGCCATTTCTGACGAACCTGCCGAGTCTTGGCTTCGCGGGAAGCACGTCGCGCAAAAAACGCTTCGTCGTGATGTTCAGCCCGAACGGCACGATCCAGAAGCAATTCTGGCCCGACCGGCAAGGCCCGGACTTTGACATCAAGCCGATCCTCAAACCGCTCGAACCCTTCCGCGATCAGATGCTCGTTCTGAACGGCGTCTGCGACAAAGTAAAAGGCGACGGCGACAGTCACATGCGAGGCATGGCCTGCCTGCTGACCGGTATCGAACTTTTTCCCGGCAACATTCAGGGCGGATCGCACACTCCCGCCGGCTGGTCGACGGGCATTTCACTCGACCAGGAACTGAAGAACGTCTTCCAGGCAAACCCCGAAACGAAAACGCGTTTCGGTTCGCTGGAATTCGGCGTGATGGTTCCTGACCGAGCCGACACGTGGACTCGCATGAGCTACGCCGGTGCCAACAAGCCGGTCGCCCCGATCGACAACCCCTACGAGATGTTTGCAAAACTCTACGGACAGGTTCAGGACCGCGAGTCACTCACCAGTATCCTCGACGACGTGCAGGACGACCTGAAGAAATTGCGAAGCGTTGTCAGCGCCGAAGACCGCCACCTTCTCGACGAGCAGGCGACGTTCGTTCGCGAAATGGAACAACAACTTCAGGCCACTCCGGAAACTGAAGCCGGGCACGCCGTCCCTGACATCGAACAGGGCGTCCGGGAAGACAACGACAACATTCCGCAGATCAGCAAGATGCAGATCGACCTGATGGTCAACAGCTTCGTCTCCGACTTTTCACGAGTCGCCACGCTGCAGTACACCAACTCCGTCGGTCAGGCTCGTATGCGATGGCTGGGGATCGAGGAAGGTCAGCACTCGTTGTCGCACGAAGGCGACGACAACAAAGACGCTCAGGAAAAGTTGACGAAGATCAACACCTGGTACGCCGAGCAACTCGCCTACCTCGTCAAACGCCTGGCCGAAACTCCCGAACCGGGTGGACCGGGCAGCCTGCTCGACAACACGCAAATCGTCTGGGGCAACGAACTCGGCAAAGGCAACTCGCACACGCTCAACAATATCCCGTTTGTGCTGATGGGCGGTGGTTCGGACTTCAAAACCGGTCAGGCATTGAAATTCAAGAACGTACCGCACAACCGGCTGCTGCTTTCACTGGCGCACAGCTTTGGGCACGAACTCAAGACGTTTGGCAACCCCGGCTACTGCGACGACGGACCGCTGACCGGACTCACTTAGTACACGTCCCGCGAAAAAAGGATCGCAATTCTCCGTTGCCGAAGCTGCCAGCTTCGGACCGACGCTGGCAGCGTCGGCAACGACACAACACCACCTTGTATCCAACCCTTAATTCGTGGGACGACTACTTAAACCACGTCGAGGTGCCGCACGATGACGGCTGAAGAACTTCTCAAACGGTACGAACCGAAGCAGGGTGAAACGCTGGAGTACGAGCGTCAGCTCTGGCAGTCTCGCTTCAGTCCGTGCGGAAAATTCCTGATCGCAGTCGGCTACGACGCCACAATCCAGCGTTGGGCCGTCAATAAACTCGTCATACCCGCGCAGGCGGGTACCCAGGACGACGCTTACGAACTGCTGCCCTCATTCACCGGCCACAATGGCTGGCTGCAGTGCGTTACTTTCACCGGCGAGAACAACCGCTGCATCACAGGTGACTCCTGGGGACGAGTCAGCTGCTGGGACTACTCGGCCGAGGCAGCGAGTGAACCACTCTGGACTGTGGCCGATGCACTCGCCGGATGGATCCGAGCAATCGCCGTCTCGCCCGACGGAAAACACCTCGCCATCGGCGGAAACGATTTCGTCATTCGGATTCTGTCAACAACCGACGGCACGCTGATTCGCGAAACCGAACAACTGCCGCACGAGATCTTCAGCCTGACATTCCACCCAAACGGAGCGTCATTCGTCGCTGGCGACTTCCACGGCACGATTCGAGAATTCGATACGAAAACCGGACAACAGAAGCGAGAATTCGAAGCCACCGGATTCTACCAGCTCAACCACATGCAGGATTGCGGCGGAGTCAGACAACTCGCCTTCAGCCCGGACGGCTCGCAACTCATCGCCGGAGGCATGAAAGAACCGAGCGGAGGCTTCGCCAAAGGAAGTCCGGTCTTACAGTTATTCAACTGGGCATCCGGCGAGCAATTGCACGAACTCGTTCCCGGAGACACCCAGGACGGCTTCATCTACGACGCCTGGTTCCACCCGGACGGCTTCGTGGTCGGCACGGCGAGTGCTTTTCCTGGCAAAGGCAAACTCTTCTTCTGGAATCCTGGCGACGAGAAACCGTTCTACGTCGGCAGCAAACTGACAAACGGCCGCAGCATCGCTCTCCACCCCGACGGCCACCGTCTCGCCTTCACAATATCAGACTCAAGAAACGCCAACGGTCGCCCCCTCAAAGACGGCGAGTACGCAGGCGGGACGGCGAAGACTCACATCCTCACGTTTCCGGAAGTGACTGCTGCAGCATCGACGTAATCTCGAACCGGGACACCGACCATCTTACTTTCGTTTTGTAGTTGGCTTCGCCGGTGGTTTTCGTGAAGGGCGTTTCCATTCGCTGGAGAATGGTGGTTTGTCGAAAGTTGTGCCGTCGCCGGTGACTCGGGGGTCGCCGGTTTCTTTGAGGACTTTCATCAGGCGAGTGGACAATTCCTGCCGGACGGTCGCGTAGCCTTTTTCTCTGGCGACGTTTTTCGTTTGGTCGGCGTCCGTTCTCAGGTCGAACAGTTCTTCTTCGGGGCGGCGACCGAAGGCGATGTTGAAGAAGCGGCCGTCTTCTGAGTTCGGGTGAGTGGCGATCCAGGCTTTGGTCGGGCTGGCGTCGAGGTCTCCGAACGCGGCGAACGTGTTGTTTGTTAAAGCGTCGACGCTCGGCATGGGAGCGGTTGGTGCTCCGTGGCCGGGGCCGATGCCCATCGGCCAGCGGTCTGGTTTGAAATTGCGGATGTAGAGGAAGTCTTTGGTCCGGATCGCTCGCTGAGGATACGGCAGGTTGCCGGTTCGAGCGGCGGCGACGTGGCGTTCCCGGCCGACGATGACTGCGTCTCGTGACTTATCGACCTGTCCACTTTTCTCTGAAGCCAGCACGCTGACGAGGCTGCGTCCGGTCATGACGTCGAGTGGTTTTTCGCCGGCAACTTCCAGAAACGTCGGTGCCAGATCCGGCAGGCAAACGAAGTCATCAACGACGCGGCCGGCGGGTGCTTTGCCGGGCCAGCGAATTGCCAGCGGCACGGCGGCTCCGAAGTCGTAGAGGTTGCATTTGCCGTTGGGAAAACCGGGAATTCCGTGGTCGCCGCTGACGGCGATCAGCGTGTTGTCCAGTTCTCCGATTTGATCGAGTTCTTCGATGAGTACTCCCAGAGCCGCGTCGAAGGCCATCGCCTCGCCGAGGTAGTCTGCAAAGTCTTCACGTACGACGTGGACGTCCGGCAGGAACGAGGGCATCTTGCCTTTCAGGTCGTCCGGATCGAGGCCCCACAGGTCCTTGCCGGATCCCTGTGTCCACTTGCGATGACAGTTCGTCGGACCGAACCAGTAGCAGAGCGGCTCGCCATCCTCGCGAGCTGCCAGGAAGTCGCGGAAGTTTCCTCGCACTTCTTCGAGCAGACTTTTCTTCGCAAGCTCGATGTCATCGGCACCGCTGACTTGTTGCGAAAAGCGGTTGAACTTTGATCCGTGCTTGTTGTACCCAAACTCGGCGGCACCGTAAGGAGCATTGGCTGGCGTGCCGGGGCTCCAGACTTTGTAGGTGTGTCCAATGTGGTAACCCGCCTCGTCGAGCAGCAACGGGTACGACGGCGTGGAGCCGTCCCAGACTGCTCCCTGCAGAATTGCGGCTCGACCGGTTCTCCAGAAATACTGCCCGGACAGCAGCGAGCTTCGGCACGGAGTACACGACGGAGCATTCACAAACGCGTTTCGAAACAGCACGCCCTCACTGGCGATGCGGTCGAAGTTGGGCGTGCTGACAATGTCGCTCGGGCCACCCGGTTCGATCTTCGCGTACGCACTGGCGTAGCGTCCCCAGTCGTCGGCAAAGGCGAACAGTATGTTAGGGCGTTTCGTTTCCGAGTCTGCTGCGTTTGCCGACTCGGAAAGAGGCACAGCGAGGGGCATCAGCAATGCCAGGCAGACTGCGAACCGAAAAGCGGGCTGTTGAATTCTCATGGAAGCGTCTATGCCTCAGTTCGTAAATTCTGGAATTTTGAAAAGAGCCACGGATCGACACGGATAAGCACGGATGGCTTCGTGACGCATCCCAAAAATTCGTGTGAATCCGTGCCGATCCGTGGCTTAAATTATCGTGCCGATCCCTGGCTTAAATCATGCTGTTGGTATGCCGGCGCTTCGCTTGTCATATCCTACGTCTGGCGGGAGGTGCTATTCGTAGTCCCATTTCATGATCCACGGGTCCTGCATCTTCTTCTGGTAGGCTTTTAGTTTCTGCTTGTACTCTTCGAGGATGTCGGCGTAGTCGGTCGAGAGGGCGAGGTTGTGTCCTTCCTCGGGATCCTTTTCGATGTCGAACAACTCGAACTCCGCACGGTGAATGTACTGCCCTACTGTCTTGCGTCCGTACGGAGCGTCCATGCCTTTTTTGAATTGAGCCTGCCAGCTTGAGGCCGCCCACAGGTCGGAAGCAAACGGGTAGGGCAGCGGGTGAGCGATGTTCCAGATGAGTTTGAACTTTTTGTCCCGCACGACTCGCATGGGGTAGTACATCTGAATTTCGTGGAAGGTGTGCGAGGCGAAGATTGAATCCCAGTGCTCGCCGTCTGGTTTGCCGATCACATCGATCCACGACTTGCCCTGGTAATTCTTCAGTCCACCCCGCGGTCCACGGTTCTCTTTGACGTTCGCACCGCGATCTTTCCAGTACTTGTCCGCGTCGATCATGTTCTTCGGGGCGTTGGTTTTCTTATCCAGCCCGCCAGCAAAGTCGAGCAGCGACGGAGTAATATCAATGTGGCTGATCAGGGCTTCTGAGCGAACACCGCGATTCTTCTCGTACGGATTTCGGACGACGAACGGAACGTTGAGACCGGCTTCGTACACAGTCGTCTTTCCGCCGGAGAATGCCATGCCGTGGTCAGAAGTAAAGACGATCAGAGTTTTGTCGTAGACGCCGGCTTCTTTGAGGATTTCGACGAGCCGCCCAACGCCCTGGTCGATGCGTGCGCACGACTGGTAGTACTGGGCGAGTTCTTCGCGGGTCTCTGGCGTGTCGGTCATGAACGGCGGAATGATCACGTCAGCCGGATCGTAGATGACCTCTTTGACGCCGGGGTGCGAGCCGTCGTTTGGCTTGTTGCCAAACAGGTCGGCTTTCAATTCCAGCTTTGAAGTCTTGTCTTTGCCGCCGCCGCGGTGAGGGTCGCTGGTTCCGAAGTAAATGAAGAACGGACGAACGTCTTCGTCGTCATTGATAAAGTCCTTGCACGCGTCTGCCATCTTCACCGCGTTGCGACCGTCGCCTTTGAGGTACGTTTCGTAGCGGAAGACCTCTTCGGGAGCGACGTGGTACTTGCCGATTTGAGCGGTCCGGTAGCCTGAATTCGCGATCACTCGCGGCAAGGCCAGGCTGACCACGTTGTGCCAGGACGCGAACTTGTGGAATGCGTGAGCGTGTCCGTACTGACCGTTGCGATGATTGTGCAGACCGGACATCACGACCGAACGACTGGCGCTGCAACTGGCCGTCGTCGCAAAGGCGTTCAGGAAGACCGTGCCGTCGGCGGCGACCGCGTCGATGTTTGGAGTGACCGCCGCTTTGTCGCCATAGCAACCGAGCGTTGGGCTTTCGTCGTCGGTGATGAAGAAAACAATGTTCCGCTCGGCCGCCTGCAAAGTCGAACCGACCAGCATCAGCAGCAGGAGACACGGCAGCGCAGCAAGACGATTCATCTTTGAATTCTCCGGTTGTTTCTCAGAAGTTTTGACCAGCAAACATACGAAACGCCTCATGGCTAACGGTGTGCAGGAAAATGCGCTCTTGTGTGCCACTGGCTCCGCCAGTGCAAGCGCTTTCGACTCACTGGCAAAGCCAGTGGCACACTCATTCATCGAAGGACCGGTGAGAATAGCGCACCTGCTGGGCGGCCTCCACCGAGTAGTCTCGAATGGGTCGGAACGTTCCCCCACGAAAGCTGGTCTGGTAGACTGTCCGGCTCTCCACTCGGCGGCCATCCCGGCCGTCGATAAACAACCTGCCATTGGGTTTCTCAGAATGAATAAGTCACTGCTCAGCGTCTGGCTTCTTGCCGGCATATTCGCCGTTTCACTTAACGCGTCGCCAACCGAGGCTCAGGAGTCGGGTTGGTCGCGACTTGTCAAAGAAGACGCTCCGATCCTGTGGTGGAGTTTCGACGGGAAAGATCCCGGCACACCTTCTCTTGCCGGAGACGACGCCGTTCTAAAGTCCACGACCGCTGTCGCTGGAGACGTGAAGTTCGAGCAGGCGGGACCAAGGCGGTCGACGTCGCCGTTGTTCGCCGTCGAAAACAAGGGCATCGAGATTACGTCGAAGGGGGGAGTGATCAAGGTGACCGATCCGGGTGAAAACAGCCCGATTGACTTTGACAAGGGCGACGCGATCACCATCGAGGCCTGGGTGAAGCCGGACTCGTTCGGCGGCGCGCGGTACATGTATATTGTCGGAAAAGGCCGGACGTACGAGAAAGGCTTCTCGCGGGAAAACCATAACTACTCGTTGAGGCTTCAGGGCAAGGGCCCGGACGCGGTGCTCAGCTTCCTGTTCCGAAGCCGTAAGACTGAGAAGGCAGCCGGCAACTGGCATCGCTGGACGTCGAAGGAAGGTTTCTCTGTCGACAAAGGCTGGCACCACGTCGCCGTGACTTATGAATTCGGGAATGCAGACAGCCTCGTCGGGTACGTCGATGGCCGCCCGGTTTCAGGCGTTTGGGATATGGGCGGCGCGACTGATCGTGCTCCGGTCGTCGACAACGACCAACTCTGGATCGGCTCTTCAATGGGCATGGGAGCGAGCAGTTCGTTCGACGGGTTGCTCGACGAAGTCGCCATCTACCGCACGGCTCTCAAGCCCGAGCGGTTGATGGTTCGGGTTCCGTACTTTCCGAAACCGTCTCCGCCGCCGATGCCTCAGTCGGCTCCGCCGCGAGACGAGGTCCTCGTCGAAGTCATCGAAGGGATTTCTGATTCGCCATCGTGGCCGGCGACATTTCCAGAGGCAACGGAATCCTGGAAGGAACCGGCCTTCGCTTTCTTCGGGACACCTCAGCGATATTCAGCGAAGGGCGTGCGAGTTGATCGAGGCAACCCGCTGGTTCTTCGAGCGTCGAGCCTGATGACTCTCCCGAAAGGAAAGTATCAGTTCCTGATCAGGACTCTGAGATTCGGTCGCTTGTTCATCGACGGCAAACTCGTCGTCGAAACGCCAAAGCGAGGTCACCGTCCGAACGCCCATGGCGGCATGTACGAACTGCAAAGCAAACTCGCACCCGGCTCGCGACCGCTCTATCCGGGTGCGAATGAGAAGCTGGCAGAATTCGATCTCGACGGAAAAGAACACGAGTTTCGATTCGAAATCCACGCTGGCGGCCAGGGACGACGTATCGAATTTGGCGAAACCAGCGTCAGCTTTGCGAAGGTTCACTCGATCGAGAAATCGCCTGCGAACACGGACGCGGTGTCGGGTGGCGACGACTCGGGACTGGTTGCCGACTCGTTCAAGGTGCTCAGCACGAAGCTCGACATTCCGATGACCAATCGTGCCTGGGAAGCGTACGAGCGAAAACGTCGAGACGATTACGTCTGGATCGATCAGCAGCGGCGCCACGAGGTCAGTGGCGAAGAACGCTACTACTGGCAGCAGCGCCACGAAATTGCTGAACAGGTTGCCCGTGCTCAGCCGGAAGTTCAGCTGCCGGAAGTCAAACCCGGGACGGCGATCGGCAACGGCATCGATCGTTTTATTCTGTCTCGACTTCAGAAAGAAGGAGTTTCTCCTGCACCGCTGTGCGACGACTGGACTTTCATCAGGCGAGTTTCTCTGCACGTCATCGGAACTCCGCCGTCGCCAGAAATTGTTGCCGAGTTCATGGCCGATAAGTTGTCAGACCGGCGGGCTCAATTCATCGATCGCATGCTGGAGCACCCCGGCTGGGCTGATCACTGGGTTGGCTACTGGCAGGACGTGCTCGCCGAAAATCCGAACATCATCAATCCAACGCTGAATAACACCGGCCCGTTCCGCTGGTGGATTTTCGAATCATTCCTCGACAACAAACCATTCGATCGGTTTGCGACCGAGCTGATTTTGATGGAAGGCAGCGCCAAATTTGGTGGCCCGGCCGGATTCGAGACGGCATCAGGGAACGATGCACCGTTCGCTGCCAAAGCTCACATTATCGGGCAAGGCTTCCTGGCTCTCGAAATGAAATGCGCCCGCTGTCACGACGCTCCTTACCACGATTTCCTGCAGGAAGATCTCTTCAGCATCGCCGCCATGCTGAAACGAGGACCGCAGAAAGTTCCAAAGAGCAGCACGATCCCCGGCGGTAAGTCGAATTCGGAACTCGTCAAAGTCAGCTTGAAACCGGACCAGCCGATCTCGGCGAAATGGCCATTCGCTGAAAAGGTCGGCAGCGTCATTCCGGACGGATTCATGGAATCGTCAGATGATTCGCGACGAGAGCTGGCCGCGCGAGTCACCTCGCCGCACAACACTCGATTCGCGGAGGTTCTGGTCAATCGACTGTGGCATCGATATCTCGGCCGAGGACTCGTCGCGTCGATGGACGACTGGGAAACGGAAAAGCCGAGTCATCCGGAGCTGCTTCGTTTCCTGGCACGCGAGTTCGTCCTTACGGGTTACGACGTCAAACAGCTCGCCCGCTTGATTCTCAACTCTCACACCTACCAACGGCAGATCGGAGCTGCGGATGACGACTCGCCAGCAGAACTGTTCGCCTCGCCGGTTCGACAGCGACTCACTGCCGAACAACTTGTCGATTCACTTTTTGCCGCTTCCGGAAAAGAGTTTCGAGCGGGTGACATGAATATCGACATCGACGGCAGCCGAGCGATCACGGTCTCACTCAACCTGGGCATCCCGCGCCGAGCGTGGATGTTCTCGTCGATGTCCAACGAACGGGACCGGCCGAGTTTGACGCTTCCCTACGTCGCACCTTTTGTCAGCACGCTCGAAACGTTCGGCTGGCGAAGTTCCAGACAAAGTCCGCTGACAATTCGAGAAGTCGAGGCAACCGTTCTGCAGCCGGCGATCATCGCCAACGGAACACTCGGCCGACGATTCACGCGGCTGTCTGACGACAGCGCTTTCACGATGCTTGCTCTGCAGGATCAGCCGGCGAGCAACCTGGTCAACGAAGTCTTCGTCCGAGCATTGACACGCCAGCCGAGCAGCGAAGAACGCTCGGTCTTTGTCGAACTGCTCAGCGATGGCTATGCCAAACGGATCAACAAGGAAGAAGTCGACAAGCCGCTGCCGCCACTTCCCTCTGTGCGGACCGGAGTCGGCTGGTCGAACCATCTTCATCCAGACGCGAACAGACTGCAGGTCGCGACCCACGACGCCGTCAGTAAGGGTGACCCACCCACGAAGAAGCTGACTCCCGAATGGCGTGAACGATTTGAAGACATGCTGTGGGCGCTGATGAATTCTCCCGAGTTCGTCTTTGCTCCGTAAAGTTGTTCCAG
>Ga0316208_1002513_pt1 | contig 14794 bp, 14 predicted proteins | sample 3monopyrite_MG_FD_204944 | JGI IMG/M metagenome (GOLD analysis project Ga0316208, IMG submission 204944) | Microbial mat bacterial communities from mineral coupon in-situ incubated in ocean water Damariscotta River, Maine, United States -... | ecosystem: Environmental > Aquatic > Marine >... | reverse complement strand
GATTGCTCCGTCGTCGAGCCGCTGATTCCGTTGCAAACGTCCGATTCAAGATCTACATCCACTCTCGAATCGGGCGGCCCTCAAGCAGTTTGACCGGGCGACCATCCGGAGCGTCGGCGATCAGGTCGAGCGGCAAGCCAAGCTTCGAGTACACCGTCGCCGCGATGTCCGCGCTGTGGTATTCGTCTTTGGCGACAGTGCCTCCTTCTCCGTCGGTCTCGCCAAGGATGTGCCCGCCGGGGACACCGGCACCCGCCATGATGGCGAATCCGGAACTTGCCCAGTGATCGCGACCGCTGGCCGAGTTGATCTTTGGCGTGCGGCCGAAGTCGGTCAGCCAGCAAACGAGTGTCGTGTCGAGCATTCCCTTGTCTTCGAGATCAGCCAACAATTGCGGAAGCGCCTGGTCGACCGGTGGTAGTCGGCTGTCTTTCAGCGATTTGAAGTTGTTGGCGTGAGTGTCCCAGCCGCCGTCGGTGACGGTCACAAATCGAACTCCGGATTCGATCAGACGACGAGCCAGCAGACAGCTCTGCCCGAACTGATGCCGCCCGTACCGGTCTCGAAGCTTCGGATCCTCTTCGTCGATCGCGAAGGCCTTCTTCGTGTCCGGCGACGTGATCATGTTGAACGCCGCCTGGAAGTTTTCTTCGAGCGCTTCAAACTTCGCCGGCTGAAGATCGGCTTTCTTCTGCAGCTCGTCGAGTTTTGCCAGCATCTGACGTCGACGATCGACGCGGGCCATCGTCGTTCCCTTGGCCGGGCTGATGTCGCGGACGCTGAACTTTTCGGAATTTGGATTCTCAAGCATTTCGAACGGGCTGTGTTCGAGGCCGAGAATTCCAGAGGTGCCGCCGCCGAATCGGCGATCGACCTGACTGCCAAGTTGTACAAACGGCGGAAGTGCCGACTTGAAACCTTTGACGTAGCTGACAACCGAACCGTACGTCGGATAAGCCAGTGCCGGATTGAACCTTCGTCCGGACATCACAAACTGATCAGCAGAACCATGACTTCCGTTCTGCGGATTCCAGCCTCGGAGCACGGCAAACCGATTCAGCTCCTTCGCCAGCGTCGGGACGATTTCGGTGAATTGAACTCCCGGAACCGCCGTGTCGATGACTCCGAACTCACCGCGAATGCTGACAGGAGCTGCCGGTTTTGGATCGACCGTGTCGTGATGACTGGTCCCTCCGCGAGTCCAGATGAGGATGCAGTTAACATCGCTGGGCGTGCTTGCGGCGGATGACTGCTGATTGGCCAACAACGTCGGCAGGCTCAGCCCCAATCCACCAAGTGTTCCCACCCGAAGGAAGCTTCGTCGGGACACGCCTTCGCATGTGTGGTCAATTCCAGAAAGCAGATCAAGCATTGCAGGACTCCAGGGCGGGGATGCGGAGCGTTGAGGAAGGATGGCCGTTGGCAGGGAGGGATTCGCCAGAACGTGGTCAGTGGCGCCGACGAGCTGCGAAGAACGGAGACAGCGATTGTACGGCTCGAAAGAAAACAGATCAAAGCATGTTTACTTGATCGGCTGCACGGAACGAGCAAATTCAGCTCCTTGACGGTCTTGTTGCAGCGTTCCTAAACTCGCGCCGAAACGACGAATTCAACGTTTTAGAGGACTCGGCAGACGGAATGACATCTGCCGTTTGGACAGCGTTTCTGAAGGAGAGCCTCGGTGCAGATCACGGTGAACGACGAAGCTCTCGAGATCGCTGCTGGCTCGACCATCGCCGACCTGTTGCACGAACTCGGGATGCGACCGAAGTTCGTCGCTGTCGAGAGGAATCTTGAACTCGTTCCACGAGCTCGACACGCCGAATGTGAGCTGGCCGAGAACGACCGGTTGGAAGTCGTCACTCTTGTTGGCGGCGGATAGACCACTGAGTCTTGCTCTAACCAGAAATCATTCGATCAAGCGTCAACACTTCAATAATCAACTGAGAAAGCGCGTGTCTGGATGTCGGACAAACCACTCGTTCTTGGAACTCACACTCTGCAGTCCCGACTGATCGTCGGCACGGGCAAGTATTCGACCTTCGACACGATGCAACAGTGCCTCGAAGTCAGCGGCTCGGAAGTGATCACTGTCGCCGTCCGGCGTGAGCGATTGATCGATGCCGAAGGTCGAAACATTCTCGACTTCATCGACCTGAGCAAGTACACGATTCTGCCCAACACTGCCGGCTGCTTTAACGCCGAAGACGCGATTCGTGTCGCCCGACTGGGGCGTGAGATTCTGGAGGGGCTCGAAAATCCAGGAGTAGACTGGGTCAAACTGGAAGTGCTTGGTGACACGAAAACGCTGCTGCCGGATCCGGTCGCGACTCTGCAGGCGACCGAAGCTCTTGTTAAAGAAGGTTTTCAGGTCCTCTGCTACACAACCGACGACCCAATCACTGCTAAGCGCTTAAAAGACGCCGGAGCAACTTGTGTCATGCCGGCTGGTAGCCCGATTGGCAGCGGTCAGGGAGTTCTCAACCCGAACAACATCCGCATCTGCCTGGAATACCTGAAGGGCGATGATCCAGACTATCCGATGATCATCGACGCGGGAGTTGGCTCGGCGAGCGACGTTGCCTTCGCGATGGAACTCGGCTGCGACGGAGTGCTTCTCAACACAGCCATCGCCAGTGCAACCGAACCAGCAATTATGGCCGAAGCGATGAAGAACGCCTGCCTGGCCGGTCGTCAGTCCTTTCGTGCCGGGCGGATCCCGAAGAAGCTTTACGCAACGGCTTCCAGCCCGGAAACAGGCGTCATCAGCCCGTCGTTGCGATAAACAACGAACTCGTACTAACTCGCAATGATCAAAACAGCGCCTTCTGGCGTTTCGGCGGAGCTGTTTCTAACGGGCAAATTTTCAGGGTGTAGGAGTCTGTCGAAACCTTCTCGCCCCGCGTCAGCTTTTGCGCGACACTCGCCCCAACCGGGTAGTGCTGGCCCAGCACGTCGATCGCTTCTCCGTGCGATGCCGCAAGAAACCGGCCGCGGTTGTTGTCAGAAGTTTCCACAAGAACCACGACCGGCATTTCTTACATCTCCGAAAATCGATTCAACAAGCGCATACTGAATACCGACTATGCATCCGCAATTGGCGAACGCTGTTGAGCGAGTTCCTGCATGAAGCCCATCATTCGCTGTGAAGTTTCATGCGGATCGGGAACGACGCCTTCGGCCAGCATCGCGTTGGCGAAGAATTGCTGACCGCAAGTCTTGATGAATGCCGTGTGCTCATCGTTAACAGACAAACCAGCCAGGTGCTGAACCAACGGGTGTGACGGATTGATCTCAAGAATTCGTTTCGTCAGTTGGAAGTCATCGCTCGCTCGGCTCATGACCTTCTGCAACTGAGCACTCATCGCCCCTTCGGGATTGACCAGACAGCACGCGCTATCGGTCAGACGCTTCGATTCCCGCACGTCTTCGACGGAATCGCCAAGCGCTTCGCGAAAGAGATTCAGGACACTTCCAAACCCTTCAGGTGGGCCGGATTTCTTGTCTTCAGACTCTTCACCGTCTTTCGAATCGCCGGCAGATTCCAACTCCGGCAGATCGACTTCTGAGGAGTCGATCGAAACCAGATCTTTGTCCTCGAACTTGTGAACATGGTTAAGGACGAATTCGTCAACAGGATCGATCAGATAAAGAACTTCCAGTTTCCGAGATCGGAAGGCTTCCAGATTTGGATTCTTCTCAATCGTCGAGATCGACTCGCCGCTCACGTAGAAGATCTGTTTCTGACTTTCGGCCATTCTTGAAACGTAATCGCCGAGCGAAATCACCGCTGCCCGGTCATCGCCGTGCGAAGACCGGAACCTCAGCAACTTTGCGAGCGTGTCCTTGTTTTCGAAATCGCTGGCAACGCCTTCCCGCAGAGTTGATCCGAACTGCTCGTAGAAACTCGCGTAGTCATCGGGAGAGTCTTTGGCGACTCCTTCGAGATGATTGAACACCTTCTTGACAAGGACCTTGCGAATCTTTCGAAACACCGTGTCGTCCTGCAAAGCCTGACGTGACACATTGAGCGGCAGGTCTGCAGAATCGACGAGGCCATAGATAAACCGCAGGTACTCAGGCAACAGCTCGCGACAGTTGTTCTGCACAAGAATTCGCTTGGCACACAGGCTGAGGCCATGTTCGTCCTTGCCGAAGCCCATCAACTCGAAGTTTGACGCCGGGCAGTAAAGCAACGCATGAAACTGGAACGGTGAATCGCTCGTTAAATGCAGATGCCAAAGGGGCTCTTCATGAGTTCGTTTCGAAAGGTAGCCGTAGAAGTTTTTGTATTGCTCGTCCGTGACCTGAGACTTCGGCTCAACCCAGATCGGAGTCTGGTCGTTGACGTGGTCGTCGCCAAGGCGGATTGCGTACGGAACGAACGTTGAATACTCGGTCAGGATGTGCTTCAGACGGGTCGTCTGAGTGAACTCGGTCAAGTCTTCCTTCAAGTGAAGTCGAATCTGTGACCCTCGTTCAAGACCTTCGGCTGGCTCGATCGTGAACTGGCCACTGCCGTCGGATTCCCATCGCCAGCCGGATTCTTCCTGGTAGCTTCGAGTCAACACTTCGACACGATCAGCCAGCATGAATGCCGAGTAGAAGCCAACACCGAACTGACCGATCAGAGAGACGTCGTCTTTGTCCCCCTCACCAAGCTTCTTCAGATATTCGAGCGACCCGCTGTGGGCGATGGTTCCAAGATTCTGAATCAGCTCGTCCTGCGTCATGCCGATGCCGTTGTCACGGATCGTCAGCACTCGATTTTCTTCATCTGGCTCCAAGGAAATCGCCAGTTCTGCATCATCCTCATGCTCTTTCTGAGTCAACGAGATGTGCCGAAATTTGTCGAGCGCGTCCGAAGCGTTGGACACGAGTTCTCGAATCGCAATTTCTTTGTTCTGATACAGCGAGTGGGAAAGCAGGTGCAGAAGCTGTGAAATCTCTGCCTGGAAAGTGAACTCTTGCGGTGCTGTCTCGGTAGCCATCTTCGCGAACTCCGTAACTCAATACCTGAAACTAACTCATCATAGAAAGCAGAAACCTCTGCTCTTAAACGCCGTAAACGCACGGGTGACGGATGTTAGCTGCGGTGGCGACGGGCAGGCAACGAAGACGGCGGTGGATTTCGGATTCGATCTGCAAGACTGCTCGAGCTACGAAAACAGCCCTCGTCAGAACGAACTGACGAGGGCTGATGTGACTTCTATTCTGTTGAACCTTAAAATTAGTTCCTCGGAACGACTGGGTTGAAACCAGCAGTACCTCGTTTGCCAAATGGTTCGATTCTTGTTGGATCAATTCCATTAAGCGTATTTCCGCCGCCGATTAGCGACGCGAAATCGGCGAAGGAACCGGCGTTCCTGGCGAGGAGATCGGTCGGTACAAAATCGTTGAACATATCCGCGACGCCGACCGCCGCGACGTTAAACGCGTCAAGATCGGTCGAGTGCTCAGCAAATGACTCGATGATCATTTCCCATTTGCGTCTTTCCGTTTGCTGTTCAACTGGCGTCCCGGATTCTGGCACCTGGCGAACTTCGAGATCATCAAACCTTCCGTTTCCGTCGAGATCAGCCAATGGACCCCGTTGAGCGCGACGCGCTTCCCTCTGGGCCAATTCCAAAGGTGAAGATACAGTCACCGTTCGAAAGTTGATGAGCCGACCATTGTTATCGAAGATGGGCTGCTGGAAGTTCTGCGTGACGGTGTCTTCTAACACGACAATTGTGTCATCGAAGAAATCGCTTGCGTGAAGGATTGTTTCTTCAAGAAACGCTCGCCCGATGTACTGAGTGAATGGGTTGTCAGGAGCTCCGAAGATTGTCTGTCGATCCCGGAAGTATGCGCGATCCTCGTCAGTTGCACCGGCTAATGGTGAATTCGTATTGAAGTTCAGTGGAAGCTCATTGTCTTCAGTCCATAACAACGGAAACGTTGCTCGGCCCTGGTAGTCTACCGTTTGGCCGCTTCCCTGATCGTCGAGACGATCGAGATGCAAGGCTGAATCGGAGTTTGAAAAACCCGCTTGTCGAATCAGCCGGTCCGCAGGCCGTGTGGACGTGAGCCCGGTTCGATTAAGTTCACGCTGCACGACGCTGTCAAGCGCCGTAAACTGTGCGATTCCTGGTGCCCAAACGTTGTTAATGTCTTCGAAACTTCTTTGGTAGGTGATCGAGTTTTGCACCTGAAAAATTGGTGGTAAATCTGGATCGAAGCCAGAAAGTGCATTCCGAATCGCCTGAAATGTCTGGACGACTCGTTCAAACCGGGCTGGGTCAGTTCGCTCCTCAAAAGTAATCACCTTGTGCACAGGCACCCCTGTGCGATTAATTGAAAGGACTGAACCTCCAAATATGCTTGTGCCAATGAGAATTTGGTTAGTCGCATCATCATCAAAGGTAAGCTGTTCAACCTCCATGATGAACCCAAGCGGGTCACCGGAGATTGCATCACCGACAAACACGAAATCCCCGGGATTAATCTGATCAGGAAGGTTCGGTATTGTTTGATCCGGGAAATCCAGAATGACTGCACCGGTGAGGCTTGTGACCACGGTCGCAAGTCCTTGCACCGGAGTCGGATTGACCACCGCGATCGGGCGAGTTTCACCCGGGTTCCCGAAGACGCTGTTAAACTCGCTGTTGCCGCCCGCCAGAATCTCGTCACGATTTGTCTGCAGGAATTGGATCGCAAGCTCCACCTGCTGCAAGGCAACGAGGTGGTTTCGGATAATGCTCTGTGCTGCAGCCGTCAGTCTTGGATCATCGAGATTTGCGCGAGTCACCTGTTCGACCAGCGAGACTCGATTCGGATCCAGCAACCCATCAAAGACGAACTGAACGTCCGGCAGATTGAGAACGTCTGGATCCAGTAAGGTCGGAACTGCATCTCGTCCGCCCGGCATTCCATCGTCGGTCAATGGAGCATCAATATCCGCCGGCACATTCGTTTGGGCGAATGAGGTTGTAGGCAGAGATGAGGCCAAAGCCAGCACGGCGGCGATTAGGACTGTTCTTCGCATTGATACACCTGTCTAAAGATTGCTACCAGTAGTGAGAGAGAGCTGGAGCCATTCAATCTGACCTCAGGCCGCGCATCCTATGCAGCACTTAGACTCTAACCTCGACTGGCCAGTTCCGTCAAAGAGTATTTCGACCAGGAAGCGAACATTCGATCGACGCAACTAGTTGAATAACATGACTTTCCGGCATCTGGCGAGGGTTGGTGCAGATTGACAGGTTCGCGAACACATTCGTTCCCAGGCACAGTGATTCAGGAACCGCCTCAACACGATCCGTCTGGCATCCCGGGGCAGTGTCTAGAGATTCCGAAACGTCACGTTCTGCACAGTACGGTCAATCATCGGCAGGACGCGCCGGGTTCGTCCAGTTTCCAGAGTAGTCGTTGCCGGCAACCACGACACCTTTGTCGTGCCAATTAGAGCCGGCGACCACGTCGGGAGTGCAGTATCGCAGCGTCAGGCCGCAACGACGACGATCGGACTCGTTCGCCTCGGAACCGTGCAGCAACAAATCTGCGTGCACGGAGACCTGACCAGCAGCCAGCTCATCGTAAACGACTTCGCCGTACTGCTCCGCATCTTCGATGGTCTGATTCAACACGTTGCCTTCGTCATCGGCGCTTGGTCGGAAAGTCAAATGCCCGACATGCTGTGAACCGGCGACAAATTTCATGCAGGCGTTTTCGATGTCGGCATCGTCAATCGCGAGCCAGACTGTGACCGCCTTCGACGGTGTCAGCGGCCAGTAGCTCGCGTCCTGGTGCCACGCGACCGACTTCCCGTCGTGGGGCATCTTGCAGAAGAAATGCGAACCCCAGCCGATGACGTCTTCACCCAGGATGTCCTTCACGAAAGCGACGATGCGCGGCTCGATCAGCAAGTCGTAGACGCGACCGTACGTCAAATGAGCACTGCTGATTGAGTAGCTGTCGCCGCCGGCTGCGATTGCCCGTTCAAGTAGACCGTCGAAATATCCTCGCAGTTCGTCGACTTCTGTCTGGGAGAAAACTGTCAGGTCTTTGACATACCCGTCGCGGTTGTATTGCTCGACCTGTTCGCAACTCAGCGTTTCAGGCTGCGCCACTCGACTCGGATAGAACCTCAGATCGCGATCCATCTTTTCTAGATCAGCCTGATCCGGAACTGCCTGAAACTTCGACATCGTAGAACTTTCTCAACCGCTACTCAGCAGCGTCTCTCGAATTGCCCAGAAACATTCTCAATTCGAGATTCGATAAAGATGCTTCTCGCTCCGAATCAACAACGATGATCCGTAAACCGAATACGAAGCAAAGGTTCTTGCTTCCAACTCGTTTCGGCCAAGCTCTTCGAAGTCCGTGCCGGGGCGAAATACAATTCCTTCACCTTCCTCCGCCTGGACGAAGATCTTCCCATCGGCGAACAACGGCGAAGCGGAATACTTGCCGCCAAGACGTTCCTGATAATGAACATCGCCTGACTTTGCGTCGAGACAAGTCAGCACTCCGCCATCGCTGACGATGTACAACTCGTCGCCAACCACCAGAGGCGAAGGCGTGTGTGGAGCGCCTTTCGTCATGATCCATCGAACGTGTGACTCCGTGACGTCTCCTTTACCTGTTGGATCGATGGCGAAGATCTTCGCCTGATTGAATCCGCTGGAGACGTACAGCAAACCATGCGCAAAGACTGGTCGAGGAACGACTGAGTAGCCGTCTGCATAGTCGACTTTCCAGATCATCGAACCGTCTGCCGGATTGTAACCGTAAACAGCTCCGGCACCCTGCGATACGATCTGCTGCTGACTATCAACGTTAATGACGAGCGGTGTTGAGAAGGCGAATTTCTTCTTCAGATGTGTCGCCGTGCGGTCAGTTTTCCAACGAACCTTGCCAGTGGCTTGATCGAGTGCGACGATGAAATCGACGTCGCCTCCGTCACACGAAAAGACAAGAAGACCATCGACCAGAACTGGTGACCCACCATTGCCATGAACCGGTGCGAAGGTGAATTCGCGGTTCGTCCAGACCGTTTCCCCGTCAAGTGTCAGGCAGGCCGTACCGTGGACACCGAAATGGACGAACAGATGCTTGCCGTCCGTAATTGGTGTTGCGCTGGCGTGACTGTTTTTCTTATGCACCTTGTCTTTTGACGTTCCAGTCTTTGACTGCTGAAAGACTTCCACATCCCATTGGACTGAACCCGATTCTGCGTCCAGGCAAAGAGTCCTCAGTGACTGGTTTGGCCCCAGTTCTTCGCCATCGGCGACAGAAGTCGTGAGGTAAATTCGATCCCCAAGCACGACGGGCGACGACCAGGCGAGTCCATCGATCGCACGCTTCCAGACAACGTTCTGGTCAACGCTCCATTTCATCGGAAGGCCGACGGCGGTCGAGTGACCGTTTGCTGCTGGCCCGCGAAATTCCGGCCAGTCCTCCGCAGACGAATCCACTGTCAAGACTGCCAGAAGAATTGCCGTCGCTGTGATCAATGTTCGCATCTCTCGACGCTCCTGTTTGAACTGAGCCAATGGAAAACCGCGCCAATGGAACGCCGTCAGTCGAGTCTCAGTCGAAGTCAACAATTTCGACGACTTCCAGTTTGAGCGTGCCACTCGGCACTTCGACTTCGACCTGATCGCCGACCTTCTTGCTCGCCAGCGCGGTTGCAAGTGGGCTGCTCGTCAGAATTTTCATGACATCGCCGGTGTAGTCCTCTTCGCCCGGCCCGACGAATTCGTAAGTTTCGAGGTCGCCCATGTCGAGGTCCTTGACGGTCACCGTTGATCCGAAAGTCACGACGCCTTTCGGCAGACTCGCCTTGTCGACGATCTCGCACTGGTTGAGTTTCGACTTCAACTGGTTGATCTTGGCCTGCGTCATTCCCTGAGCTTCGCGCTGACCGTGATACTCGGTGTTTTCTTTCAGGTCACCTTCGGCACGAGCCTCCGCAATCGCGGCAGTAATGACGGGCATCACATCGTCCTCAAGATGCCGAATCTCTTCGCGGAGTTTGTCGTATCCCTCTCGTGAGATCGGATTCACCATCGCACTACTCCTTCGCTGTCAGTTGAGGCCCCGCTAAACCTTAGGGCGCAACAGGAACTGGCGGTCACAGCGAGTTATTAAAACACGCCACAACCGCCAGTAGTCATTTCGAATTATGAGTTCAGTATTGTCTCGCGGCAGCTTTGCCACAACCTTAAAGCGATTCCGTTAGACGTCCGCCCATGCTCGGTTCGCGGCACTTGCCAGAACCGCGTCGCAAACTCTGGCCGTTTCCAGCGCATCGCGGAAGGTTGGCTTGCACGGTTCGCCACTCGACAGAGACGCCAGGAAGTCGGCGACCTGATGCACGAAGGTGTGTTCGTAACCGATGCAAAGGCCCGGAACCCACCAGTGGTCCAAGTAGGGCTGATCGCCATCAGTGACATGAACGGTGCGCCAGCCGCGGACAATGCCTTCGTCGCTGTGGTCGAAGAATTCGAGGCGGTTCAAATCGTGCAAATCCCAGCGGATCGATGCGTGTTCGCCGTTGATCTCCAGCGTGTAAAGCGCCTTGTGCCCACGGGCGTATCGCGTCGACTCAAACAGGCCGAGCGACCCGTTGTTGAAATGGCAGTGGAAAATGCAGGCGTCATCGATCGTGACGGCCTGCTTTTCACCGGTTCCCTGATGCACTCGTTCTTTGATAAACGTTTCGGTCATGGCTGACACATCTTTGATGCCGCCATTCAACCAGATAGCTGTGTCGATGCAGTGAGCGAGCAGGTCGCCGGTCACTCCGGATCCTGCGGCTTCCGCATCAAGACGCCAGAGAGCTTCACCGCCCTGCGGAAGATCTGCAGAAATCGTCCAGTCCTGCAGGAAGTTGGCTCGGTAGTGGAAAATGCGACCGAGCTTGCCTGAGTCAATGATCTGCTTGGCAAGCGTGACAGCCGGCACGCGGCGGTAGTTGTACCAGACGGTGTTGGCAACGCCGGCCTTCTCGATGGCTTCAACCATCGGCAGGCTTTCTTCCGTCGTGCGAGCCAATGGCTTTTCACAAAGCACCATCTTGCCGGCTTCGGCGGCGGCGATGGCGATCTCAGCGTGAGTGTTGTTCGGTGTGCAGATATCGATCGCGTCGATATCGTCGCGAGCAATCAACGCCTTCCAGTCCGACTCGGTAGACTCATAGCCCCACTGTTCGGCGAACTCTTTCGTGCGTTCTTCATTGCGACCGCAGATCGCTTTGAGGACGGGGCGATACTCCAGCTCATGGAAGAAGTCATTGACTCGTTTGTAGCCGTTCGAGTGAGTCCGGCCCATGAAGCCGTAGCCTACCAAGCCGATATTCAATGGTTTCTTTGCCACCGTTCGTGTCTCCTCTAAGTTTAATGTCAGATTTACAATGAGGTCGGAATTCGGAAAGCGGACTATGACTTCTTCTGTTTTGCCGTCTTGATCGACGCGACAACGATCCGAATCAACTCATCTGATTCGCCTTGCAGCGATTTGAGTTTTTCTTCACTCACTGTTTCCGACTCGACCAGTAGCTCTAACCAGAGAGCTGTTTCGTCTAATTCCTGTTCAACAATTCCCAGCTTCGCTATGAACTCGGCGTCTGACCGTGCTCGTGATGCTTCCCGAAAGTTAGCTGCGACACTTGTCCCCGAACGTAAAACCTGATTTCCAATCACTCGTCCAACGTCAGTGTTCGGCAGCGCTGATCGCAATCGGATAATCCGCAAAGCAAACTGTTTCGTACGATCTCGTAGCCCTTGCATTCGCATCGAAATCTTCCGACTTCCGCTTTCCGAACTCCGACCTAGTTCGCGTCTCGGACTTTGATCATGGCGTCCAGAATCGTGTTCCAGGTTTCGCCGTTCTCAAGGGTCTCGTTCGGGAACATGCAGCCGTCCCAGCAGATGTGCTGAATGCCTCGCTGCTCGTAATCTTTCAGCCAGTAGCTTGAACATTTGGTGATGTCCAGCTTGCCGTTTGGATCGTCGGCTCGGCAGTGCTTGCCTGTCTTATCGTGCGAGCCAGCTCCGTGAACCTCGCCGTCGTTTTGAGCGACGTGGAAGTCGATCGTCCAGGGTCGCAGTTTGTCGGTCATCTGCTCGTAGGCGGCGTAGAATTCTTCTTCGCTGTAGCCTTCCTGGACGAGAGCGTGTTCAGGAGCGTTGTACCCCAGCGTGTAAAGATAGGTGTGAGCCAGGTCCGCCTGGAAACCGAGCGATTCCGGCATGCCGACTTCTTCGAGGAGGTCCAGCATGTCTTTCCAGGAGTGCATCCCTGCCCAACAGATTTCGCCTTCCGCCGCGAGTCGCTGACCGTTATCAGCGGCAATCTTCGCTGCTTCGCGGAACGTATCGGCGATGCGGCTTGTGTTGGCCTTCGCGTTTTCCCGCCACTTCTCGACACCGAATTCGGCCGAGTCAATTCGGATGACGCCGTACTTGCGGACGCCGTGATCTTCGAAAACCCTTGCAATTCGACAGGCCATCGTGACAGCCGAAAGAAACTTCTCGCGAGCCGCATCGTCGCCCATCGCTGAGTCACCGACGGTACCTGGCCAGATTGGAGCAACCAGCGAACCAACTGCGAAGTTGTGCGACGCGATCAGGTCGGCAATGCCTCGCAGCTCGTCGTCGGTCGCTTCAGGATTTGTATGCGGCAAGAACAGAAAATAGTCGATGCCGTCGTATTTCTGGCCGTTGACTTCGGCAGCGGCAGTCAGTTCGAGCATCCGCTCCAGGCTGATCGGCGGCTCCTGACCTTCGTCAGTTCCCTTGCCGACAAGTCCCGGCCACATCGCGTTGTGCAGTTTCAAAGCCATTACGTGATCCTGTATTCAAAGTCGGAAAGCGGAAGTCGGAAAGCGGTAAACCGTTCGCCTTTCGGCGTTCCGACTTCCGACCTGATCAATTCTTGTAGGCGCCCATTGCCGGTGCGTCCGGCTGAGCGTTCGGGCCGAAGTAGCGAAGTCCAACCAGCGGCTCGTCTCCGGTGTTTTCGAATTCGACCCCTTCGGCAGCGCGCTTCGCAGTCACGAAGACTTCGTCGTCAGTCAGGTCGCCGAAGTTGATCATGGCTGGAGTCTGCAGACGCATGTTGCCGATTTTGCCGAGGCCCTGAGTCGTGATCCAGGAAAAGGCTCCCGGATCTTTGATCGTACACTTCGCGCCGGCCTGCAGAGTCAGTTCCTTCGCGGTGAATACCTGCTCGCCGTCGACCTTTCCATAGACAATCCAGCGATCGGCCCAGCCATCACCTTCCGAGCAGATAACGGGTTCCAGGTAGTTGTTTTCTTTGAAGTTCGGATCGACATTCTTGTCCCAGTCGAGTGCGTCGACGAGATACTGGTTGTCGTCGTGGTGCTCTTCGGGGAAGTCTTTGGTGAGCAGTGCTCGCGGAACTTCGCGGCCTTCGACCAGGTTCTGGTACATGCCGAACACGTCGCTGCCCCACTGAGGCTCGTACGTCAGCAGGCTTCCCGGAGCGTGCAGCACGCACGGTGGAATCAACCAGCCAGTGCCGGGTTTCAGACGGTAGGCTTTCGACAGGTCAAGGATGCCGTTGTCGCCCTTGTTCCAGTCGTCGAGGCACTGCACGACCTGCTCTTTGGTCGTGCCCGGCTCGAGCCCCATGAACGTGTACGGGAAATTGTTGCCGGTCGGGTTGAGCTGCGGCGGGAAGTAATACGACTCCGGCTTGCCTTCCTGACCGACCAGCTTCGCTTGCTCAGCGTTCTGATGCATGTGGTGAGGGATCGGGCCCATGTTGTCGAAGAATTTCGAGTAGACCGGCCACTTGCCGTACGCATTCCAGATCTCGTCGCCGATGATCTCACCCTTCAGCTCCGCCACGGCGTCTCGCAGCAGAAACTTTTCGCCGTTCGAAGTGACGCAGTAGCTCAGGCCTTCGTCCCAGCCGCGGTTGTCGTTCGCGGCTTCGGTGGTCGAGCCGAACCATCGCTCATCAATACCGCCTCGGTTCATGCCGAGTGCGTAATAGTGGTTCGGATTCAGCTTGAGCCGACGGCCCGGCTGCAGGAACGATCGTGGCACCCAGGTTGGGGCCAGACGAAAAATGCCGTTCGATTCTGAGAGTGCCGCAGATGCAAGCGTGCCGACATTATTGGCCATGGTCGAAATTCCCGAGCAGCGGTTCCAAGGTTGTGTTTGCAGAGATCCCGAACGCACGGCGACTCAGCTGATCATTGATCTGCTCAGGCGACCGCCGAATTCGTTCAGAATTTCAGCCTGCAGACAGGCAAAACCGAGAAAAGTTACTGGCTGCGTTTCCAAATGGCAACCGCCTGGCGTCCCGTCGGAAGCGATCAAAAAGCATCCAAACCGGATGATAAGAGTGGGTAATCCGGGCATCTGAAACAGGCGCGGAAAGCAGATTGCTCCTCCCGCTTTCTCGGTCTGCCGGAAAACCGTCATTCCGGATCGGACCGAGCAGCGCATCGCGTACGCAATTCGCCGAGCAAGGCGTCAACTTCTTCCCCGTATTGCGAGGAAACGTCGTGAACGTCCCATTGATCGTCCGGTTTGGCGAACAGTCGCACGTCCGAATGCACCAAATCCTCGTTGTGCAGCGCTTCCGCCGAGGTTACGAGAGCCCAATGACGGCTGCGAACGCCGAGCAGCCCGTCTGGTCCGAGGCAGAAGGCGGCGGGGCGACTCTCAGGAGTGCCGCCGTCAAGCGCTCCCAACAGACTTTGGCCGACTGCCGCAGAATCGTTGTTTGATTCTTCCCGGCCACTGCCGAGCCAATGGCCCAGTGTCGCCGCCAC
>Ga0316208_1002511_pt1 | contig 14807 bp, 17 predicted proteins | sample 3monopyrite_MG_FD_204944 | JGI IMG/M metagenome (GOLD analysis project Ga0316208, IMG submission 204944) | Microbial mat bacterial communities from mineral coupon in-situ incubated in ocean water Damariscotta River, Maine, United States -... | ecosystem: Environmental > Aquatic > Marine >... | reverse complement strand
AAGGTTTTGGTTTTATCACTCCGGATGATGGTAGTGCGGATGTTTTTGCACATTTTTCAGCTATCGTGAGTGATGGATTTCGTTCACTTGCTGAAGGTCAGCAGGTAACGTTTGACACTGAGTCTGGCCCAAAAGGTCCACAGGCTGCAAACATTAAGATCTAATTGTTCTTAGGTTTGTGCTCTATTAAAACCCCGCGACATGTCGCGGGGTTTTTTATTTTTAAAACATGCAAAACCAATAGATTTTGAGTCCTTTTTTGATATTATTGGTAAAGTTCGTATGCCATACCGGGTGGGTTTGGTGACTTAGAACACTCTTTATACTTAGTAAACGTGACACGTTTCGGCAGAATTACCTTAAGGTGTTCCATATGCCTGCATTGCAGAAAAAAATATAAAATATATGAAAATAGAAGATGCATTAGACCGATTGAATCGAGCCCTTCCTTTAAAGGCGAATCAGAATAAATGCACTAAGCAGGTTAGGGCGCTTCATCAAAAAATTCTTCTTTCTTTCATCACCCGAGGACGGATTTTAACGAAGAACGAAATGGCGACTTATGTTGATGAACTGGATGATGCAGTAAATGTTTTACGAAAAAATGATATGGTGGTTTTTTCCGAAAACGATGACCCTATCGGCGCTTATCCTTTTACCATGGAAGAACGGGAGAATAAAATTTCGGTGAATGGATATCAAGTAAATGCAATGTGTGCTTTAGATGCCTTGGCCGTCAGCCCTATGTTCGAAGTGAAAGTACGAATCGATTCACGCTGTAGAATTACTGATACTCCCCTTCATATAGAGCAGTCCGGAATGATAATTGAAAATTTGGATGATGTGGGTGAGATTTGCTTCGGTATAGACTGGGGAACAGTGGAGTCCGGGACTTGTTGTGCAGATAGTTTGTGTCTGGATATGTTATTTCTAAAAGACCATGAAATTTCTCAGCAATGGCTTGCAAATAATCCTGAAGAAAGAGAGATTTTTACATTGCCACAGGCTGTAGAATTTGCCAGCCGTTTTTTTGTTCCATTAATGGAAAAGGACAATTTACCAAAATGCCAGAGTCCTTTAAACATTAGCCCTGAAAATTAGTCTTTTTCAGCCCATTCGCGAATCTTTCGCTTCAGTTTTTTTTCAACTTTTTCACTAATATCTTTCCATTCTGTGTCGCTTCCATTTATTTCTTCGTCCTCTGACCAGTCTTTTAATTTTCGCATGACTTTTTTCTCGACTTTATCGCCGATCTCTTCCCATTCTTTATCTGTCTTCTTTTCTTTTGCGGATTTGCATTTTATGTGGCAGCCACCTCCCCAAATACTGGTAACCCCGGCTAAAAATCCAAAATCATACCAGCCACCGGTATTTGTTGTTTCATAGACCATAACACCATCATTAAAAATATGAATTATTAATGTAATGAATGAAATAATGCCATGCCAGAGACCATAAAAGAAACCGGCTTTATTCTGCTCTGTAAACTGGGTATCGCCCGCGGTACACGCAGTGAATAGAAGAACAACGGACAATAAAAGTACTAATTTTACATTTGTGGTGTCTGATGAATTCATGTTCGTCTCCATACGCTACAATAGTATTTAGTATAGTAGATAAATTTTTATAGTAAACGCCTGTTATGTTCGGCATAACTTTATGTTATTTTTATGGTAAATAATAAAGTTTTAGAATTAAATAAGGTGTGGTAAAAATTTATTGAGTTGTATTAAAGTTGGCAGGTAATTATGTTCTTATTAGTAAGTTGTTTGGTCGTTGCAATAGCGGTGATGATTCACTATGAATTTTTATACCGCTTTACACAGATAATCCCTAAAATGAAAATTCGCCATCGGTTTAGAGTTCTTGCGAGTGTATTTAGTGCGCTTGTTGCGCATACAATTGAAATTTATGTTTTTGCTGTTGCTTATTATTACTTTAATCAATCGAGTGTATTCGGATACTTAGACGGTAATTTCAATGGTTCAATGGCGGATTGTATTTATTACTCCTTTACGACTTTTACGACTTTAGGTTTTGGCGATATTGAACCCTTTGGTAGTATCCGGTATCTGACAGGGTTTGAGTCATTAACAGGTTTAGTATTGATCACATGGACGGCATCTTTTTTATATTTTGAAATGCAACGTTATTGGAATGAAAAATAAAATAAAAATTTTATATGCAACCGATAGCCCGATTTTTAGTTGTGCCTGGTGGAATATTTTTACCTGGTTTGGTTAAAAGTATGTATGGTCGTCGTACTTTTTTACCTGATGTTACTTTATCAGTTCTCTTTGGTGTAATGTAATTATTGCTCAGGATTTGCCTGATATTATTCCTTTCGTTTTTTAAGAACGATTCGAAATAATTAAAGATATGGCGCTTTTTATGGCGGGGTTTTTGTTAGGAGGAAAGTTTACTATAAGTTCACTGAAAAATGGCTATTCACATTGTATGTTTCGATCAGTGCCGAAATTATTACTAAAACAACAGTGAGTTCAGGTTTTATAATTATGATGTTTATAATAAAATTGCTTTTTATCAGGTTGAATTGCATAAGCGATTGCACCTGCTGCAGTTTTAGATGTTGTTATTAAATAAAACTATTAAGAACTTCTAGTCATTTACTACTTTAAATTATTGCACTTTGTGCCATTCTGGCATTAATCCTGTTTCGATTATAGAGTAGGCAAAGGGGGGGAGATCGATAGTTTTGTTGATAGGGTTAATTTAAATATAGACTGTTTTCCTTCTATACTTGTAACGGTAATGTCACCTTTTAACATTCTTGCATAGTGCCTGCTAATACTTAATCCCAGTCCAGTGCCACCAAATGTAAATTTGATGTAATTATCTGCCTGGTTATATGCATAAAAAATACTTTCCAATTTATCTTTTTTAATTCCGATACCGGTATCTTTAACCGATATTTCAATACTGTCTTTTTCAGTGTGGCTGAGTTCAACAGTAATATCTCCATTGTTCGTGAATTTATTTGCATTGCTTAAGAGGTTTAATAAAATTTGTTTTAATTTAACTTTATCTGTGTTGATGATGTTGATATTTAGCCGGTTATTAAAATGTATTGTATTTGACTTTTTTTCTATTAGTGGTGACAGGATTGATTGAATGTCATCAAGCATATCGGTAATACTTACCTCTTCAATTATAATATCAACTTTTCCTGTTTCTATTTTAGAAATGTCAAGAATATCGTTTATCAGTAATAATAGATGTTGCCCTGATTTTTTAATTCTCTTTATATCAGATAAATAAATGCTATCTGGTATTTCAGAAAACTCCTCTATCAATAAATCGGAATATCCAATGATTGCATTTAGTGGTGTGCGTAATTCATGACTCATGCTTGCAATAAAATTACTTTTTATTTGGCTGGCATTTTTTTCATTCTTAGCAATATCCTTTAATTTTATATTAGTAATAGTTAACTTTAAGGTTGCTTCATCAACTTTATCTTGCAGAGATTCATTTAAAGTGCTTATTTCCGTTCGGGATTTCTGTAGTCCAGATACTAGGTTAATAAGAGCACGATTTAGTTCCTGTACTTCATAGGGGGCTGAACTGGATATTTCGGGCAATTTTCCTTCGAGTTCATTTGATAAAAGCTCTTGTGCCGAGTGAGCGAGTTTATTAATGGGGGAGGTTATATGTCGTGAAATTATTACGGCTAATACAATAGCAATAACAAGACCAATTAGCGCCCAAACTAATTGTGAAAATAAAATTTTATTGACTTGTTTTTCAACTTCTACTTTAGGCTGAGGAACCATAATACCCCAACCCAATTTGGGTACGCTAGTAAATCCTGCCACCATCATTTGCTTGACAAAAGGTGACCAAAATTCTGTAACACCACTTTCACCTGCCATCATTTGTTGTATTATTTTTATGTGTGATAAATTTTTAATCTCAGCCATCCATTGCGCATTTGGATGGGCGAGTGCATTACCTTTATTATCGACAATAGCGGAGTGTCCTTTCTCTCCAAAGTGAATATTTTTTCTTAGTTTTTCAATCTCATCAATTTTTAGTTCTGCAACAAGAATATGGTGAATTTTGTTCTTTGAAACAACAGGGTAAGCCATGAAAATAGTAGGATTTTTAGTGATCTGGCTACGTTTAACACTTGAGATACTCCACCGTTTGGTTTTAATTGCTTCTTTGAAGGTAGCATTGTCACGATATATATTGTGGTAATGTTTTACAGGGTTTTGTTTTTGCAAATAATCGCTATTGATGCTTTTTGTATTTCCATTGATATCAATTAACGAAACACTATGAAAGTCGTTAAGGAATGGGGCTGCTGTTACCAGGTTTTGATGTATTTGTGAGTACTTTGTATTTTTTTCTAATTCACGGGAAATATTTTGCGCCAAAATGCCCATTATACGCTGTTTATCTTTGATATAAATCTGGATTGGGGCAGCCATATTCATTGCTAAGAGACGATGTTTTTCGTTAATTTCGCGCCAGGCATTGTCCCATGCGGCGTGGTAGACCTTAAAGCCGAGTACAGACAGAGGGATGAGTGAGACAACCAAAAATGAGATGACGAGTAATTGGTTAATGCGTCCTGTTAATAAAATTTTAATGGGAAATCCCTTATGACATTTCTATTTTGTATTTCTGTAATTAATAAAATATTAGTCAATACTCTCTCAGTATAATAAGCTTCTCCCCCACATTATTCAATCAATGTTAGCTGGTCTTAATAGCAAAATAAATGAGAGGATAGCCCCTTTCCAGAGATTGTCGATGAAGTTCAAATGTTATACCGGGTGGGAGCAACTTCCTGCAAGCGCGAATACCCTTTTTGCAAAGGGAAAAATAAATAGCCTTTTTTATTCTCGTCCGTGGTTTGAAAATTTAACTGCTGTTGCACTTGAAAATGATCAAGCTATGGTCTTGGCCTGTGTGCTGGATGAGAACAAAGTATTAGCGCTTTTACCTTTGATGAAGTGTGAGGGAAATATCTGGTATTCCCTGAAGCATCGATATACTTCACTTTATAGCCTATTACTTGTCGACAGTGATCAGCTTGATATTCAGCAACGGGTTCTCGCTTGTCTGGCTCAGGGCTTGAGTCAGTTACCGATTAAAGGATTGCTATTGGAGCCCGTTGCGAATAATGACAGCGGGCTAAATGCTCTTCAACAGAGCCTGGAGTCTGCTGGATTTAATTGTGATTATACGTTTAGGCACTATAACTGGCTCTATCGTGTTCAAGGGCAGTCTTATGAGGATTATATGGAAACCCGCCCTGCCAGACTTCGTAATACTATCGCCCGCAAGAAACGTAAACTTGAGCGTGAATACGGTTACGAAATTCGTCTTTTTAAGGGTAATGAAGTGCCGCAAATGATGCCCGATTATTATGCGACTCACAACGCTAGTTGGAAAGCGAGTGAACAGTATATTGATTTCTTTAATGGTCTTGTCGAAGGCTTTTCGAAGCAGGGGTGGTCAAGGCTTGCGGTTCTTTATGTGAATGGACAACCTGCGGCGGCACAAATTTGGTTTGTTGTTCACGGCAAAGCCAATATCTTTAGATTGTCGTATGACGAGGCGTGGAAACAGTATTCAGTGGGCTCAATTCTGACCAGTTTCTTAATGGAGTACGTGATTGATACCGATAATGTGGAGGAGATCGATTTCCTGACGGGGAACGATACTTACAAGCAAGACTGGATGTCTGATCGCAGAGAACGCTTCGTGTTGAGTTGTGTGAAAAATATAAAAGCAAAAGGCAGGCTTGAATTTTTAACCAAATTTATCAAGAGGGTGCTGAGAAAATTATAGCTTTAAAAGTAAGACTCTATAAAGTTAATTGCTGTAGAAGTTTAAACTCAGATGTGAGTCCATTATTTATATGAGTGACATGACCTTGTTGGTTAACGATATACGTTGTTGGCAGAGTTCGTACCCCCCATGCGTTAGCCAGATTGTTATTGTTTTCTATTTGAAGTGCAATTAACTCAATACTTTCTTTTTCCACTTTTTGTATTAACCGTTCTAAAGTTGGCTTTTGTGCAGCTTTACATTGTGAGCAATGTTCAGACCAAAAATAAACAATGTGTTGCATGCCTGTTTTTAATTTTAATCCATCCAACTCTGTTGTCGCCCTTTGAGCTTTTTTCAGTTGATTTTTACGTAAAAATATAAAAAAAATTGCACCCAAAATAGCAGCAACAATAACAATAAGTAATCTTTCGTACATAGTTATAATATTACTTATTTAAGGACGAGGTGCTCTTACACCGGGAAAAATATGCCCTATTTGTGAATGACGAAAAAATCCTTTGATTCCCATTTTTTGTAACATGTAATAAACAAAACAACCTGCACACCAGCCTAAAACAGCTAAGCTACCAAGGCTAATCATTACCCATACAATGCTCCAACCAACCGTTTCGTAGCCACTATACAGTAGATAGCTAGCAGTGCCTGAGACAACAATACCGATCATGTTTGCAAAACGATAGGCTTCGATGTTATCTATTCGCATGTCGGGTTTTAATAGACCAATTGGTTTTAGAATACCGTGATATAACCATTTATATATGTCCAACATGCCAGGTGCGATAACCATTAATACAAAGATGCAGAATTGTAGTGCAATTAATTCCCATCTGTTGAGTACGAAAGCCGTTGTAACATTAGCTACAGCTAGAAATTGTCCGAGTCTAATTTCATTTGCATCCAGCCATCTGTCACTCGGCACAGAATTAAAACGTTCATCATTAATTGAATTTGCATAAGTATTCATTTGCATTCCCTCGTGAGTCTTATATTTTGCCGCTGTACTATTACTTGTAGAAATAGTAGAGCACTCAATTCATTTTGATAATAGGAGAAATATGCATATGATTTATTCAATATAAGAATAGATACACTATTTTATTCAGAAAGTAATGCTATGCCGTTGGACAGAAGAAGAGGAATTAAGGGTGAAAAATTTAATAACTCATTATTTAAGAGGAGAAACCAAAAAGGGCATTGAATTTGATATACACAATGCTCTTTTTTTAATATTAATTACCGGTCAAAGCCGGTGTAAAAAACGCCGCATTCTTGGTAAGTAATAATTGTCATAATTTAATGACATGATAACGTGGTTTGCACGCCCAATAATCTCTTCTCTGGGTACTAAACCAATAAATCTTGAGTCAGCACTGTTATTTCTGTTGTCGCCAAGTACAAGATACTGTTTTGGGGGGATTGTTAAAGTATTAAAATTACTTGCATGGCTTAAATTATGATTTAGTTGGATGTTATAAGACGAATCATGGCTGGTTTCTTGCACAATAACCTTATTCTGGTCGGATTGAATGCTTTTATAAGCAAGTTTTTTTCCGTTTATAAAAAGCATATTATCTTCCATGCGTATACTGTCACCAGGAACAGCGATAACTCTTTTAACCAGACGTTTTCCAGACACTGCGGAATCAAAAATAATAATTTCACCATGTTTAGGATCATTGAAATGTTTTAATGATATATGGGTAAAAGGAATATTATAATCATAGGCAATTTTATTAACCCAGATACGATCACCTTCTATGATGGTTGGTTTCATTGAGCCTGTAGGGACAGTATTCCAGTCTGCTACGGAGGTTCTGAAAATCACCATTAGCAGTATGAAAATAATTACAAAACGATTATTTTTCCATAAATTATGTATATTTTGTGTCATCATTCTCTCCTTTATCCGTAGTACGGCCATAGAATTTTAGATAAGTTTCGATATAAGTTTATATTTTATCTTAATTTAAATGTATTTTAGCTTTCTATACGGATTTCTAGCTTAAATTTAATCTTTATATGATGTTAATTTTTCTTAGTTTTTGTATATATGGCTAAAAATAACCCAATTATTTGCGTTTAAATCTATTTAACGTAATATGCTTGCTAAGAAAAATATATTCTTTATTTTATTTAATTATTCAATAAACCCAGTGGAGGGCTCATGGCCTCAAAAAAGAAAGCAATAAAAACTGTAACAAGTGCAGCGTCTATTAAAACAATTGAAAGTGCTGTTGCCAGCTTAACCGATATTGCTGCGGCGTCAGATAAAGCAGTTGTTTCTGTTGCTAAAGCAAATAAAACACTTGGTACAGCGGCTAAACGTTTATCTAAAAAACGTGCTTCTTTATCGAAAAAGAAAAAATCTGCATCAGCAAAAGTGAAAAAAGATGCAAGTGCAATAAATAAAAAAGCAGTAAAAGCGATTGAAAAAGAAATGGCCGCTATTAAAAAAGAGGCGGATAAAGTCAAAGGACAAAAAGCGACTGTTTCAGCTGAATTAGCTGCACTTAAAGTTGCTGCAAAGCGTGCCTCTGCCTATGTCACAAGCTTAACTAAAGCTGACGTTATTCTTAACAAGCCAAAGAAGAAAAAACGCAAGAAAAAAGCAAAGAAAACCGCTTAAATCATATTTTAGGCTAAAAAATCCCACCTTTTCGGTGGGATTTTTTTTACACAATCGAAAAACATCCCTCAATGACTTATTTTTTGTTATTTCAACAATCCCGGTATTTTTAACGCTGTTTTTAAACATTATTTTGTTCCTAATCTTTGATTTTCTCTAAACTTTTTTCTCTTCAAGACGCTAAGTAAATATTAGTGTTAATAACGTGTTATTTGTAAGCGAGTACTAACTATGAAGTTTAAAATGAGCAGCGTGATTCTACTTGTAATGACCTTTATTGCTATGCCATCGCCTGTTTGGGCAGGGACTCAGTTTTACAGTGAGAATATTGATGAGGCGAAGTGGAGTAGCAGTGGCAATCGTTTGGAATGCCGTTTAAGTCAAAATATTCCCGGCTACGGTGAAGCCAGCTTCAAACGTCGCGCTTTACAAGCTATGGAATTTAGAGTGGCAACTTATGATATGCCTCGTAAATCCAGCCATGCTTTAATTTATGTTAGTCCTCCTGTGTGGAAGCGTTTTGCTAACCGTAAGTTATTGGGTCGAGTGCCTCTCTCTGTCCAAAAAGACAGTATTGTTGTGCCTGAAGACTGGGCCTATCGAATGGCGTTTGAATTACGCGAGGGCATGGAAGCGGTTTGGTCACATGCGGATGTGGGCGACGGTGAAGATATTGTGATTGCGAAAGTGATGCCTCTACGTTTTGAATCTGCGTGGCGTGATTTTAAAGAATGCAGCCAAAACTTAATTAATTATGGTTTAAATGACGTTAAATTTTCGTCTTTCTATTTTGGCAAAGGCAGTTTGCGTCTGGATGCGAAGGAAAAAAAGCAATTAGATCGTTTAGCGGAGTATGTTTCGCTAGCTCCTGATTATGAATATATCCAGATTAGCTCCCATACGGATAGCCGTGGTGTGAGGAGAATAAACCTTTCTGTTTCAAAAAAACGCGCAAATATGGTGAAAAAATACCTTGTTGAAAAAGGGGTTAATCCGAAGCGGTTTGTTATTATTGCCCAGGGTGAAAAAAAACCGCGTTATAACAATAGAACCAAGTCAGGGCGGGCAAAAAACCGGCGTGTTGAAGTGAGCCTTGTTCGGTAAAATGTATTAGCTGGGCGTTACTGGCCTGAGTTAATGTAGATTTTCTTTTTCTCGGGTATAATCTTGCCCCTTTCCTATCTATTAATTTTAAACTTGTTGGGATAACCCAATAAGTGGAGTTTGGTAATGAGTAACGTAAAAAAAGTGGTTTTGGCCTATTCAGGTGGCCTGGACACATCAATTATTCTTAAGTGGCTGGAAGAGACATATAACTGTGAAGTTGTGACATTTACAGCCGATATTGGTCAGGGCGAAGAAGTGGAGCCTGCTCGTGCAAAAGCGCAAGCGATGGGGGTAAAAGAAATCTACATTGAAGATTTACGTGAGGATTTCGCCCGTGATTATGTTTTTCCCATGTTCCGTGCCAATACTGTTTATGAAGGTGAATATTTACTGGGTACTTCGATTGCACGTCCTTTAATTGCCAAGCGTTTAGTTGAGATTGCTCAAGAAGTTGGTGCTGATGCCATTTCGCATGGCGCAACCGGTAAAGGCAACGATCAAATTCGTTTTGAACTGGGGGCATATGCTCTAATGCCCGATGTTCAGGTTATCGCACCCTGGCGTGAATGGGATTTAAGCTCCCGTGAATCATTAATGGAGTATGCGGAAAAGCATGGCATTGAGATTGATTACGCCAAGCAAGGTAAAAAGTCACCTTATTCTATGGATGCTAATTTATTACACATTTCCTATGAAGGTGATATTTTAGAAGATCCCTGGAACGAGCCTGAAGATAGTATGTGGCGCTGGTCTGTTTCACCTGAAGCAGCGCCGGACAAGGCAACTTATTTGGAAATTGACTATGTGAAGGGTGATATTGTTGCGATTAACGGTGAGAAAATGTCGCCAGCAACAGTGATGGAATATCTCAATAAAGTGGGGGGTGAAAATGGTATCGGTCGAGATGATATTGTTGAAAACCGTTTTGTGGGTATGAAGTCACGTGGCTGCTATGAAACACCTGCCGGCACAATTATGTTGAAAGCGCATCGTGGTATTGAATCATTGACGTTGGATCGTGAAGCCATGCATTTGAAAGATGAAATGATGCCACGTTATGCAAAAATGATTTATAACGGTTTTTGGTGGTCACCGGAACGCGAAGCGTTACAAGCTTTAATTGATAGCACACAGAAAACAGTGAACGGTACTGTTCGCATTAAGCTATATAAAGGTAACGTTTCTGTTACGGGACGTAAGTCGGATAAATATTCTTTATTTGATGAAAATATTGCAAGTTTTGAGGATGATGGCGGCGCTTATAATCAAAAAGATGCTGATGGTTTTATTAAATTGAATGCACTACGTTTACGAATTGCAGCGAAAAGGTCGAATTGATCACTTTTTTAAGCTGTAGTTTAAAAAAACCCACTTATGTGGGTTTTTTTATGCTTAAATGTTGATATATTCACACAGTAAATATAAGTTTACCTATGGACACATAATAAAAATAATATAATGGCACCTCTTTTGAATATTACAGAACAATCCTATGTGCACGCCGAACAAATGACCCTGATTGATAAGGAGTCGACCGTTGTCCTTTTTGGCGGATTAATTACAGCCACTTTTTACGTCTTTGTTCTTCAAAATAAAGTGCCTTCTGATATTTTGCTGCCGTGGTTCGTGACAATTGGTTTGGTTTATATTATTCGCTGGATTACGGTTAATTATTTTTACCGGCTTGATGTAACCATTGAAGGTAATAGTTGCCGCTGGGAAAAAATCTATTTAGTTGGAACATTTATTACCGGTTTACTCTGGGGGGGAGGTAGTTACTTTGTCTTCCCTGAAAATAACCCGCTACTTGATTCGGTTATTGTGCTAACCGTTGGTGGTTTGGTTGCAGCAGCATCTGTTACCTATGCACCAAGCAAGTATCTTGGTTTGGCATTCAGTCTTCCCGCATTATTACCTTTAAGTATTTACTTCTTCCTTCATGAGGGCAGTGAATATTTTTATATGGGTACCATAATATTAATTTATTTATTTGTAGTCTTCGTCTCCAATAAGGTTATGAATAAAACAAATATGAAAGGGATTATACTGGGTATAAAAAATGATATTCTGATTGATGAATTAAGAAATAAGATGTTAAAAATTGAAGATATGACAGGTGAAATTTCCTATCAGGCTTCACATGATATGTTAACGGGGCTTATCAATCGTCGGGAGTTTGAAGCCAGACTGGAAAAAGCGATTACAGATGTAAGACGAAATGGTAGAAACCATGTCCTTTGTTATATGGATTTAGATGAATTTAAAGTCGTTAATGATACCTGTGGCCATATAGCCGGCGATGCTTTGCTACAAAATTTAGCAAAACATTTAGAGGGTAAAATAAGAAGTACCGATACGATTGCGCGTTTAGGTGGTGATGAATTTGGGTTGTTGTTACCTCTTTGTAATATTGATAAGGCCAGAGAAATAGCCAACAAGCTGCGTGAAACTATAAAGAACTTTCAATTTGTTTGGGACAGAAGGCCATTTGATATCGGTGTGAGTATTGGTTTAGTTGAAATTAATGAAAATATGCGGACATTAAACGATATTTTGAAAGCTGCAGATTCAGCATGTTATGTCGCAAAAGATTTAGGTAAGAACAGAATACATATATATCAGGATGATGATATACAACTTACACAACGTTTAGGGGACATGCATAGCGCACAAGCCGTGCAAAAATCTTTGCTGGAAGACCGTTTTATTCTTTTTGCACAGGAAATACGTTGCAATCATATAGGTAAAACAAAATGGCATGGTGAATTTTTGGTTCGTATGCTGGGAGAAAATGATGAAATTATTTTACCAGACAAATTTATTCCCGCTGCTGAACGTTATCATTTAATGGTTGAACTTGATAAGTGGGTTATAAACAGTGCCTTTAGGTATATTAAACAGCTGGAGGAGAAGCATGATGGCACTATTTTGTGTGCGATTAATTTATCAGGCCAATCCATCTGTGATCACGATTTTCTCAATTATGTAGTCAGCAAATTTGATGAGTCTGGGATATCACCGAATTCAGTTTGTTTTGAAATAACTGAAACAGCAATAGTCTCGAATTTCTTTCATGCTGAAAAATTATTGGGTGTTTTAAAAGGTATGGGCTGCAGTTTTGCACTGGATGACTTTGGCAGTGGCTTAAGTTCATTCGGTTATTTGAAAAGATTGACGGTTGATTATTTAAAAATTGATGGCAGCTTTGTAAAATCAATGCTGGATGATGAAAAAGATTATGCACTGGTGAAATCAATCAATCAGGTTGGTCAGGAAATGGGAATGAAAACGATTGCCGAATTTGTAGAAAATGAAAAATTACATAAAGCACTTACTGATATGAATGTAGATTTTTCACAAGGTTATGGTATTGCTTACCCCGTACCTCTGGATTCCATTATTTAATTATTTATCTTAGTAAAAAACTGCATAAGCATAACGCAGAACAGTTAAAAGACCGGATGATTCTCTCCCCCTAACCCCTGGCATAACAACCAGTCACCCGAGCAGGCTCTCATGCTAAGTCGCTGGTTATCCCGAAATGGAAAGGGGAATAAAATTCAAATCTTAAATGAATGGCATTATGCATAAGAACGTTTTTTATTTATAAAGGCTGGGGTTTATTTTGAAAACTTTTTCTTAACCCAGTAATCAACGCTCATATATTTACCTGAACCAATAAAAAATAAAGCGAGCAGCATAATGAAATAAGTTGCAGCAAATTCGATACCATTGTTAAGCATAACTAAACTGCCATGTTCAGTTAACCAATCATAGTTACCATATTGTTCAAGTAAACTTTTTGCCTTATCTAAACGTTCTACCGCTTCAACAGTGCGCTCAGTTGCAAAAATACCACTACTGGTTGATATAGCTAGCCAGCCATTGGTCCAGTGCACACTAAATGCCGCTACCAGCATAGTGATCATAAGAGGGATGGATATCCAACGTACGGCAAAACCAAATAACAGCATAATTGCACCTGCAATTTCAGTTGCTGTGGCTAAAAAGGCCATAAGAGAAGGAAAGGGTAAGCCTAATCCCCAGTCAGGATTACCGAACCAGGCTGCAGTGTCTTCAAATGAATTATATTTTTGTATACCGGCCATCCAAAATATAGGGGCTAAGTATAAACGCAATAAAAGCGGGGCAAGAAAATCAAGTTGTCGGGTACGATCAAGTTGTATTTGTAATTGCAGAAACTTATCGGTGAGTTTATCCATCAGTGAGCTCCATTTCTTATATTTTTTATGGTTATATGGTGGGACTACAAAAACAACCATTTGTTCAAACTAAATCTTTATACCACCTAAAATAACGCCTCTGTTTTTCAGATCCTGCATAATTTGCATACCGCCTTCAATTACAGTCTTTGGATCAGGATGATTTAATTGCTCTGCAATTTTTTCTAATATTTTTTTTGTGCTTAGTTGATTGTCAGCATTAATAAATTGAATGAGTAATGCGGTAACAGGGTTAAGTTCCATAAAATGAACATCATCTTCATTGTCACGATAGACCAATAAATAAACGGGTTGCTGTGATGGTGCTTCAGGCATAAAGTCCGCACTGATGTGTTGTACGGGGTATTGATAGGTTAAAGGCCAGGCAAGAGGGGATAGAACCGGTTGCTGATTTAATAAATCACCGTCTTTGTCTATTTTGTCCCACGTTATTGCTTCATCCAGATCCGAGGTCATTAATGCCAGTTCAACCCATTCATAGTGCGCCAGCTCTTTAATAAAGCCGGGGTCGTTTGGATTATGACGCTCATTTTCTAAATATTTTAAGAATTCACGCGGCATTTCAGGGAATAATGGTGTATGCGCCAGATGATGGCTAAAGTAATCCCGTAACATGTCATTCCAATCATTTTCTGCAGTAATTTCTTTTAACACCGGGTAGGTATTAGAAATAAAATCTTCGACGTTATTAAAAAATAACTCGCTGTAGATTTTCATACGACGTGCTTCAACATCATCAGGAATCGGATTTAACTCCGGGTTACGAATATGCGCAGCAAATGCGTATTGCGTTTGTTTGAATAGAGGTAACTCAGCCATGCTGGCTATTATCTTTATTTTGTTGTTGCCATTTTTTTTGTATTTCAATAATGCTGTCAACTTCGCCTAATAATTCAGGGACAGGGGGAATGTTAAAGTCTCTTTCCAGCAAGGTTGGCATGACACCAAATACATCATAGGTTTTATGTAGTAAGTCCCAAACAGGATCGACAACATCTGCTCCA
>Ga0316208_1002508_pt1 | contig 14821 bp, 16 predicted proteins | sample 3monopyrite_MG_FD_204944 | JGI IMG/M metagenome (GOLD analysis project Ga0316208, IMG submission 204944) | Microbial mat bacterial communities from mineral coupon in-situ incubated in ocean water Damariscotta River, Maine, United States -... | ecosystem: Environmental > Aquatic > Marine >... | reverse complement strand
ACTGCGAAATCACAACGGGGCGTCGACCGTGAGAAAAACGTACGCGCCGACAGTCCCCCAAACACTCGAAATCGTCCCTCGAACCCGTTTGTGGACCGCCATCACACCCGCTGGCGACCTCCAGCCCGAATTCTTCGCCCGCTCCAACCCCCGCATGAAACCAACCACAGCCCACCAAAGCCTTTTTCAGACACGCACGAGCTCGAAGAAGCCAGGGGGTTCTGGACAAAATCCGTCTCGGAGAGTGGGAACACACCGAACTGGTCGTCGGCAGAGGCGCAGCCTTCAGCGCTCTCGGGCTGAAGTATTTGAACCGGTACACGGTCACGTTTGATTTCCCGGGGCGTCGTCTGTTTCTGAAGCCGGGAAAATACTTTGCGGAGAAGTCGCGGCGTACGTGTCTGGGAGTGGGGATTTACTGGCGGGACGAAAAGGTTCGGCTGAAATATGTGATCGTCGGAAGTCCTGCGGCCCAGGCCGGGCTCGAAGCGGACGACATCATCGAATCGGTGAACGGCGAACCCGTTGACGGGTCGTCGCTGTTCAAGCTCCGCCGCCTGTTCGAGAACGACGGCGAAACCGTTTCGCTTTCCGTCCGCCGCGGCGACCGCGTGACGTCTGTCAAAATCAAACTCGTCGATTTCTGACCGAGCGTTGAAAGTCCGCGTCGTCGACCATCCACACGTTGATCACTCTCGCGCTTGTTTCCCGGCCATGCTTCCCGGTTGCATGCTTCCCGGTTGCGTGCCGGACCTGCTGGCCCGCATCGATCTGCTGACGACCACCAGCGACGCGCTGGTCATCACCGACTTCAAAACATCCCGCAGTCGCTGGTCTCAGAATCAGGCCGAGAACTCGTCATCGCAACTTCTGCTCGACAGCGAACTCGCCCGACGCCTGCTTCCTGGTTGGAACGTGAAGCTACGCTTCCTCGTCCTGACCAAAACAAAGACGCCAACGGTCGAATCTTTCGACGTTGCCGTCACTCAGCACCGAGTTCACCGCATCACCAAAGCCGTCGAGCACACCTGGCAGGCCATTCTGGCCGGTCACTTCTACCCAGCACCCAGCCCCATGAACTGCCCCACGTGTCCGTACCGTTCCGCCTGCAACGCCTGGACCGGCGACTGACACACCACCAACACAACAAGGGAGACCACTTCTTGTCCTCAGCCCGTCACAAGCTGAACGCATCCTACATCCACGGAGCGTTGATCGTTGCCGGTCTCGCCGGCACACTCGCGAACTCTTGGAACGTATTCATTCTCGTCGCCGCAGTTCTGACAGCCACGTCAGCACTCAGCGGCGAAATCCGAATCAAACAACAGACACGCCGACGTTGATGGCACGGTCTGCGTTGCTGACCGTCACACACTTGTGTGGCGGTCAGCATAAGGGGCTCTGGCAGGAACGATCGGGCTTAACTTCCACCTGACATGCACGAATGTCACAACGATGAAAACATCACAGCGACATTGTGGAGGCTTCAGGGCTGGCCTGCGGGGCAGCCTATTCCCGGATTCTTTTTAGCCATCAGAACCTCAACGGCCTTCAATATTGGAGTTGCCCGTGGTCTCCGAGAGGAGGTCGTCGTCTGGCAATCATCGTGTCTTGTCACAGCGTCAGTAGCTGCTGGAAGCAGTGAGCCAGAAAAGGCTTCATCAATTTCATCAGATTCCGTAGCAACTGGCGAGGCATCGGGTGGATGCGAAACCTGAACTTCCGCCGTTTCCGCGGCATCAGGTCTGTATTCAACCGGTGCCGGCCGCTCCTGAGGCCGCGTGGCTCCGATCAGTTCGTCCCGCCTTACCGTCCCGTTGAAACCGTCGTCAACAATACGGCCATTCAGCACGTCCGTGCCAAACTGCCAGCGAATCTCTTCCAACACATTCGCTTAAAGGATTTTCTATATCGTTGCGATCAAGCTGGTCACGGCTGCTGGATTGCTAATGCCCAACTCACCTTTGACCTTCTATGTTACGACCCCCTAACATCGCAGTTGTGCCATCTATAATCCGGAGTGAACGTCGCGATGCCTCAACGCCAGCAACTTTCAAGTAAGACGCAATGGGCGACCGACGAGATCAATGTGGCGCTTAAGAATCTCCGTGAAGGCGATGAGGATTCGGACACGGCCGCTGCTCGTGAGGAGCTGATCGAACGAACCATGAAGAGGCTTCTGGAGTTAGCGCATCGCATTCTCAAGAGAAATAAGTTCGTCAGTCGTCGCGAGGAATCGGAAGATTTGATGCAGGAAGCGCTGTTGTCGCTGTTCGAGGCGCTCGCCAAAGTTGCGCTGAATGACAAGCTTCATTTCGAGAGACTAGCCAGCAAGATCATGCGGCAGAAACTCGCCGACCTCACAAAGTATCACGGAGCTGACAAACGCCCAAAATTCGACACAAACGCCGTCGCGGCCGAACGCGGCACTTCAAACGATGCGGCGCGGAAGCTGCTGAAATACGATCAGGCCGCCCAACTGTCAGAACCGGAGACGATGGACGAATGGAACCGGTTCTGGGAAGCTGTTGCGACGATGGACGAGACCGACCACACAGTTTTTTGCGGCGTGTGTTTCCACAATCGAACTCAGGACGAACTTGCCGAGCAGTTAGGTGTTTCGACACGAACCATCAAACGCTATTGGCAGGCGTCCAAGACTCACATCAAAACTCAAACGGGCCTCGACGTCCCGATGTAGCCGAGCCTCACTTGGATGAATTGGGCTACGAATGTTGAATGTGTGGGGCCAACGCCTTCTGAAATTTGCGACAAGCGGCGACATTCGAGGTGTGCAAAAATGCTTGGACCACGACTGTGATATCGATCACGTGGACGACGATGAACGAACGGCGATCAGTCACGCCTGCGAAAATGGCAAATTAGATATCACCGAGAAACTCATCCTCAGCCACTGTGACGTCAATCGGGTTGACACTGATGGCCGGACTGCCCTTAGTTATGCCTGTGAAAACGGGCATGGTGAGATTGCGTTCCGACTATTGAATGAAGATGCCGACCCCGCGATTCGTGACCTGAGAGGCCGAAATGCTTTGCACGAGGCCTGCGCGGGTGATTCGCCACCGAAGCTGATCGAGGCAATTCTAAATTCGATCGGCGTCGTGGACGTGGTGGACGACGAAGGCTACACGCCACTGATTATCGCTGCCGCGGCTAAGTCTGCACAGATTCCCATTATCGAATTGCTTCTCGATGCGGATGCGGATGTCAATCATTGCACCACAATGTGTCACTCCGCGTTGGCGCTTGCCTGCGAGAATAAAGAAGACCGCGACGACGTCGTCAAGCTGTTGCTCGACGCCGGTGCCCGCCAGATTCTGAATGAACACCGCGACCGGCCAATCCACATTGCCGTGCGTGAACAGAATCTTTGGTGCGTCAAGGAACTGATCAATCACAAGGCCGATCTTTCGCAGAAAACTCGGCACGGCGCAACGCCGCTTGATTTGGCAGAGTTCCACGGGTTTGCGGATATTGCTGAGCTGCTGCGGAGTGCCGGGGCCAAAGGAATCTCGATCAAGCCGCTTACTGAACTGCGCGACGACTTCAATTCAAATCCTGGCAAAGCGGGTTCGTTCGAAGACTATCTTCAGGCCTTCTCACCAGTCGCATCTTACGAATACGCAGTCACGGATGGGCGGCTCATGGACCGAGTCGCCCAACGGGCCTGGACGCTGAACAAAGGCGACTCAATACACGACTACGAACTGGTCGAAAAGCTGGGAGAGGGAGCTTTCGGTGAAGTGTGGAAGGCCGAAAACGCTAATCTCAATGAAGTCCGCGCGCTCAAGTTCTACCGGCGGACTGGTGATCCCGCATCGCTTCGAAATGAGGCCGGCAAAGTTTACAACCTGCTGAAGACGGCGACGAATCCCGATGTGCGGCGATTCTTTGTTGACGTCGCTGATACGCAACTCCGTTCTACGCCACCGTATGTGATCTACGAGTTTGTCAATGGCAGCGACCTGGCTGACCATTTGGAACAGCGGCTCGACAGTCTTCCGGTCAGGTCCATTCCGTTTTTTGAGGCTGCGGAGATTATTGGCAAACTGGCTGAGATGCTGGACGTCATTCACTCGCTGCCCGAACCGCTCGTTCACCGGGATATCAAGCCGCACAACGTGATGGTTGTTCGCAGCAAACCAGAACTCGAAATGAAGATTCTTGACTTTGGTCTGGCGTCGTACGCCGTCGAAGAATCTGGTGGCGACTCGGATCAGGCCAGACAAAGCGTTGGAGGCTCGGCGTGCTACATTTCGCCGCAACAGCGCGAGAATTTAAAAAAACGGAAGACGGTCCATCCGACACATCCGACTGACGATATCTACGCGCTTGGGATTCTGTGGCAGCAGATGTTGCTCGGGGACCTTCAGGACTTTCCGAATTTGGACCTGTCCGACCTCAACCAATTTAAGTTGATCAATCAGTGTGTGGCTCAGGAGCGAAGCGACCGCCTGCAAACGGGCGGTGATTTGTTCGAACAAATCAATCAGAAGTTTCTCAAACCAAGCGACGAGGTGCGTGGCCACGTGAAGGAGTTGATCGAACTCAGGGATTCCGGAAAGGATTGGCTGGCGCGCCGGTTGAAGTTAACGAAAGAGAACGCTAACTCATGGAACAAGCTTGCTGAATACGACTTGCCCGAAGCCCAATGGCTCCTCGGAATCGCTTGGGAGAATAAAGCAGCCAGAACGGTTAACGACCAACGCGAGTACCACGTCGATTTCCGCCATGCACACTCTTGGTTCGCAAGGGCCGCCAAATCCGGTTTTGACGAAGCGCAGTACAGCCTAGGCTTGTATTACCGATTGGGAATTCACGTCGAACAGAATGACGACGATGCCGTTAAATGGTTCAAGCGAGCCGCCGAGCAAGGCCATCGGGACGCACAGTACGAGCTTAGCTTGAGCTTCGATCGCCGACGAGAAAGTGTGGCTACGTCAAAGACAGTCAAAAACGCGTTGCCGGCAAGCAGTGGAACCACAGAGGCAGGGCGCACACAAGGTCATTCGGATGGAACCGGCACGCCGGAGGATCGCGAAGTTGCGACCAGATACCTGCGAGCCGCGGGGGACTCAGGACACGTCGAAGCGATGTTTCGATGTGGAATGGATGCGTTATCAAAAGCGAAAGCATCATCGAGTGTCGAAGGCCAACAGTATCTCTTAGAGGCTGCCAGGGCAGGGCACACGGAAGCCCAATATCAGCTGGCACTCGCAAACGTCGATCCAGTCGAATGGTTTGAGAAAGCGGCAAACGCCCAGCATGTTGATGCTCAGTTTCAGCTTGGTAAAGCACAGCTGACTCGAAGTGAGCAGGAAGACGCATACGACTCATGGGTTTCTAAGCGGGACGCACGCGCATGGCTTTGGCGGGCAGCCGAGAACGGACATCCCGGGGCGATTCACTTCCTTCGAAACTCTGACGACAAACCGAAGGACACCGACGCATTGCGGTGGCTGCGCAAGGCAGCGTCATGCGGAGATGTTGACTCCGCGTTTGAACTGGCGAGTACTCTGTTTCGATTAAATCGAGACAAGCCGGAGGCCATTGACTGGCTTCGGTGGGCCGCAGAAAACGGATCAGCGGATGCGGCGTTCCTGATGGGAGCGACCTTCGAGTTCGCCGGGCATCCTGTTGTCGATAGCGGATTGGTTGCAGAAGTTGATGAGTGTGACTCGTGGTATCAGATCGGCTTTCGTGAAAAACACCCTGCATCTCAATCGGCTGTCGTCAGGCGGCGAAGACGGCGAGGGAACGGTGTGACCGCGCCTTCGCATCGCGAATCCCTGGCAATTCGTGCTTTTGTGGGGCAGGAATCGACCTCACCATGGTCGATCGCTGACTGGGCGTCAGTGATCGAAGAGAAGTTATGGCCGGAAAAGAGTGGTCCGACACTGGCTGCGAATACCAATGTCAGGATCAGCGAACTTGCACGGTTACTTGATGTTGAAAGTAAGGAGCTGATTGCGTGGTGCAAAGTCGATGGATTCTCCGTCGAAACGCACGCGAGTTCAGTCACGCCCGAACAGAGGGAGACGCTCGTCGCCCACATCAAAAACAAGCACCGCATGCCTGGAAAAAGGCCTCCCGACGTACCTCCCTGGCCTTCCGACATACCTCCCTTGCCTCCCAAAAAAAAATGCTAGCGTCCGGTTTTCGGCGAGGCCCCCCCCTTGTTCCACCCCGCCCCGTGATCGGAGCATGCCGCGAATGCGGAAACTACCCAGCACAGTAGTGCAGGGTCGCTCTGCGACCTGGTGCCAGGTCACCAAACGGTTGCGCTGATTGTTGCTGAACACCGCGTTGCTACGGACAAATGCGACCGTCCGCTCATTTGCCGAAATGCGCCAAGTCGCGTTTTGATGAGCACTGGCGCATCGACGAGCGGCTTGATTCGAAAATCTTCTTTGCGGCGATGTCACTTCGCATGGCCAGTTGTCGCATTACTCATGTCGAACGTTGATCGCCCGGCGATTGACGAAACCAATCACCATTTGTGAGGAGAGACATGATGACACTTTCGGAATCACGCCACGAGATCGATCGACTGTTAGCCGAGTACGCCAGGGAGAATGTCAACCGGGACGAACTCCGCTCGAAGACCTGTCGGATTGTGGCGCCAGGGTGCGGCCATTCAGCGAGTTCTGGTGGGGGGCGAGTGATCCGATCTCCTCGTGAATACTACGAATTGTCGGTTGGATAGGGCAGCGATTCCTAATCGCACGTTTACCGGTGCCGGTACCAGAACCGGCACCGTTCAGTCGAACTCGCGACAAGCTATGGGAGCACCTCAACATGGACCGCAGAGAATTCGTCAGCACATCGCTGATTGCGGCGGGGACTGCCGTGACGGCGCCAACCTCGCTCGTCGCCCAGCATTCAACGGACACGGAACTCGGTGAGTTCAACGGATTCACAAAGAAGCCGTGGGACTTCGATGGAGCCTCGGATTATCTGGACTCGATCGGCGATCACCGGTTTTCAGTGCTCCGAGCCGCGTTGTGCAGCACGGACGATGCGACATGCTGCCTGGCCGCATGCATGGCGAAGCGAATGAATCAAGATGCGCTGCCGTTGCTGGCGGAACTGGTAGCTCTCGTCGACGACATCGGATCACCGAATTGGTTTCGGGCCGTGATTGTCATCGGGCAGATTGGAACCGCCGCTGAAGCTGCTGGTCCGAGTCTGGAGCGGAGGCTGGGCCATCCCAATCTGCAGATGCAACTGGACGTCGTTAACGCACTGTCACAGATTCAGCCATCCCGGCTGTCCGAGCTTTCCCCGTTTTACCACGTCGCGCTCGAACAGTGTGAACTGGCATTCCGGGCCTGTTGGATGGTGGGGAATCTAGGCACGGGAGGCCAGCGTTTCGTCCCCCAACTGGAATCGCTCGTGTTCAATCCGCCCGCCGGTATTCGCCCGGACATTCGCTGCGAGGCGGCTCGTGCGATCTACAAGATCACGCGGGATGCCGCCTTGCCTGCCGTGCGGCACGGCTCGCGGGTGGAGATTCAGCTCCTGAACTCAACCGACCCTGCCATCCGCAACATTGCGGAGCTTCGCCGGCGTTCCTGCGGGCCGGTCGCACCTCAACATGACACCGAATGACAATTCTTTGACGGCAGCTGTCACCTTCATGTCCCGAATGTCGCATCAGTTAATAACGGTCGTGTTACTCGAAGCCGCTACTCGAATGGGGGAATTCAAGTTGTCGAAAAAGCCAGAAACCTATGACGCGAATGTTCAGCCGATCGAAATTCTCAGCCTCATACCTGCAATCGTCGATGGAGTCGATTCCCTGGCGATGGTCATCCGGCCCGATCCCACAGCTTCGTTCAGATCGCAGACGGTCTCGATCAGCAGAGCACAGGCTCTTCGGTTTATCGACGACGCTCAGACTTTATTGAACATGGAGAACACGATTTGGGAATAGCGATCTGCTACCTGCTGACGACTCACAGTTCTTTTTGCCACAACAGGAGAAGCGTTATGAAGAAGGTTGTCGTTGCTGCCGTGCTGTTTGCTGTCGTTGCTGCGTTTTCTGTGTCCAGCTTTGGTGTCCGTGCGGAAGTTGCAAGAGAGAAGGTAATCGCCCGGATTGACTCGATGCTCGGTAGCATGGATGTTAAACGCAAGGAGATCGAAGTATCAGTCGTCGCATTGCAGGAAGGTCTGACTCAGCTTCGTAAGGCAAAGATCAAGTCACAGGTCAAACACGATCAGATTGGACGCAAGGTTGCTGCCGCCGAAAACAACGTCGACACGACTGACCGTTCGTTAAAGACGCTTCGTGAGCAACTCGCGTCCGGATCAGCTGTCAATCTTGCCGGAACGACGTACACAGTCGCCGAGTTGAACCAGGTCTCGAAACGAGTGATTCGCCAGCGGCAGGAGTATGCTCAGCAACTCAGCGGATTCGACATGGCTAAAAGCCGATTGCAACGAGTCGTCTCGACGCTGGAAGCCAAGCAGTCTAATTATGAAAGCAAACTGGCTGACATCGAACATCAGCTCGCCGTCATCGACTCCAACCGACTCGCCCTGAATGCGATAAAGGACGCGGCCAAAGCGATGACAGGGAGCGAAGAAAGCCTGTCCGGAAACGTTGCTCAGTTGGAAGAGCAGGTCAATGACCTTTACGCCGATGTCGAAGCGGAACTGATCAGTGAAGACGCCGAATGGCAAGGGCGGGAATCCAGTCGGTTGCTGACGACACAGGATGAAATTATCCAGACCATGCAAACAGCAGATGACACCATTGGTGAGATCAATGCCATTCTTAGTGAGACTCAGTTGGCCGACGCATCGAAGTGACCAACGTCCGTGCCGCTGCTTCAAACGCGTCACAGCATCCTGTGATCCGACAAGTTATTTCTGATCGGGAGAGTTACATGCCAAAGGACGCTGGAACGATCAACCTCGGACTGGACCTTGATAGACTTCTGGACGACGCGAATGACTCCTTCAAACTGCTCGCCAACATCTGGCCAGGGCTTGTTGTTGTCATCTCATACCGAACTGGCTACGCCAAGGCCGAGTCTGATTTGGCGGCTCTTGGCATTGAGTATGACGACGTGATTCTGGCCGAGTCATTCGATGCCAAAGCCGACGTGATCGCCGCCAAAAACATCGGCGTTTATTTCGACGACCAGCCGGAGATGCTCAAAAATATTCCGGCGGGCGTTCACGTCTTCCTGTACCGAAACGGCGGAAATTACAAATTCAGCAAGAAGCTGTGGCTGTTCAGCAGTCGGACGGCAAGGCTGATCTGATACTCGATGCAAGCACAAAGACTGTCGCATTCCTCACTCATTGACAAAGGCAACATCTATGGACTCTCAAAACCCGAAACATAAGACCAGCAAGGCCGCCATCCAAGAATATCTGCTCGAAAATCCGGACGCATCCAATGGCGAAGTTGCTGCCGCACTTCAGCGACAGGGATATGACATCCCGAAGAAAACCGTCAGTGCCACACGCTGCATACTTGGACTGACAAACCCCAGACCAACAGGTGGTGGAAAGTCGATTCTGCGAGCACCGAAGGAACTCAAGGCACACATTCTTCTTGAAGTGCATCGCCGTGGTGGCCGAATCGAAATCGGTGAGAGCCGCAAACCCGGCAAGGATCGCGACATTTACGTTCATGTCGCGGAAACAATAGGTGTCACGGATGAGGAGCAACGGCTGACAGTCGGAGAAATCTATCCCGAACTACTGACGTCGGGTCGAGCGAACGCGAAAGCCGAATCCCGTCGCAATGCGTGGGATCGGACAATGCTGGTCGCGGTGCAGCAACTCAAGGATTACCGGTTTGGCGGTCCATTTATCCAGTCGCCAGATCGAGGGGTCTGGGAACTCACTCCGCTTGGCATTCGAGAGTCCGAACGTCTGTTAGAAGCCGATTCGTAGTTTCTCGCTGGCTGCAACACGTTGGGCCGTGGCAATCAGGCCACGGTGGTCTGACCAATTCGATTCTTCTGGTGAGAGGGTTCTCAGTGACGAAATGGTTTCCCCAGCTATTGCTGATAGCGGGGCCGTTGGGATTCGCTGGTTGCGAATACAACACGAAGCTCGGCTGGCCTGCTATCAGCTGGAATGGCGGCTTCTGGCCGGTCGTTGCCTTCATGATGACAGTCGCAATGTTGACTGGAACAATACGGCTGGCATTCATTACGTCAAATACGACAAGCAGAAGCCGTGACGCAATTGCGGGAGCTGTTGCCATGCTGGCGGTGGCAGGCATTCTCCTTCAATTACTTCCAACTACCGATGACGGGTTTCAGCTCATCCCGCTCTCGCCGTGGTCTTACACCGGTTGGTTCTCAGTCGTATTGAGTTTCGTTGTGTGGCTCTTTCTGGTGATCTCGGTGTTTGTTGCTTCGAGTGACAGTCCCGATTCGGCCACCACATTCTCAGCTTTGCTGCTCATGGCGATGGTCGGGAATCTGCTGCTCTCATTCTCTGAATGCGAACGAACTTCCACAGTAGAGGCCATTGCCAGTGAAAACGACACATCAGAGAAACCCGTGGACAGTTCTTTCCAGACTGAGATCGAATCATGGAAGGCAAGAGCCTCGCGACTCAGAGGTCTATTGCAGGAACTGCTGGCTGATCGAAATCAGGTGCTGAGGGAAGTCGGCCGCTTCAGTAGTTCACCAACACATCGGCTCGCAAAAACTGAACTCCTCAAGGAGCAGGATGAACTGGCTCAGCAGATTGATACCGTTGCATCGGAGCTTGCAGCAATGGACCAGGCGATTCTTCGAGCCGAATCGCGACTCAGAAGACTCGCTCGCCACTCTGCCATCAACGACGTCAGCAATGTTTCTGATACTGATTTTGAAACGATGGCTCGAATTCAGCACGAACTTGAAGACGAGCTTCGTTCACTTCGCTCGCGGGATTCATTCTCTCTGGCGGGCTTGTTGCTCTCAAACGGAGAACAACCCTAATGGCTGACCACACACCCGATACCGTGCAATCGCTGATCGCCCTGGGGGCCACCACTAATTCCCGATACATCATCATCGACTAGGATGGCCGCCCATGGGATAGGACTGACTGGTCTGACGAAGAATCGGGCGGACTGCTGTACGGCAACCTCAAGTGTGCCAGCATTGCAATCCAGCAATTACTTCTGAAACGATGCCGACACTTAGCTCTGAGAACCCAGACGACAATCGCGACGAACATCAGCGACTGCAGGACGCGCTGTCCCTCAACGCTGCGCTGGCGACGGCGTACTACCTGAAGGAAGACCTCCGCCAGTTCTGGTAGCAGGCCACAGAGTCTCGGGCTGACCGCTTGGTGAATGGCGGCGGCTGCCACTTCGGAAACCAGTGCTCATTCAGGCCGGAGACCATTTGCAGCTTGGCAAGACCGCAGCACTTGTAAAAGAACGGAGGTAGCAGGAGACAAAAACAATGGCGTCATAGATTTGACGACACTCTTGTTCCCGAACGGCCGAAACATCCCAATGCCTTTCGCTGGAACGGCCAGGTCTGGGCTGTGGCGATTTCACCAGACAGCGCGCGAGTTCTTGCCAGCCTGCGCAATCACACGATCCGTCTGATCAACTCCAAATTCAGGCCGCAGCTATTGCCGCTCGGCGGTCACACCGATCAGGTCCGCAGCGTCGCCTTCTCACAGCACGGCCCCAATGTCTCTCCGGCAGCCTCGACGGCACTGTCCGCCTCTGGGACCTGAACACCGGCGAGACGCTCTTCCAGTTCCACCCTGACCTCGGAGCCATCAACACCGCCGTCTTCGGCCCGCACGAGTCCACCATCCTGACCGGCGGCCAGCACCACAGCTTCACAATGCTCGACATCAATACCGGCCGACTGCTCGCCCGATTCACCGGCCATTCCGAGCCAATCATGGCACTGGCTCTCCATTCGTCGAGAGTTGTCGTCTCTAGCAGCCACGACACCACCATTTGCTGCTGGCCGATTCCGACTGCCGCCGCGACAAACTGACATCAACATCTCACCGACTAACAAAAGAGCGGAGCCCCACACTGGCAGGGCTCCGCATACCTCTTCAGAAATTACCTGCGACTTGCAGTGCCTCAGTCATAGTGCGGCATCTGGCGAACAGGCAGGCTGCTGCCGGTTGATGAAACAGAGTGCGGTTGTGGCTTCTGTGCGTAGGTTTAGAGCGTCACCTTTTCGTAGATCGGCCCTCAGCGTCTGTCCGACCGACTCTCGGACCTGACTACCGGCGAGACACGCTTCAAGCCACCAGCGAAATTCACTTCCCTATCAACGAATCAAACTTGTATACAGCAAGTGCAACAATCGCCGTTTTCAATGCCTCAATATTCTCCCTATTCGACGCTCCAGGCGTCAGCTCAACCAGTGACATTACAAATGAGTCGGCGAGACGCTCCGCAATCAGCGCGTGCCCTCGTCTTCGCGCCATCGCCACTCTCACGTTGCAGAGCTTCAAGAGCTTATACATCAACTCACCCGCCAGCTCTGACCGTAGCACTGAGTATTCGTCAAAGTGGAAAGGATATCCGTCATCCGTCACTTTAGTTCCCGCAGCCGTCAGAGCTTTCTTTTGTCGGCTTGGACCAGGTTTTAAAGCACGGAATTCATTCCAGAACTCATACACAAATGCAGTGAGAATTCTGGCTAGTTCATCGATCGCGTTGTCATGGGACATTATTGTCTTTCCAAAAAATCGGAATGAGAAGGTCGTTGACCTCAGCCAAGCCGCCGCAGGCGGCTGCATTCAGGCTGGTTTCGCGATACCAGCAACAATTCAGACGACGACTGTCTGGGCCTCAAATGCAGCCCCGGCCCTTGCGAGCCGAGGCTGCAATACACTCGGATGTCATATGCCGAGTGAGCGTCGTCAGCTGCAATCTGGCATCTGGCGTACCCGCAGATGCTCAGGCCACTCGGCCCAGTCGCCGCCATGCCCGTCGTCGAGTGTCAGTCGCTCGCCCTCATGTCGAACGTCGGAGCCCAACTGCTTCAGGAAGTAAGCCACTTCCGCGGCACGGCAGGCGTCCAGCAGGTCCTTCGCCCACTCAAGGTGAAACGGGCGAGCTTTGCCCCGCACACTGGATTCCCCACCTTGGATCACCCAGTCGTACTCGCCGATTCCGGTGGTGAGGTCGACTGCCGCAAGCTGCGACTCCACTGAAAGGAACCGTGTCGTCCGGTCGTTGCCAACCGACAGCAGTTCCTTCGCTCGTCCATAGCTGTCAGGGCCGGTAACAGAGGTTCCCGCCCATAGGTTTGCTGGCCATTTCTGGCCACGGTTCGACAGCCAGTCTGAGAACTGCGACATGCGACCTGGTCGTTTCGTCAGCCACAGCCATCGGTGTCGTCGCCCCTTCTCGCTCTCCGCCGTCTGAATGATCTCGTACCGCAGGTATTCGAATCCGATACTCTGCGACAACGCATCGCCCATGTCCGAGACGAAAATCAGACGAGGCAGTCCGTCCAACCACGGCTTCTCCGTCCTGTCGGTCTCTGCCAAGTCATTCGCTTTCGAAGCGTCGTGCATTCTGCCCGGAAACGTCTCCGGCACTTCAAACTGGCTTGCAAAACCTTTGTGATTCCGACGAAGCCGGTGCAGGTTTCCTGCGTAGCAAGCTTTCGTTGTTGCTGTCCAAAGCTCACAGCCTTCACACCCCATCACTGGGTTCACGGTGCTGTCACACCACTGAATCTTCGTTGTTTTTGCCATCTTCAACGTCTCCTGGAAGATCGTAAGTGCTTCCCACCAGACCTCCCGATGCAAGGCTTGAGTGACGTGTGGCGGTGTCGTTGACGCAGGCACACACGCAGCCGCTCGGGAACTCGTATTCAAATACGGGTCGTGAGAAGTAGGCCAGCGCTGCCGGCAACTGCCACGCCTCGGGAGGGAGGCTGCAGTGCGATCCGCAAGGCTACATGCCTCCGAATCATCCGCGGTCGTCGCGGGATCACGTCAAGTCATCATTCAACATGCCACAGGCAGGGGCAGACAACGACTGCTGGCCTGGGAAGTTGACGCGTTGAGGTTGCCACGCAGGAATCGCCAGTGCCGACATCAGGATGTGTCATGCCGCCGAGTGAAACAACGTGTGGCTACCGCCCGACCGTGCGGGCAAGGAACAGCTGACGTTCCGTCTGGAAGTGAATGGCGACCACTTCCCATGCGTCTTTGCGCTCTACGTTTACAAACGCAAACGCCGCCTTCAAGCCGCAACCAGAAGCGTGCGACTTGTCCGAATGGTATGCACGCTTCATTTCGTTAATCAATGAAGAAACTTGAAAAATAAAGAAATCGTGAGGGCGAGGGCTTCAGACGCTGAGGTTTCTGCTATGTCGTTGAGTCACCTATGGAGTGCTTTGCATTTGACGGGATCGTTCCTGGCCACGTTGCGTTTGTCGTTACGGCCGATCCCGTTGAAGCCCTTGCCAAGGACCAGCATCTCGGAGCCCCAGAAGCGTTCGCCATCGTCGACTGCCAACTACGATTTATGTATGTTATCGGTAACATTGGCCTGCCTGTACGGAGATAGGAATGGCGAACAACGCAGAATCACTGTCGCGACACGTACCTTGGACGCAACTGCTGCCGCATCTGGGGCTCACGTATGAGTCAACCAGTCTGCCTGCGTTGGTGGACTGCCCACTGTGCAAGAACGGGAAACTGCGGGTCTACCGGGACTTTCTGCTGCACAGCGAGTGGCTGTATTGCCATACCTGCAGGTTCGCCGGGGACACGATCGAGTTTGCAGCGGCGGTGTGGAATGTCGAGGTCGTCGAAGCGGTGGCGCGATTACGGCAAG
>Ga0316208_1002507_pt1 | contig 14823 bp, 9 predicted proteins | sample 3monopyrite_MG_FD_204944 | JGI IMG/M metagenome (GOLD analysis project Ga0316208, IMG submission 204944) | Microbial mat bacterial communities from mineral coupon in-situ incubated in ocean water Damariscotta River, Maine, United States -... | ecosystem: Environmental > Aquatic > Marine > Coastal... | reverse complement strand
GACGAATTCAAACAGGCTGCTGTTGATCTTGTGGTCAAGCAGAATTACTCGTTCAAGGCCGCAGCAGACGCTGTCGGAGTTTCGTCCAGAAGTCTCAGAGAGTGGCATGAGAAGTGGGCACCCGAGCCCCTGCCCTGCGACGACGACGCCTCAGTCGAACTGTTGCGTGAAGAGAACAAGCAGCTGAAGAAGCGGTTGCAGCGAGCCGAGATGGAGCGCGACATCTTAAAAAAAGCGTTGGCAATTTTCGGCCGCGGTTGACTGACATCTATTCTGACATCAGCGACGAAACTGACGTAACGTCCACGGAAGAAAACAGTGTTACTCTGAGGGTTCCTTAGGTCAGAATGTTATTTTCAGAGTCTGATCTTCGCGCAGAATCTTGGAGCGAATCTGGATTGTGTCGTGAACTTTTGCGGCTCCGCCCGGGATTCGGATGACGAACTGGTGAGCCTTGTCGTCGAAGCGGCCGTAAAACTGTTTCGGAAATCCCTTGCCGGTGAAGTTGCCCAGAGGAGTCTCGTAACCATCGTCGCCTTCGAGGAAACCGGACAGGTCTTCCTTACGGTACTTGCGAAGTTTCTCCGGCACCCGGATCTGAATCACGATCAGATAATCCTCGCGGGGCGCCGGATCTTCCGGCACGGTCCAGGCGGTGAAGCTGCCTTTGGTGACGGCCCGTCCGCCGCCGGGCATCTGAAATCCCGCGCTCTGGCCGATCGTTTCGACCGCTTCAGCTTCTCCCGGACTGGCGGCGTTCAGAATCGAGTCGATCAGATCGGCCTCAGCGGATGCCAGAATGTCTGCAGGGTTGAACGGCTGAGTTGACGCGAGTGGTTCAAGCGTGACCGTTTCGATGTCTGTGAAGTCGATGACTTCATGATCGACAAACACCGACGTGATCGTTGGCAATTCAGGAGTGCGGGTCCTGAAAACGATCAACGACAGAGCCACCAGCACAAACAGATGCAGAGCGACGGACACTCCGTAGCCAGTGGCGGCCATACTTTTCAGCCAGTGAATCATTCTAACGGACCAGCTGGACTGTTCATCAAACTCCATGGCCAGAACGATGGCTGCCGATGGCGGTGCGGTCTCCGAGGAAACACGTTTCCTTGAGCGATGCCTGGCAGTCGATGCTGCAGACTTCGACTGACCACGCGCCGGTCGGTCGTTTCCGGAAGTTGCGTGTTCTCCTGAGCGATTCTCAGGTCTCCGAGGAGCCGAGCCCGTGGTCATTTTCTGGCGCTCCGAAAAGAGAACACGGTTCGGTGGTCCATCAAACCCGAAACGCCATGTAGCCACCGTCGCCAGACGGTGGGAGAACGCTACAGACGCCCACGCTCTGGCGAGCGTAGCTACAGGTCAACTCAGCTTTGATCAGCCACTAGTCCTAATCCAGCACGTAGGGTGTCGCCGTTCCAGATACCTGCCTTGTGCGGCGGGCGACCTGGCTGTCGATACTCCAGGCTCCGCCGCCTTTGATCATCAACACCATGAGTGCTCCGAAAAACGTGACATGCCCGGCGACTTCTTCCTTGAAGTAGAAAAATGAAAGAGTCAGTACAAGAAATGCCACGATCGCCCAGGTGCGGGTAAACAGTCCAAGCACCAGGACGAGTCCGACCGCCAGTTCAATCACGCCGACGGTAAAGACCCACATTGCCGGACTGACGGGGATGACGTTTTCGAGATCGAAGTCGATCACGACGGCTTCACACACTCGAGGATTCATGGCTTTCTCGGTGACGGCCAGCCACAGCATCGTACTGCCGAGTGCGAGTCGCAGAATCGTTCCCGTGTTGTCTCGAATCCTTTTCCACAGTGGATCCAGAAGCTTTCCCAGTGGGTCAAACTGCAGGATGTCGTCGGTACTCGGCGGCGCTGCGCCGTGGGCGGCTACTATTAAACCTGCCGCGAGCGACTCCATCGCCCCCAGCATGTAGTGACTTTGAGTCAGGCCGTAGCAGAATATCGCCACAGCTCCCAGGCCACAGATACGCACCGAAAAGCCAGCCAGCAGACAGAAGCCAATCACCACCTGCAACGTGCTGACCTGCGGCCCCACGACGTTGGGTAAATAGATCGCCTGTTTGGTGCCGGCCACGATCAGGGAGATTCCCAGAGCGGTCCGCAGAATGAGTGGCACAAAGTCTTCGTAGCCGAGGAAGCGGTTGTGGACTCGGCGGCAGCCATCCCGGAGAGAATGAACCAGCTCGCAGGTCGCAAACAGTGCCACGGTGACGGCGATGGTCACGACGATCAGCGTCAGATACAGAGTGTCATGCAAAGGCGACAGCAGGAACTCCCAGTCCTCTCCCGCCAGCGCGCGAAGCTTTTCCGGGTCGACCACGTACGAGACGTGAGCAACTGGCGGAAAACACGATGAAGTAAACGCAAGCGGCATGAATTCACTTTCTGAAGAACGCCTGGTGATCGTCAACGAGCAGTCGGTCAGGCGCAGACGCCCCCTCACCCGTGGCGGAAACCGCGACCTCTCCGCCAGGGGGGAGAGGTGAAAATGGTTTCGAATATGGCGCTGTCCAGCTAAGCGTTGCTTCGGCGGCGCTGAACCGGCCGTTGAGCGTCGTTAGAAACTCGACCAGATCATCCAGCTGGCGCGCATTCAGATTGAGCGGGCCGACATGCTGCGAGACGCCCGGGTTGGGACGACATCCCAGGTTGTAGAATTCGACCACGGCGCGCAGCGTCGGCAGGCTGCCGTCGTGCATGTAGGGAGCAGTCCGCGCGACATCCCGCAGCGTTGGAGTCTTGAACGTACTGCGATGTTCAGGGTCGCCGGTTGCTTCGAAACGACCGGCGTCGGCGGAACCCGATTCCGTCCAGCCAACACCGAGATTGTGAAATGCCAGGTCGGTGAACAGCGGCGGTACGTGACAGTTTCCACAACTCGCCTTGCCGAAAAACAACGCTCGCCCGCGCTGAGCGGCCACTGAAATCGCCTCCCGGTCGCCCGCCTCAAAACGGTCAAAGTCGGAATCTCCCGAGAGCAACGTGCGTTCGTAACTGGCGATGGCCATGGCGATGGTGTGCAGCGTCAATGGCCGACCGAAAGCTGCACGCATCCGCTCTCCGTAAACAGAGTCCAGTCTCCCGACCAGAGACGTTACGTCGGTAATTCCCATTTCCGCATGCGCGATGATCGGCGCGATCGCCTGTTCTTCGAGCGACGCTGCCCGCCCATCCCAGAACAGTGACGTCAGGTAGACCGAGTTCAAAACGGTGGGTGTGTTTCGTCGACCGACTCTGCCCGCCACACCTTTCGCCACCGCTTCAGGCTCGGCAAATGCATAGTCGGGACGGTGACACGACGCGCAGGACACGCGTCCGTCGATGCTGAGCTGAGGGTCATGAAACAGCTCGCGGCCGAGTTGAACTTTGGCATCCGAGAGCTGATTTCCGACGGGCACCGGGACCATCGGATCCAGGCCGAGTGGAGTTTTCAGATCGAAGTCAGGATCGTAGTCCCAGAAGAAATGCACACCGTCAAAGGACGCTGTCTGTCCAAGATTTCCAGTCACGGTCAGAGTGACCTGGCCAGAGAGCCGTTCGGATCTGGCGACGAGTCCCTTTGTGTCGCCAGCCTGGTCGAGTGGCCGGTCGAGGCTGATCTCGATCGGCTGGGTGCCTTCGGATTCTATCCGCAATGTCCCATTGAAATCGGCGGCGGCGAATTCCTTGCGAAACGCATCCGACACCCACAGCCGATGAGTCCCGTCCGCCTGACTCGCCAGTTCCAGATGAAACTGCCCCACCATCGCGACCTTGCCTCCGTCATGCAGAGGCTGGTGCATGTGGAACATCGAATCGTGTGTGCCGACAACTTCCGCCTCAGGCGCGGCAGTTTCACTCCATGGACCCGAATGCCAGGCATACGCTCCTGCGGCGAGCCACAGTGCGGCATAAAGAAGTTGAACGGGTTTCATGCAAATGCCCTGCAGGATGTGCTGGCCTGGTTCACTGTTTGGTCAACTCCTTCACGAGGCGCTTCGTCTTCGCCTGCAACCAGGCAAAGTAGCTGCGAGCGATTCCGTCGAGGCTGGAGCGATAGACAAACTGCACCGAGTTCGTCCCGCTCCCTGACTTCTGAAATGCGGCAATGAACTGGGCGAGCTTCGGTTCGGCACCGCCTTTTTCGAGCATAAACTCGACCAGTGTCGATGAGACAGGACGTGCATCTTCCTCTGAAAAGAAGGCGCCATCCTTGAAGATGTCAGCAGCTCGCGTCATTTCCTTCAGCGGGCCGAGTGCCGCCACCTGCTGAGCCAGTGCCCAGGGATCGTCTTTCTCTCCGGCTCGTGCCGCGAGCGCCGGCCCCAACCCCAGGGCGAACCACTGCGGAAACGTCTTCGTCGTCTGCTCAAGGTAAGCGCGAGTCAACTCGCTGATCAGCATTGACTGGATGGTCGGCTGAGGATTGTCGGGCGTTGGCTCGCCCGGGTCATACAGAACCAGGTAAGTATCTTCGCCGTCTTTGTCCAGGCGACTGACCGAGTAGTTGTCATTGAAGACTCGCCGCTGTGTCACTTCCTGTGCGAACTTCTCGAACTCAGCTCGGTCGCTGACAATGAAGACGGCCAGTCGGCCTTTCCACAAAGCCTTTTTCTTTTCGTCATCAACGTCCGCTTCAACACCGAACAGTTCACGCAGCTTTTCGAGGTGGGCGACCGCGTGTTTTTCGACGTTCGCCATCTGCTCAGCCTGCAGGTTGCCGTACACCAGCAGGTCTGTCGTGACGACAATCTCGGGGTCGGTCTCGGGGAATCCCTGTTTCCATTGGGCGGCCGTGCGCGTCTGACGGTACTGAATCAGTTCGTCCGGTGAGAGCGACGCGAGCTTCTCTCGAGTGATGTCTTCTGCAGTGGGAGTCAGGGCTCGCAGCAGAAGCTTCGGATCTTCGCCACCGTCGAACTTAGCGCCCTCGTGAATCCACACGCCAAGATTGTCCCAGTCCTTACGCGTGAGCCGCGACGTGTTGGCCGGCATACGTCTGGTGGCGTCAAAGCTGCCCACCAGCTGGTAGATCAGACTCTCTTCCGGCCGACGAAGTTTGATGACGGGGCCGCTGTCTCCGCCTCGCATTAACGCGTCGTACGAATCCAGTGACAGTCCGCCCTTTGGATTCTTTCCGGTGTGGCAACGCAGGCAGTAAGTGACCATCCACGGCGAGATGTTTCGCTGAAACGAGACCGACTCTTTACCGGTTGGTCGCCACCCCTGCAGGGCCGGCAGATCGTCCGGCGGTTCGATCAGTTCATCCAGTTCCGTGTCTTCGTGCTCGGCGTCGTAGCGTGCTCCCTGTTGAATCCACAGGCCCAGGACGTTTTTCTCACCGACTGTCAGCGCGTCCTGATTTCTGGGCATCCTCGCTTTTGCGTTGGGCGTACACAGTCGCAGCATGAAGAGGCTGTTCCGCGCATTGCCGGGGATCAACAGCGGCCCACTGCGTCCGCCCTTTTTCATGCCTTCGTACGTGTTCAGGCGGAGCCCGGCCTGAGGACTGGCACCGTGGCAACTCACGCATTTCGAGTTGAGAATCGGAGCGACGTACTTCACGAAACTGACCATGCTTTTTTCACGAGCGGCTTTCGGGTCGCGTTTCAGTTCCAGCGCGTGTCGTTTCAGCGAGATCGCCTTCCGCAGCCCCATCGTCAGCCGACTGTCGACTGGCAGCTTCGCGAACTTTGCGATTCTGTCGACACCCGACTGCGCCGCATCCAGGATCTTTTCCGCCTCATCGAACTCCTTGCGACCGATCATCCGGCTGACCGGCGAGAGGCTCTTTTGAAGCGCTTTCAGTTCTGCCTGCTGCTCCTTGTCGAGGGTCTGAGCTGCCAGCAGTTGCACCGCGCTGTGACTCAGCAGAATCCCCAGCAACGTGCCGAGCAGTGAAGTGAGTTTCATGTTCAACCCTCAGAGAAATCACGACCGCCCGCTTGTTGCCAGAGGATGAGATCGGGCGGCCGCGAATGAATGAGGTCCCTCAGTCGAAACTCCCGGGTCAGAGTTTCGGGATGTGTTGCCGTTACGCGAACAGCCCGGAGTTATCCGAACAGTCCCAGTCCGCGTTCTGAAGGTGAGAATTCCGGGAAGAAGCCGGCCGGCGGGTCGAAGCCCATGTGCTGCTTGAGCACGTCGGCGTAAATCTGCCGGAAGTCAGTGGTGACCTGCAGATCGCGTTTCTGAAACAGCTCGCTGGGTTCCAGGCCGGTCCAGCGACCGTAAACGCGTCCGCCGCGAACACGACCACCCATCAACCACGTCAGGCCACCATGGCCGTGGTCGCTGCCGTCGTTGCCGTTCTCAGCACAGACTCGCCCGAACTCTGTCGAGACCAGAATCAGCGTACGATCCAGATCAGGTCCAAGGTCTTCCATGAAGGCAGCCAGACTGGCCGAGAAGAACGTCAGCATCCGGTTCAGCGTTCCGTCAAGTCCGCCGAGTCCAATGTGGTGATCCCAGCCACCGATATCCGTGGCCGCCACCTGCAGCCCGGCATCGGACTTGATCACCCGGGCCAGCGCCTGCATCCGGCTGGCGAACCAGCCTCCTGGATATTCCTGCGCGACGCCTTCGCCACCAATTTCCCGGCTGCTGCCATAGGTGGTCTCGGGCTTCGGATATAACAACTTCTTGAGGCGACGAAGATAACTGATGGTGTACTTGCCGGACGCCATCACCGGGTCCTCCGCCAGATTACTGTCAGCGACGGTGCCCAGCAGTCCCTTGAGCTTCTTCGACTCTTTCGGGCCTTTCTTTTTCCCGAGACCTTTGAGTGTAAACGGAAGCTTCTCAGGCTCTCCTTTGCCGTAGAACTTTTCAAAGACGTCCAGGACTTCATCCATCTCGCGCAGATTCGGAGGGACAGCCACGGCTGGATAAGTGCCACGCATTGAACGCGGCAGACGCTCCTGCATCGCCAGAGCCCGAATTCGGTACGGGTCTTCTCCCCGAGGATTGGCGGTCGCTTTCAAATAGCGGTTCAGCCATCCGTCGTTGATCGACCGATTTCCAGGAGCCGCGTACTCCATGAAGTCCTGCGCGTCAAAATGGCTCCGGGTTCCATTGGGCGATCCGCTGTTCACGACGGTCGCCACTCTGCCTTTGTCGAACCACGGCTTGAGCGGTTCCAGAGCCGGATGAAACGCCCACTGATTGTCGAGCGGAATTGATTCGACTTCAGGGATCGCAACAGTGGGACGGATGCCGTAGTACGTCTTGTCGCGGTAGGGCACGACCGTGTTGAGCTGATCCTGGCCACCACGCAGGAAGATTTTGACAATGACGGGATTTCGAATCAGGGCCGTGTCCGCTGCCTTTTGCCCGAAGGCCGGAAAGGCCTGCGACGCCGTAAATGCTGCCACGCCAGCGCCGGTCGTATTGAGGAATTCTCGACGTTCCATGATGCTGCCTCTCGATAAACAATGTTGACTGAATGTTCTGTATCCGCGACTGAAAACAAAGTTCCAGTTGTTGATGCTCAGGCTACTGACGCTGAAATTCCGGAGAGCCCAGCAGCAGCCCTACGATGTAACGTCCGAGCTGATGAGCTTCCGGGTTGTATCGGGAATACCTGGCGATGACTTCGTCCAGCGCTGCGTCTGTCTGCTGGGTATGCCCCAGTGGAAGAATCCGCTTCGACAGGACCTTCTTCCACTGCAGCGGGTTGTTCTCTTCGAGACCATCCCAGATGGAATCAGGCATGTTGACTCCCGCGATGTGACCCATGGCCAGGCCGATTCCAAACTGCCACCGCCCGGCCATCGTGCCGGGGTCACGCCACACGTCCGCCTGGTCGTAGTAGCCGGTCGGATCTTCGCACTGATACAGCGGCTCGTTGAGAGCCAGCATGGCGCGCTGCAGTCCCTTCGCTGAAACGACTTCCGCGCCTGTCGCGCGCACGGCACTGACCACAAATTCGAAGGGGCGTTTGAACTTGGTCTGATAGTTGGCCGGTTCGAAGAACTCGGGATCATTCAGGATGGCACGGTAAGTATCCTTCAGGTCGGTCTTGTTCTTGCTGCGAAACGCTTTGGCGACGCGCTCGACCATATCCGGCGACGGGCGGTCATTCACGAAGTGGCGGCACAGTTTGTAAGCGATGTAGTTCGCCGTGCCGGGGTGTTTGACGAGCATGTCCAGCACAGCCTGACCTTCTGCCTCGCCATTCCGAGCGTTTGCTGGAAACTTGACATTCAGAACGGTGCGAGCACCGAAGGCATGCATTTCCGGCTTGAATACAAACTCGATCGGGTACTTGGGATTCTGCTGCACGGTCCAGCCGGTCAACGCTTCCGAGACCGCGATGACGTCTTCCTGCGTGTAGTAGTTGTCGACGCCGAGCGTGTGCAGCTCCATAATCTCGCGACCGTAGTTCTCATTCAGCCCTTTCTGTTTGGCGATGTCGATCGCTTCCAGAGCCGTGCCGTAATCACGAGATTCGACATACGCTTTGCGAGCTGCCTCCATCAGCTCCTTGTTCGGGATCGCCCGCGAAATGAAATTGTCCAGGAACACGAGCATTGCGGGATGCCTTGCCTGACGGTTCAGCATGCTGCTGAACGTTCCCAACGCGTCGTAGCGGATGACGTCGCGTTCGTAGGTGGTCGCGTAATAGCGAACCTGACCTTTGCTGACGTCAACATTGAAGTGATTCCTCCAGAAGTCGGAGGCCGTTTCCTTCACGCGGTTCGGACTGTCGATTGCCAGCAGCAGCACTGCGTCTTTCAGCTCCCGGCGAGGAACTTCGCGCAATGCCATGAGGCGTGCCCGCTCGCGTCGCTGCTCCGGCGTCAATCTCGCCAGATTGCTGAGCTCAGGCGGAATCGGCGGATTGTACTTCTGCAGAATCTGCTGATTGGTCAGCGTCAGCGATTCCAGAGCGTCCAGCTGACCCTGCAGAGTTCGAGGCTCATCCTGTCGCGCTTTGAGCTGCTCTTCAAACCAGGCGTCGAGGCCCTGCTTTTCAACGACGTCGACCATGCCCGGAGTTGGTCCGATCGAGAAGCGAGAAAGCACATGAAAGATCTTTTCCCGATCCGTCAACGGCGCGTTGGCATCGCGATTGATAATCGGCGTGCCCGCTCGTGCTTCACGACCGAAGTTCGGGCGTGCTTTGGTTTCGACTGCTGCCTCGTCTTCTTTGGCTGGAGCTGCCGCCGACGCCCCCACGGGCATCAGGACGAGAGCCCCCACAAAGCTCCATACACCACTCCATACGACGGCACGTACGCGTCCGCGAATACCGAACATCACCCGCTCTCCTTCCACAATCGACAGCCCACACTCAGCCGCGACATTGGATCGCGGCCTGAAAGCAAGCGTCATCGGACGAAACAGACACCGAAGAACTCGGAGTGTCATTGCAGATCACATGCCAATGCTGCAGACACGTGACGACAACAACTTCCCGGTTTCAAATGGCTGACAGTTGACTCTTACAAGTCATGCCCGCGCAGGCGGGTACCCAGTTCTTCGGCCTACGCCACACGGTGAGCTGGGTTCCCGCCCCCGCCTTCGCGGGCGCAGGACTCTGCGTGGGAATGACGGAAATGTGTTCACCCTCAGGTCAATTCGGGAAGTTGTTTCGGACACGTTGCTAAACGAGCGATTGCCTCGATCAGCCGTGCGATGCCGCGCAGGTGTGACGCTATCGGACACCGAATGTCGCACTCACTGGCCGAGCGCGCCCGAATTTGGCACTCGTGTCACGGCGTCGAATCCGGCACGTTTCGTGCTGTGTAGATTCAGCTAACTGCTGACCGCAGCAAGGAATCGATCAATGTCGACACAACTGCATCCGTTGCCCGGCTGGGCAAGTGATCATGACGAGCACCAGCAGACCGAGGCATCACGGTCAGGACGTCAGGAACCGCACGCTGCAACTCGGGCATCCTCGGAGCACGGCCATGCCGCGGGGCCGGACAAAGGCGTATCGAGCGGCAGCAGTCGCGGACTGGCTTCTGACAGGCAGCCGCGCGAGCATTCGGTCGCACCCGTGCCAGCGATCGTGCAGACCGAGCTGGGTCGTGAAGGGCTGCCGACCGCTCTGGAGAGTTACGGTGCGTGGATCGCGTCGATGGGCATGCATCTGCTGCTGCTGTTTGCTCTGTCGCTGATCGTCCTGTCTCTCGACTCGCGACGTCCCGAGGCTGAAATCGACAGTGTCTTCACACCGCTCGAAGATGTGCTGCTGACCGAGATTGAACAAGCGGAAGATACCTGGAATACGGACTCGGACATCCCCGTCATCGCCACAACGGCGACTGCAGTGATCGAGAAGTCCGTGCGTAAAGTCGACCCGGTAACTACTCGTCCTTCCGAGTTCGGCATGCCCGAACTTCCCGACCAGGTCACGGCGATCGTGCCGGACATGGAAACGGACGACATGGACGAAGTCGTGCCGGGCATTCTGGGAGAAACCGTGACGACCGATGGCGACGTCGGCTCGGTGGATCGAATCACGACTGAGATTCTGGCGGCTCTGCGGGAAAGCAAAGTGCTGGTCGTCTGGCTGCTGGATGCCTCGGAAAGTCTGCGAACGCGACGTGAGCAGGTGATCGGTCGCTTTGATCGTGTCTATCAGGAAATCGGCGAGTTGGGCGAGCACGATTCTGACGCGCTGCTGACATCGGTGGTGGGTTTCGGAAAAACGGCCACGCTGATGACGAAAAAGCCCACCGCTGATCCGGACGAATTGCGGAAGGCTGTACGCGGCATTCCTGTCGACAACACCGGCATCGAGAACGTGTTCTCGGCGGTGCAGACGGCGGCGATGGAGTATCGGGTGCAGGCTCGCAAAGGCTACCGCGTTATGCTCGTCGTGCTGACCGACGAAAGCGGGAACGATCCGGAACTCGCCGACAAGACCATGGCACTTGTCAAAGAACACAAGATGCCTGTCTATGTGCTGGGGCCGGTGGCACCGTTCAGCCGGCGACAAATTCATATCCGCTGGGTCGACTCGGAAACGTCCGAGGTCTTCCATCTGCCGGTCGAACGGGGACCGGCGACCGCCGTGGCTGAGTATCCCGTGTCCCTGTTCACGCTCTTTGCAGCTCGCCCCGTGCCCGTAATGTCGTCGGGATTCGGGCCGTTCGGTCTGGCAAAGCTGGCCCACGAATCGGGCGGCATCTGCTTCGTCTATAACGACGGCCATATTCGAGGACCGGCGTTTGATCCAACCGTTCTCAACGAGTACGCCCCCGACTATGTCTCCGAGACTGAATACCGCCGACTGGTTGAGCAGCACCCGTTGCGGAACTCCGTGCTGACGTGTTCGCTGGCGTTGCAGGAAGCGGATTTCCCGCAGCCGAAAACTGAGTTTCTGGCCGGCGGAATTCAATTCGAAATCCGTGATTCGTTCCGGAAGATGGAGAGCAGTTACGACGCGCTGGATCAGGTGGCTCAGGAACTGATCTCCGTCAAGCAGAGCTACGAACGTGAAACATCCGCCCGCTGGCGCGCTCACTACGACCTGCTGCTGGGTCAGGTGCTCATTCGCCGTCTGCAGATTGAAAGCTCTGTGCCGCTGCTCAACGAGATGTTTGCCAAACCGAGAAGTTGCAGGGACGTAGCCAGCAATGCCTTCGCACTGTCGGGAATCAAAGGAACCTCACTGCTGGACCGCTCCGAAAGTGACGCTGCTGCCGAGACTGGCAATGGGCAGACTGATCAGGCTGATCCAGAGTCCGACGGGGTTGAGCGAGAAGGCGTCAGCGAACTCGCACAGGCTCGGCTGCACCTCGAACGAGTTGTCCAGGATCATGCCGGAACACCGTGGTCTGTCATTGCTCAGGCAGAGCTGGAATCGCCGCTGGTCGTGGAATGGCGAGAGACGTTCGTGGAACCCCCCGATGGGCAGCCATTGCCGTGGGATAAGCCACCCGGCGAATGGAAAGAGCTCAGCGACGAAGACAAGGCAAAACTTGAAGCCGCCAAAGAGAAGTTCGAACGGTTCCGAAGATTCCGTGCTGAGCAAAAGAAAAAGATGGAAGAGCTGGCCAGGAAGTCAGGTGCCACGAAGACTGGCAAGAAACGAGAGCCTCCGAAACTGTGACCCGTTTTTCGCCGTCATGATTTTTTGACCCGATATCGCTACGCAGCCCACCGTTTCGCAGCCCACCGTTTCGCAGCCCACCGTTGCGAAGCCGATCGTTGCGCAGACACAGAGACGCCTCATGAATCGGACTCTCACGCTCCTGGTTTCCGCCATCGTTGCCGCTGTCGTTGCTGCAATGCTGGCTTTCTGGCTCAGTCAGCGCCAACCGGCTCCGGCTCCGGTCGGCGACGAAGTCGGCGGTCAGCAACCGAGCGTTGACGCGTCTTCTGGTCTGCCGGATCAAGCTGTCTCATTCGGCGCGTCAGCGTCGTCATTCACGCCGGTCGACACGTCGAGACTGATGGCATTGCCGTATCCGTACGACCTTGAGAACGCCTTTCCGAAAGTGAATTTCGGAAACCAGCGACCGCTGCAGGTCATGCCGGCTCCGGGTGATTCTGAAAACCTGTTCGTGCTCTGCCAGGAAGGTCGTGTTCATGTTCTGCGGAATTCGCCGGACGCGTCCGAGACCGTCACGTTTCTTGACATTCGCGACCGGGTCTCGCGTCGCGGGAACGAAGAGGGACTGCTCGGCCTGGCCTTCCATCACGACTACAAAGTCAACGGACAATTCTTTGTCTGCTATTCCGCTGAGAACGATTCGCGTCAGAGTAAACTGGTGGTCTCGCGGTTTCGCCGATCGGATGTGGCGTCGCTGACTGCGGATTCGGCTTCTGAAGAGATCCTGCTGGAAGTTGCTCAGCCGTTTCGCACTCAGAATGGAGGGTCGATTGAATTCGGCCCGGACGGCTTTCTTTACATCGGTCTGGGAGATGGCGGCTCAGCGAACGATCCCCAGGAGCACGGACAGAATCTGAAGACGCTGCTGGGTTCGGTGCTAAGGATCGATGTCGACCAGCAGGAGAACGGTCGCCTTTATGCGATTCCGCCGGATAACCCTTTTGTCGACCGGGGCGAGGACGCTCGCGGAGAGATTTGGGCCTACGGATTTCGAAATGTCTGGCGGCTGGCCTTCGACGATCAGACCGGGGAACTGTGGTGTGGAGACGTCGGCCAGAACCGTGCTGAAGAAGTGAACCTGGTCGAGAAAGGGAAGAACTACGGGTGGAACAAACGCGAAGCCCGAGATCCGTTTGACGCCGACGACGCGTTTCGATTCCCACGCTCTGACGCTCAGATTGCGGCAGGGAATGCGAAATACACCGAACCGGTGACGATGTACTATCACAGCGAAGGACGAGCTGTTATCGGCGGACGCGTATACCGGGGTTCGAGGCTGAAAGCACTGCAGGGTTCGTATCTGTACGCGGATTTCTTCAGTGGATTTATCTGGGGCCTGAAACGCGACGGAGATAAGTTCAAGGACCGATGGGTCTGCAACTCGACCGAGCAGATTGCCGGTTTCGGAGAAGACGCGAATGGCGAAATCTACCTGTGCGCCTTCGACGGAAATATCTACAGGCTGGCACGGAACAAAGATTACTGGGAAGGCACGGAGCAACGCTTCCCGTACATGCTCTCCGAAACCGGCCTGTTCGAGTCGACGGAAAAGCTGACACCCGTCGAGGGAGTCCGCTCCTACTCAGTCAACGTGCCACTGTGGTCCGATCATGCTGAGAAGGAAAGACTCATCGCATTGCCCGAAAACGGCCGCATCGAGTTCTCAGAAACGGGCGCGTGGCAACTGCCCGTTGGCGCCGTCGTCATCAAACATTTCTCCATGGACATGACCCAGGGCGACCCGACGACTCGGCGACGACTGGAAACCCGGCTGCTCGTTCATGGTCCACGAGGATGGGACGGGTACACGTACATCTGGAATGAAGAGCAGAAGGACGCTGCGCTGATGGACATGGCGGTGACGGAGCGGCTTGAGATTCAAACGCCGGACGGGCCTGTAAAACGCGACTGGTATTACCCCAGCCGCTCAGACTGCAAGGCGTGTCACACGAAGGCGGGCACGTTTGTGTTGAGCATCAACACGCGGCAGCTGAACCGGCAACACGACGATGGCGGCAGCATGGTCAACCAGCTGGACAGCTGGGAGCAAGCCGGGATGTTCACCGAGCCGCTCCCCAGGAATCCCTCCGCTCTGGAAACATACCCCGACTGGGACCTCGCCAGGGACGAGGACATCGGCGAGCTGTCGCGAGCCTACCTCGACGTCAACTGCGCCTTCTGCCACGCGCCCGGCGGACCAGGTAACGCGCCGATTGATCTGAGATATCACACGCCACTGCAGCAAACTGTCCTGATCAACATCTCACCCCGCGGAACACGCAGCAGCGGTCCCCCCGCAACCGCTCTGATCACTCCAAACCGCCCGGGTGACTCTGAACTCGTCCGCCGCATGGAAATGCGAGGCCCCGGACAGATGCCGATTCTGGCCACGTTTGAAAGCGATGAAAAAGCTCTGAGAATTGTCTCAGAATGGATCCGTCACATGTCGCCGTCCCGGTGACTCGCCAGCAACTTCCCACGACCACTTCAAACACTTGAGCAGCGATCTTCGCGTTGCGATTCTTGAAATCAATCACGATACGAAAAACGATTTGCCAGAGTTCTGGTCATTCAAATGAATCACAGGTGCACCACCGATACTTCCATGCCAACCAAACTGCGGTTCCGGCGCGGGCCATGGAAGATGTATTTTCTGACATTAAGCATCGGACACATATCGAAGCCCGCTGGATTGCCGTCAATTTGAAAGCGATGAGCGTCGACCACGAACCCGAGACGAA